>LNAP01000774.1_pt1 | contig 35439 bp, 38 predicted proteins | sample 602601 | NCBI WGS metagenome assembly LNAP01 (sample SAMN02440304, study PRJNA202911) | soil metagenome | biome: Subtropical and temperate rainforests or woodlands; isolation source: soil samples (1 kg each in a 20% v/v slurry with milli Q water) were... ... | reverse complement strand
TCTTTATCGAAAAATACAGACGCCGTGTACTCCTCCACCAACGCGTCGGTCGCTTTCGTAAACCGGCCGCCCCACAGCTTCGACATATGCCCTTCGCCTCCCATATTAAAGGAGCCGGCCACCACAACAACACAGGCTCCGGCTCCCAGCTATTCATGTCTCTAACACATTACTTTTTCGCCGTGTTCAGCTCTACGCCCTCGGCGCCGTGCACCCCGGAGGACACCCGCAGCCGCAGCGCGTTCAAGCGGATAAATCCGGTCGCGTCGCCTTGATTGTACGCTTGCGTCGGATCCGCCTCCATCGTAGCGATGTCCGGATTGTACAAGCTGACCGGACTCTTCACGCCTGCGGACATCACGTTGCCCTTGTACAGCTTCAGCCGTACCGTGCCATCCACGTGCTTTTGGCTTTCGTTCACGAGCGCCTGCAGCGCCAACCGCTCCGGCGCAAACCAAAAGCCGTTATACACAAGCGTCGCATACTTCGGAATCAACGAATCGCGCAGATGCATCACGTCTCGGTCCATCGTAATGGACTCCATCAGACGGTGCGCCTTGAACAGGATCGTCCCGCCCGGAGTCTCGTACACGCCGCGGCTCTTCATCCCGACAAAACGGTTCTCCACCATGTCGATCCGGCCTACGCCGTGCTTGCCGCCGATTTCGTTCAGCTGTTCCATCGCCTCAAGCGGAGTTACGGCGCGTCCGTTAATGCCGACGCAGCAGCCGGCGCGGAACTCGAGCTCCACATATTCAGGCTTGTCCGGAGCAAGCTCCGGATCGACGCTCATGACGTACATGTCGCGCACCGACTCCGCCGTCGAATCGAACCAAGGATCCTCAAGCATGCCGCTCTCGAAGGAAATGTGCAGCAGGTTCCGGTCCGTCGAGTACGGCTTCGAAGCCGACGCCTTCACCGGAATGCCGTGCTTCTCCGCATACGCGATCATCTCCGCGCGCCCCGGGAACTGCTCGCGGAACTCTTCGATGCGCCACGGCGCAATCACGTCAAGCTCCGGCGCAAGCGCCGCGGCCGTCAGCTCGAAGCGCACCTGGTCGTTGCCTTTGCCCGTCGCGCCGTGCGCGATCGCCGTTGCGCCTTCCGCGCGCGCAATCTCGACCATCCGCTTCGCGATCAGCGGACGCGCGATCGAGGTGCCCAGCAAATACTGGCCCTCATAGAGCGCTCCCGCCTGGAACATCGGATAGATGAAATCCTTCGCGAACTCCGCCTGTAAATCTTCAATATATACCTTCGAAGCGCCGGTTTTCAGCGCCTTTTCCCCCAACCCTTCCAGCTCGTCCGCTTGGCCGATATCGGCCGTAAACGCGATGATCTCCGCGTCGAGCTCCTCCTTCAACCACGCCAGAATGACCGACGTATCGAGACCACCCGAGTACGCCAGCACAATTTTTTGCTTTGCCATTGCCTTCGCTTCCCCCTGCCTCTTGTTATCCCATCAATGCGGCCATAATCGCTTTCTGCGCGTGCAGCCGGTTTTCCGCCTGGTCAAAAATAATCGAATTCGGCCCGTCGATCACATCGACGCTCACCTCTTCGCCCCGATGCGCCGGCAAGCAGTGCATGAACAAATAATCCGGATTCGCATGCTTCACCAGCTCCGCATTCACTTGGAAATCCTTGAACGCGGCTTCCCGATCCTGCTGCTCCGACTCCATGCCCATGCTCGCCCACACGTCCGTGTACACGACATCCGCGTCGCGGATCGCTTCCACCGGGTCGTAATGGAACGTGTATTTCGCTCCCGTCGAGGCGGACACCTCGCGGCTGAGCTCCACGACCTCCGCCGCCGGCTCGTAGCCTTCCGGGGATGCGACAGCAATGTGCATTCCAAGCTTCGCGGCGCCCATCATGAGCGAATGCACCATATTGTTGCCGTCGCCGACGTAGGCGATCTTCAGCCCCTCCAGCTTGCCCTTGCGCTCAAATACCGTCATATAATCGGCCAGCGCCTGGCACGGGTGCGACAAATCCGTCAGCCCGTTGATGACCGGCACCGTCGAATAGCGCGCCATGTCGATGACATTCTTATGCGCAAACGTCCGGATCATAATACCGTCTACGTAACGAGCCAGCACACGGGCCGTATCGGCAATCGGCTCCCCGCGGCCAATCTGCAAGTCGTTCTTCGACAGGAACAGCGCCGAGCCACCGAGCTGGGCCATCCCCACCTCGAAGGACACGCGCGTGCGCGTCGACGACTTCTCAAAAATCATCCCGAGCGTCTTGCCGGCAAGCGGATGGTACACTTCCCCGTTCTTCTGCTTGCGCTTCAGTTCGATGGCCGACTGAATCAGCCACATGATCTCTTCTGATGTATAATCAACCAGCGCCAGAAAGTCTCTCCCCTTCAGACTCGGTTCTTCCTCGTGCGGGGTTGTCTGCGTTGACGCTTCCATGTGTTCACTCCTTTTTCCTAAGTTGCCCAAAAGGTTCCCGCCGAACCTGCCGGCGTTTTCCTTATGCTATTGTACATGAACCTGCCGCTTCGAGCTAACGATGAGCGCGACGATCCGATCGAGCGCCTCCATCAGCAGCTCCTCCGGAATGTTCAGCGCCGGAAGCAGCCGAATGACGTTAGGTCCCGCCGATAAAATGAGCAGACCGTCGTCCATCGCCGCCTTCACAATGTCCCCGACTGCATAGCGCAGCTCAATGCCGATCAAGAGCCCGCGGCCGCGCACCTCGACCACATCCGGGTGATCGGCCAGCTTGCCGCGCAGCAGATCCAGCGCCTTAGCGCCAAGCTGCCCCGCCCGTTCCGGCAGCTTCTCGCCGATCAGCGTCTCCAGCGTTGCCGCTGCAGCGGCGCAGGCGATCGGCGTTCCCCCGAAGGTGGAACCGTGCGTGCCGGCCGTAAACGCCTCCGCCACATACGCTTTGCCAAGCATAGCGCCAATTGGGAAGCCGTTGCCAAGCCCCTTCGCCAGCGAAATGATGTCGGGCTCAATGCCGTACTGCTCGTATGCAAATACGGTGCCCGTCCGGCCGATGCCGCTCTGCACCTCGTCGGCGATCAGCAGCAGCTTGTGGTCCGCACAAAGCGCCTTCACCGCAGCGATAAATGCAGGGTCGGCCGGACGCACGCCGCCCTCGCCCTGCACGAACTCCAGCATAATGGCGCAGGTGCGCTCGTTGACCGCCGCCTTCAGCGCCTCAACGTCATTATAAGGCACATGCACGAAGCCGTCCGGCAGCGGACCGAAGCCATCCTTCACCTTGTCTTGTCCCGTTGCCGTCAGTGTAGCGAGCGTCCGCCCGTGGAACGACTGATGGAACGTAATGATTTCATAGCGGCCGCTGTTCGCCACCCGGCTGTGGTACCGTCGGGCCAGCTTGATCGCCGCCTCGTTCGCTTCTGCGCCGCTGTTGCAGAAGAACGCTTTGTCCATGCAGCTTGCATCGGTCAGCAGCTTCGACAGCTTTTCCTGTCCCGGAATTTCGTACAGATTCGACACATGCCACAGCCGGTCGATCTGCGCCTTTAGCGCTTCACTGACCGTTTCATTCGCATGTCCGAGGCCCGTCACGGCAATCCCGGTCACAAGATCGATATATTCCTTCCCCTGTTCGTCCCACAGCTTGCTCCCTTTTCCTTCTACAAACCGGATCGGATAAGGAGCGTAATTTGGAAACAAAGTGTCGCGTCCGTTGCTCATCACCTTTACCCCCGCGCCGTTACGCCGAAGCGGCCGCCGGCTCGGACACGATGCGCGTGCCGACCCGTTCGCCGCGAAGAACCTTGCCGAGTACGCCCGGCTCCGTTCCGTTTACGATGACAACCTCTTTCACCGAGCCGCTGAGGCAATCGAGCGCCGCGCGCACCTTCGGAATCATGCCGCCGTAAATTTCGCCGCTTTCGATCATCGTTTCAATCTGCGAACGCGTGACGCTCGGCAGCACCTGCTTCACGCCGTCAACCTCGCCCGCGATTCCGGATACGTCGGTGACGACGATAAACGGATCCGCGCCAAGCCTGGACGCGACCGCGCCCGCCGCCGTGTCCGCGTTAATGTTGTAGCGCTGGCTGTCCTTGCCGAGACCGACCGGAGCGACCACCGGGATGTATCCGGCGGCCGACAGCGAAACAAGCAGATCCGCGTTCACTTCCGTCACTTCCCCGACATATCCAAGTCGATCGGCATTCGCCACCGGTACGGCCGTAAGCAGGCGTCCGTCCGTTCCAGACAAGCCGACCGCCTGCGCTCCGTTCAGCAGCATCCGGCGCACGATTTCTTTATTAATTTTGCCGGAGAGCACCATCTCCACCACATCCAGCACCTCTGCGCTCGTGCGGCGCAGGCCGTCTACAAATTCCGAATGGATGCCGAGCCGGTTCAGCGCCTGCGAAATCGCAGGTCCCCCTCCGTGAACGATCACCGGCCGATATCCTTCCTTCTGAAATTGGGCCAATTCCGCAAAGAACGCATTCGGCAGCGCCGCCAGCGTACTGCCTCCGCATTTAATGACGAACGTCTTTCCGCTCATCCTGTTCTCCTCCTGTCGTTTATGTCCGGTACGAAGCGTTTATTTTCACATAATCGTATGTTAAATCGCAGCCCCATGCGGTCGCCTTCCCCGGTCCCCCGTGCAGGTCCACGTGGATGGCCACCTCCGTACCGTCGAGGTACGCCTTGGCCGCTCCTTCGTCAAAGAGCAGCGGCGACGATTGCTTCAGCACCGGAATATCCCCAAGACGAATATCGACCGTGTTCGGGTTCATCTCGACCCCGGCGCGTCCGGCGGCGGCAATAATCCGTCCCCAGTTCGCGTCGGAGCCGTAAACGGCCGACTTCACCAGATTCGACCCGACGATCGTCTTTGCAATCGCCCGCGCATCGGCGTCGCTGCCCGCGCCGGACACATTCACCTCGATCAGCTTCGTAGCGCCCTCGCCGTCTCTCGCGATTTCCTTCGCCAGTGTCTCCGCTACGTAACGGAATGCGGCGACGAACCATTCCCAGTCCGGATGTCCCGGATGAAGGGGCTCGTTCCCCGCCAGCCCGCTCGCCATCGCCACCACCATATCGTTTGTGCTGGTGTCCCCGTCCACGGTAATCATGTTGAACGTAACGTCCGTCGCTTCGCTAAGCAGCTGCTGCAGCACGCCGTCTTGGACCACCGCATCCGTCGTCATGAAGCCGAGCATCGTCGCCATGTTTGGATGAATCATTCCCGAGCCCTTCGCAGCGCCCGCGACGGACACCTGCTTCCCGTCGATCTCCAAGTGCACGCAAACGGACTTCTGCACCAAATCCGTCGTCATGATCGCTTGGCAGAAATCGTCGCCGCCTTCCGCCGACAGCGCAGCCGCAAGAGCGGGCACGCCGTCCCGGATTTTCTGCATCGGCATCGGCACTCCAATGACACCGGTCGAGGTGACCCCGACATAATGCGTCCGCACCCCGATCGCCTTCGCGAACAGCTCCCGCATTTCGCGGGCGTCCGCGTCCCCCTGCGCGCCCGTGCACGCGTTCGCGTTGCCGCTGTTCACCAGCATCACCTGCAGCTTGCCTTCCTGAGCGATCGACTCCTTGGTCACCTCAAGCGGCGCCGCCGTCACCTTGTTTGTCGTAAATACGCCGGCCACCTGCGCCGGGACGTCGCAGACGACAGCGCCCAAATCGAATCGCTGCACCTTCTTAATACCGCTATACACACCGCCGGCGCGAAACCCTTTGGGCGTCGTAATCGTGCCCTCCGCAAGCACCGCGAAGCTCTTATGCCCGATCATGCTACAGCTCCTCCTTACGGATAGGCCGGAGCGCCTTCAAGGCCCGCGCTCTCGTCCCAACCGAACATTACATTCATATTTTGAACCGCTTGCCCAGCGGCGCCTTTCACCAGATTGTCGATGGCCGACAAAATCGTTACTCTTCCCGTCCGCGGATCGGCCGAGAAGCCGATGTCGCAGAAATTCGAACCCCACACTTCCTTCGTCGCGGGCCAAGTGCCCTTCTTGCGGACCCGCACGAACTTCCGTCCGGCATAATATTGACGGTACAAGTCGATCCAAGCCTCGTCCTGCAAATACCGTTCATCCTTCACGGTGCCGTACATTGTGCACAGAATGCCTCGCGTCATCGGCACCAAATGCGTCGTGAACGTAGTCGTCACCGGCTTGCCGAGTCGGTCGCTGAGCACCATCTCGATTTCGGGGATATGCTGGTGATTATTCACCTTATACGCTTTGAAGTTTTCGTTGATCTCCGAATAATGCGCCGTCAAGCTTGTACCCCGGCCCGCGCCGGAAACGCCCGATTTCGCGTCAATCACCAGTGTTGTCGGATCGATAGCGCCGGACTCGACGGCCGGCACAAGGCCGAGCGTCGCCGCCGTAGCGTAGCAGCCCGGATTGGAGAGCAGCTCCGCCTCGCGCACCTGATTGCCGTATATTTCCGTTAAACCGTAGGTAGCCCGCTCGAGCACGGACTGCTCCGGCGCTTCATGCTTGTACCAAAGCTCGTATGCACTGCGGTCCTTCAGCCGGAAATCGCCGGACAAGTCAATGACCTTCAGCCCCGCATTCATAAGCTGCGGCACTAGCTTGCTGCTGATGCCGGACGGCGTAGCCGCAAATACGACGTCCGCCTTGCTGCTGAGCAGCGCCGGATCGACGGCATCCAATCTATCAACCGGCAAAACGTCTTGCAAATGCGGAAATCCGTCCGTTAACGACTCTCCCGCATTCGACGACGACACCACCGATGTAATTTCCACATGCGGGTGACGAAGGAGCAGTCTTATTAATTCTACCCCGCCGTACCCTGTCGAACCTATGACCGCAACTCTGACTTTTCCCATCAGTCGTTGAAGCCCCCTCTCTCCTGTTCCTCCGAATCCTTGCTCAAAAGCATATGAATAATTATACATGCGCATGCATCCCTATACAACCGTTTTTTGCACCGGTCATATAAAGATCCATCGGCAAAATCTAGAAATCGGCCACAGATGAATTTTAGTAAAAATGCCGCCTCCGCGCAAACCTTTTTCGCCGACTTCCGGCACAAAATTATTGCAGCTTAAATCCTTCTCCTAATACCTCCGTCGCCCCGGTAATAATAACGAACGCGGTCGGATCCACCGACTGGACGGCGGACTTGAGGCGCGTTACTTCCGTCTGAGACACTACAGCCATCAGCACCGTCCGCTTTTGCCCGGTATAGCCGCCTTCCGCTGACAGCCGAGTCAGCCCGCGGTCGAGGTCAAACAAGATTTTCTCAGCGATCTCGTCTTCCTTCTCGCTAATAATGTAAGCGACCTTCGAGGTCGAAAAGCCGAGCTGCACGACATCGATCGTCTTCGTCGTGGCGAACAGCGAAATAAGCGCCAGCAGCGCCTGCTCCGGGGAAAAGACAATGCCTGATGCGACGATGACCATGCCGTCCAAAATCGCCACCGATTGCCCCAGGCTTAAGCCTGTATATTTCCCGATCATCTGAGCGGCGAGATCAAGACCTCCCGTCGATCCCCGGCCGCGAAAGACGATCCCGATGCCGCACCCTACCCCGATGCCGCCGAACAACGTCGCAAGTACCGGATTGTCGGTCAGCGGCGCCCAATCGGCGGTCAGCAAGACGAACAGCGGGAGCACCGCGGTGCCGACCGCCGTTTTCACGCCGAATCGTCGGCCAAGAAGCGCTACTCCTGCGATAAATAACGGGATGTTGAGCGCCCACTGGGTGATCGCCGGTTCGATCCCGAACACCGCCCGGACAAGAATCGAAATGCCGGAGACGCCGCCCGAAGCGATCGCGTTCGGCTCGAGAAACAGGTTGAAGCTGATCGCGACAAGGAACGAGCCGATCAGCACCAGCGCATATTCATAAACGGTGTGCGGCAGCGTCCCTATTTTCAGCCTCGGCTCTCTCTTCCGTCTATTGATTCGTCCGTCCTTCTCCATCGGTCCGTTCGCTTCCTTTCCTCGTGCCCCACGCTGCATAATGGTAAAAACCATCCCCGCGCCGGTATAGCTAGCTCCGTTCGCAGCAGGATGGTTTGGTTATGGTTCATTCAGAAGTCCGTTATTCATTTTTGGTAATTTGGCTGCGCAAATACGCATTGATGAACGGGTCGAGCTCGCCGTCCATGACCGCCCCGATGTTCCCGGTTTCCTCCCCGGTCCGGTGGTCCTTCACCATGCTGTACGGGTGGAACACATACGAGCGGATTTGGCTGCCCCACGCAATATCGCTCTGCTCCCCGCGAATCGCCGCGATTTCCTTCTGCTGCTCTTCGAGCCTCCGCTCGAACAGCTTGGAGCGCAGCATCTTCATCGCCCGGTCCCGGTTCGAAATCTGGGAGCGCTCCAGCTGGCACGCCACAATAATGCCGCTCGGCACGTGCGTAATCCGCACGGCCGACTCCGTCTTGTTGACGTGTTGTCCGCCGGCGCCGCCCGCGCGATACGTATCGACCTTCAGGTCCTCCGGTCGAATCTCGATTTCGGATACGTCCTCTTCGATCTCCGGAACGACGTCGCAGGAAACGAAAGACGTATGCCTCCGGCCGGAAGCGTCGAACGGTGAAATGCGGACGAGCCGGTGCACACCCTTCTCCGCTTTCAAATAGCCATATGCATTGTAGCCCTGCACTAAAATCGTCACACTCTTAATGCCCGCTTCATCGCCAGGCAAGTAGTCGACGACCTCCACCTTGTACCCGGAATGCTCCGCCCAGCGCGTATACATCCGGTACAGCATCGATGCCCAATCCTGGGATTCGGTGCCTCCGGCGCCGGGGTGCAGCTCCAAAATCGCGTTGTATTTGTCATACGGCGAGCTGAGCAGCAGCGTGAGCTCGAATTGATCGAGGCCCGCCGCCAGCTGGTTGACGCCCTGCGCCCAATCTCCAAGCAGGCTCTCGTCCTGCTCTTCTTCAATGAGCTCCTGCATCAGCTGCAGATCCTCGAAATCGACGTTCAGCTTCTGGTATTTCTCCACGACCGACTTGATCGCATTCAGCTCGTTGATCATCTTCTGCGCGCGCTCATTGTCGTCCCAGAAGTCGGGCTCCGACATCTTCTGCTCGAAGTTCGCGATTTGCTCGAGCTTCAGATCTAAGTCAAAGAGACCCCCTAAGCGCTTCGAGTTTTTGGCTGGCCTCTCGGAGGCGGTGCCGGAGTTCCGGTTCGATCATAATTGATGCTCGCTCCTTACAATCATTGAATGGGTTATGCACCGTGACAGTGCTTATATTTCTTTCCGCTGCCGCAAGGGCAAGGATCGTTCCTTCCGGCCGTATTTTCGGCTCGCGCCGGCCGCTTCGCTTTCTCTTCCTTGGCGTTTACCGCCTGGCCCTGAGCTACCGCTTGGCGCTGCTGGTTTTGCTCGACCTGAGCCTTCATGACGTACTTCGCCACTTCCTCCTGAATCGCCGAGATCATTTCCTCGAACATGGCGAAGCCCTCGAACTGGTAATCACGAAGCGGATCGGTGCCGCCGTAGGCGCGCAGATGAATGCCTTGGCGAAGCTGATCCATCGCATCGATATGGTCCATCCATTTGCTGTCGACGGCGCGCAGCGTAATGACCTTCTCGAACTCCCGCATAAATTCCGGCGGAAGGTTGGCTTCGCGTTCCTCATAGGATTTGCGCACAACGTCTTTCAAATACTCTATGATCTCTTCCGCCTCTTTGCCCTCAAGCTGGTCAGGCGTCACTAGTCCTTTATTCAGGAAGTTGCTGTTGCCATACTCGACGATCGCTTCCAGATTCCAATTCTCCGGCACCTCTTCGGGCGGACAATGGGCTGCGACAATCCGCTCGATGACGCTGTCGATCATGCCCATGACGATGTCCCGGATGTTCTCGGAGTACAGCACTTCATGACGCTGCTTGTAAATAATTTCCCGCTGCTGGTTCATGACGTCGTCATATTGAAGGACAACCTTACGAATGTCGAAGTTGTTGCCTTCCACCCGCTTCTGCGCCGATTCTACAGACTTCGAAATCAATCTGCTCTCAATCGGCTGGTCCTCCTCGAAGCCAAGGCGCTCCATCATTCCCATTACGTTATCAGCGCCGAAACGGCGCATCAGCTCATCCTGCATAGAGAGGAAGAACTGCGTCGAGCCCGGATCGCCTTGACGTCCTGCGCGGCCGCGAAGCTGGTTGTCGATCCGGCGGCTCTCATGGCGCTCCGTCCCGATAATGTGCAGGCCGCCGAGCTCCAACACACCTTCTCCAAGCACAATGTCGGTGCCGCGTCCGGCCATATTCGTCGCAATGGTCACCGCGCCGCGTTGGCCTGCTTCGGCAACGATGGCGGCCTCTTCTGCGTGGTATTTCGCGTTCAGCACCCTATGCGGCACGCCGCGCTTTTTCAATAAGCCGGATAAATATTCGGACGCTTCGATCGAGGTCGTCCCCACAAGAATCGGCTGCCCGTTCTTGTGGCGTTCCACAATCTCATCGACGGCCATTCGGTATTTGCTTGGGACGCTCTTATAAACGACGTCCGGCTTATCCTCCCGGATGAGCGGCTTGTTGGTCGGAACTACGATGACGTCAAGCCCGTAAATTTTCTTAAATTCTTCTTCCTCAGTCTTGGCCGTACCCGTCATTCCGGACAGCTTCTTGTACATCCTGAAAAAGTTCTGGAGCGTAATCGTCGCGAGCGTCTTGCTCTCGTTCTGAATCTCCAGCCCTTCCTTCGCTTCAATGGCCTGGTGCAGCCCGTCGCTGTAACGGCGACCGTGCATCAGGCGTCCGGTAAACTCGTCTACGATGACCACTTGTCCGTCCTCAACGACGTAATCCACGTCAATGTTCATAATGACGTTCGCCTTGAGGGCTTGGTTGACATGATGGTTAATGAGCACGTTGCTCTGATCGTATAAGTTTTCAAGCCCGAAAGCGCGCTCCGTCTTGGCTACGCCGGATTCGGTCAAGCCGACCGACTTCACCTTGATGTCAACGGTATAGTCTTCGTCTTCCACGAGCTTTTTCACGAAACGGTCCGCAGCCATGTAGAGCTCCGTAGACTTCGCGGCTTGCCCGGAAATGATCAGCGGCGTCCGCGCCTCATCGATCAAAATGGAATCCACTTCGTCAATCAGTGCATAATTCAGAGGCTTCTGTACAATCTGTTCCTTATACAGCACCATGTTGTCGCGCAAATAATCAAAGCCGAATTCGTTATTCGTTCCATACGTAATGTCTTTCACATACGCTTCCTGCTTCTCCGCATGGCTCATGCCCGCCAAATTCGTTCCGACCGTCAATCCCAGGAACGTGTAGATTTGACCCATCTCCGCGCTATCGCGCTGCGCCAAATATTCGTTGACCGTAACGACGTGCACGCCTTTCCCTGTGAGAGCGTTCAAATAAACCGGGAGTGTGGCAACGAGCGTCTTTCCTTCCCCCGTGCGCATCTCCGCGACTTTGCCTTCATGAAGCACCATGCCCCCGACGAGCTGCACGTCATAATGACGCTTCCCGAGCGTGCGCTTCGACGCTTCCCGCACGACTGCGAACGCCTCCGGCAGCAGGTCGTCCAGACTTTCGCCATTAGCCAATCTATTTTGAAACTCAGCCGTCTTTCCGCGGAGCTGCTCGTCGCTAAGCGCCTCGATCTGTGCCTCGAGCCCGTTGATGGTATCCACAACCCGCATCAGACGTTTGATTTCCCGTTCATTGGTGTCGCCAAATATTTTCTTGACTAATCCGAGCACTTGACGTTCCCCTTTCCAGGTTGAACTTTTCATTCCACCATTGTAACAATTACAACGACAGTGAAGCAACTTCCTCACAACTAACAGACGCAAACCACCCCCATCCGGTTGCGGATGGGGGCAATTCAAATTGCGGCTATATCAAGTTTTGTCACATTTCGTTTACACAGCCGGCTCAATTAACCCGTAACGCCCATCCTCACGCTTGTACACCACATTGACGTTCGAGGTATCCGCGTTGGCAAACACATAGAAATCGTGACCGAGCAGGTTCATCTGCAAAATCGCTTCTTCCATGTCCATCGGCTTCAGGGTAAATTGCTTCGTCCTGACAATATCAAAGGCTTCTTCTTCGTCGTGAATCTGTGCAGGCGGCGCCTGTTCGAACGTCTCTTTAAATACGCTGCGGTGCGTGCCTTCCTGCTTCGCCTTACGGTTGACGCGGGTCTTATGTTTGCGGATTTGACGCTCCAGCTTGTCTATAACAAGATCAATCGAAGCGTACATGTCAGTCGACCGCTCTTCCGCCCGGAGCAAGCCGCCCGGAATCGGAATCGTCACCTCGACCGTATGTCTGTTCTTCAAGACGCTTAACGTAACATGTACATCGGAGGAAATGGGGCTTTCAAAAAACTTCTCTAACCGCCCTACCTTTCGTTCAGCATAGTCCCTCAGTGCGTTCGTAACCTCGACGTTCTTCCCGCGAATGTGAAACTTCATGTTGTAGCCCTCCTTACTGGTTAAGCTGCTATCATCATACCACAAACGCCCGGACGATACCACTTAAACATTGGTTAATTCAGAATGTTCCGATGAAATAGCGCTTTCATGTCAAGCGCAAAAAAACACCTCGGAGATTCCGAGGTGTTGTGACTTATCATGCTAATCGGGCTTATTCATCTATCTTATGACGCTGAGCGTCATGATGATTAGATCTTGATTACGTTAGCTGCTTGCGGGCCGCGTGCGCCTTCGACGATGTCGAATTCTACCGCTTGGCCTTCTTCTAAAGTCCTGAATCCGTCTTGCTGGATCGCCGAAAAATGTACAAACACATCTCCGCCTGTTTCCGTCTCGATGAAGCCGTAGCCCTTCTCTGCGTTAAACCATTTCACTTTACCTTGCATGTGACACAATCCCTTCATTATCAAATACGCGGATGTCAACCCACAGTTTGAATATACCACCGCCCTCGCGAACATGTCAACGAGATTCAACCCAAATACGAAGAACTTTCCGATTTGAATCAATATTCATACAAATTAAATATCAACATCATCAACCGTTTTGAACTGCATATGAAAGCTTGGTTTCATTGGTTATACACAAAGTTGTCCACATTATCCACAGATTTTTTCGGAAACGTTGTGCACAAATCAAAAAAATGGAGCCCTTCCAAGCCTATGTTTCCGCTTTGGAATAGCCCCATTCCTATACCTGATACGCTTCTTTATTTTGCACGGCCTTTATGAATTGGATGCTGCCGCTGTCTTTTGCTGGGCGTTTACCTTTTTCCCGGCTTCTATCCATACCTCTTTCAACTCAATAAGATATCCCAGCACCTCTTGAATCGGCTCGGCCTGCTTTTTGATGTTCGCTTCCCGAAGACGGAAGAGAAAATATTCATACAGCTGCATCAATCCCTTTGCCATAGGGGAGGACCGATCTAACGTGATTGTAAATTCACTGATAATATCTTGAACTTTAATTAAATTATTATGTACTTCTTGATGGTTTTGTTGTTGGATGGCTTCAAGCGCAGCACGAGAAAACCGAATCGCACCATCATAAAGCATGATTAGCATTTGCGCAGGCGTTGCCGTTTGGATGGTTGTCTCGACATATTTATTTCGTTGAGCTTGATTCATTACAGATTCTCCTTCTGGCTTGCTTATTTTTTCTTGTCGAAAAAAATACTCGGGACGTGTTTCCCATCATTGCTATAGCTTTGTTGGACCATTCTTTGCTTCTTTAAAGAAATTAAATTTTTCTCTATTTCCAACTTCAACGAAGGAATCAACGACGAAATCTGACTGCGAATCATCAAGATTTCGGAAATCAACCGGCTTACTTCAGGATCTGCGTCGGATGCCTCATCTTCTCGGTCATGCAACAGATCAATACGTTTGATAAGCTTCTCGCACGCTTCAACACTGTGTAAGAAACGTTCCGTGTCTTCGTTCTGTATTGCCGTTAACTGCTGCTCCGATTCAGCCCGAAACTGCTTGAGCAATTCCACTTTTTTGGAAAACCTGTTTGATTGCATTTCATACTCCCCAAGGAAAAGCCAAATTTGATTACGCACCGCCACCAAACTGCTGCGCCAACCAACCGCTCTGCGCATCGAATTGGCTTAATGCTTTTTCTAATGCCGTAAATTTCTTATAATAAAAATTTTCCCTGTCCAACAGCCGGTTTTCAAACCGTTCAATTCGATCTTCATAATCTTGAATTAATTCTCCTATGACACTCTCATCCCCAGGAGAGCTGGTCGACACCCCTGCCTTATCAATTAACCTCTCAAAGGCATTTTCGAAATCTTCATGTAACACCTGGATAATTCCTCGATCGCCTGCGCCTGCATCGGCAGGGTCCTGCATAAATAAATTTTTGACTGCTTCCGGATCTTTTTGCAGCACTTCTCGCAGCTTATCTTCGTTAATTGTTAGCTTGCCTCTGTCCTCATAACTGGTGGATGCGATTCCTATGGCGGAGAGACTGTTATACTCGCTTCCATTATTCACAACGGAAGTTGCATGAAGTCGCATATCATTCACTATTCCGGACAATATACTGTCTCTTCGAAGCAGGCCGCTTTTCGCTCTTGTTTCCCATTGTTCTACTTGCTTCTCTGACAACGATTCGCGTTCTTCGTCAGTCAAAGGCTGGTAATCCCTGTAAACCGGTTCATTGACAGCCTTATTTAATTTGTCCAGCAAGTCATTATACTTGGAGATAAAGTTTTTAATATTTTCAACCTCTTTATCGAGATCCCTTGTAACCGTAATCGCGAAGCCTGTTGTATCTACATCTTTCAATGTATAATTGACACCCAACAAATTGACTGTATTGGAGGTCAGGTTCGTTATGGTTGTTCCATTAAATTCTATATTGGCATTCTGTCCCGCTTGCGCGATCGTTCCTGCAGCAGTGCTCGTATCAAAGCTGTTTGGAATGGTTGCGGTATCCGTGTTCGCCGTTAACCCCAGCACATAAAACGCTTCTCTACTCGCTTGATTATCTGCAGTCATCGTTATCTTCGTCGATTGCCCGGTTTCTTTCGTTTTTAAAATGAATTGCTGCAAATTTTCATCAAAATAAGCCTGCAATCCAAGGCTTTCTCCCTCAGCATCCTTGGCCGAGTTGAAGGCGTTGACAGCCGCTTTTATATTGTCCCCGGAATCGATCTTCACTGCCGCCGTTCGCACGGTGCCGGAAGCATCCGTTACGGACACCGTCAGACTGGCGTCGCTATTCAATTTACGATAAGGAGGCACGGACGTTGTATCTTGCGCCTCCAATGCTTTCGCAGCATCAATTTTAGTCGTTCCTTTGAAGGATGCCGATAAAGCTAACGCGTTAATTTTTAACGTATGTGTACCTTCCAGGGCATCTGATGTCGCTACTCCTGTCGCTTTATCCGTTTTACCGGAAGAGACGTTATACGTCCCGTAACTTTTGGAGAGCTTCATATCAAATAAGGTGGAAGACCGGAACGTATAAATCTCCGTATTCCATTGCCTGTACATTTCGCTTTTCCAAAGCTGTTTTTCGCGATCCTGTTTCAATTTGTCAAATGGAATTCGTTCCGCGCTCATTAAATCCTTGACAAGGGTATCGGTGTCAAGACCCGACATCAGTCCGCTCAACCGCATTTGGGAAGATCCGATCATTGTTGTCCCTCCTATATTTTCTTATCTAGGAAAACCCCTATCATATCCCGCAGTTTCACATGAAGATCTAAAATATATTTAGGAGGCACTTCCTTTACGACTTCTTTTGTAATTTTGTTCTCGATCACCGCATACCACTCGCCGCTTTTTTCGTGGAATTTCAAGGCAAACCCCGCATTTAGTTCATTGAAAATGGAATTCGCTTTATTTTCAAGTTCATTGCGTTCAGTTTCTTCTTTCAGACCCATTTCAACTGAATCTGTATCTTTTGCGTTGCCGGCTGAAACTAAACTCTCTCTTTCCCCCGCATTTTTACTTACAGAACTATTCAACGCAGTAGAAGAAGTATTAACAACCGAATTTTGAATGGAACCCATTGAACTCATTAAAATAACCTCCGCTCTTCAACGGTTATACTAATAATATCGGAAAGAAGATATGCATTTATTAGTCAAATCTTTGAATTTTTTCATCCAAAAATCAAGCTCTCACCAGTAAAATCAAAAATTAACTTCATCAACATATAATCATTCCTCAACAGTGGTAAATATCAGCTCCCTCGCTCAAAAAAACAAAAAGGACTTCCCTTTAAAAGGTGAAATCCTTATTTTTAACGAGTATCATGCATCCTTTAAATACTACGAATTTACGCCTTTTTGTCGAAGAGCAGCCCCAGCAGCCTGTCATATTCCTTTTCCCATTCCAGAAAATCCTTCGAGGGGATTTGCCGAATCTCCTCCCCGGAAATAGTATCAACCACCCGAACCACTTTGTCATTCACCTCTTCATCCAAGGTGATTTCCAGGGCGGTGGTAACCATCTTAAGGGACTGGTTAACCCGATGAACGGAATCTTCCAATTCTCTCATCGCCGGTCCCTTTACTTCTTTTGGCGTATTGGAATTTGTGCTTTTGTTTTCCGTGTAAATTGCTTGATCTGCTCTAGATGTCTTGATCCTGTTTAAGGGTACATATGACTCTGCGTTGAACTTGACGTCCACGATTGACACTTCACAATTAGAATTTACGATTAAATCCGCACATCCAGTTTGGAATTGATATGAGGCTGGACCGCCAGTTCACTCGCCTTCGTGTCTGACAAGCGGTCATACTTGAAGCGCTTTGTTAAGCTGTATTCATTACCATTTTCACGACTTCCATCCTGGTCTCTTGCAGTTGGATGTTTGTTAATGGATTACCCCCTGCAACTGGATTTCTAATACATGAACATCATGTTTCAAGTCGTTTAGTTGACGATTCAACGTATCTATTTCAGGCGTATCCAGCTCATGTTCAAGCGAATACTCAGCTATACTTTTCATTTCTTGAAGCTTCTCGTTTATTTCTTGCAAGATTGCATCTTGCTTCTTACACCAGTGAAGTTGTTGCTCAAGGAATTTTTTTATTTCTTCTTGGTCTTGGACCATCATTGAGCCTCCGATTTAAATCCGTCTTACGTCTATCGGTCTCATCCCATAAACCTTGATATCCATTTAGTTCTTTATCAAAATCGCCATATATGCCATCGTAGTAAATCCATTTTTCTGTAAGCGATCAAACAATCCCTTTAGGAACAATTGGTTATGCTCTACGGTTTTGGCAAACGATTGGATCAATTTGATGACAAGATCTATATTGAGCCCTTTGTGGCGCCCGGACATTCCAATAAGGTGTAGCTTAATCATCGAGTAATGCACCACGAGCATGACAAAATTGTCGAAAAGCTTCGGGAAGCCACTGAAGGGAAACATATTTTTATAAACATAATTTACTAGATAGTTCTCTAGTATATATTCATGCTCAGCCATAAATGGTTTATAGTAAGTTTGGTATACTTCTGGATAGGCTTTGGCAACTTCCGAAAAAGGAGTACCCGTAATAAATTTCAACCCTACTAATGTATCGGTATAACACTCTTTGTAACGTTGGCTATTAAGTCCTTGTGAAAAACGTTGGTCCGCCATTTCTTTCACCAATTCCATTTGTACCGTTTCTTGTACCGGAATTTGATCTAGATATTCTTTCAAAGAGCCCTCTTCGATGATGGAAGTATAGGCAGCAATTAATTCTGGAATTTTACCTACGGATTCATTTGAAAGATGCTCTTCGACCTTTTGAAAAAACAAACCCAAAATAATCAATCGTTCAGCAAGCAAGTAGGCTCGATTTTGTAGAACCTGAATCGTAAATATTCGAAGCTCCCAAAAATATTTTTGTAGTTTATGCGATACTTTTTTGTCATGTGTATCTATTTTTTTTTGAATTGTTCTTCTCAGCTCTCCAGATTCTTCAATTTCATCAAAGGCAATTCCATCTGGATTCAATAAGGCTAAACGAGCGATTTCAGGGCATGAAACCGTGGCCGATCTCTCCAGTACTCCATTCACTTCATTGGAAATCCTTGGGTAGATGGCACATGTATTGGAAAGATACTCTTCTCCGAGGTTGATTTGAATATGACATAACTTGTTTTCAGTTAAAAATACGCATGCACCATCTGGGTTCATCTTAATCTTAGCATAGTTCTCTTGCGAAGGATTCGATCGATTTCGGGTGACCTGTTTATCCATGAGAGGGGTCAATTCCTGATCTTGTATCCGGTTATATTTCTTATAGGTTGCTTCATCAATGTTTACACGCCATCCTACACAACAACTATCTTCACAGTCCGACCCGACACAGGAGAATTGATGCATATACTGAGGAACAAGAACGGTTTTTTGCTTTGACATGCGGATCATTCCCTTTCTTTGCCAAATAAATATGGAAGCTATCTTAACTATACTGATTTCAAATATCCATCCAAGCGGGAAGTATTCCCTCTATCACCGCAGGTCATTGTGTTGTTATCCTTCATCCTCAACCCCTATTGTCGACTTTCTCCCCCAAAGCTTTTTACCATTCGAAAAACAACATTGTTTCTTCTCAATCATTTCGAGTATGTAAAAAGAAACCCTATTTCAAACTAGAGCCTCTATGAATCCTTTCATACATCCTTTTAACAAAACTCTCTAATATCCTGAAGCCCGCAGATCTTTTTTAGATAATCACATATGGAGTGAATAATCGATCGATTTCTCCCTTCCAATTCAGGTAATTGGGGAGCAATTGCATTTCGATGATTTCATATGCCTTTCTACTCTCTGCCTTTTCATAGAAGGTCGCAACGTAATCTAGCGAATCACGTACTTGATTGGTCATTTCCTCCAAAATACACAGTGCAAACTTGTCTGTAATAGGCTGGATGGCTTTCTCCATTTGATAAAAGGCCTCAATGACATCCCTAAATAAAAGAATTGTCTCTTCCATATATCCTTCATGTAATCGAACCCTTAGATGTCTGATCCCCTCCAAGCAAGTATCCGTTAGCTCCATAGTTCGCCTCATTGTTTCTATATACTGTTCCATACTCCCCGCCATTTATCGAAATGTAAATGATTCAATTGGTAATTAAAAAAGGAGACTCTAGAGAGTCCAGAGTCCCCTTTATTCTGATAATTAACGGAGTAATTGAAGAACTCCTTGAGGTTGTTGATTTGCTTGAGCCAACATCGCCTGAGCAGCTTGAGACAAGATGTTGTTTTTCGTAAACTCCATCATTTCCTTCGCCATATCAACATCGCGGATACGAGACTCAGCAGCTGTCAGGTTCTCTGCCGATGTTCCTAAGTTGTTGATCGTGTGCTCTAAACGATTTTGGAATGCACCAAGCTTAGAACGTTGTGCAGAAACTTCGTTAATGGCTCGATTAATTACTTCAACTGCTGCAGTTGCAGAATCAGCATCAGAAACATCTAATGCATATTGCGAAGAGATATCATCTGTGCCATCTGTAACAGTTTGAGTATCTGTCCAATTAACAACATACTCTCTGCCATTCACAGTAACCGTTTGATTCCCTGCATTGCTTGTGTTCGTTACGCCTAACGCAAGAGAACGCATGTCTTCAACACTTACTGACATACTTTGACCTGTATTTGCACCAATTTGCATGTTGGCAGTAAAGCCTGAACCTGCTTTAGTTGTAAAAGATAATTGAGGTGCTGCTGCAGATTCAAAACCAGCCTTTTGTGTCAAAGAAACTTCTGCTCCACTTACTACAACGGAATATTTTGCATTCAACGTACTGTTGCCTTCAATTAACGTTTTTAAATTTGCAGCCGTTTGTGTTTCTGTACCGCCGCTTGTTAATGTTAAATTTGTTCCGTCAATCGAAACCGTTGAACCTGTTGCCAAAGCGTTAATTGAGAAATTAAATTCCCCAGCCGTTGCAGCACGGCTTACTGTTGGATTTCCAAGGTTTGTTCCAGAAGCTACTTTTTCGGTTAGTGTAATTTTATTCCCCGAAATACCGGTATTGTATAAGCTATTCAAGTCCGCATCTGCGCCAATCGCAGTTACAATATTCGCTGCGGTTGCGTTAGCATCTGCTCCAATAACAAAATCTGTTCCGGCAACAAGTGACTCGCTGCCAATCGTGATTTTGTCACCTTCTGCAAAGTTGCTGGTCACTAAGAACTCAAAGACACCCTCTTGTGCACCTACATTGGTCACGGATACAGTAGTATTATTTGCACCATCTACGACATCCTCAGTAAGTACAATTTTGTTGCCCGTTACAAACGCAGTATCAGCTGTAGTAGCAGTATATCTCGGCCCTAAAGTTGCATCCGCGTTAATTGCGGTGATAAGATTTGTTGCCGTAGTAGCAAGATCAGATCCAATATTAAACTGACCGGCACCTGCACCGCTGGCTACAGCAGTTAATTCCACACCATCGACAGTAATTTTGTCGCCTGCCGAGAAGTTAGATGTAAGGTCAAATGAATACGTACCAGCAGCTTGAGAAACGTTTGTGATTGTTGGAGCGGCTAGATCAGTACCAGAAGCAGTTACTTCCGTTAATGTAATCGTATCATTATCAATACCGGATGTGCCGATTGAAATGTTATAGTTGCTTAAATCACCAGCTACTTTCGCTGCATCCATTGCTAGCTTTAAGTTCGCTGCCGTCGTTTCAATATCAGCGCCAATTTCGAATTGAGTAGCTGAGTTACCGCCAGATGCTACAGCAGTAAATTCTGCATCCCCGATCGTAATTTTCTGGCCAGCTTCAAAATTCGTTCCAATCTCAAACTTGTATACACCTTGAATCGGACCTGCTGCTGTTGCTGTGGATGCATTCATATCTGCAGCATTTGCATCAACACCTGTGGCCTTGGCAGTAAATACAAGCGTGTTTTTATCCGTACTGCCAGTCCAAGTCGGGTCAATAATCGAGATGTCATAGTTAGTATCGTTGGCGTCATTTGCAGCTTCGATAGCAGTTTTAATATTTGCTACAGTAGCTTCAATATCAGCACCTACAGTAAAATCTGTCCCAGCTGTGTATGTTACATCACCGATTTGGAGCGTGTCACCTGTTTTGAAGTTTGATGTAACCTCGATTGCATACTGTGCTTTATTAGTTCCAACTGCTACCGCTGCAGCACCTGCAGAGGATACTGAACCATCATTAAAATTGGATTCTGTTAAGGTAATTGTATCAGTTCCGTTATCTGAAACAGTCCACTCACCACTGATAGTAGAGTTTGCACCCAGTGCAGCAACTAAATTATCCATCGTATCTTTAATTGTTGCGCCTACCTCAAACTGAGTTCCAGTATTACCATCTCCTGCAGCTACTGCAGTGAAGGATTGCCCATCAATTGTAATAGTGTTACCTTCTCCAAAGTTTGCTGTAATTTGGAATGTAGATACGGTAGCCGATGTTGTATCCGTACCAGCTACTTCTCCAGAGGTTACTGCTCCCAGTGCACCTTTAACCGTTTCAGTCACTGCGCTAGTAGCCGCTGTTCCACCTGTAGAACTAGCTGTATCCACTAAGTAAGGTGAACCAATTGTTCCTGCATTCGCAGCTTGTGTACTTGTTTGTGTTGTCGTTACACCGCTGACCGCACCTGTTCCAGCTGCGATACTGTTAGTGGCAACATTGATATTGCTAACTGCTCCGGTTGCCGCTCCACTCGCTACTTGACCAGATGTTTCAATGCTGTAACGAATTTGGGATGTGCGTGCTGCTCCACCATTTAAAAGTTTTTGAGTGTTAAACTCCGTTGTATTACCAATACGGTTAATTTCTGAGGAAAGTTGGTTAATCTCTTTTTGGATCTCGCCACGGTCTTCCGAAGTATTTGTATCATTCGATGCTTGCGTAGCCAATTCACGCATACGCTGTAAGATGCTGTGCGTTTCGTTCAATGCACCTTCAGCCGTTTGGATCAAGGAAATTGCATCCTGTGAATTCCGTTGTGCTTGATCCAATCCGCGGATTTGTGCGCGCATCTTCTCGGAGATCGCAAGACCTGCGGCGTCATCGCCGGCACGGTTAATACGAAGTCCCGAAGACAGTCTTTCCAAGTTCTTGGATGCTCCTGCACTGTTTGCACCCAATTGACGGTACGTGTTAAGGGCCGCAATGTTGTGATTAATTCTCATAAAATGCTCTTCCTCCTTGAAGGTGTGTAAGTTTTCCACATCCATGTGGTTGGTTGCAACGAATATGTTAGGTCGGCCGCCCCACATATTTGTTACTACTATCTATATCGAACGCAACCGTTCAATTGTTAATAGGGATTTCAAAAAAAATGTCGAACCCGCACTTTTTTTGCGCACGCTCGACAACGTTTTACTCCTGCTCTGCTTGCCTTGGAAATAAGCCCTTGAGCGCACCCGGCTCTATCTTAAATTGGAGCGCTTCTTTGTTGGATTCGCGAATGGCCAAGTATACTTCCTTCCGGTGAATTTGAACGGAGAGAGGAGCCTGAATGCCAAGCTTAATGGAATCCCCCTCGACTCCAAGCACCGTAATTTCGATCCCATCGCCAATCATCAGCGATTCGCCTCTCTTGCGGGTTAACACCAACATCGAATCACTCCTTTCCGTTTGCCGCCGTAGAAGCACTTTGAGAAAGCGGATGTTTCGTTCGATATGCCGAATCGTGCAGAATGATTTGTTTCCCTAGTTTCTGCGCACAATTTAATATAATCGGCGCCATCAGGTTGATCGTTCCATCCTCCACTTTCCCGGACATGGTAATAATCGAGAGTACTTGAATCTCTTTTTCATCTTGGATCTTTAACTCGTCTTGGACTGCTTTTGGCAAATCAAACTCGTAAGAAGAGTAAAGAAGAAAAGGCTCGATCACCAGAAACACAACATCTTTATCTTCTATCGATTGTAAATAGCGAAAAAACGCATGATCCTCGGATGACAACAGCGCAAACCGGCGCAACGATTCAAATCCGGGCAGCCCGTGCTCGAATGTAAAAATGTCCTCTTCCGAGATTTCGATTTCATTAAAATAGTAGGTCTGAACCTTCAACGAATTGCACCTCCGAAAAGATAGAAATACAAAAAGGCTATATAGATCCTTAGTCTATACAGCCATTTACAGTGTTAAACCGTAGCATCAATCTGAGGCGGCGTAATTGTAACCTTTGCGTGCTGCTGCATGTAGATGTCTAATTTCCCTCGCTGATAGGCGATTTCCGGCCGATTCGGGACAACCTGCAGCTTTACGTCCCCTTCAAAGACCCGGATATCGGGCTTTCGAGCCTTGTACCGGATCTCGACATTGTCGTAGGCCGCTTCTCCCATATACTGAAATTCGTGGAATCGGAACGCTTCTTCCTCTCCGATATTCGCAATCGCATCAGTACCTTGATGAATCGCCGCTAATCGGTCTCCTTTTTGAGCGATGCGGGCAACGCCCTGAAGCGCTACATTAGAAGCTTCAGAATAGATCCGATTCATCATGAGCAGGGTGCCTCCCACCCCTAAAGCATCCCAAGCCCGGGATTGGTCGATTTCCAGCTGCCCCCGAGGCGATTGAATCTCCAATTTCGGAGGCGTCGTATTCATTTCAAAGGTTGCTCTCGGCTGTTTCATATCATACCGGCCTAGATCTGCATCGATCCCAAGACGCGCATATTGTTGGCGAATTTGTAGGGAGGGGATTTTCATCCTTCCCGCCTCCTAGCAGGCATCATTTCAAAAAGTCAACCAAGGAAGGACGAATCAGGCGGGATCCCGCAGATAACGAGGCCTGATACACATTCTCGCTCATCTTCAAGTTGGTAATAACCTCCGCCATATCCGCATCCTCCGTCTTGGACTGCAGCTTTTGCAAATTGATGCTGATATCCTCCAGGCGGTTGCCGGCAAGATCCAAACGGTTGGATCTTGCGCCAACGTCCGATCTCACCTCTAAAAACTTGTTATACCGGGTATCCAACTTGCCGAGCGCCCCTCCAACCCCCTGTAAATTCCCATCCCCTAGGGCTGTAACGAGCTCTTGGACGACCCTAAATACGTTATCTTCGTCTCCCGGACTTCCGAAAGCGCGATTTCCTGTGGTGCTGACCGGCATATGCACCCCGGGACTGATTTCATATCGGATATCCACCGTATCCGAGCTTTCATTCATCGCATTGGCTTCCGTATACGGCGGAAGATTTGTCTTCTGTCCGTTAAATACATACTTCCCATTTAGCTGGCTGTTGCCAATCGTCACCAATTGTTTATATAGCTGCTCTACTTCAGATTTAATCGAGTTCAACGCATCTTGATGATTGGTCCCATTCGCGCCTTGAACCGCGAGCTCGCGAACCCGCTGCAGGACATCCCCCGCTTGGCCCAAGGTCGTGTCCACGTAATCAAGCCACGAGCTCGAGGAATCTACATTTTTCTCGTACTGATCGTTCGCCGACAGCTCGCTCCGGTATCGCATCGAAAAGCTGATCCCAACAGGATCGTCTGACGGCTTATTAATGCGCCGCCCCGTTGCCAGCTGATTCTGCTGTGTATCCATTCGCTTTAGGTTATTGTTCAAGTTACGCAGCATCTGAGCATTCAACATATTTTGTGTTACACGACCGGGCACGCCTCATTACCCCTTTCCCTTCAAGCCTTATCGGCCGACAACTCCCATGCCGTTGATCACCTTATCCAGCATTTCGTCGAAAGTCGTCATGGCCCTGGCGGCTGCGTTGTACGCGTGTTGAAATTTGATCATATTGGCCATCTCTTCATCCAAAGAAACGCCGCTGACGCTCTGACGTCGGGAATCGACCTGTTCAACAAGGATCTGTTGATTTTCCGCCTGCCGCGTCGCTTCCTGGCTCTGTACACCCAATTGGCCGATGACCGCTCTGAAAAACTCGTCGAATGAGCCGTCCGTTAAAATCGGCTTCCCCGTACTATCTGGATCGAAATTCACTTTCTGTCCGCGTATGCCGGCAATCAGCAAGGCCAAATCACCGTTTCCTTCCACAACATGTTCGACTCCGCCGCTGTCCTTATACGTCCGGGTCGACGAAGCGATATTGCGCACATTTTCTACGATGTCGGGGTTTACGGTAACAGAACCTGCGTCAAGCTCCGTGTAGCCGCTCTTGATCGTAAAGAAATCCCCGCCGGATTGTACGCCCGGATTCAATGTGTAGCCTAGCCGATGAAGCCCGTTCAATCCTTGAACCACAATGGTCGTGTCCTCGGTCAACATCCGTTCATCCCCGCTAAGCGGCTCTCCATTGACGATTGTCCCCTCCGGAACGACCGTACCCGCCCGGAGGGTGACCGTCATATCGCCTTCCACCATCGCCTTGATCATGGAATCAAGCTGCAGCTCATAATTCGGGATAATGGAGTCTCGAGAGTAAATCATGCCGTACACTTCTCCCGTGGTAAGATCGCCCGATGCAACAGCAGCCTCCAGATCCGCAGCGGTTAAGGGTGAGATGGCTTCCCAATCGTCCACCAGCGTTTCGCCGCCCATATGGACGGTATAGCCCATTTCCGTTCTTTCCAACGTCACATTCACAACTTTGGAAAGATCGTCCAACAAGACATCGCGTTGGTCGCGCAGGTCGTTCGCATCGTTGCCGAGACCCTCAATCCTATAAATCTCCTTATTCAGCGATGCAATTTGCGAAGCGAACGTGTTGATTTCCCGCACCTTCACATCAATGTTCTCCGAGATATCGCCTGCAAAATCGGACAGCTGCTTGGACGCATGGTTGAACGCATCGACCATCGCAAGCGCCCGTTCCTTTACAACCGCACGAGCCGTAAGGTTGTCCGGCTCTTTACTCAGATCCTGCCACGAGTTCCAGAAATTTTCGATCGTCTGCCGTATGCCGCTGTCGGTCGGCTCGTTCATAATCGCTTCGAGCTTCTCCAGCGTATCGCGCCGCACGGACCACTCGCCGAAAAACTTGTTCTCGCTATGAAATTGGTCGTCCAAAAAGCTTTCCCGAACGCGTCTAATATAATCGAACTCCACACCCTGGCCAAGCTGGCCGGCACCGCTGCTGCGCATGAAGCCCGGCGCCTCGATCGGACGAGCCGCCACCAAATTTACGACCTGGCGGGAGTACCCCCTCGTATTAGAGTTCGCAATGTTGTGCCCTGTCGTCGATAATGCGGTCTGGTGCGAGAACAATGAACGTTTGGATATTTCTATGCCTCCGAATGTCGAGCGCATGTAGAGCCTCCTTCCTAATGGTTTTATGCCCGCGAATCAAAATACCCGCTGCGCTTATTTCCATAACCGCGTTGCTGCTCCGCAGGATTCCGATAAACCGGCTCGTCGTCCGGACCGATCATCAGATCCAAAGAATAATTGATGAACGATAACGACTGTTCAATCAAGTGTTGATTCAACTGGTTTGCCTCTTTTAAGCGTTCCACCGCTGCAGCTAACCGGTTGCGCGCATCCAGAAGCTCGCCCTTCTGCCCGGAATCCGCTACCAGCCGGGATAGCTCCGTTACCGTAACGGCGCGCGTCGGCTGAAATCCTCTAGCATGGAAGAAAGCATTCGTCGCCTCGGCTTGTCGCTTTAGCAGCTCGTCTACCGCCCGGAGGATCTTGGACTCTTTATTGACGATCGCCGAAACCTCATTCACCTGATTCTCGATGAGAGCTGATTTTTTCCGATCTGCAAGCACGATCAGTTCTTCATGAAGCTGAATGAGCTGATGGAGTACGTCTATAAGCGTCTGTACAGCCAATGGATTCACCTAATTTCTAGCAATGTTATGATTTAAAAAAAGGAAGCAGCTTCTCCGCCAGCGCCTTAACGTCTACCTGGTACGTCCCGTGTTCCACAGATTGTCTAATCTCTTGAAGCCGCTGCGAGCGGTCCGAATTCTCCGTCTTCGTCGCCTCGAGAAGCTCCTTTGCCTCCGCGGAAATTTGCAGCTCGTCCTTTTCAACCTTGTTTTTTCCCGTCGCTTTCGCTTCGCGAGCGCCCATTTGCTGCGCATATGGATTCACCGATCGTATTCTGCCCGGTTCGTTAATTTTCATTTCCATCACCGCCTGTTTGCCAACTAAAAAAGAGCCGAATATTCATTACCTGTAATATCGGCTCTTTCCTCTATAAAGTTTACACTTGTTTTATTGAATCTTATTCCTTGACGATGAATCCTGACCCGCGGTTGCTTTCATTCGATTTGTGTAAGCGTTCATTCCCTGCGTCAACCTCGCGGACAAGCCTCTGCCGGCATGATTCGCACAAATGCCCCTCCCGAATGGATGTACCGCAAACCTCGCACTCGTAAGACAAATTCGGCAGCTCTGCGATCGAGATTCTGCCCTCTCGAATAAATCTCGCAATTTGGTTCACCGATACGCCCGTCTCATCGCTAAGCTCCTGCATGGAGCAGCGGCGGTTTTCGCGCAAAAATTTCATGCAAGCTTCATACTGTTGTTCTATCTCCTGATGGCACGCGGGACAAACGGCTCGAGCGCCTTTCACCATCACTTTTCCGCATGAAGGACAATTGGTCAAATTCATGCCCGATTCCTCCTGTTTCGTTGACCGAATGGGAAATACGCTACTAGTATACTAGAACGAAACTTCCTTGCATAGGTAGAAAAACTAGCGTGCCCACGTCATTCCGTACACCCGCATACCCCGAAACCTCCCGCTTTCACGCAGCGCGGCCGTCAGCACCTCTCCGCCCTGATACAAGGTGCTCCCCGTCGTATACACATCATCTACAATCACAATGTTGCAAGGCCCACCTGCAAATCGCGACTCCATCAGACGGATGCCGTCCACATTCGTATCAAACGCGCCGAGCAAGCTGTCCAACCTTTCCCGTCGGCTCTTATAGCTTTGCTTCTCCGTATGTCTGGTCCGCACCAACAGCGGAAGCAGCGCCAGTCGTTCCGAACGCGCAATCACCTCGGCCATCCGCGCCGCCTGATTGAATCCCCGCTCCTGCAGTCTCCGCTCGCTAAGTGGGATATACGTGACGATCGTGGGCAAAAGCTCCCTTCGTTCCGCCGCCAGCTCCGACCGCAGCAGACGATAAGCGTTCCCGATCATCTTGCCGAAAAGCGGAGCAAGCCTCTCCGATCCGCGATATTTATAACGTGCCAGCAATTCCTTCATGAACGGATCGTACCGCACCGCGCTGCGATTCACCATTCGACCTTCCGGCGAACGGCGACGACAGTCCTCGCAAGCCTCATATCTGCCGCAATAAGCGCAAACGACCGAAGCGATCCAAGGCACCGCGTTCCGGCAGCTTTCACACAGATGACGCTCTAGCGGCGCACCCGATCCGCCGTTATTTCGTCGTCCGCACCATAGACAATCCGCCCCCGACGGAGCCAGCCACCGGCCCGGCGCCGCCAGGCATCCGGTGAACCGCTCCGCAAATCCCACGCCAGCTCGAAATAAGCTCATCGCTTCAGATACCCCTTCTTCCGAGCAAGTGTATTCATTCCGCGAATTTGACGCACTGCCTCCCGCTGCGCAGCCGTCCACTCCGGCGCACAGAAATACACAAGTCCGTTCGGATCCTCCAGCTTCCGCCCGGCGCGGCCCGCCATCTGAATCAGCGACGCCTCGTCGAACAGCGACGAATCGGCGTCCAGAATAAACACATCCGTTCGGGGCACTGTCACGCCCCGCTCCAGAATCGTCGTCGTCACAATCATTCGAATCTGTTTCCCTCTGAACCGCTCCACCTTCTCCGCGCGGTCCTCATCCTTGGAGGAGGTCCCTTCGACCTCCATCTCGGGGAACGACTCGCGAAGCAGCTGCGTCATTCCCTGCACACGGTCAATTCGCGGCACGAATACAAAAAGTTGCGCCCCTCGCTCCAAGCTCTTGGCCACTGCCGCCAGCAGCCCTGGAGCGAGGCGGCCGCGCCGCACCATTTCGCCCGTAGACAGGACGGCCAGCTTCTTGGGCACCGGAAGCGGATGCCCGTGAAACCGGACGCACACTCTCGCGTGCGCCAACCGGCCCCGTTCCGCTAGACGGCGCAGCCGTTTCGGCGGCGTCGCGGACAGCAGCACGAACCCGCCGCCGCCGCCGCATACCGAACGTGCCGCGTGATACAACCGTTCGTCGCCGTGAAACGGAAACGCGTCGATCTCGTCTACGACGACCAAATCGAACGCTTCCCGGAAGCGGAACAACTGGTGCGTCGTGGCGACCGTAATGCGCCCTCGCGCCCAACGCTCCTCGCTGCCGCCGAACAGCGTCACGACCCGCTCCTCCGGGAAGGCGGCCTTTACCCGCGGGGCAAGCTCGAGCACCACGTCCTTCCGGGGCGTCGCAATGAGCGCCGAGCCTCCCCGCCGGAGCGCCGACTCGATCAGCGGGAACATCATCTCCGTCTTCCCTGCGCCCGTTATGGCCCATACCAAGAAAAACCGGTCCTCCGCACGCCGCACCGAGCCCCGCCCCCTTTCAACGAACGCCAATGCCGCGGAAGCCGCATCGTGCTGCGCCGCACTCAACCCCCACCGCGCCAGATCAACATCTTCAAGGCGCTCGGCAAAGAGCCGCCGGTGTACGCCCATTTGCCCACCGTGCTCAACGAGCAGGGTGAAAAAATGAGCAAGCGCCATGGCGCCAAGCCGGTGACGCAGTACCGCGAAGAAGGCTACCTGCCCGATGCCATGGTGAACTACCTGGCGCGCCTGGGCTGGAGCCATGGCGACGACGAGATTTTCAGCCGGGCGCAGTTTCTGGAATGGTTCAACCTGGACCACCTGGGCAAGAGCGCGGCACAGTTTGACGAGGCCAAGCTGCGCTGGGTCAATGCCCAGCACATCAAGATGAGCGCCGACGAGGTGCTGGCGCCGCTGGTGCAGGCGCAGCTTGCCAGGCGTGGCATCGACACCGATGCGCGTTTGACCAGCATCTGTGCGCTGTTCAAGGACCGCTGCGACACCACGGTGGCATTGGCCGACTGGGCCGCCGTGTTTTATGCCGATGTGCAAGCTTCAGAAGCCGACCTGGCCCGGCATGTGACCGACGCCGTCAAGCCGGCGCTGACCTTGCTGACCGACAAGCTCGCCACCTGCACCTGGGACAAGGCCGGCATCGCCGCTGCCATCAAGGAAGTACTGACGGCATGCGGCCTGAAAATGCCGCAGTTGGCCATGCCGGTGCGGGTCCTGGTGGCCGGAAATGCGCACACGCCATCGCTGGATGCCTTGCTGGCACTTTTTGATCGTGAAAAAGTTATCGCCAGATTAAAAGGGGCCTAAAAATAACGCTATAATTTGAGGCTTGGAAACAAACACTGCTTCTAAAAAAGTGGTTGTGGATTCGGGGGTATAGCTCAGCTGGGAGAGCGCTTGCATGGCATGCAAGAGGTCAGCGGTTCGATCCCGCTTACCTCCACCAAAGTTTTCAAAAATGACGGAAGTCCAAAGGTTATGACCCCATCGTCTAGAGGCCTAGGACACTACCCTTTCACGGTAGGTACCGGGGTTCGAATCCCCGTGGGGTCGCCAGTTTATCGCAAGATAAATCGGCGCAAGTCGGTAACGGTTTGTCTGCAAAGACAGATGACTTGGCTCGCAAGAGTAAACGTTAGCTACCAGGAGTGGTAGTTCAGTTGGTTAGAATACCGGCCTGTCACGCCGGGGGTCGCGGGTTCGAGTCCCGTCCGCTCCGCCAGATAGAGCCCCAAGCAGTTGATCTGCTTGGGGCTTTTCCAATTCAACCATGTCCATCAGCAAACTGCGTCTTTATTTCCTTGGCAATGGCATACAGGCCTCGCAGCCGATGGTCTGGCTCATTGGTTTTTTTGCGTTTCTGAACGTTTATTCCATCCAGTCGGTCTTGCCTCTCGTGATGCAAGACTTTCATGCTTCTGCGTTGCAGGCCGGCATGACGGTGGGCGCCACTGTGCTGGCGATGGGGCTGATGTCCCCGGTCATGGGCATGCTGTCGGATGCGTTCGGGCGCAGGAACATTCTGTGTTTGTCGATGTTTGCCATGACGCTGCCCACCGCGCTGATCCCTGTTTCCCGGAGTCTCGACGTCTTGATCGCCTTGCGGTTTTTTCAGGGCCTGGCTGTGCCCGGTATTGTGGTGGTCCTGATTGCCTATATTGCCGAGGAGTTTCGCAACGGCGGTGGGGTGGCCCGCATGACCGCCACTTACGTCGGTGGCACGGTCATGGGCGGCTTCAGTGGCCGCTTCATCACCGGGCATCTGACAGAATTTTTCGGCTGGCGCAGGGCTTTTGTGAGCCTGGCCGTCATGAATTTGATGGGGGCTTTGCTGGTGCTGTGGCTGCTGCCCGCCTCAAAGCACTTTGTTCCCAATCGCAACGTCAGTGGTGTGCTTGCTATTCTTGGGCGGCATCTGCGCCACAAGCGCCTGATGGCATCGTGTGGCGTGGGGTTTTGCGTGTTGTTTTCCCTGGTGGGCAGCTTCACCTACGTCAATTTCTACCTGGCGTCGTCGCCTTTCAATCTTTCGGCCTCGGGTCTGGCCAATGTGTTTGCCGTTTACCTGGTGGGCGTGCTGGTGACCCCGCTGGCCGGGCGCCACATCGAGCGTCTGGGCTACATGAAGTCCTTGCTATGGGCGTTGCCATTTTCGGCGGCTGGCTTGTTGTTGACGCTGGTGCCGTCCTTGCCGCTGGTGCTTGTGGGTCTGACCGTGTGTTCAAGCGGTATCTTTTTGTGCCAGTCGGCCACCATCAGCGCCATTTCCAAAAATGTGACCGAGGGGCGCTCCCTGGCCACCGGCATTTACTATATAAGTTACTACGCAGGGGGCGCCGTGGGCACCTGGGGTGCCGGGCTCGCCTTTGAGGGCTGGGGTTGGCAGGGTTCGGTGGCCACCATCGCCCTGGTGCAGGGACTGGCGGCGCTCATGGTGGTGGCGGTATGGCGTTCCAAGGAAAGATGAAACGATGAATTTGCAAACATGGTGGTGGTTTGTTTTGATGACCTTTGTGGTCTCGGCCACACCGGGCCCCAACATGTTGCTGGTCTTGAGCAACAGCGCCCGCTTTGGCTTGCGTGCCGCCATGGCGACCATGGTGGGATGCATGAGCGCCTTGCTGCTCATGATGAGTATTTCGGCGGCCGGCCTGGGCGCTTTGCTGCAGCTGTTTCCGGCCGTGTTCGATGCACTGCGCCTGGCCGGCGCCGCTTACCTGGCCTACCTTGGCATCAAAAGCTGGCGGGCGCCAGTGGCTGGGCATGCGGTAGAAGCCGCCGGCTTGATGGTCCCAACCGTCAAGCCGGCGGCACACTTTCGACAAGGCATGCTGGTCGCCGCCAGCAACCCCAAGGCGATCCTGTTTGCCGTGGCTTTTTTGCCCCAGTTCATCAACCCGCAGCAGGCCCAACTGTCCCAGTTCGGCATTCTTTTGGTGACTTTTGCAGTCATCGAGGTGAGTTGGTATTTTGTCTACGCCCTGAGCGGCAAACGCATGGCGGTGTATCTGGAGCGCGCCAGCGTGTTGAAGGTGTTCAACCGCGTGACCGGCGCTGCCTTTGTCGGCTTTGCCGCCATGATGGCTAGCGTGCGGGACTGAATAAAGTTACGGCGTGCGCACACCAGGTCCCGGGACTTTTCCTCCGTTGTTTAGGGCTGGAGGCGCATGCCAGTGACACTGGCCCCAATGACGTGCTCAAGTCGGGATATCAACCGAGGGCGAGGCAGTGACCGCCACCCAGGCCTGTTTTATGGCCGCCATCCGGACCGTAGAGCGGTTGGCTGCCGGCTTGCAGGAAGCTGATGGTCTGCCGGGTGAAATCCAGATGAGTGTGAATCATTACGCCATTGCGGTGATTGCATGCGTGGGCCTGCGCGGCCAATTTCAGCAAGTTGCGCCACGCATTTTGCAGGGCTTCGCTGCCGGCGGCAGCGGCAGCATCGGCGCCACGACGGCCGGAAACATAGCCCAAGGACAGCAGTTCGGCCTCGCGTTGACGCGCCATCAACGCGATCTGATCGGCCAGTTTTGACTTGCGCTCGGCAAGTTCCGGCAGCCTGGCGAATTCGCCCTGCGTCATGGCCGCTGCTTCCTGATCCAGCAATTCAAGAAATACGCCTGTTGCCGCGTACTCCTGGCCCAGGAGCTCAAGTAGTTTGCTGCTCATGACGATTTTGAATTCAACAGCTCGCGCACGGTGGCCAGCAAGCCGTCGGCAATATTGGCGGTGTTAACCTGGTAACGGCCTGCGCTGATGTTTTCGCGAATCGTGGCGACGCGAGCCGCATCAAAGTCACCGTTGGTGGAGGGCAGCAACGGTGACAGTGAGGGGGGCTGAGCCTGTCCCGCCACAGCAGGCGTCCCCGATGCCGATCGCTGCGTGGTGCCGCTGTCCTTGGCGGTCGTCAGAGCGGAGGCATCAGGCACATTCCGCAAAAAAGTGACGTTCTGATTGATTTTCATGGTGTGGTTTTCCGATGTTGCTCACTGGATAACGGCTGTTTGGGCTGAAACTTTAGTCTCTGACAAGTTCAATCGTCGCAATCATGAAAAGAATCACCCGTGCGCACAGGCCTTGGCTCCTTCCCCCGCTGGCAAACCCGCCCCCACCCCAACCCTCCCCCGGAGGGGGAGGGAGCAAGTCAGAGTCCGCTGCTTCCTCAGGAATGACAGCGAAATCATTGAAGTATCAGTTCGGCCGTTCGATCGTGCCGTCCGGGCGGACGATACCGCTGAGCAACCGCCCGCCCTGTATTTTGACCTGAACCATTTTGCCTGCTGCGGAACTTGTCATCACTTTGCCGATGGTGCTGACCAAAAAGCCTGCCCCTTGCGTGACCACTTTGACGGTTTGTCCCCGCTTCACCACGGTAATGCCACGCAGCAACTCCTGCCGTATCGGCGCACCGGAGGCGATACGGTTCGAAGCGATGACGCCGTTCAGTTGCGCCGGATCGCCAATCACGCTGGCTGGCAGGGTCGTGAGATCACCTTGGCGTACGGCGATATCGTCGGGCATCAAGGCCTGCCCCGCATTGATCGGGCGTGCGGCGACATAGTAGCTGCCCATGACCGCGATGTAGGCCGGTACATAACGGGTCCAGGGCTGATCCTGGCTGCACCGCACCCCGACCGACACCCGCCCCCACAAGCGGGCCCCGCCCGGCAAAAACGGTTCAACAGTGGCGCAGGGCGGCAGGGCTCCCGATTGTGGTGTGTCGAGGGTGATCACCACCCGTCCCGGCAGGCCGGAGGTCTGGCGCACCAGGAATTGCGCGATCACGGGCCGCGCACTGCCGGACAAGGGCGTCGGCTGCGACGCCGCGCCGTGGGCCGGCCTTGCCTGCAGCACAAAGGTGGCCAGCAGCATGGCCAAGGCCAGCGCAAACTGCCAGATCATGGGGGGGCGTGTCGTGTCAAGCATGCCCGTAGTCTAGACCCACGGGGGCAAGCCCAAAGGCTGAAGTGGGCTGCAATCCCGACCCAATTCGCCCGATTGAACCACCCGTCAGAAGAGTTGAATTGGGCATTGAAACCCCGTCTGTTCCGCTGATTGCCGACGCGGCGGCTGCCTAAAATAATTTCCATTCAAGGCGTCTGCCCGACCAGGCGTTTGACACAACCGGTGAAAAAAATGATCGACAAGCTGGACTCATCCCTGCGCTTCCATCAGGAGGCGCTCAATCTGCGGGCAAGGCGACAGGAAGTTCTGTCGGCCAATATCGCCCATGCCGACACACCCGGGTACAAGGCGCGCGATTTTGACTTCAGCAGCGCGCTGACACAGGCGGTTGACCGCGGCAGGCAGTCGCAGTCCCTCGCCATGACGGGGACCTCGGCAAGGCACCTGCCGGGTCAGGCGCTTGCCGGTGCAGAGGCCGATCTGATGTACCGCACGCCCAACCAGTCAAGCCTTGATGGCAACACCGTCGAGATGGATGTCGAGCGGGTCAACTTTGCCGACAACGCCATGCGTTATGAAGCGAATCTGACGGTACTCGGCTCCAAGATCAAAACCCTGCTGACAGCGGTTCAGTAGCAACCCGCCGGAGTCATCCCATGCCATTTTCCAGCCGGTCCCTCAGTATCTTTGATATCGCCGGTTCAGCCATGACGGCGCAATCGCAGCGCATGAATACCACCGCCAGCAACATGGCGAACGCAGACAGCGTTGCCGGCCCGGATGGCCAGCCCTACCGTGCGCGCCAGGTCGTCTTTGAAATGGCGCCAGGCGACGGCCAGGGCATCGGCGGCGTCAGGGTGGCGCGCGTGATCGAGGACCCCTCGCCGCTGCGCATGGTGCATGACCCGAAAAATCCCCATGCCAATGCCGAAGGTTATGTGGCCATGCCCAACGTCAATGTGGTCGAGGAAATGGTCAACATGATCTCGGCCTCACGCTCCTACCAGGCCAATGTCGAGGTGCTCAACACCGCCAAGACACTGATGCTCAAAACATTGACGGTGGGTCAGTAAGGGATGCAGAAATGCCAAATATCCCATTTCTGGCGGCACTGGCGGGCGCATTGCGTCGTTGCTACTCGCTTGTGTGGCATAGCCACACGGCACTCG
>LNAP01000773.1_pt1 | contig 35439 bp, 32 predicted proteins | sample 602601 | NCBI WGS metagenome assembly LNAP01 (sample SAMN02440304, study PRJNA202911) | soil metagenome | biome: Subtropical and temperate rainforests or woodlands; isolation source: soil samples (1 kg each in a 20% v/v slurry with milli Q water) were... ... | reverse complement strand
GCAAGTGCCCCAAGCGCCATGGCAACCGGGGTAAGGCGATTCAGAAACTTCATGCGGAGTTCTCCAGCGAGGTTTTGAGCGGCTCTGATCGAAACGGTTAGTCGGGTGGATACCCCGCAATCCGTATCGCGCGTCGCCGGCTTCTTGGGCAAAAACACGGTGTGGGCGGTATTCTGGAAGCAAGCCGCCATACTGTCACTGCGTGTAATCCCCAATATTTAGCGCCAAACGTTTAATCGTGACGGATCAGTTTTGCAAGCCCATGAAATCGCTGGGAAAATCGCGGAATTTACAGGCGGGATGGGGGCTGCTTCGCGCCACCGCTGCCACCCGCGGATATATGAATAATCATTAATACAGCGTTCGAATTACGGGCGGTCTCGCATTTAAATACACTGCTTACGCCGGACTTACGAATAATGATTATCCGGTTAATAAAAAAGCGCGTATGGCAAGCGGAGAAACCGCTGTCCATACGCGCTTTTTTTGGCACGGCGAACCGACGTTGCGGTCCGGACCCGTTACCTTCAGGCGTTGGCGGGCCTGGCCAGGTTCCACATCAGTGCACGGAACGGCGCCAACATGCTGATATTGACCACGAGCTTGATGGCCAGATCGCCCATCAGCCAGGTCGTCCAGGGCGCACCCGTGGCGGCGAACGCCACGCTGAAGAACACCACCGTATCCAGAATGGCGCCCAACACGCCCGACACCAGCGGCGCACGCCACCAGCGTTGGTGGCGCAGGCGGTCGAAGATCTGGATGTCAACCAATTGCGCGCACAAGAATGCCAACCCCGAAGCCAAGGCAATGCGCGGCGTGGCGACCCAAACAGATATGACCAGCGCAGCGATAAAGCCGACATAAGCGACTTTTCTTGCCGCTGCAGCGCCAAAACGCCGATTCAGCAAATCGGCGACAAGGAAGGCCACCGGATAGGAAATAGCGCCCCAAGTCAGCCAGCGGTTAATCGGGTACTGCACCAATACATTGGAGCCAACGACAATCAGCCCCATGGCAAGTACAGCGATGGCAAACTGCCTTGCAGTCATTTTTGCAAAGACAGCAGAAGATCTTGTGGGGCTCATTGAGAAAACTCGTTCGACAACTCGGCCGCGCGATCTGCGGCAGCCTGCATGGCTGTCTGGATAATATTGGGAAACTGCTGGTCTTGAAGCACCGCTACGGCTGCCGCGGTGGTACCGCCTTTTGACGTAACGCGCTCACGCAATACTGTCAGGCTTTCATGCGACAACGCCGCCAATTGGGTTGCGCCAGTCAGGGTGGCCAAAGCCAGCGTGCGCGCTTGGTCGCTGGTAAGCCCCTGCTTGACCCCGCCCTGGATAAGGGCATCGAGAAACAGGAAGACATAAGCGGGACCGCTGCCCGACAAGGACGTGACCACATCGATGTCGTGGTCGTCGTCAACCCATACCGTATCGCCTACCGCCCGCAGCAACTGCTGCGCCATTACCTTGTCGTCGTCGTTGACGCCATCCATCGCCATCAGGCCGCTGGCGCCAGCGCCAATGAGCGCGGGGGTATTAGGCATACAGCGGATGATGCGCGTATATGGACGCAATTCGGTGCCCAGCCATCGCGCTATGGAAGTACCGGCTATGCCTGCGGCAATACTGATGATGAGCGTATCTTCCTGCAGGAAAGGTCGACAGCTCTCCACCGCCTCGCGCATCCCCTGTGGCTTGACGGCGAAGATCCAGACACGACGCGTGGCAAGCGTGTCATCGGGCGCGGCGGCGACCGAAACACCCTGCTGCGACCAGCGATCCAGGACGGCGCCATTGGTATCGATGACGTGCACATCGTGGGCGCCGCAGCGCTTTCCGATAAGTCCAGCCCCCAGGGCGGTAGCCATATTGCCCCCGCCTACGAATGCAATAGTGAGTTCTTTAGTCATAGGGTGCATATTGTACGATTTTCGAGATCTGGCTGGGCATATTTACATTGACCTGACCATCTCAACATCGTTACAGTCACGCCAAGGTAACAAACATGTCATAGACTACCCGCCGTACCCGGTCACGACCAATAAATTGGCCAGGAAATTCAAGGAGAAAAACTCATGCGAGCAAAGCTGTTAGCAGTATCGATTGCGGGCGCAATCGCCGCCATGGGCAGCGCCAATGCTGCGACGACTATCAATTTCTGGCACTCGATGGAAGGCGCCTTGGGCGATCGGGTCAACGGACTGGTGGACGAGTTCAATAAAAGCCAATCCGACTACGTTATCAACGCCGTATACAAAGGCACCTACGGTGAATCGATGAACGCCGGCATTGCCGCATTCCGCGCCGGCAATGCTCCCGACATCCTGCAAGTCTTCGAGGTTGGCACGGCCACCATGATGTACGCAAAAGGTGCCATCCAGCCCGTCCAGGAAATGTCCGAGAAGGCCGGCGACCCGATCAATCCGGCCGACTTCCTTGGCGCTGTCGCCAGCTACTATTCGGCACCTGACGGAAAGCTCGTCTCCATGCCGTTCAACAGTTCCACACCCGTTTTCTATTACAACAAAGACGCCTTCAAGAAGGCCGGCCTTGATCCTGAAAAGCCACCAAAGACATGGAAGGAAGTTGCTGAAGCGGGAAAAAAAGTGCGCGCCGCCGGTCTGGAGTGTGGATACACCACTTCGTGGCCTGCCTGGATCCAGCTTGAAACGTTCGGGGCATGGCACAACACGCCATACGCATCCAAAGACAACGGTTTCGGCGGGTTGGATGCACGCCTTGAAATAACAAATCCGCTGTTCCTGCGCCACATGACCGAACTGGCAAAGATGTCCAAGGAAGGCAGCTTTACCTATGGCGGTCGCGGCGATGCACCGAACTCCTTGTTCACATCGGGCAAATGCGCCATGTTCACCGGATCCAGCGGTAACCGAGCCAACATCATCAAGACAGGCAAGTTTGAGTTCGGTACGTCTTCGCTGCCGTACTACGCCGACGTGAAAGGCGCACCGCAGAACACGATCATTGGCGGGGCTTCATTGTGGGTATTCGCTAAAAAATCCCCGGAAACCTACAAGGGTGTGACCAAGTTCTTCAAATTCATATCCAGTCCTGAAAAGGCAGCACAATGGCACCAGGGCACAGGCTATGTACCGGTTACCAAGGCCGGGTTCGAACTGACCGAAAAATCGGGTTTCTATGCCAAGAATCCGGGTTCTGACGTAGCAGTGAAGCAACTGGATGCCACCACGACTGAAAACTCACGTGGCATACGCCTTGGGTATCTGCCGCAGATCCGCGAGATTGAAGACGGTGAAATGGAAAAAATCTTCTCGGGTTCAGTCACCCCCGAAACGGGTCTTGCCAATATGGTGAAACGTGGCAACGAACTGCTGGAGCGATTCGAGAAAAGCGTCAAGTAAGGACTTTGTACTAAAATCGCCATCGCGAGCGCCCAATGGTGGCGCTCGCAGTTTGCATATGTGCCACTATGGCACCCCTTTTTTTCACCCTCGCCAGCGGCCCGGCCCACGGCGGAAAGCGATGGCTATATAAGATTCCCCCCTATGGAAAAACGCGTCGTTTTCAGCCATAAGACTCTGCCCTATTTGTTGCTGGCGCCGCAATTGGCCATCACTATCGTTTTCTTTTTCCTTCCCGCGGGCCAAGCCGTATGGCAGTCTTTCCGTCTCGAAGATCCATTCGGCTTGTCTTCGCAATTCGTAGGCTTGAGCAATTTTGCCGAACTGTTCGCCAACGACAACTACCTTGATTCCTTCAAGGTCACCTCGATTTTTTCACTATTGGTTGCCGTGCTTGGCTTGACCGTCTCGCTGCTGCTGGCGGTCATCGCCAACCGGGTCGTGCGCGGAGCCGGCATCTACAAGACGTTACTGATATGGCCCTACGCCGTGGCCGCCGCGGTTGCAGGCGTGTTGTGGCTTTTCCTGTTTTCGCCTTCCGTAGGCACGCTGGCCGTGTACATGGCGCAAGCGGGAATCGGCTGGAACCCGCGCCTGGACGGAAACGATGCCATGGTACTGGTGGTGATGGCGTCGGTCTGGAAACAAATCTCCTACAATTTTCTATTTTTCCTCGCCGGGCTGCAGTCGATTCCCCGTTCATTGATCGAAGCGGCCGCCATTGATGGCGCCAGCCCTGTACGCCGGTTCTGGACTATTGTTTTCCCATTGCTATCGCCAACCACATTTTTCCTGCTGGTCGTTAACGTGATTTACGCGTTTTTCGATACCTTCGCCATTATCGACATAATGACCCAGGGCGGACCTGGGGACAGCACATCGATTCTTGTCTACAAGGTGTACAACGCGGGATTCAAAGGGCTGGACATTGGTTCGTCCGCGGCGCAATCGGTCATCCTCATGATGATCGTCATACTGCTCACGGTCGTGCAGTTCCGCTACGTTGACCGCAAAGTCAATTACTGACACCCCTGACACCCCTGACACCTTGTTGGCAAGGCCAAACATGATTGAACGTCGTCCCTACCTGGATATCCTGTCCCACATCATCCTCATCATTGGTGTGGTGATCATCGCTTTCCCTTTGTATGTCACAGTTGTCGCGTCTACGCAAACGGCACAGGAAGTCGCACAGGCTCCCATGTCGCTCCTGCCCGGCAGCCATTTCCTCGAAAACTACAGCGCCGTACTGTTCGGCGATGGTGCAAACACACCGCCCGTCGCAAGAATGATGTGGGTCAGCACGGTGATGGCGCTGACCATTGCCATCGGCAAGATAGTGATCTCCATGTTGTCGGCGTTTGCCGTCGTCTATTTTCGGTTCCGCTTCCGGATGTTCTTTTTCTGGATGATCTTTGTCACATTGATGCTGCCGGTAGAAGTTCGGATTGCGCCCACCTACAAAGTGGTCGCCGACCTGGGGATGCTTAACTCCTACGCCGGACTGACCTTGCCGCTTATTGCATCGGCTACGGCCACCTTCTTGTTCCGCCAGTTCTTCCTGACCGTACCGGACGAATTGATCGAGGCTGCGCGCATTGATGGAGCGGGACCCATGCGGTTCTTCAAGGACGTATTACTTCCCTTGTCACGAACCAGTATTGCGGCGTTGTTCGTGATCCAGTTCATTTACGGCTGGAACCAATACTTATGGCCACTGATCATGACCACGCAGGAAGACATGTATCCGGTAGTCATAGGCATCAAGCGAATGATTGCTGGCGGCGACAGCGTGACTGAATGGAATCTGGTCATGGCCACCGCCTTGCTGGCCATGATCCCACCCGCCGCAGTGGTGATCTTCATGCAGAAATGGTTTGTGAAAGGCCTGGTCGACGCCGAAAAATAAGCGCTGCGTCCCATAAGGAAGATAGAAACCCGCCCGCATTGTCCGGCACACCGATTTTGGAATGAACTATATGGCCACACTTAGTTTCCGCGACGTAACAAAGACTTATCCCGGCGATATAGCCGTCATACATGGCATCAACATGGACGTTGCGGATGGTGAATTCATTGTTATCGTCGGTCCCTCGGGCTGCGGCAAATCGACTCTGATGCGCATGGTCGCGGGACTGGAAAGCGTTACGGGCGGCGAAATCAGCATTGACGGTAAAGTGGTCAATAAGCTGGAACCCGCAGAGCGCGATATCGCCATGGTGTTCCAGAATTATGCGCTCTATCCGCATATGACGGTTTTCGAGAACATGGCCTACGGCCTGAAGATTCGCAAATTCAGCAAACAGGAAATCCAGGCCCGTGTAGACAGGGCTGCCAAGATACTGGAGCTCTCGCTGCTGCTCGATCGCCGGCCGCGCCAATTGTCAGGCGGACAACGGCAGCGTGTGGCAATGGGTCGCGCCATCGTTCGCGACCCCAAGGTATTTCTCTTTGACGAGCCATTGTCCAACCTGGATGCCAAATTGCGCGTGCAAATGCGCCTGGAAATCCAGAAGCTGCACTCTCGCCTGAAGACCACGAGCCTGTATGTCACGCACGATCAAGTCGAAGCAATGACCCTGGCCCAACGTATGGTCGTCATGAACAAAGGCGTATCCGAACAGATAGGCACGCCAATCGAAGTATTTGAAAAACCTGCGTCGATTTTTGTCGCCAGCTTCATCGGTTCGCCGCCGATGAACCTGATCCCGGTACACGTCGATGAGCACTGTCATGTCAAGGATGAAAACGGCGCCTTGCTTCAGATCGATGCGGCATCGGTTCCTGCTGCTCTGGCAAATCAGAAGGTCATCATGGGAATGCGCCCAGAGCACATGAAGCTGCATGCGCCGGGAGTGGCGATAAACGTCGAAATGGTGGAAATTCTGGGATCAGAGCAATTGATACATGGCCGGCATGGTGATACGCCCATCGTACTGCGTTGCCCGGTCGGGCTGACCAAGGATTTTCCATTGCAACTGGATGAGACGGTTCAGGTCGGGTCTGATGGTGTGCATCCGCTGCACTGGTTCGATATGACGACAGGTCGGCGGATTGTCGACTAACCCAGCACGATAACCTTCTTGCGGCTATCCCGATGGCCGGAAACGACAAGGGCGCCAGCAGGCGCCCTTGTTGTGACTGCCGTATTGACTTACTTGTACACCGTCTTGCTGCCGTCTTTATGCCAGGTAAAGATATCGAACTTGAACTCGGTGAGATCGCCCTGCTTGTTCCAGGAAATTTTTCCGATCGGCGTGGCGACGGTATTAGCATGCAGGTAAGCGGCTACTTTGACGGGGTCGTCGACGCCTGCGCCCTTTATACCATCAGCAATGGCTTTTGTTGCCGAATAGGCGGTTAGCTGGAAAGCACCACCGGGATCGCGTTTTTTATCTTTGAACGCCTTTACGATGCCTGCATTGGAAGGGTCCTGGGTGAAATCGGCCGGAAGGGTCAATAGCATGCCCTCGACAGCGGCACCCGCGATGGCATTGATGTCCGGGTTGCCGACGCCTTCAGGCCCCATGAATTTCACTTTCAGGCCCTGCTCGGCCCCTTGCCGCAACAACAGGCCCATCTCTGGATGGTAGCCACCGTAGTAGACGAAGTCGGCGCCTGTGCTTTTTAGCTTGGTTATGATGGCTGAATAATCGGTATCGCCAGCATTGATCCCTTCAAAAAAGGCAACCTTGATACCGGCTTTTTCAAGCTCGCTTTTCACCGAGCTGGCGATGCCTTGACCATACGACTGCTTGTCATGAATGATGGCGACGTTCTTGGGTTTGATCTGATCGATGATGAACTTGGCGGCTGCAGGACCTTGTTGATCATCCCGTCCTATGGTGCGGAATATCATGTCGTAGTTCTTGCCGTCGGTGACGCCCGGCGCCGTTGCCGAGGGAGTAACCATCAGGACGCCTTCAGTGTTGTAGACGTTCGTCGCCGCGATGGTGGCGCCCGAGCACACGTGCCCGACCACATAATTTATTTCGTCGTTTACAACCCGGTTGGCAACAACGGGACCCTGCTTGGGTTCGCAACCATCATCGATGGAAACGGCCTCAAGCTGCTTGCCGAGCACTCCGCCCGCTGCATTGATTTGTTCTATGGCAGTATCAACGCCCTGTTTGACCATCGCTCCATATTGGGTGACCGGACCGGTAAACGGGCCGGCAATGGCTATTTTGATCGTATCGGCCATGGCGCCCGACGTAAGCAGCATGCCTGTCGCAAAGCCTATGGCGGCGGCAACTGGAGTAAAACGGATTTTCATATAGCCTCCTCAAGGTACGCGGGAAAGCATACACCTAAAAACTGGTGACCGGGCATGATCCCGCACAGGGTTTCCTCTATGGTTTGAGTTCACCGCGGGTATCGGTCAGGACGGGCACAGGCGCTGCGCCGCCAAAAGAAAACCCGCTTTGAAAGCGGGTTGTAAAGGCGTGAATTACCTATTGCAGCAGGCTTCGCAACATCCAGGCATTTTTTTCATGGATATCAAGGCGTTGTGTCAGCAGATCGGCAGTAGGTTGATCGTCGGCGTTATCGGCTTTTTTGAACGCGGCCCTTGCCGTCTTTGCCACGGCTTCGTTTCCCCTGACGAGCAGATGTATCATCTCTTCGGCAGACGGAACGTTGGACGGTTCGCTGATTGAAGAAAGTTCGGCATACTGCGCATAGGTGCCCGGGGCGTAGTGCCCCAGTGCCCGGATGCGCTCGGCAATGGCGTCGAGTGCTTGCCATTCTTCGGTATATTGCGTCATGAACATCGTGTGCAGCGTATTGAACAGAGGTCCGGTGACATTCCAGTGAAAGTTGTGGGTCATCAGATATAGCGTGTACGAATCAGCCAACATTTTAGAGAGCTCGCCTGCCACGACTGATCGGTCCTTGTCGGAAATACCAATATCGATCGGTAAACCCTTGTCACTCATTTTGTCTGTTTTGTTGTCCAGCTTCGCCGGTTTAGCCATACTGACCTCCAAGTGATGCTCATTGAATATTCCAGTTCAAGGATACCACGTCGAAATCAAAAATCGGGGGGCTGACGCAGTGAAAATGCCACTTATCATGCGACGCTGGACGTTGGCGTCATTGCCGTATCGAGGTAGTTGACACCGGGCAGCTTGCACGCGCGGATTGCATCGCTGAGTGCTTCTATGGCCGCAGGCCGCGGAAAGCTTTTACGCCATACCAGTACGACGCGCCTGTCGGGCACCGGCTTCTTGAAGGGAATATAGGCAAGCAAATTATTCTCCAGGCCCGGCATGGAAAGCGCACTGGCTGGCAATACGGTCACGCCGATGCCGGCTGCGACCATGTGTCGTATGGTTTCGAGTGAGGAGCCTTCGAACGTGCGCTGAATCCCCTCACTGGACGCCGAGAAACGCGAGAGCTCCGGACAGACCTCGAGCACCTGGTCGCGAAAACAATGCCCTGTGCCAAGCAGAAGCATGGTCTCATTTTTCAGTGTGCGCGCATCGATTTCTTTCTGTGCCGTCCAGGGATGATTCTTGGGCACTGCCACCACGAATGGTTCATCGTATAGAGGGTGCACCACCAAGCCGGACTCCGGCAAGGGCAAGGCGACAATGGCGCAGTCGATTTCACCCTGCCGCAGGAGTTCCAGAAGGCGGGCTGTGAAGTTCTCTTGCAACAGCAGCGGCATCTGGGGCGTGGCGGTAATCTGGGTCGGCACCAGGCGTGGCAAAAGGTACGGCCCTATCGTGTGTATCACTCCTACCCGCAATGGCCCGGCAAGGGGATCATGGCCCTGCCTTGCGATTTCACGCAAATTTGCCCCTTCTTCAAGCACGCGCTGAGCTTGCGCAACCACACGCAATCCGATAGGAGTGACGCTTACCTCTGTGCCCCCACGTTCGAAGAGCACCACTCCAAGCTCGTCTTCCAGTTTGCGTATAGCGACCGACAGTGTCGGCTGGCTGACGAAACAAGCTTCGGCAGCCCTGCCAAAGTGCCGCTCTCGCGCTACAGCCACGATGTACTTCAATTCGGTCAAGGTCATTGCATATCTCGATCTAAATAAGGTTCACGCTGGGCTAGCTGCGTAAAAAGTCCTGTCTGCCCCGCATCCACCGGTCCAGGTGAGCGCGTGCGTGTTCCGGGTAACGGTCGCGCAGCTCGCCTGCGGCCTCCCTTGCACGTTCAGCGATCAGGGCGTCGGTATCGATGCTCGCAAAACGCAGGAGTTCCTGGCCGGACTGACGGACGCCCAGGAATTCCCCGGGGCCACGCTGTTCAAGATCGCGCCGGGCAATCTCGAAGCCATCGGCGGTCTCGTACATGGCGCGCAGTCGCTGCCGTGCCACGGCCGACAAAGGCGACTGGTACATCAGCACACAAACTGACTGTCGGCTGCCCCGCCCCACCCGCCCACGTAGCTGATGCAGCTGCGCAAGGCCAAAGCGCTCGGCGTGCTCGATAACCATCAGGGATGCATTGGGCACGTCGACGCCGACCTCGATGACGGTCGTCGCCACCAGCAAGTCAATGGAGCCGATCCGAAAATCCTGCATGACCTGCTGTTTTTCGGACGCAGGCAGGCGTCCATGCACCAACCCCACCCGCATTCCCGACAACGCCAGTACCAACCTGGCGTGGGTATCCACAGCTGTTTGCAACTGCAGGGCTTCACTTTCCTCAACCAGGGGACATACCCAATATGCCTGGCTGCCGCCTCTTACTTCAGTGATGACATGACTCAACACCTCGTCGCGCCGCGCATCGGAAACCAGCTTGGTCAACACCGGACTTCGCCCAGGTGGAAGTTCATCGATGACTGAAACATCCAGATCCGCGAAAAAGGTCATGGCGAGGGTCCGCGGGATCGGGGTCGCGCTCATGCTCAGTTGATGCGGAATCATGTCCAGACTACCTTCAGATTCTTCACCCTTGCGGCTCAAATCCAGCCTCTGACCTACCCCGAAACGATGCTGCTCATCCAGAATTACGAGGCCCAGATTGGAAAAATTGACCTTGTCCTGGATCAGGGCCTGGGTGCCAACCACCAACTGCGCCTTGCCGGACTCGATCGATTCAATAGCCACTTTGCGCGCTTTGCTCGACAGGCTACCAGTCAGCCAAGTGACGGTAACGCCCAAAGGCTCGAGCCAACTCACCAGTTTCTGAAAATGTTGTTCCGCCAGCAGCTCGGTCGGTGCCATGATGGCAACCTGGCTCTGGCTGGAAATTGCCCTTGCCGCGGCAAACGCCGCCACGATGGTCTTGCCGCTGCCCACGTCTCCCTGCAGCAAGCGGTGCATGGGAAACGAGCGGGACAGGTCGCCGACTATTTCCATGATGACCCGTTCCTGCGCTGTGGTCAGCGCAAACGGAAGGCTGGCTCGCAATGCTTGCGTCAACCCCGCGCGATCGTCCTTGAGCGCCCGTGCCCGTTGACGTCGGCGCGCCGCGCGCGCTGCTGCCAACGATATCTGTTGGGCCAGCAATTCGTCGAACTTGATACGGGTCCAGGCTGGATGCCCCCGTTCAATCAATTGACTGTAAGAGATGTCGGGAGAGGGATGATGCAATACCCGAATGGCCTGATCGAACGGCATAAGATGGTAGCGGTCACGTATTTCGGACGGCAAGGTGTCGGACAAATCGGCACGCGCCAGGGCCTGGTCTATTGCCTTGCGCAGACTGACCTGGGACAGACCATCAGTGGTCGGATAGACTGGCGTTAGCGCCTGCGGCAGTGGCGTATCGGCCGCCGTGATTCTGGGGTGAACCATCTCGTAGCCGCCAAAACCGCCACGCACCTCGCCACGAGCGCGTATACGCTTCCCTGCAGCGACCTGCTTTTGCTGGTTGGGGTAGAAATTCAACCAGCGTAAAACCAGCGAGCCAGTATCGTCCTCAACGACAGCTACGAGTTGCCGACGCGGACGGAACTGCACCTCGCTGCGTTTCACTTCTCCTTCGACCTGAGCGGCCGCGCCCGGATACGCCGACATGATCGGTGTAATGTGGGTTTCGTCTTCATAGCGTAAAGGAAGATGCACGATGAAATCAGCAGGGTCCCGCAAGCCCAGACGCCATAGTTTGCGTTCGAGCAACGAGCCTGGACCCGTTGCAACGTGCCTCGATGCAACCGCTTTGGTGGCAGATGCGGCCACGACAACGACCCCGGATTGTTCGATCAAATGACGATAATCGCTTCAACCTCGAACTGGGCCCCCTTGGGCAGGCTGGCAACCCCTATTGTGGAGCGCGCCGGGAATGGCTGTGGAATGATATCCGCCATGATGGAATTGGCGCTGGCAAACTTGCTGAGATCGGTCAGGAACAGGGTAAGCTTGACGATATGTTCCAAAGACCCGCCGGCTGCCTCAATAACCGCCTGCATGTTGGCGAATGACTGACGTACCTGCCCTTCGAAGTTTTCCGAAACCAGTTCCCCGGTACCGGGTTCGAGCCCTATTTGCCCCGACAAGAACACCGTTTTACCGGGACCCGCAGCAACCGCCTGCGAATACGGTCCGACAGCAGCCGGCGCCGCATCAGTATGGATAATTTGCTTGGCCATGAGTTCGCTCTCTGTAAAGTCAATAAAACAACTATCAGAGTGTAATCATCTATAGCTTGAATTAACAAGCCCCCTTGCGACCCAGGCGCCTATTTTTCCACGAATGCCCGTTCTATTACATAGTCGCCCGGCTGCCCGACCCCACTGGACACCTTGAAGCCGCGCTTGTCCAGCATGGCGCTGATGTCAGCCAACATGTGGGGACTGCCGCAAAGCATGGCGCGATCGGTCTGGGGATCAAGCGGGGGAAGTCCGATGTCGGCGAAGAGCTTGCCGGACTCGACCATGTCGGTGATGCGACCCTGGTTACGAAACGGTTCGCGGGTTACGGTTGGATAGTAAATGAGCTTTTCGCGGACGATATCCCCGAAATATTCATTCTTGGGCAATTCGTTCTGGATATAGTCCGAATACGCCAGTTCGGTTTGGAACCGAACCCCATGCAAAAGAATGACTTTTTCGAAGCGCTCATAGACATCGGGATCCTTGATGATGCTCATGAACGGGGCAAGTCCGGTGCCCGTAGCAAACAGATAAAGATGCTTGCCCGGCTTGAGGTCATCGACGACCAGTGTGCCGACCGGTTTTTTGCTGACCAGTATGGTGTCGCCCTGTTTCAAGTGTTGCAGACGCGATGTCAGCGGACCGTCTTGAACCTTTATGCTGAGAAACTCGAGATTCTCTTCGTAGTTGGCACTGGCGATACTATAGGCACGCATCAGCGGCTTGCCGTTAACCTCGAGACCCAACATGACGAAGTGGCCATTATGGAAACGCAGGGCCGGGTCGCGCGTGGTGGTAAAGGAAAATAACGTATCGTTCCAATGACGTACGTTAAGAACCTGCTCTGTATTAAAGGCTGCCATTTGATTGTGTAAATAAGTTCTAGAAGGCCCGATTTTAGCGTGCCGGTCTAAGCGCACGCCGAAAACCCGTGATACATCAAGGATATTACAGCTCCAGCCACATGGACCACAGCCTCTTTCGAGCGATAACTGCAAGCCATTTAAGATAAATCAAATAAATCCTGAAAACGACCGCATCCTGAGCAGAATCGACTCGATTTTCAATTGAATAGTTGCGGATAGTCTGGTATCTTACAGCATCTATATGAGAATCATTTCTATTCGAATTTAGCCGTTTCAGTCACTACCAAATTCATTCTTAACTTTTCGCCCAGGAGATGCTTACATGCGTTTTACCCGAGAGCCACGGCCCTTGTTTCGGTCTTTAATGCTTGCTGGCTTTACAGCCCTTTGCGCGGCCTCTGGTGCTGCAACGGCGGCCGATGTCAGTCTGTATACAACGCGCGAGCCTCAACTCATCCAGCCGCTTCTGGAAGAGTTCACCAAGGACACAGGCATCAAGGTCAATACGGTTTTCGTCAAAGATGGTTTGATCGAGCGTGTAAAAGCGGAAGGCGAAAAGTCTCCAGCCGACCTGCTCATGACGGTCGACATCGGCAATTTGCTTGACCTTGTTGAAGCCGGCATCACGCAGCCCATCGAATCCAAGGTATTGAACGACACCATACCCGCAAACCTGCGTGGAACCAACAACCAATGGTATGCCTTATCGCTACGCGACCGGGTCGCCTATGTCGCGAAAGATCTCGACGTCAACGCCCTCACCTACGAGGCGTTTGCCGACCCAAAATGGAAGGGTAAGGTCTGCATACGGTCAGGACAACATCCATACAACACGGCACTGATCGCGGCCATGATCGCGCACAATGGCGCAGAAGCCACTGAAGCATGGTTGCGCAATGTCAAGAATAACCTGGGGCGCAAGGCTTCCGGCGGAGATCGCGACGTGGCGCGTGACATCCTTGGCGGTATCTGCGATGTCGGCATCGCCAATGCCTATTATGTCGGCCGCATGAAAAATGCCGAACCGGGCACAGATGCCCGCAAATGGGGCGATGCCATCAAAGTCGTACGCCCCACGTTCGCCAGCGAGAAGAGTCGCGGCACCCATGTTAATATTTCCGGCGCATCTGTCGCGAAACACGCTCCAAATAAAGAAAATGCCGTCAAGTTGCTTGAATACCTGGTCTCTGATAAAGCCCAGAGCTTGTATGCGAATGCCAATTATGAATATCCGATCAAAGAAGGTATCAAGCTGGATCCTGTAGTCGCGAGTTTCGGTCCTCTGGTTGTAGATCCGCTACCTCTGGCTGAAATCGCCAAGCATCGCAAGCAGGCAAGCGAATTGGTGGACAAAGTTGGATTCAACAACTAAAAACTTGACGTTGCCTCCTGGAACGCGAGCCTTAACGCCCGCGTTCTTCCGTTTTTTGCAGGAACCCCCGCTGTTGCATCTGCGCCGTTTTTTCTCATGTGAGGCTGGCCTGGGCTGGCGGGTCGGCACGATCCTGATCGCGCTGTGCGTGCTCGCTCCCATCGCCACACTATGCTGGTACGCTTTGCAAGGCACGGCCGGGCACTGGTCCCATCTGCTCTCTTATGTTCTGCCAACAGCCTTCTTGAATACGGTGCTGCTGCTTGTCGGCGTAGGCGTATTGGTTGCATCCTTGGGAGTAGGAAGCGCCTGGCTCATTACGGCATTCCAGTTTCCTTCCCAGCGCATCCTGTCGTGGGCGCTCTTGCTGCCGTTGGCCGTTCCAACCTACATCGTCGCATTCGCCTACCTCGACATTCTTCATCCCATTGGTCCCGTACAAACACTGTTGCGAGACGCATTGGGATACGACAGCCCCCGACAATTCCGGCTGCCTGATCTGCGCTCCTTGCCCGGCGCAATATTCTTGCTGGGTTTCGTACTCTACCCCTACGTCTACCTCAGCACCCGCATCATGTTTTCCACCCAGGCAGCCAGTCTCCTAGAGGCGGCCAGGGTGTTGGGAGAATCAAGCCGCAGCACTTTCTTCCGCGTTGCATTGCCCATGGCACGCCCAGCGATCGCTGTGGGAGTCAGCCTGGCGCTACTTGAAACACTAAACGACATTGGCGCCTCCGAATTTCTGGGCGTGCAGACCCTTACGGTGTCCGTATATACAACGTGGGTCACCCGCTCCGATCTCGCCGGAGCCGCCCAAATTGCCCTCGCCATGTTGGCTATCGTCGCAGTGCTGATACTTACCGAGCGCCATGGAAGGCGCCGACAACGCTACGCGAGCACCCAGCGCACGAGGGCTATGCAGCCCAGAAAACTGAAAGGGCCCGCGGCCGCCGTTGCTTTCATGCTCGGATGGATACCGGTCGTGATCGGCTTCGTGGCACCCGCCTTATACCTGCTGAATGAAACCATCAAGCACTTCAATCGTGTGGGATCGGTCTCGGACCAGTTATTGATGAGCGGCTACAACACTGTCAAGATCGCGCTGATTGCCACCGTTGCCACGATCGCCTGCGGGCTCGTCGTCGCATGGGCGGCGCGCACCATACGAAATGGGTCCACGTTCACCCTGCCCCGGCTTTGCGCCCGAATTGCCACGTCCGGCTATGCCATACCGGGCACCGTACTGGCCATTGGCTTGCTAAGTCCGATCGTATTCCTGGGTAACCTCGGAGCCTGGCTCTGGAAATTACTCGGCAATGCGGACCCCGGCCTCCTGCTGATGGGGACCACGACAGCGCTTGTATGTGCTTACGTCATACGATTTCTCGCCATATCGATAGGCGGAATAGAGTCAGGCCTGGCACGCATTCCACCGTCCATGGAACAGGCGGCACGCCTCTTGGGCGAAACCTCCAGCGGTACCTTGCGACGCATCCACCTTCCGCTGTTGCGTCCGGCGCTGGGGGCGGCCGCCCTGCTGATATTCGTCGATGCCATGAAGGAACTGCCGGCCACGCTTCTGTTGAGGCCGGTGAATTTCGACACACTAGCGACCTGGCTTTACGCCGAGGCAGCCCGGGGAACGTATGAAGAAGGATCCGTTGCGGCGCTGGCCATTGTGCTGGCAGGCTTACTGCCGGTAGTCCTGCTGGCGCGTACTCAATTCAAGTCGACCCAATAGTATGTCCGAACTACTCAAACTCGATCATATCTCGCTTGCCTACGACACCCAGAACGGCGTGGTGCCGGTCGTGGACAACCTTTCGCTTAACTTGGAGAAAGGCCATATCGGCTGTCTTCTGGGGGCCTCCGGTTGTGGGAAGACCACCGTATTGCGCGCGATAGCGGGCTTCGAGCCCCTGCGTGCCGGTTCCATATCGCTGGGTACCACGGTGCTTTCGTCCGACAACGAACAAGTCGAACCCGAACACCGGAATGTCGGCATGATGTTCCAGGACTATGCGTTGTTCCCGCATCTTAGCGTCGAAAAAAATATCGGTTTCGGGTTGCGCAGGTGGGACCGACAGCGACGCAAGCAGCGCGTCGACGAGCTGCTATGCCTAGCGGGTCTGGAAGGTTCCGGACAGCGTTATCCACATGAGCTCTCGGGCGGCCAGCAGCAGCGCGTGGCGCTTGCGCGCGCACTGGCTCCCGAACCTGAACTCCTGCTGCTTGATGAGCCTTTTTCCAACCTGGACGTCGATACCCGGGAGCGGCTCGCTTTTGAGGTGCGGGATATTCTGAAAAGAACCGGTCACACCGCGATATTGGTCACCCATAATCAAGCCGAAGCGTTTGCCATTGCGGACCGTATTGGTGTCATGAGGAATGGCGTGATCGCTCAATGGGACACCCCTTACGGCATACACCACAGCCCAGTGAATGCCTTCGTCGCGGATTTCGTCAAGCGGGAAGCCTTGATGGCACAACGCGCTCAGGCCTATCTGCGAGGAGAGGCAAGCTAAGCGACCCGCTGCTTAATAACGATAGGTATAAGTAAGCTGGACGACATCCAGACCGTCATTGGGTTCCTTGATTCCCGCATTCGAAAAGTGCGAGAACCGAAGTCCCACCTGATGTGCCGGGCTGATGAGCACTCCCACGCCGATATGGTTGCCAAACTGGAACGCAGAACCCAAATTTTTGTCGGCAAAACGGGTGCGGCTCAGTACCGTGGCGCCTACGCCAATTTCGGTGTAAACAAATTCATTGGGCCACCAGCGCAACATCGGCGTAGCGCTCAATTGCCACAATGAATCCGGACGGCCATGGGTGGCGTCCCAGTACGTAAGCCCAAGCTCCCCGTTCAAATCCAACCTTCCCCAACCGTTTTGCAGCCGATAACTCCACCACGGCGCCGTCTCATGAAAAAGGCTGACATTGCGATAGTCATCGAAATACCCTATCCGCAGTCCCAGACCGTTACCTGAGCGTCCCGTATCCGATGCGATCGTTGTCGCAGAAACTGGCTGCGAGCTGCCTACGGGCTGGGCGCCAGCCGGTAGCGCGGCGGCCAGCACAGCCAGCGCGATGATGGGCACTACATGACGGAAAACGAACTGCGGTAAAGTGTTCATGAAATGCATGAATATTCCTTGAAATACGAGATGATTTGCACAAGCAAACAGTGTGCCCGATCCATCTTAAGCCCGCACTGATCGGTATCAAAGCTTCAATCGCCCGCTTCGTCATTCAAACCGAGTTCACTGCATTTGCGGGTCAGCGTATTGCGCCCGATTCCAAGTCGCTGAGCCGCTTCCATGCGGCGCCCCCGACTATGCAGCAGTGCCGACTCGATTAGTACGCGCTCAAAATCCCGAGTGAAGCTTGCCATGATTGCCGGCTCGTTGCGCCTCAACCTGGCCTGTACCTCTCGACCCAGCAAAGTTGTCCAGGACATCTCCAGGGCGGATGTGGCGTCCGGCTGACTTGCAGGGGCAAGGTAACCTTCCCGACGGAAGTCGCCGGCGGCAACCTCTACGCTGGCCACTGTTTGCGTAGCGTCGCTGTGGGGCGCACCGAAGACCTCAGGTGGCAGGTCCTTGGATTCAATAATCGGGCTGGACGACATGACCGTCAGCCACTGGCAAAAATTCTCCAACTGCCGGATGTTGCCTGGATAATCGAATCCGGACATTACCTGCTGGGCTTGGGGTGACAGGCGTCGGACCGGTACACCGAGGTCACGTGCACTGTTCTGCATGAACAGCTGGACGAGTGCCGGGATATCTTCTTTCCGTTCACGCAACGGTGGAAGCCTGAGACGGATTACATTCAACCGATGAAACAGATCTTCCCGGAAACGCCCTTCCGCTACCCGCTGCTCAAGCGGCTGGTGGGTCGCGGCGACGATACGGACGTCTGCGTTGATGGCCTGTGATCCGCCGACACGATAAAAATTGCCTTCTGCCAGAACGCGCAACAAGCGCGTTTGCAACTCGAAAGGCATGTCGCCGATTTCGTCGAGAAACAACGTGCCGTTGCGCGCCTCCTCAAAGCGGCCCCGGCGCTGCTGTGTAGCGCCCGTAAATGCACCGCGCTCATGGCCGAATAACTCGGCTTCCAGCAAATCTTTGGGTATGGCTGCCGCATTCAACGCGACGAAAGGGCCGTCTGCACGATTGCTGTGGGTATGGAGGGCCTTTGCAATGAGCTCTTTGCCGGTGCCGGACTCGCCAGTAATTAATACCGTGACGCTGGAAGAAGCAAGGCGTCCTATTGCACGGAAGACCTCTTGCATGGCGGGCGAGGAGGACTGCAGCATGATACCTTCGCTACTGGCCGAAACGGCGTGGCGTTCAGCTACGTCCTCGCTCTCCGCACCCGTGGACTGGGCAGCGCGCTGTATCAATGCGATGGCGGCATTGACATCGAAGGGCTTGGGCAGGTAGTCGAAAGCCCCTTTCTGGAATGCCGCGACCGTGCTGTTCAAGTCGGTGAAGGCTGTCATGACGATCACCGGCAAGTCCGGATGGTCCTCCTTGATGCGGTGCAACAGGCTAAGTCCGTCCTGGCCCGGCATCCGGATGTCAGTCACCAGCACGGAAGGGGTGGCGGCTTCGAGCGCCTCCAGTACTTCGGCGGCGCTGGCAAAAGCCTGGGCAGGAATAGCAACCCTGGCCAATGCTTTTTCAAGCACCCAACGGATGCTTTGATCATCGTCAATAATCCATACCGGTTTCATCTTTACTCCAAAGGCAGAATCATCCGGAACTCGGTATGACCCGGGCGTGAATCGAACTCAATGATTCCGCCATGTTGTTGCACGAACTCCTGGGCCAGGCTCAGGCCCAATCCGGTACCGTTGGCCCTGCCGGTAACCAGGGGATGAAAGATTTTGTCATGCAGCTCTGCTGGTATTCCGGGCCCGTTATCAACGATGGAAACCACAATACCCAGCTTGGCTTGATGAGTGGCGAGCAGCAGCTGCCGCCCGACCCGGGTGCGCACGGTGAGTCTGGGCGCATCCGGGTCGGGATTTTCCGATAATGCTTGCGCCGCATTACGGGTCACGTTCAGAAATGCCTGCAGCAAGCGGGAGAAATCACCATGCAGGTCGGGCACGGACGCATCGTAGTCGCGTTCGATCTCAATGCGTGGGAACTCGGCCCTGACCAGTGTGTAGACCCTCTCGCAGATCTGATGAATATTGAACGGTGCCTTGCGCAAGGTCTCCCCCTGCGGAGCAATCAGCCGGTCAACAAGCCCACCCAGGCGGTCCGCTTCGGCGATGATGACCTGGGTATACTCGGACAAGGCATCCGAATCCAGTTCGGCCTCCAGCAGTTGAGCTGCGCCTCGTATCCCGCCTAATGGATTCTTTACTTCGTGCGCCAAGTTGCGTAAGGACTCTCTCTGTGCCGCCAATTCCTTGCTGAGCTGCTGGTGCCGATCGATCAGGATATGGTGTTCGATGACACGCACTTCCAGCAGCGCCGCCCATTCCTGCTTATGCAATGGAACGATGGCCAGGCTGATGGGCACTGAAACACCTGAACGGTCGATGACGAGATCCTGCCGAAGGATACCGAACTTGCCATCAATCGCATCCGGAAACCGGCTTTGCAGAGAAGTGTCGGAACCAAACAGGTGATGGGCCGGCATACCGGCAAGCTGGCGACGCGATAGGCCGAATAACTCTTCTGCCGCCGTGTTGGCGTGTCGAATCGATCCATCGGCATGTAAAAGCAAGATTGCCGTCGACAATAAATCGTAACTCGCTACGTCCATGATCCGCCTTTACAACCCGAAGGTCGGATTAATAGTACTAGGACAGGCAACGCCGCAGCAGCCAAGGGACTCGGTGCCGGCGCGGGGCCTCATCGCATGACCGGTTTCGACACGCTGCGCGCATTACGCGCAGCGTGTCCAGGCGGTTTAAATGCTGTAGTACATGTCGAACTCGACGGGATGCGAAGTCATCCGCAGGCGGGTGATTTCGGCCATCTTCAGTTCGATATAGGCATCGAGCATATCGTTGCTGAAGACGCCGCCACGGGTCAGGAACTCGCGATCCTGGTCCAGCGCCGCAATGGCCTCTTCCAGCGATGCGCAGACCGTTGGAATCTTTGCATCCTCTTCGGGAGGTAGGTCATACAGGTTTTTGTCCGCTGGATCTCCAGGATGGATCTTGTTCTGCACACCGTCCAGGCCGGCCATCATCAGCGCCGAGAATGCCAGGTAAGGATTGGCGAGCGGATCGGGGAACCGGGCCTCGACACGGCGGCCTTTGGGACTGCTGACATACGGAATGCGGATTGACGCAGAGCGATTGCGTGCCGAATAAGCGAGCTTGACCGGCGCTTCGAAGTGGGGAACCAGGCGCTTATATGAATTGGTGCCTGGGTTGGTGATGGCGTTCAAGGCCTTGGCATGCTTGATGATGCCGCCGATGTAATAAAGCGCGAATTCGGACAGGCCCGCATAGCCGTTTCCAGCAAAAAGATTCTGGCCGTCTTTCCAGATGGACTGGTGCACATGCATCCCAGAACCATTGTCGCCAACGATGGGCTTGGGCATGAAAGTGGCGGTCTTACCGTATACGTGTGCCACATTTCGCACGGTGTACTTCAAGATCTGGTTCCAGTCTGCGCGCTGAACCAATGTGCTGAATTGGGTGCCTATTTCCAGTTGGCCCTGGCCCGCCACTTCGTGATGATGCACTTCGACAGGAACGCCCTGCTGTTCCAGCAGCAAGCACATTTCGGAACGCATATCCTGGAAACCATCGACGGGGGATACCGGTACGTAGCCGCCCTTCAGGCCTGGACGATGCCCTTGGTTGCCGCCGTCCATATCGATGGCGCTGGACCAGGGAGCTTCGTCGGACTTGATCTTGACGAAACAACCCGACATGTCATCGTTCCAGGTAATGCCGTCGAAGACAAAAAATTCTGGCTCGGGACCGAAGTAAGCGGTATCGCCCAGTCCACTGGACTTGAGGTAGGCTTCAGCACGCTTGGCGAGCGAACGGGGATCGCGGTCATAACCCTTGAGGTCCGACGGTTCCACTACATCGCACGTAAGGATCAGTGTGTTCTCTTCGCGGAACGGGTCCAAGTGGGCCGTATTGGCGTCGGGAATCAACACCATGTCGGAAGCTTCAATGCCTTTCCATCCCGCAATGGACGAACCATCAAACGCCACGCCGGTTTCCATTTTTTCTTCGTCCACCGTGTGCGCCGGCACAGTGAGGTGATGCTCTTTACCAAGCGTGTCGGTAAAGCGAAAGTCGACGAAAGTAACTTCACGATCGGCAATTAGCTTGACAACTTCTTCAGGGGTGGACATATAGGGGCTCCTGCACCAATAGAATCGGAAAAATGATAGAGAGACGAATAACCTTAAGCAAAGGCCATGCCTGTTTTTAACGGGCCATTACGGCGCAAATTGTAAGTCTACGCCGTAATGATTCCCCATAACGGTACATAAGGCACCACTATGGGGCAAAACGTAGTGCATTAATCGAACCTTCGGCACTATTCAAGAAATTCGGCCTGCAAATCGTTCAGGAACCGCCAACCCAGAGAGCTGGCCCGGAACCGCCCAAGTTCGGGTTCAAGCAGCCCCCTGGACCTGGCGCGATCGACGGTGGCCTTGATGGACAGCAGAGATAAACCCGTGCGCTCCTTGAAACTGCCGGACGCGACGCCATCCTTGAGCCGTAACGCATTCAGCATGAACTCAAAACCTAGTTCGTGCGGCCCGATGACACGCTCTTCAGAGATATGGCTGCCATCGCGACGTACCGATTTCTCGATCCAGGACGCCGGGTTCTTGTGCTTCGCCTGCCGAATGATCCTGTCATGGAACGATAATTTTCCGTGGGCGCCGGGACCTATACCAAGGTAGTCGCCAAACTCCCAGTAATTCAGGTTGTGCAGGCAGCGTTGGCCAGGCTTGGCGTAAGCCGATACTTCATACTGTTCCCAGCCACCCGCGCTCGTCGCTTCGGTGATGAGATCCTGCATTGCCGCGCTGGTGTCGTCATCGGGCACGATAGGCGGGTACTTGGCAAATACGGTATTGGGCTCGAGTGTCAGATGATAAAGGGACAAATGCCCGGTCTGAAACGACATGGCCTGCCGCAGGTCATTTGCACAGGCTTCCACGGATTGCCCCGGCAAGGCATACATCAAATCCAGATTGACCCGGTCGACCAAGCGTTGCGCAATCTCGATCGCAGCCCTGGCCTGCCGGGCGTCGTGCACCCGGCCCAGGGCCTTGAGTGCCGCATCATCGAAACTCTGAATGCCCAAAGACATGCGGTTCACGCCGCTGGCAGCATAGTCGGTAAAGCGTCCGGCCTCGACTGTGCCAGGATTGGCCTCCATCGTTATTTCGGCGTCGGGTAGCAGATTCAATAAAGCGCGGAACATTGCCAGCATCTCGTCCAGCGCACTGGCGGAGAGCAAACTCGGCGTGCCGCCTCCGATGAAGATGGAGATGACTTGCCGTCCCCATATGAGTGGGAGCGCCTGTTCGAGGTCGGCCTGCAAGGCGTCCAGATACTCTCGCTCGGGCACCTCATTCTTCAGTTCATGGGAGTTGAAATCGCAGTAAGGACACTTGCGCACGCACCATGGCACATGCACGTACAAGGACAAAGGAGGAAGACTGGTAAGCGCCGATGAGCGGCCGATACGAGGAACGACACCGGGATTTTTTGTCCGTCCTTCGGTTGCTTTGGGGAATGTGGGATGCACCTGGTTCTCGAAATTAGGACATGGCGGTGGTGGCGGCTTGATCGTTCAGCGCTTGCAACAACAAGGTCAAGGCCTGTGCACGGTGACTGGACCGGTTCTTTTCATCCGGTTCGAGTTCAGCCGCCGTCTTGCCCAAGGCCGGGAGAAAGAAGTGAGAATCGTAGCCGAAGCCATTGCTGCCTCTGGGCGCATCCACGATCATTCCCTGCCATATGCCTTGCGCAATGACAGGCATGGGATCGTCAGCAGATCGAAGATACACCAGCACCGCCACATAGGATGCGCGGCGATCCTCGATACCCGCCAATTGCTGCACCAGATACCCATTGTTGGCGGCATCTGACTTTTCACCTCCCGCCATCGAAGCGAACCGCGCGGAATACACCCCGGGCGCGCCACCGAGCGCAGCCACGCTCAGACCGGAATCGTCTGCCAGCGCTGGCAGGCCGGTCAGCCGACTGGCGTGTCGCGCCTTGGCCAACGCATTTTCGACAAAAGTCGGGTGGGGCTCCTCCGCCTCGGGCACCCCGAGTTCCCCTTGCGCCACCATGGTGATGTTGGCGCGCTGGAGGATGGCGGAGAACTCTTTCAATTTCCCTGGATTGTTCGAAGCCAATACGACTTTATTCACTACTTTTCTCCGTTGCGCCGTCCTTGACCAGCAGGGAAACCAGCTCTTTGGCAAAGACCGGCAGCTTATCGAACTGTTTGACACAAATATGCAGTCGTCGCAACGCCCATGCATCGTTCAAGGTGATTATTTTCAGCGGTAGATCCTTGACGTAGCGCCGGGCCGCCGATTCGGGAATGACCCCTATTCCTACCTGAGCGGCGATCATGCGGCACGCCGCCTCGAAATTACTGACCTCCACCCGGAAGCGCAATACCCGACCGAGATCGTCGGCCGCCTGCAGCAGAAATGCATGGATGGCGCTGGCTTCGGAGAGTCCTACGTAGTCATAAACTAGTGTTTCATCGAAATCGACCGCCGCATTGGCGGCCAAGGCATGATCCTGGTGCGTGATGAGGACCAGGCGATCGGTCCGATAAGGAAGGAATTCAATGCTTTCTCCGCCGCCAGCCTGCGCGGTAATGCCGATATCCGCGGTGCCGTCCGCCACTGCCTTGACCACCAGATAGCTGAGACGTTCGCGCAGCTCGACATTGACGTCAGGGTGCGCGGCGAGATAATTGGCCAGTATCGTAGGCATGAATTCGTTCATGGCCGTCGTATTGGCATACACCCTCACCCGTCCCTTAACACCGCTGGCGTACTCTTGTATGTCGCCACGGAGATGTTCGAGCTGGCGGAGCACCACACGCGCATGCCGCACGAAAGCTTCTCCCGATGGCGTGAGTGTGACCCCTTGGCTGTTACGATAGAAGAGTGCAGTTCCCAGGTGATTCTCGAGATTCTTGACTCGATTGCTGGCTGCGGGCAACGACAAGAATGATCGCTCCGCCCCCTTCGTCATGCTTTGGGCGCCAGCGACGTTGACCATGAGCTGCATGTCGGTCAGATCAAAATGCATTGCCATCTATAAGTATTCTCTTCAAAATTGGCAAACCCGGGCTTAAGCAAGCAATAATTGGCAAGCAAGTCGCATTAGGGCAAAGTTAGTGTCATTGTAATGAAACCGGACGCCATCACGCCATGCAGCAATCCATTCAGCCCTTCCAGGAAATCCGCGACGCCATACGCGACTTGTGTTCCCAGTTTCCACCTGAGTATTTTCGCAAGGTTGATCACGAGCGGGGCTACCCCGAAGAATTTGTCAAGACCCTGACCGAAGCCGGATGGCTCGCCGCCCTGATACCGGAAGAATACGGCGGCTCGGGATTGAGCCTGACCGAAGCGTCGGTCATCATGGAGGAAATCAATCGTAGCGGCGGCAATTCAGGCGTATGCCATGGTCAGATGTATAACATGGGTACATTGTTGCGCCATGGTTCCAAGGAACAAAAACTGCGCTATTTGCCGCGCATTGCCACAGGCGAGCTACGCCTGCAGTCCATGGGTGTGACCGAACCCACGACCGGCACCGACACTACGAAGATAAAGACCATGGCCGTCCGGAAGAACGACCGCTATGTGATCAATGGTCAAAAAGTGTGGATCTCGCGCATACAGCATTCCGACCTGATGATACTCCTTGCGCGCACCACACCTCTGGACCAGGTGAAGAAAAAATCCGAAGGGATGTCGATCTTTATCGTTGATTTGCATGAAGCCATCGGAAAGGGCATGGAAGTGCGTCCCATATTGAACATGGTCAATCATGAGACAAATGAACTGTTCTTTGACAATCTCGAGATTCCTGCCGAGAACCTCATCGGAGAAGAAGGCAAAGGCTTCAAGTACATACTGGACGGACTGAACGCCGAACGTACCTTGATTGCCGCCGAATGCATCGGCGACGGGCACTGGTTCATCGACAAAGTGTCTGCGTACGTAAAGGAGCGCATTGTCTTCAACCGTCCTATTGGGCAGAACCAGGGAGTGCAGTTCCCTATTGCCAGGGCGCACATCAACGTCGAGGCAGCCAGCCTTATGCGCTACGAGGCGTGCCGACTGTACGATGCGCATCAGCCTTGCGGCGCCCAGGCGAATATGGCAAAGCTTCTTGCCGCCGATGCATCGTGGGAAGCCGCCAATGCCTGCCTGCAGTTCCACGGCGGCTTCGGCTTTGCGAATGAATACGATATTGAACGAAAGTTCCGCGAAACCCGCTTATACCAGGTCGCTCCAATTTCGACCAACCTTATACTTTCCTACGTTGCCGAGCACGTGCTGGGCCTGCCACGCTCTTTTTAAGCGTACGACCCATTTCCCTTCTCTACCGTAACCTGGCTGGAACCTTGAAATGACTCATCCCAGTGCCGAACTCGCCGAATTCGCGGCCCAACTCGTATACGAAGACATTCCCGATAATGTGTTGCGCCGCACCGAAGACCTGATGCTGGATTGCCTCGCTTCCACACTGGCTGGATCCAGCGCGCGCGCAGTGCAGGCCATCGCGCAATTCGCCGACACCATGGGACCGACCAGCGGTCCCTCGGAAAACATGGTGACCCGCCGCAGCACAAGCCCTCTTTTTGCTGCCATGGTCAATGCGGCGGCCGCCCATATGGTTGAGCAGGACGATGTCCATAACGGCTCGGTGTTTCATCCCGCTGCCGTGGTTTTTCCACCAGCGATTGCCACGGCCCAGGCCTTGGGGCGATCCGGCAAAGACCTGCTGGTCGCATGCGTGGCTGGCTACGAGGTTGGAATACGGGTGGGCGAATTTCTAGGGCGCTCGCACTACAAAGTCTTTCACACAACCGGAACAGCTGGCACATTGGCGGCTGCAGTAGCCGTGGGACGCCTGTTGAATCTGAACAATCAGCAAATGCTCCATGCGCTCGGCTCAGCGGGCACGCAGGCCGCCGGTTTGTGGGAATTCCTGCGCGACGCCGCCGATTCGAAACAACTCCATACGGCCAAGGCGGCTGCAAATGGACTGACCGCTGCCTATTTGGCACACGACGGGTTTACCGGCGCCCGGCGTATTCTGGAAGGTGCGCAAGGCATGGGCGCCGGCATGTCGCAGGACGCTGACCCAGCAAAGCTGACCGACAGACTGGGAGCGCGCTGGACAGTTCTCGAGACCTCGTTCAAGTTTCATGCTTCCTGCCGCCATACTCATCCTGCCGCCGATGCACTGCTCGACATCGTCCAGATCAATGACTTATCAATCGACGACATTGCAAGTGTCGTTGCTCATGTCCACCAGGGCGCTATCGATGTGCTCGGCCCTGTCACGAATCCGACCTCCGTCCACCAGTCCAAATTCTCCATGGGCACGGTGCTGGGCCTCATCGCTCAACAACGACGTGCTGGCCTCCCGGAATTCGACGCGGGCCTGGACGACCCTGTCATCGCCGCGTTCAGGTCCCGGGTTTCAATGGAGCTCGACGACGAGGTCAATAGCGCCTATCCACGGCAGTGGATCGGCAAGGTCACCGTACAAACCCGTGATGGCCGCCGTCTGACCGCTCGTGTCGATGAGCCCAAGGGAGACCCCGGAAACACCCTGAGCAGAGCTGAAATTGAAGACAAGGCCCTCAGACTGGGTACCTACCGCAATGCCGCCAGCAAGGAAGAAAGCCAGGCCTTGATCAGGAAAGTATGGGATCTCGCTGACCTGCAAATGGTGGGCCGCTTCGTCGCCTAGCGTTTGCAAGTCGTGGCCTTCAGCCCAGCGCCTGTTTCTGGGCTGCCACAAGCTGGACTATGCCGTCGCGCGCCAAATCCAGTAATGCATCCAGTGCTTGCCGAGTAAAGTTCTGGCCTTCGGCGGTTCCTTGCACTTCCACAAAATCACCGGCGCCCGTCATGACAATGTTCATGTCGGCGCCACAGCCGGAATCTTCAATGTAATCCAGGTCCAGCACCGGGCGGCCGTTGACCAGCCCCACCGACACAGCCGCCACATGATCCAGAATGGGATCGGAGGTCAGAACGCCCTGCTGCAGCAATCCACGCGTAGCGATCGCGGCCGCCAGCCAGGCTCCCGTGATGCTGGCACAGCGGGTTCCCCCATCGGCTTGGAGCACGTCGCAATCGAGATGCAGCGTACGCTCGCCCAACGCATTCAAGTCGAATACGGCTCGCAAGCTGCGGCCGATCAAGCGCTGTATCTCCTGGGTGCGGCCGCTTTGCTTACCGCGGGCCGCTTCCCGATCAGAGCGTGTGTGTGTGGATCTGGGAAGCATTCCATATTCGGCAGTGACCCATCCCTGCCCCTTACCCTTCAGGAAAGGCGGCACTTTTTCCAGTACGCTGGCGTTGCACAAGACATGTGTGTCGCCAGCCTTGATCAATACCGAGCCTTCCGCATGGCGGGTATACCCGGTCTCGATGGAAAGCGGGCGTAATTCAGTGGCTGCACGGCCTGTGGGGCGGGCGGAATCGTCGGTAGCTGCGGGTGTGGCTTCGGACAAAGGGAGGCTCCAATACAATGTCAAGAATCAAGGAGGGAATGATACCCTGACGCCAAGGCGTGGTGCGGCGCGCCGTACTACGGTTCGGCCGCCGCTGCATTACGGTCCTCACTGAGAGCAGCCTTACAATATAACCTTTGCGTCCACAACAGGAATTCCTTCTCATGATCCGAAGCATGACCGCTTTCGGCAATGCCCGTGCGGAATCCGCCCAAGGCAGTGTCACCATCGAATTCCGTACCGTCAATAGCAGATTCCTCGACGTCAACTTCCGCCTGCCCGAAGACCTCCGCATGGTTGAAAGCGCTATTCGGGAAAAACTCGGTACGGTGGTCGCACGGGGGAAGGTTGAAGTCCGTGTCAATTATGTACGCAGCGACACTCGCGCAAGGGTAAGCCTCGACCCTGAATATTTATCGACGCTGGCAGCGCAGCTCCAGGACGCGCGTCGCGTCATTCCGGATGTCCCCGCGCCGCGCCTTACCGAACTTCTGAATGCGTCAGGTGTTGCCGAAAACACGGGCCTGGACCCGGATATCTGGACCGCCATGTGTCTGGAGGCCGCCACCCAGGCACTTGCCGAAATGCAGGCAGCCCGCGAACGTGAAGGCCAACGACTTGCAACGATCATGCACGAGTGCGCATTGGAGGTCAGCCAGATCGTGGATCAGGTTGAAATGCAGCTACCAGTCTTGCTTGCCGAGCATCAGGATAAGCTCAACAACAAGCTGCGCGATACGTTGAACGCCGTGAGCCCAGATGGCTTCGCCCACATCAGCGGCGCGGAACTAACTGCCCGCATAGCCCAGGAGACCTCTCTTTTTTCCATGCGTATCGATGTCGCCGAAGAGTTGTCCCGCTTGCGCTCGCATATCGCTGAACTCCAGCATCTGCTGAGCACCGGCGAAACGATGGGCCGTAAAGACAAGAAGAATAGCGGTAGTGCTGGAAAGCGCCTGGACTTCCTTTTCCAGGAAATGAACCGGGAAGCCAATACCCTGGGGTCCAAGGCCAGCGCCCTGAGCGTTACGCGGGCGGCCATTGACCTCAAATTGCTCATCGAACAAATGCGCGAGCAGGCGCAGAACATCGAATAGCGCACGAAAGAAAAAAGCGGCCTCGCCTTTTTTGCGAAGCCGCCGGCCACAACTTAAAAGGCGTGGCGATCAGAAGTCCATTTCGGGCGCTGGCATGGCGGGTGATTTATCTTCCTTGGGTATCTCAGCCACTGTCGCGTCGGTGGTCAGGATCAGACCTGCGATCGAAGCCGCATTCTGCAATGCCGTTCGAGTGACTTTTGTCGGATCGACAACGCCCAGCTCGACTAGGTCGCCATAATTACCGGTTGCTGCGTCATACCCGAATGTACCTTCACCTTCGACCACACGGGACAACACCACGGATGGCTCGTCGCCGGCATTCGCGACGATCGTGCGCAGTGGCGTTTCGAGCGCGCGCGCCACAATCTGAATACCGGCATCCTGATCCCCATTGCGACCCGTGAGCGAGGATAGAGCTGAGCGTGCCCGCAGCAACGCCACACCACCGCCAGGAACAATTCCTTCTTCCACTGCGGCACGCGTGGCATGCAGGGCGTCATCAACCCGGTCTTTCTTTTCCTTCATTTCGACCTCCGTGGCGGCGCCAACCCGGATCACCGCGACACCGCCCGCCAGCTTGGCTACACGTTCCTGAAATTTCTCACGGTCGTAGTCGCTGCTAGCCTGCTCGATCTGGGCCTGAATTGCCTTGATCCGGCCGTCTATGCGGGTCTTTTCTCCGGCACCGTCGATGATGATGGTGGTATCTTTTTGAACTTCAACACGCTTGGCGCTACCGAGGTCGTCGAGCCCGGCCTTGTCGAGCTGCTTGCCTGTTTCTTCCGAAATCACCGTCGCGCCAGTCAGAATGGCAATATCCTCGAGCATGGCCTTGCGGCGATCACCGAATGCAGGCGCCTTGACCGCAGCGACCTTCAATACACCGCGCATCGCGTTTACCACCAACGTAGCCAAGGCCTCACCTTCGATGTCTTCAGCGACGATGAGCAAAGGCTTACCCGTCTTGGCGACTGCCTCCAGAATCGGCAGCAGCTCGCGGATACTGGAGATCTTCTTCTCGCAAAGAAGGATGAGCGGATCTTCAAGATAAGCGGTTTGTTTATCGGGGTCGTTGACGAAGTAAGGACTCAGGTAGCCACGGTCGAACTGCATCCCCTCGACGACATCAAGTTCATTCTCGAGTGATTTTCCATCTTCAACAGTGATCACGCCCTCGTTGCCGACTTTGTTCATTGCCTCGGCAATGATTTTGCCGATCGCCTCATCCGCGTTGGCCGACAAAGCGGCCACCTGGGCAATTTCCCTATTGGTGGAGATCGGTTTGGACAGCAAACGCAGTTCCTCCACCACGCGGGAGACTGCGAGATCGATACCACGCTTCAAGTCCATGGGATTGTGTCCCGAACCTACGTGCTTCATCCCTTCCCGCACAATGGCTTGCGCCAATACGGTTGCCGTAGTGGTTCCATCTCCCGCGACATCAGACGTTTTGGATGCGACCTGCTTGACGATCTGCGCTCCCATGTTCTCGAACTTGTCTTTGAGTTCGATTTCCTTGGCGACCGATACGCCGTCCTTGGTAACGATGGGCGAGCCGAAGCTGCGTTCGAGCAGGACATTTCGCCCTTTTGGTCCGAGCGTTACCTTGACCGCGTCGGCCAGAATATTGACGCCCGTTGTAATGCGGCTTCGGGCGCTATCATGAAACTGGATATCCTTCGCACTCATTTTGTTCTTACCTCCAAAGTCTCAACTGACAATCAGGATAATCAGGCGACCTTCTTCAGGTCCTTGCGACCATCTTCCAGTACACCCATGATGTCCTCATCGCGGAGTACCAGCAGTTCTTCACCATCGACCTTCACGGTCTGACCTGAATATTTGCCGAAAATCACTTGGTCGCCGGGCTGTAACTCCATGGGGCGCACGGTGCCATCGGCCAGCACCTTGCCCTTGCCTACGGCGATCACCTCGCCTTGCTCGGGCTTCTCAGCAGCTGTATCGGGTATGACAATGCCCGAGGCCGTCTTGCGCTGTTGCTCGGTTCGCTTGACGATAACTCGATCATGGAGGGGACGAATCTTCATGTACATTCTCCTTACTCATAACGTTCATCAGAAAAGAGACGCGGCCAGCCTTACCGGTAATAATAGGCAAGGCGGCCAGTTGCTGGTCAGAATAACCAACGGATGAAAATGTAAGGGTCGCCCTTCACAACTTCAAGCTTGAATTTGGTATCCAGTTGCAACAACCTACTGAATCAACCAGAAAGAATCAGATGGTCCACCCGGCCAAGACGATAAACCGTGCGGGCTGCGCCAGCCCCCCGTGGTGCTGCCTTGATCGGACAAGGCAATGTGCGGCCGCCAGTTTTGTCGACACTGTCATCCTTGTCAGCTAATGTCGCCCAGATTCCTCCCCGTCGGGGCCGAAACAACCAGCGCACGTATCCGCGCCGCGCTGCGAGTTCCAGTAATACCTCACGGTCATTAGCCGTCTGGGCGGATGTAACGACGGGACACGCGGCATCCACAGCGCCCGCATAGCATCCAAAGGCGCGCTGACAGGCAAGCGCCTCGGTTGCCGGTGCACCCGGTCGCCACCATGCCTTATGTTCCACGCGCTCGAGATCCCACGCACCGAATTGCCAAGCGGCATTCAATAGAGGCTGGTCAAGTGCTTCGGGCCTGCTCCAAGTGGCATCCAGTTGCAGCACTGAATCCGGTACAGGCCGCGCGGGTAGGTTGACATCAGGAAGCGTCAACGGCGTCACACGCCTGAACCCATGCCAGTGCATGATGAGGAGCGCCGGCGTGTTGACCTGATCGGCCATGCTGACGGTTACGGCATACAGTGGCAGTCGCATTGCTTTCATATGCATGGACACCAATTCGAATATATTCATGCAAACCTCCATACGAGACACGTCCGGAAAATTTATGCATTACGCGCCAGAATTGCAAGCCTTCCGACGATATGGGGAGATGTTGGCGCAACAACGCTTGCATCCGTCACGCATGACTGGTATTTATAGACCAGACTCTCCTTACAGCATTTAATTAGCGAGATTCCCACCATGTCAACAGACACGAACCACGGATCGACAGGGGATCAGGTATTGCACAATACCGGGAAGTTGCCTGCCAGACCACTGCCTCGACCATCACTTGCCGACTTGGCAATCTTCCTAGACCTCGATGGCACCCTGGCCCCCATTGCACCAACACCGGATCAAGCGAATGTCCCGGCTACCACCCTCCATGTGCTTGATGATCTCTATCGGGCAAGCGCCGGCTCCCTCGCCATCGTGTCGGGTCGTGACTCGCCGGACATCGACCGGCTTCTTGGACCCTTGCTTCTACCTTATGCCGCACTGCATGGAGCGCGAATAAAACCGCCAAACGGAAAAATCGAAACGATGGGCGTTTCTCAGGATAGCCTGAGACAAGTCAGCGCCATCGTGGAAACTGCAATGGGCCAATTGCCGGGCACGATAGTCGAACGCAAGGCTCTGTCCATAGCGCTCCATTTCCGTCAGGCACCTCAGTTCGAGGACGAAATACGTCAGCTTGCAGCCGACGCACTGGTAAACCACAACGGTGACTTCGAGATACAGGAAGGCAAAATGGTGGTCGAAATAAAGCCGCGAGGGGCCAGCAAAGCCAAGGCCATTGAACGGTTCATGGGTATGGCGCCATTCCAGGGACGCACGCCGCTCTTCGTTGGTGATGATCTCACCGATGAATCGGCATTTCGCATTGTCAACGCGATGAATGGAATCACCATCAAGATTGGCACTGGTGCGACGCACGCCAGCTGGCGGTTGGCCGATCCGCCGGCACTCGTTGAGTGGCTGAGTTCGCTTCTTGCTAAACGTCTGTACGATGACGGAGATATCTCAACAGAGGGGAGGCAACCCAATGAGTAGACTAATCGTCGTATCCAATCGGGTCGCGTCTATCACCGAGGGTAAAAGCTCCGCCGGAGGCCTGGTTGTGGGTGTCCTGGATGCCTTGCGAGGAATGGGCGGGATCTGGCTGGGCTGGAACGGAGAAATCGAAACAGATCCCGTACAGCCGCCATTGACCCACAGTGAGAAAAATATCGATTTCATTACAGTCGCGCTTACCCAGCGGGAATACGACCAATACTATCGAGGTTTTTCCAACGGTGTGCTTTGGCCGACTTTCCACTACCGGATCGACCTGAGCCGCTATATCCGTCGCGACTACAGCGGCTATCGCGCCGTCAATCGGCGATTCGCACAAATACTGACGTCATCAATCGCGAGCGACGATATCATCTGGGTGCATGATTACCATCTGATTCCCTTTGGCCAAGCCTGCCGCAGCCTTGGAATAAAGAATAAAATCGGTTTTTTCCTTCATATCCCGTTTCCGAGCCCCTCGGTGCTGCGCACCATCCCGTCGCATCAGGAACTCGTCGAATCGATGTGTGCCTACGACCTGGTGGGATTTCAGACCCAGAGCGACGTACAGGCCTTCATCGACTACACCACCCGGCATCTCGGCGCGATCCATATCGGTGACACCGTCAGGCTAGGCGACCGTTCCATAAAAGTAGGTGCCTATCCGATAGGGATCCAGCCTGAGCAAATAAGGACGCTTTCCAAAGAATCCCGTCATTCCAAGCCACTGGACGCGCTGAGAGAAGGCTTGCAACATCGGAAGCTTATCGTCAGCGTGGACCGTCTTGATTACAGCAAAGGCCTTATCGAGCGCTTCGATGCATTCGAATGCCTGCTTGAAAGTTCTCCGCAGCACCGTGGGAAGGTAACACTTGTACAGATAGCGCCGCCATCTCGACAAGATGTGCAGGGCTACCGTCAGATCCGACGTCAGCTCGAGAGCACGGCTGGGCGCATCAACGGAAAATGGACCGAACTGTCATGGACCCCCATCCGCTATATGAACCGTTCGTATGAGCGTACCTTGCTCATGTCGTTTTTCCGGGTATCTCAGGTGGGGCTGGTGACGCCATTACGCGACGGCATGAATCTGGTCGCCAAAGAGTACGTGGCCTCGCAACCGGCAGAAGATCCCGGCGTGCTGGTATTGTCCGAGTTTGCGGGTGCTGCGGCCGAGATGCACGAAGGCGCCTTGATGGTCAATCCGTACGACGTTCAAGGAATGGCAGACAGCTTGGATAGAGCGCTGAACATGCCGCTGGAGGAAAGAAAACAGCGATACGAGCATTTGATGGGCATACTCAAAAAGAATAACCTTTCAGTCTGGCGCGACCGGTTCCTGAACGACTTGGGCTCCTGAAATTCTTTCAGGTCCTAACCCAGTAACCTACACCATTCATCATCATGCCGAATCCGTCCGAACCATTTCCGTGCGCCATCTATATCCGGGAGGTGGGCCGCGGTGCCCGCGGTGCCCGTGGCCTAGGCCGTGACGATGCCTATGCTGTCTATGGAGCGGTTCTCGCCAATCGGATCAGCGACCTGGAGCTCGGCGCCCTGTTGCTCGCGTACCGTATCAAGGGTGAAACGCCGCAGGAACTGGCGGGCATGCTTGATGCGGTGCACACTACAATCGATCGTCTGAGCTCGCCTGTCGGGACACCTGTGGTGATTCCCAGCTATAACGGGGCGCGCCGGCGCCCGAATCTCGTGCCCTTGTTGGCACTGCTGCTTAGCAAACGAGGAATACCGGTATTCATTCATGGCGTGCTCAACGAACCCGGGAGGACCACCACGGCCGAGATTCTTGCAGAACTGGGCATTCAGCCTGCACCGGATGCCAGAAGCATTGAAGGTTTACTTGGCCGTAGCCGACTGGCCTTCGCTTCCATCGATGTGCTGGCCCCAGCCCTGGCCCGCCAACTGGCTCTGCGCCAAGTCCTGGGTGTAAGGAACTCGGCTCATACACTTGCCAAGATGTTGCAACCGTTTGGCCAACCGGCCCTTCGCCTCGTCAACTATACGCACCCCGCGTACCGCGAGACACTCGCCGACTACTTCAGCCAGCCGGGTATGGCCGGCCCCATTGGCGTGCTGCTGAGCCGCGGTACGGAAGGTGAAGCCGTTGCAGACACCGAGCTTGCACGCGAGGCACTATGGCTGTACGACCAGGGCCGCGAAACCCTCATCGACGCGACCGAAAAAGAGAATCGCGACAGCCCTGTTCTACCCGAAAGTCACGACGCCGCCACCACCGCCAGATGGACTGAAGAAGTCGTTGCAGGAAATATCCCTGTTCCAAAAGCAATTATTGCCCAAATCAACGCCATAGTACGGATTACCACCCAGGACCTCAGCCAGGAATCCTGGCAGCCGTAAGATCTCAAACATCGTCAAGTAATGAACGGCCTTTTGCGCGCCCAAACAAAAACCCCCGCACGTTGAGACGGGCGGGGGTTTTCTTACTGCATAAGAGCTTGACGATGACCTACTTTCACAGACGTACGTCCACT
>LNAP01002871.1_pt1 | contig 35483 bp, 33 predicted proteins | sample 602601 | NCBI WGS metagenome assembly LNAP01 (sample SAMN02440304, study PRJNA202911) | soil metagenome | biome: Subtropical and temperate rainforests or woodlands; isolation source: soil samples (1 kg each in a 20% v/v slurry with milli Q water) were... ... | reverse complement strand
CTTCCGGCGCGTCGAGGCCGCTGCGGCGCGGTCCGAGCACCACGGCGGCCAGCGCGTCCATGGCGCCGGTCGAGGTCGAGGGCGGCTGGTGGCCGCCGGCAATGCGGTAATAGGCGACGGCGGCGCCGTCCTTGCATTCGTTCCAGCGGATGATGCGGGTGTTGGGCGCCTGGGTCGCCACCGGCGTGGCGCAGCCATTGAGCCTGGCGAACAGCAGGGCGCTGGAATCCGCCGACATCAGCCGGGCACCGGGGGTCGGGCGGCCGAACATCGGCACGATGGGATCATAGGTGCCGTTCATCATCAGGATCGGCACCGGGCGCGCCGGCCTGCAGCTCTCGGAATAGCCGATCGGCACCGTCATCATCATGGTGGCGAAGGCGGCGAAGCGGTCGGCATTGCGGCAGGCCATGAAGGCGGTGAGGAAGCCGCCATTGGAAAAGCCCATGAGATAGGCGCGCGAGGGATCGACCATGCCGTCCGCGACCAGCTTGTCGAGCACCGAGACCACGAAATGGGCGTCGTCGCGCTTCTGCAGCAGCGGGATGAAGCCGGCGATCGAGGACCGCCCGTCATTCCACAACAGGTTCATCCCCTTGGGATAGGCGACGATGAAGCCCTCGCGGTCGGCCACGGCGTCGAGGTCGAGATAGCGCTGCATCGTGCCGGCCGACTGCAGCGCGCCATGCAGCGCGATGACCAGCGGACGCGGGCCTTCCGGCAAATCCCTAGGGATATGCAGGATATAGGCGCGGCGGATGCCGTCGACGACGATGGAGCGCTCCTGCGCCGCAAGCGGCGAGGTGAGGGCGCTCAGGGCCAGCAACAATGCGCTGAGCAGGAAGCAGGGTTTCGCGAAACGCATGCGGTACGCAACCTCGGCACACCAGAAGTCCGTGAGGACCTGTTCAAACAATCATATTCCGCCAATTAAAAGGCATTGATGGTTAACGCCCCGTCATCAAGGCGGTGGAGGCTATCCGTCGATTGGGGGGATGCGCAGCCGGCTGCCCTTGGGCTAGGGTGTTGCGCCGCGACGCACCCGGGATTTTCGACGCGCCGCTCCATCGATAGAGATCGCCTTTGGAATGATTGCGATTAGCAATCGTTTCAGCTACGCACACCGCATCTACCGTTAAGGACCCTTGGATGTCCGACATGCCTGGAGCGGCCAAACGGCCTCTTTCTCCGCATCTCCAGATCTACCGGCCGATGCTGACGATGATGATGTCCATCGTGCATCGCATCACCGGCTGCGCGCTGTATTTCGGCACGCTGCTTCTGGTGATCTGGCTGGTTGCGGCGGCGAGCTCGACCGCGACGTTCGATTTCGTGAACGGCCTGTTCGGCAGCTGGCTCGGCCTGATCGTGCTGGTCGGCTATAGCTGGGCGATGATCCACCATCTGCTTGGCGGCCTTCGCCATTTCGTGTGGGACACCGGCGCCGGCTTCGGCCCGGAATGGCGCGAGCTGATGGCGCAGGCCACCATCGCAGGGTCGGTCCTGCTGACCGTCATTCTCTGGATCGCCGTCTGGGCGTTGAAGGGCTGAGCGATGAGCGGGTTTGAAGGTTCTTCCATGCGTACCCCGCGCCGCCGCGTTTCCGGCCTCGGCTCCGCCCGCGCCGGCACCGGCCATTTCTGGCTGCAGCGCGTGACCGCGCTCGCCAATGTGCCGCTGGTGCTCGCCTTCCTCGCGATACTGATCTGCGTCGCCGGCGAGAGCCATGAGGTCGTGCTGGCAACCCTGCGCAACCCGCTGGTCGCCATCATCATGCTGCTGGCGCTGCTCTCGGTGGTGGTCCACATGCGGATCGGCATGCAGGTGGTGATCGAGGATTACGTGCATGGCGAAGGCGCCAAGGTGCTGAGCCTGGTCGCCAACACGTTCTTCACCGTGGCCATGGGCTGCGCGGGGGCGTTCGCCATTCTCAAGATCAGTTTCGGAGGCTGAGAACCCCATGGCCGCGACCGACTCCGCTAACGGCGCCACCAGCAACGGCGCGTCCGGTGCCATGAACTGGGATGCCTACCCGATCATCGACCACACCTATGACGTCGTGGTGGTGGGCGCCGGCGGTGCCGGCCTTCGCGCCGTGGTCGGCTGCTCGGAAGCGGGTCTGCGCACCGCATGCGTGACCAAGGTGTTCCCGACCCGCTCGCACACCGTCGCGGCGCAGGGCGGCATCGCCGCCGCGCTCGGCAATATGAGCAAGGACGACTGGCGCTTCCACATGTACGACACCGTCAAGGGCTCCGACTGGCTCGGGGACCAGGACGCGATCGAGTATCTCGTGCGCCACGCGCCCGCCGCGGTCTATGAGCTGGAGCACTGGGGCGTGCCGTTCTCGCGCACCGAAGAGGGCACGATCTACCAGCGCCCGTTCGGCGGCATGACGACCGACTACGGCAAGGGCACCGCGCAGCGCACCTGCGCCGCCGCCGACCGCACCGGCCACGCCATCCTGCACACGCTCTACGGCGCCGCGCTGAAGCACTCGGCCGAGTTTTTCGTCGAGTATTTCGCGCTCGACCTGATCATGGACGAGGAAGGCCGCTGCGTCGGCATCATCGCGTTGAAGATGGATGACGGCACGCTGCACCGTTTCCGCTCGCAGATGACCATCCTCGCCACCGGCGGCTACGGCCGCGCCTATTTCTCCGCAACCTCCGCCCATACCTGCACCGGCGACGGCAACGCCATGGTGCTGCGCGCCGGCCTGCCGTTGCAGGACATGGAGTTCGTGCAGTTCCACCCGACTGGCATCTACGGTTCGGGCTGCCTGATCACCGAGGGTGCGCGCGGCGAGGGCGGCTACCTCACCAATTCCGAGGGCGAGCGCTTCATGGAGCGCTATGCGCCCTCCGCCAAGGACCTCGCCTCGCGCGACGTGGTCTCGCGTTCGATGACGATGGAAATCCGCGAAGGCCGCGGCGTCGGCAAGAACAAGGACCACATCTACCTGCACCTCGACCATCTCGACCCGGCGATCCTGCATGAGCGCCTGCCGGGCATTTCCGAGAGTGCCAAGATCTTCGCCGGCGTCGACCTGACCAAGGAGCCGATCCCGGTGCTGCCGACCGTGCACTACAACATGGGCGGCATTCCCACGAACTTCCACGGCGAGGTCGTGACCCGCAAGGACGGCAATCCGGACCATGTGGTGCCGGGCCTGATGGCGGTGGGCGAATGCGCCTGCGTCTCCATCCACGGCGCCAACCGCCTGGGCTCGAACTCGCTGACCGATCTCGTGGTGTTCGGCCGCGCCGCCGCGCTGCGCTGCGCCGCGCTGCTGACCCCCGGCGAGAAGCAGCGCGAGCTGGCGCCGGGCTCGACCGACGCCGCGCTCTCCCGCCTCGACCGCTTCCGCCATGCCAAGGGCGGGACGCCGACCGCCGAGCTGCGCCTTCGCATGCAGAAGGTGATGCAGAATAATTGCGCGGTCTATCGCACCGGCGAGGTGCTGGAAGAAGGCCGCAAGCTGATTGCCGACGTGTTCAAGGGCACTGACGACATCGCCGTGACCGACCGCTCGCTGGTGTGGAATTCCGACCTGATCGAGACGCTCGAATACGACAATCTGATCTGCCTCGCGACCGTCACCATGGAAGGCGCGGCGTTCCGCACCGAGAGCCGCGGCGCCCATGCGCGCGAGGATTATCCCGACCGCGACGACACCAACTGGATGAAGCACACGCTGGCGTTCGTCGATTTCGACACGCGCAAGGTGAAGCTGGAAGACCGGCCGGTGCACACTTACACGCTCAGCAACGACATCCAGTACATCGAGCCGCGCAAGCGCGTGTATTAAGAGGTAGGTGAGCAACATGGGAGCCGAGTACTCAGAAGCTCTTCGGGATAATTTTCCGATCTTTCAGGCAGATGAGTACGATTTCTATTTTGAGAATATGCCTTGGCCTATCGGATTGAAATCAACGCATCCTACCGAGCTTAAGAAACGAGTCGCAGTTGCGGGAATCTCGGTCGTGCTTGGTGCACGGTCAATGGACAGTATTTATAAAAAATATTCCAAAATTTTTGATTATGAAGAACCAAACGAAAACAGGATCGATTTGCAGATTCAGGAATTCGTTCGCAAGAAAATGGATCTAGTATCTGATTCTGTGCTCCGCTCTTCCGAGCGTGAAGGTACGAAATTTTCTGCGATTTTGGCCGAATGGACTCTCTTTCGAACTCCATTTTCCATGCAGCTTGCATTTTATTGCGCTAACCGGGGATCATTGTTCGAGTCTTCTGCGGTTAGCCGAAGTATACTGGAGCAGGTGGCGTGGGCGAGCTATATTCTGAGCGTTGATGAAGGGGTGGAAATTCCCGATGTCTCAGCTACATGGTGCGTCGGTAATTTAAGGAAGGATGTCCCCGCTGCCGGTAGACTTTATGGCTGGATGAGCAACCACGCCCACTGGGCCTTTAACGCTCATCGGAAAGCTTTCACCGTCGACGATGGTAAATTGGGGCATTTATTCGCTTCGTGCCTGTTTAAGGCTCAATCCATAGCTGTGATACTGATTTTGATTCATATCTTACAGAAGGTATGCTTGAAGGTGGTCAGCTACGACGCAGGGAATGAGAGCATTCAGGCTCAAGAGCTGCTCGGCGATGATTGGTTGCCCGAAATCAACAGATATATGAATGAGATAAAAGGGTGCGAGCCGCATAGTCGCGATTTGGCGGAAGTGGCGGGCATACTTCAATGACTGGGAGAACCATTTAATGGTCCAGCTTACTCTGCCGAAGAACTCCCAGCTCGTCGAAGGCAAGGTGTGGCCCAAGCCCGCGGGCACCAACCGGCTGACCGAGTACAAGATCTATCGCTGGAACCCGGATGACGGGCGCAACCCGAGCGTCGACACCTATTATGTCGACCGCGACGATTGCGGGCCGATGGTGCTGGACGGGCTGATCTGGATCAAGAACACCGTCCTTCCGCCGCTCCTGCCGCGAGGGCATTTGCGGCTCGTGCGCGATGAACATCGACGGCACCAACACGCTGGCCTGCCTCAAGAGCATGGACGACGTGCGGGCTTCCTCGGTGAAGATCTACCCGCTGCCGCATATGCCTGTGGTGAAGGATCTCGTCCCCGATCTCACGCAGTTCTATGCCCAGCACGCCTCGATCGAGCCGTGGCTCCACACCGAGACCCCGGAGCCCGAGCGCGAATGGCCGCAGACCAAGCAGGATCGCGAGAAGCTGGACGGGCTGTATGAGTGCATTCTGTGCGCCTGCTGCTCGACCTCGTGCCCGAGCTATTGGTGGAACGGCGACCGTTATCTCGGCCCGGCCGCGCTGCTTCAGGCCTATCGCTGGCTGATCGATTCGCGCGACGAAGCTACCGGGGACCGGCTCGACGACCTCGAAGACCCGTTCCGGCTGTATCGCTGCCACACCATCATGAACTGCGCCAAGGCGTGCCCAAAGGGGCTGAACCCGGCCAAGGCGATTGCCGAAATCAAGAAGATGATGGTGGCGCGGCAGTTCTGAGCCGCTACATCTAAGGGCGATGAACGATGCGTCCCGCCCGGTTTTCCGCTTTGCGCCGAGCCCGAACGGGTTGCTGCATCTCGGCCATGCCCGTTCGGCGCTGCTGAATGCGCAGGCCGCGATTGCCGCCAATGGGCGGCTGTTGCTGCGCATCGAGGACATCGACACCACACGCTGCACCCCCGAGTTTGAAGCCGCGATCTATGAGGATCTGCAATGGCTTGGACTGGAATGGGAGCAGCCGGTGCGCCGGCAGTCCGAGCACTTTTCCGACTATGCGCTGGCGCTGGAAAGGCTGCGCGGAATGGGGCTGGTCTATGAGAGCTTCGAGAGCCGGGGCGACATCCGCCGCGCCATCGAAGGCCGCCCCGACTGGCCGTGCGACCCGGACGGCGCGCCGATCTTCCCGTTCTCCCGCATTGAGATGTCCGAGGGCGAGCGCGCCCGGCGACGGGCGGCCGGCGAGCCCTATGCGCTACGGCTCGACATGGCGGCGGCGATTGAGAAAGTCGGCGGAGCACCGGGCTGGCAGGAGCTTGGCGAGGCGAGCGAGCACCCCGGCGACCCGCTCGCCTGGGGCGATGTGGTGATCGCCCGCAAGGAGGTGCCGACCAGCTACCACCTTTCCGTCGTGGTCGACGATGCGGTGCAGGGCGTCACGCATGTCGTGCGCGGCGAGGATCTGCGTGCCGCGACATCCGTGCACCGCCTGCTGCAGGAGATGCTCGGCCTGCCGGCACCGATCTACCATCACCATTCGCTGCTGCTCGACGCCGACGGGCGAAAACTCTCCAAGTCGCTCGGCTCGGAAAGCCTGCGCGCGATCCGCGCCAATGGCGCGACGCCTGAGGATGTGCGGCGGCTGGCGTTAGGGCCTAGCGATTGCGAATGACCACCATGTAGCGGGCGGGTTGCTCGCCAGGGTTCTGAAAGATCAGTGGGCGCAGCACGTCGAAATCGAGGCAGTCGCCGTCGGACAGGTCATAGGGTTCATCGCCGACCCACAGCCTCAGCGTTCCCGACAGCATGAAGAGCTGCTGGGTATAGGCCCTCGCGCCCCACGGACTGTAGGGCACCTGCGCGCCGGCGGGCAGTTCGACATCAATGATTTCGATCCCGCTGGCCTTACCGAGCGGCGAGACATGGCGTCGGCGATAGCCGGTTTCCGGGTCGCGCCAGACCGGCTGGTCGTCGCGCCGCACCAGCCGCTCGAACGGGCGCTCGCTGAGCGCGACGACCGAACTCAGCGTGACGCCAAGTCCGGCGCATAATTTGCCCAACAGGACGGCGCTGGCGCTGCTCTCCGCCTTTTCCACCCGTGCGATCATCGCCTTGCTGACGCCGGCGAGCCGAGAAAGCTCGCCGAGGCTCATGCCCGCGGATGCCCGCAATTGCCGGAGCCGCTCGCCGATCGCGAGGTCCAGCGGCTTGCTCGCCACCTTTGGCGGCGGCGTTCCTGTCGGGACGCCGCGAGCCACCGCCTGGTCGGCCGTGCCCGAAGGCCTTGCCTGTCGCATAAGTCACTCTCTCAGGGGCGCGGGGCCGCGCGAGGCGGCCCCGACCATCAGGTGCGCTGGCTAAGCAGCTTGACGAATGTCTCCGACGAAATCACCGGCGCGAAGAAATTGTTGATGCGCTCCATCGCGGCGGCTTCCTGCTCCGGCTTCTGGCAGCCGCAGGCATCACCGATGACGATCGGCAGATAGCCATTGTCGCGGGCAAGACGGGCATTGCCTTCGATGCACCAGTCGAGGTGGATGCCGGTTAGCACGATGGTCTGCACGCGCTTGCGCGACAGTTCGAGCGGCAATTGTGTGCCCACGAAGGCGGTCTGCAGAGCCAACTCGTTGAATTCATTGTCGCCGGGCCGTACCAGTGCCTTGAGTTCGTCGACCAGCTCATTGTCCTTCTTCTTCATCTCGGGCGTGAATTTTACGCCTTCGACCCAGCTACGGAACTGCACGCGGTCGAAATCCGACTGAGGATAGGCCTCACGGAAGACCTCGTAGCCTATCCAGTTGAACGAGACGAAGTTCCTGGCCTGCCGTGCCGCTTCAGCCACGCGGATGGTGGCGGGCAGGCTGCCGCGCTCGCGATGCTTCTCGCCGGCCTGCACGCCCCACGGCTCATAGACCGACTTGTTCTGGCTGACGGACATGAAGGCCGCCGGACGGGAGAGGATTTCCGCGAGATCGAGCTTCTGCCATTGCGGCGCCAGCGGTGGGATGGCGTGGACACCGCCAACCGGCGCGGCGGCCTTGGCAGAGGAGGCGGCGACGGCCGTGGCGGCCATGGCGGCGGCGCCGATGAGCGCGTCGCGGCGCGATGTGTGTGGTGTGGTCATTGTGTAGCTCCGCTTTTTTTTGAGAACGACGCCTTCCGGCGTCGCGAAAAAAGCAGCAAGCCAAGGACCAAGGATAAGAGACGATCGTTCAAGATATTGAACGGTCGGTTGTTTTTGCGGCGCTAGCTGACGCCGAGGATCAGGAACCAGATCGTCACGGTGAACAGGCTGAGCGCGGTTGAGAGCGAGACCGCGCTTGCCGAGGCCGTGACGCCGACCTTGTAGCGCTGCGCCAGCAGATAGGCGTTGATGCCCGAGGGCATCGCCGCGGCGACCGAGGCCCATACCGGCGGCATGGGCAGGACCTGCACCAGCGCATAGACGATGGCCGGGTGAACCACGAGCTTGAGCGTGGTGATGAGCAAGGCCGGGCCGATGTCGCCGCGAATCGGGTAGCGGTGCAGCGCCAGCCCCAATGACACCAGCGCGCAGGGCACGGCGGAGGCCGCCAGCATGTCCAATGTCTGCTTGAACACGCCGCCGGGGACGAAGCCGGTGACCTTGGCGATGCCGCCGGCATAGATGCCGAGCAGGATCGGGTTGAACGCCAGCATGCGGCCGAGCTTGCGTAGGCCGGCAAGCGACAGGCCGGTGGTCGCGCCCTCGGTCAGCACGGTGGCGACAATCATCATGATCGGCAGATGCACCGCGATCAGAAGAAACAGCGGCACCGCGCCCTCCGGCCCGAAGGCCTGCAGGATGAGAGGTACGCCGACGAACACGGTGTTGGCCTGGCCCGAGGTGAAGCCGTGGATCACCGATTCCTGGTAGTCGCGCCCGAACAGCCGGCGCGCCGCCAGCATGCCGAGCGCAAACACCGTGAAGGCGCCGGTGAAATAGGCGATCCAGTAGCCCCAGGGCTGGCCGCCCTCCGGCAGCCCGGCCTCGGCCAGCGTCTTGAAGATGAGCACCGGCACGGCAAGCCCGAAAACATATTCGGACAGGCCCTCGGCGGCGCGCTCGCGCAGGTGCCCACTCAAGGACGCGATGAAGCCCAGCCCGATGAGGCCGAACACCGGCGCCACGATGAAGGCAATGGCGCCGAGCTGGGTCAGCATGAAGCCTCAGGCCGCAGTATTGCTGGCGCGGGACTGTACGGCTGCGCTGGACACCAGATGCGAGGTGCGCACCGCCACCATCACGTCGATGCGGGCCCATAGCCGCTCGGCGAGTTCCGGCGTCGCCACGAAAGCGATCTCGGCGCGCATGTCGCCGAGGTTGGCGGGGTCGATCACGCCATCCGCCGGACCATCGAGGCGCAGGCGCGTCGGCTGCACATCATGGATGGCGAAGGGCTCGAGAAGACGGAGCATGAGATTGGGATGAGCGTCCGCCTCGACGACGAGGCGATGGCGGAGAAGACCGGCGGTCATGGCAATATCCGATGACGAAGAGAGACGTTGAGCTTAAGCGTGCGTCAGGAATCCCGGCCGACAGAATCGGCCGGGCGGCGAATTCGCCGGCCCGCGCGGATGCGCTCAATGTGGTTCGTCATCAACATCATGGTGCCGCAAGCTATTCCCTCGCACGCCCCGGCGTCAATGCCGCAGGCGCGCGAGAGCGTGCGATTCAGGGGGTGGTGGATGCCGGCGGCTCGCCTTCCAGCAGCAGGTAGCCGGTCGGATTGTCGGGGCAGAGACCCTGGCCGCATTCCAGCACCGTGGAAGCACCGTTGCCCAGCGAGAGCGCGCCGAACAGCACGAAGCCGACGAGGCCGAGCGTGCCGAGCCGGCGCGGGGCAACGTCGGGCGGCAGCGGCTCGAACTGGCGGTCGAACAGCAGCAGCACCGCGCAGCCGGCAGTGATGACGACGCTGAGCGCGAAGGCCCAGCTATAGAAATGCAAGCCGAGGAACGGATCGCCATAGGTGCCGGTGCCGGGCACGATGTGCAGCAATACCTGCCGCGCCGAGATGAAGCCGCCGACCATCGCGGAGAGGATGGCGATGCCGTAATGGCTGGGGCGGGCGCCGAATTTGAGGTTGAGCGCCAGCCCGAGGCCGACGCCGACGAAGCCGGCGCGCTGCAGGATGCAGAGCGGGCAGGGCAGGTCGCCATTCACGAACTGGTCGAGGAAGGCAAAGCCGAGCACGGCGCAGACGGCGATGAGGCCGAGCGCGTTGAGAATGTGCGAGCGCTTCGGCGAGATGAAGGCGCGGCGGGTGCGGGTGTCGGTGATGCTCATGATTGCCTCACAGCACGATGTTCAACGGATCGGTGGCGTGGAAGCGGAACAGCACCAGCAGGCACGCGATGGACAGCACCCAGGCGAAGATCGCCACGCGGCGCCAGCCGACGCACGCACAGGCGAACGCGGCGAACAGGCCGAAGAAGGGGAGGCTCATCATGGGCTTTGCCTCGGGGCGCACACGCGTGGAGGTAAATGTGTGGAGGCCCACAAGAGCAGGCTTCGCCCCCGCTGTCATGACGCGGCGCGCAATATGGTTAGCTGCGGGAGGGGCAGCGCCTCGTCCCCCACCACCTACCCGACGTCATGCCCGGCACAAGGCCGGGCACGAGGGAGGTGATGGACGGGATCGAGGGGTGACGCGCGCGCGTTTGAGGGGTGTCGAAGTCCCTCAAATTCCCGCGTCGTCGGCAACCGTCAGCGGCTGGTGGAACACGCCGCGCTCGGCGAGCATGCTCTCGATGCGGTCGACGCCGGCTGCCGTGTCGAGCTTGTCGCTCTCCACCACCAGCTCCGGCGAGGTCGGCGCCTCATAGGGTGCGCCGACGCCGGTGAAGCCCGGCAACTGGCCGGCGCGCGCCTTGGCATAGAGTCCCTTCGGATCGCGCGCCTCGCACACTTCCAACGGGGCCGCGACATGCACCTCGAAGAAGCGCTCGCCGATGATGTCGCGTACCCGCGCCCGCGCTGCCGCCGAGGGCGACACCGCCGCGACCAGCACGATATGGCCGAGGTTCTTGAGGAAGTTGGCGACTTCGCCGAGCCGGCGGTTGTTCTCGGCACGATCGGCATCGGAGAAGCCGAGATCGCTGTTCAGCCCGGCGCGCAGCGTGTCGCCGTCGAGCAGGGTCGCCATGCCGCCGCGATTGAAGATGCGGCGCTCCAGCGCCCGTGCCAGCGTCGACTTGCCGGAGCCGGAAAGCCCGGTGAGCCACACCACCGCGCCATCATGGCCGAAGCGGCCAATGCGCTCGGCGCTGGTCATGGCGGAGGCGACGGGGGTTATGTTGCGTGCGGAAGGCGCGCTCACCACGTCACGGTCGAGCACCGAGATCACCAGACCGCCGCCGGCGATGCGCCCGCCGAGTTCCAGCGCGACGCGCCCGGTGCGCGGGTTCACCCCGTGCGGGTCGGCTGCGATGGGGCGCGACAGCAGCAATTCGATCTCGCCGACCTGGTTGCGGCCGATGCTCTTGGATTCGAACGTCGAGAGATGGCCGGGATCGACCACCTCATGCACCACCGCGACGGTGGCGCGCACCTCGGAGGTGGCGAGCCGGGCGATGACAGTGGTGCCGACTTCCAGCGGTTCCTCGGCCAGCCAGAACAGCCGCACCCGCAGCCGCCGCGCCGCATGGGGGCGCGACACCGGCGAGGACAGGATTTCGCCGCGCTCGACGAAAATCTCGCGGTCCAGCGTGATGCCGGCCGGCGCGCCGGCATGGAGCACGGTCAGTTCCTGCTCGGCGGGCGGGGTCGGCCAGCTCTCGATGGTGCGCACCCTGGCGGTCTTGCCGGAGGGCTGGAACACCACCTCATCGCCAATGGCGAGCGTGCCGGTCTCGATGCGGCCGGCGACGATGCGGCGGTCGTCGAATTTGTAGACCGCCTGCACCGGCATGCGCAGCGCAAGGTCGGCCGCCGCACGGGCCGGCTCGAAATTGTCGAGCGCGTTCAGCACGGTAGGGCCTTCATACCAGGCCGAGCGCTCGCTCTTGAACGACACGCCGTCGCCTTCGCGGGCGGAGATCGGGATCACCGCGCCCGCCCGCACGCCGAGATTGGCGAGGTAGCCGGAGATTTCGGTCTCGATGGCGCGGAACACGGACTCGGAGAAGTCCACGCGGTCCATCTTGTTCACCACCACCGTCACCTGCTTCACCCCGAGCAGATGCAGCAGGTAGCCGTGGCGCCTCGTCTGGTCGCGCACGCCCTCGGCGGCGTCGATCAGCAGCAGCGCGGCATCGGCCTGCGAGGCGCCGGTGATCATGTTGCGCAGGAATTCCGCATGGCCCGGCGCGTCGATCAGGATGATGTCGCGCGAAGGTGTGCGGAAGCGGATCTGGCTGGTGTCGATGGTGATGCCCTGGTCGCGCTCGGCCTGCAGGCTGTCGAGCAGGAACGACCATTCGAACGGCATGCCGCGCCGGGCGGACATCGCCTTCAGGCTTTCGATCTTCTCGGCGGGAATGCCGCCGGTCTCGTGCAGCAGGCGGCCGATCAGGGTCGACTTGCCATGGTCGACATGACCGACGATGACGATGCGGACCAGCGGGCGGCCGGTGTCGGCGGCGGGCTTCTGGGCGGGGAGCGTGGTGACGGTTGCGGACATGATGCTGCTCACAGATAGCCCGCGACGCGCAGCCGCTCGAAGGAGTCTTCGGATTCATGGTCCATGGCGCGGCCGGAGCGCTCGGGAACCTTGGTCGTCGCCAGCTCGATGAGGATTTCCTCGATGGTCGAGGCCTCCGACTTCACCGGGAAGGTGATGTCCTGGTCGCCGAGCGAGCGGTAGCGCTTGCCATCCCTAGAGAAGTACAGCGGGATCACGGGGATCTTCTCGCGCTGGGTGTAGGCCCAGATATCCAGCTCGGTCCAATGCAGGATCGGGTGCACGCGAAGGTGCGCCCCAGTCGGCAGGGTCGCGTTGAAGTGATCCCAGAATTCCGGGGGCTGCTCGCGCACGTTCCAGTCGCCCTCCAGCCCGCGTGGCGAGAACACCCGCTCCTTGGCGCGGGTGGCCTCCTCATCGCGGCGGATGCCGGCGACCACGGCATCGAAGCCGTATTTCTCCAGCGCCAGCTTGAGGCCTTCGGTCTTGCGGGCGGCCGAGCGCGTGGCGGGCGGCAAGGTCGGGTCCATCTGCTCCAGCGGCGGGCACGGATCGACCCGCAGGTCGAGGCCCCATTCGGCGGAGTAGCGATCGCGGAAGTCGTACATCTCCTTGAACTTCTTGCCGGTATCGACATGAAGCACCGGGAACGGCACGTGACCGAGGAACGCCTTGCGCGCCAGCCAGATCATCACGTTGGAGTCTTTGCCGAGCGACCACAGCAGCGCCATGCGCTTCATCCGTGCGAACGCCTCGCGGAAAATGTAGATGCTCTGGGCCTCGAGTTCGTCGAGGCGCTGGTCGGCTGTAGGCATTGGGTGGGACCCGACGTTATAGATCGCGGAACGTAACCGAAATCTAATTACACGTAAAGTTGGTGCAATTATTCCTTTTGCACGTTCTAAATTGGTGTTATGTAGAAGCAACCCATTCGTCAATAGGGAATTAGCGTGCCATGGCCGCCCCGCAGCAACAGAAACTGAAGGTCCACGGCCCTGTCGTCGTCACCGCGAACCGCCTGACGGACGGCGCGGTGGTCTGGCGTACCAAGGCTCTCGACTGGTCCGTGAACCTTAACGACGCCATCGTGGTGACTACCGCGACCGACGCCATCGCCCTGCTCGAGGGCGCACAGAAACGCGACACCGACGCGGTCGGCGCCTATGTCGCCCCGGTCGAGCTCGGCGAAAACGGCGTCGTGCTGCCGGGCAATCTGCGCGAGCGCATCCGCGTCGCGGGTCCGACGTTTGAACTGCCGCACTGACGCATAAGGCGAAGCACTCACTATGTATGTCTATGACGAATTCGATCGCGTCTTTCTCGCCGAGCGTGTCGCGGATTTCCGCGATCAGGTCGAGCGCCGCCTGTCGGGCGCGCTGACCGAGGACGAGTTCAAGCCGCTGCGCCTGATGAACGGCGTCTATCTCCAGCTTCACGCCTATATGCTGCGCGTCGCTATCCCCTATGGCACGCTGTCCTCCGACCAGCTGCGCAAGATGGCCCATGTCGCCCGGGTCTATGATCGCGGCTACGGCCATTTCACTACCCGCCAGAACATCCAGTTCAACTGGATCAAGCTGGACGAGCTGCCGGATGCGATGGCGGCGCTGGCCGAGGTCGGCGTCCACGGCATCCAGACCTCGGGCAACTGCATTCGCAACGTGACCACCGACCAGTGGGCCGGCGCCACCCCGGAAGAGTGCGACGACCCGCGCATCTGGGCGGAAATCCTGCGGCAGTACTCGACGCTGCACCCGGAATTCACCTACCTGCCGCGCAAGTTCAAGATCGCCATCACCGCTGCCGATCACGACCGCGCCGCCGTGCAGGTGCACGATGTCGGTCTGCAGTTGCATCGCAACGAGGCGGGCGAGCTCGGCTTTGCCGTGCTGGTCGGTGGCGGCCTGGGGCGTACCCCGTTCGTCGGCAAGCTGATCCGCAAGTTCCTGCCGAAGCAGCATCTGCTGAGCTACATCGAAGCGATCATGCGGGTCTACAACCAGTTCGGACGCCGCGACAACATCTACAAGGCGCGCATCAAGATCCTGGTGCACGAGATCGGCGCCGAGGAATTCTCCAAGGCGGTCGAGGCCGAGTGGGAAGCCATTCGCGACGGCGCGCTCAAGCTCACCGACGAAATCATCGACGATATCCGCGCCCGCTTCCTCTACCCCGCCTATCAGGCGCTGGAGGACAAGCCGGCCGAACTGGTCGAGGCGCTGAAGAACCCCGCCTTCGCCACTTGGCACCGCAACTCGGTCGCGCTGCACAAGGTGCCGGGCTATGGCATCGTCACCATCTCGCTGAAGCCCGTCGGCGCGCCTCCGGGTGACGCAACGGCCGACCAGATGGACGTGGTGGCGGACCTCGCCGACGATTACGGCTTCCGCGAAATCCGCGTCGGCCATGAGCAGAATCTCTGCCTGCCGAGCGTGGCGCAGAAGGATTTGCCGGAGCTGTGGCGCCGGCTGGAGGCGGTCGGCCTTGCCACGCCGAACGTCAACCTGGTCAACGACATCATCGCCTGCCCCGGGCTGGATTATTGCGCGCTGGCCAATACGCGCTCGATTCCGGTGGCGCAGGAGATCGCCAAGCGCTTCGCCGACCTCGATCGCGCCCGCGGCATCGGCCGGCTGCACATCAACATCTCCGGCTGCATCAACGCCTGCGGCCACCACCATGTCGGCCATATCGGCATTCTCGGCGTCGAGAAGAACGGCCAGGAATTCTTCCAGATCACGCTCGGCGGACGCGCGGACGAGAAGGCCCAGCTCGGCACTTTGCTCGGGCCTGCCGTGTCCTATGAGCAGGTCCCCGGCCTTATCGAGGATGTCGTGGACACCTACATGGAATTGCGCAGCGGGCCGCACGAACTGTTCGTCGACACCGTTGCCCGGCTCGGCGTCGAACCCTTCAAGGAGCGTGTCTATGCAGCTCATTGAGAACGGCCATCCCATTGAAGACCGCTTCACCCGCGTTCCCGACGACGAGGCGCTGCCCGAGGGCGTGCCGGTGCTGATCGGGGTCGATCGCTTCCTGAAGGAGGCCGAGGCGCTGAAGGCGCGGCAGGCCCCGGTCGGGGTGATCTGGCCGAACAACCGCCCGGTCGGCGAACTGGAGCCTTATCTCGGCCAGCTCTCGCTGGTCGCTCTGGTGTTCCCCACCTTCCGCGACGGGCGCGCCTACAGCCAGGCTCGCCTGCTGCGCGAGCGCCTTGGCTGGACCGGCCCCATTCGCGCCATCGGCAACGTGCTGCGCGACCAGTTCCTGTTGATGGCCCGCTCCGGCTTCGACCAGATCGAGCCTGCCAAGGAAGCCGACGCCGCGCATGTCGACGAGGCGATGGACGCCTACACCGTGTTCTATCAGCCGACCGCCGACGGGCGCCCCAGCCTGCTGCGCCAGCGGCTCGGCCGCGTCGCCAGTACGAGTGCACGCCCATGAGCATGGCCGAGCGCGTGAGCAAGATCGATGATGCCGTGCCCTGCACGGACGATGTCGGCGGTCTCGCCTGCGCGCTGGCCAATGCCAGCCCGACCGAGATCATCGCGGAAGCCCAGCGGGTGGTCGGCCCCGGCAAACTCTGCGTCGTGTCGTCCTTCGGCACGGAATCGGCGGTGCTGCTGGCCTATATGGCCGAGGTCGATCCCTCGATTCCGGTGATCTTCCTCGACACCGGCTGGCTGTTCGAGGAGACGCTGGCCTATCGCGACACCATTGCCGCCCAGCTCAAGCTCACCGACGTGCGCTCGATCCAGCCCGACCCGATCCGGCTGGCCGCGCTCGATGCCGAGCGCGATCTGTGGTTCTCCGATCCCGACACCTGCTGCCGCATCCGCAAGGTCGAGCCGCTGGCCCGCGCCCTTGGCGGGTTCGACGGCTGGCTGAACGGGCGCAAGCGCTATCAGGGCGGTGCCCGCGCCACGATCCCCGTGGTGGAGCGCGACGGCGGCCGGCTGAAGTTCAACCCGCTCGCCAATCTGGACCGCGCCGACGTTGAGGATGCCCACAGGCGTTTCGCCCTGCCGGACCATCCGCTGATCGCCAGCGGCTTCAATTCGGTCGGCTGCATGCCCTGCACCAGCCGCGCGGCCAAGGACGAAGGCGAGCGCGCCGGTCGCTGGCGCGGTCAGGCCAAGACCGAGTGCGGCATCCACACCCTGCTTTCAACGCTTTGATCTAGCGCTCGCTGTAGCGACACGACCGCGCCGTATATTCACGCGTTCATTTTGTTATATAATTCTATTATTCTATAGGATTTGTATTTTTCTTATTGACCACGTCGATGGCGCGTGAAAACCTCTTCTTCCAAGATTTCACCGGCACTTAGGGTGCCGTCCGGGGAGAGAGCCATGTCCTTCAATTTCAAAAGCACGGCCGCAGCCGCCCTGATCGCTGCACTGGTCGTGCCAGTTGCCCTGCCGCTCACCGCCCGCGCCGCCGACGTCACCCTGCTCAACGTGTCCTATGACCCGACCCGCGAGCTTTACGCCCAGTTCAACAAGTTGTTCGCGGAGACCTACAAGGCCGAGAGCGGCAAGACCGTCGAGATCAAGACTTCGCACGGCGGCTCCGGCAAGCAGGCCCGCTCGGTGATCGACGGCTTGGATGCCGATGTCGTCACGCTGGCACTGGCCTATGACATCGACGCCATCGCCGACAAGGGATTCCTGGCCACCGACTGGCAGAAGCGCCTGCCCGACAATGCCTCGCCCTACACCTCGACCATCGTGCTGCTGGTCCGCAAGGGCAACCCCAAGGGCATCAAGGATTGGGACGATCTGGTGAAGCCGGGCGTCCAGGTCATCACCCCCAACCCGAAGACCTCCGGCGGCGCGCGCTGGAATTATCTCGCGGCCTGGGCCTACGCCACCAAGAAGTACGGTTCCGAGGCCAAGGCCAAGGAGTTCGTGCAGGCGCTGTTCAAGAACGTGCCCGTGCTCGACACCGGCGCGCGCGGTTCCACCGTGACCTTCACCGAGCGCGGCGTCGGCGACGTGCTGCTGGCCTGGGAGAACGAGGCATTCCTGTCGAAGAAGGAATTCGGCGAGGACAAGTTCGACATCGTCGTGCCCTCGCTCTCCATCCTCGCCGAGCCGCCGGTTGCCATGGTCGACAAGAATGTCGACCGCAAGGGCACCCGACCCGCCGCCGAGGCCTATCTCAAGCTGCTCTACTCGAAGGAGGGCCAGAAGCTCGCCGCCGAGAACTTCTACCGTCCGCGCGATCCCGAGATCGCCAAGCAGTATGAGAAGGTGTTCCCGAAGGTGACCATTGACGACGCGCAGTTCGGCGGCTGGCGCAAGGCGCAGAAGACCCACTTCTCCGATGGCGGCGTGTTCGACCAGATCTATTCCAACTGATCCGCCTCATCCTCCCAGCCACCTTGGCGCCGGACCTTTCACGAGGCCCGGCGCTCGTCTTATGATGCCTTCCCCGGGAGCCAAATGCCTTGAGCGACACCACCGTCCGAACCCTGTCGCGACGCCCGCAAAGCGTCGTCCCCGGCTTCGGGCTCACCATGGGCCTGACGGTTTTCTGGCTGTCGCTGATCGTGCTGCTGCCTTTGGCCGGCCTGTTCCTGAAGACCGCCGAATTGCCGCTCGACCGCATCGTCGCCATCCTTACGGCGCCCCGGACGCTGAACGCGCTGAAGATCTCGTTCGGCCTGTCGCTGGCGGCCGCCGCCGTCAATCTGGTGTTCGGCGCCGTCGTGGTGTGGGCGCTGGTGCGCTACGACTTCCCCGGCCGCCGGGTGCTGGACGCCCTCGTCGACATACCTTTTGCATTGCCCACGGCGGTGGCCGGCATCGCGCTGACCACGCTCTATGCCGAGAATGGCTGGATCGGCGCGCTGCTGGCCCCGCTCGGCATCAAGGTCGCCTTTACCCCGCTCGGCATCCTCATCGCGCTGATCTTCATCGGCCTGCCCTTCGTGGTACGCACGGTGCAGCCGGTGCTGGAAGATCTCGACCATGAGCTGGAGGAGGCTGCCGCTACGCTCGGTGCTACCCGCTGGACCACGGTGCGACGCATCGTGCTACCCACAGTGCTACCCGCCTTTCTCACCGGTTTCGCGCTCGCCTTCGCCCGCGCGGTCGGCGAATACGGCTCGGTTATCTTCATTGCCGGCAATTTGCCGAACGTGTCGGAGATCGCGCCGCTGCTGATCGTCATTAGACTGGAAGAATTCCGCTACGCCGACGCTACCACCATCGCCGCCACCATGCTGGTAGCCTCCTTCATTCTTCTGTTCATTATCAATGGCTTGCAGCGCTGGTCGCAGGTCCGCACCGCAAATCACCCGCCCGCGACGAGGCCCCCGCCGTCAAATGGACCATTGTCGGCCTCGCGGTGTTCTTCATCGCGCTGTTCATCGTGCTGCCGCTGATCAACGTGTTCGCGCAGGCCTTCTCCAAGGGCTGGGACGCCTACGCCGCCGCGCTGGTCGAGCCTGATGCGCTCGCCGCCATCGAGCTCACGCTTCTCGTCACCGCGCTCTCGGTCGCGCTGAACACCGTGATGGGCCTCGTCATGGCCTGGGCCATCGCGAAGTTCTCGTTTCCCGGAAAGAGCTTCCTGATCACGCTGATCGACCTGCCATTCTCAGTCTCGCCGGTCGTCGCCGGTCTCGTCTTCGTGCTGCTGTTCGGCGCGCAGGGCTATTTCGGCTCGTGGTTCATCGACAATGGCTGGAAGATCATCTTCTCCTGGCCCGGCATCACACTCGCCACCGTGTTCGTCACCTTTCCGTTCGTCGCCCGCGAGCTTATCCCGCTGATGCAGGAGCAGGGGACGGCCGAGGAGGAAGCCGCCGTCACGTTGGGGGCCGGTGGCTGGCGGGTGTTCACCCGCGTCACGCTGCCCAATGTGAAATGGGCGCTGCTCTACGGCGTGCTGCTGTGCAATGCCCGCGCCATGGGCGAGTTCGGCGCCGTCTCCGTGGTCTCCGGCCATGTGCGCGGCGAGACCAACACGATTCCGTTGCAGGTCGAGATTCTCTACAACGAGTACCAGTTCCAGGCCTCGTTCGCGGTCGCCTCGCTGCTGGCGTTGCTCGCCATCGTCACGCTGCTGGCCAAGACGTTGCTGGAAGCGCGCATCGAGCAGCGCGGCGAGTGATCAGAACAAATAGATCGCCGCCACCAAGCCGCCGACCACCAGCACGGCGAATGCGGCTGTGACCAGCCCCAGCCGCTCCTCGATGAAGGTCCGCGCCGCCGGCCCGATCCAGTACAGCAGCGCCGCGACCAGAAAGAAGCGCGCGCCGCGGGTGATCACACACAGCACGACGAACCAGAACAGGCTGTAATGCGCGAAGCCCGAGGTGATGGTCACCACCTTGAACGGGATCGGCGTCAGGCCCTTGATCAGGATGATCCAGTGGCCGTACTGCGTGTAGGCCTGCTGGAACGCGTCGACCTTCTGGCCATAGCCATAGAGCTGGATCAGGAACAGGCCGACCGTGTCGTACAGCAGCGCGCCGATGGCATAGCCGAACAGCCCGCCGACCACCGAGGCGATGGTGCACACGAAGGCATACCACCAGGCCCGGTCCGGCCGCGCCACGCACATCGGTACCAGCATCACGTCCGGCGGCACCGGGAAGAACGAGCTTTCCGCGAACGAGACGCCGGCCAGCGCCCATGAGGCCGAGGGGCGCTCGGAAAGCTCGATGACCCATTGGTACAGGCGGCGCAGCATGGGAGTTCCGGGAGGCTGGAGAGATTGGCCTCAGCCGCGATGGCGGCGAGAGGTAGGCGCGTGCCCGGCCGTCTCGATGGCGTGGTCACCGAGCGGCGCGAGCAGGTCACTGCCCATAGCATAGCCGCCGTCGCGGGAGCCACGCTGCTTCGGCAGCTTTTCCGCCATGCCGAGCAATTGTTCGCGGCGGCGCATCTCGGCCCACACATCCTCGGGCGAGACGCCGAGATCGACCCACAGCACCACGAGGTTGTACAGGAGGTCCGCGCTCTCGCGCACCACAGCGGGCGCGTCGCCCATCACGCCGTCCAGCGCGACCTCCACGGCTTCCTCTGCCACCTTCTTGGCGATGAAGGGCCGCCCCTTCGCGAAAAGCCGGGCGGTGCGCGGGGAGGGATTTGCACCCTTGCGCGTCGCGACCACGGCTTCGTGAAGACGGCGAATCGAATCAGTCATGTAGAGAGCTTAGGATCAATTGGATGAACAGGTTGTGGCAGTGTTGCCGCACTCTCTTAAGAGGCTGTTAACCTTCCCCGGCAGGTCTGTCCCGTCGCCCCGCGATGGCCGGTATGCTTGGCCGAATGCCGGTCGCAGCCTATTGGGTTTTGATCCCTCGCGCCTTACGGGGTATTGAAGGGGGAAATGGCCTGGTCGCTCGTCGGAAGCTGAAAACGGATCATAGAAGCGTGTTGAGCCTGTCTCCTTTCCGCACCCGCCCTGTCGCCGCATCCTGCATCGCCGCGCTCGGCATGCTGCTGGCGCTCACGCCCATTGCCGCGAACGCCACGCCCTCCCTCGTCATCGAGATCGATAGCGGCAAGGTGCTGCTGGCGGATGATGCGACCAAGCCCTGGTATCCCGCCTCCGTCACCAAGCTGATGACCGCCTATGTCACCTTCCGCGCCATGAAGGCCGGGCGGCTGACGTCGGAGACGCTGATCACGGTCTCGCCCAATGCGGTGGCCCAGCAGCCCTCCAAGATGGGCTTCATCGCCGGTACCAAGCTCACCGTCGACAACGCGCTGAAGATGATGCTGGTGAAGTCGGCCAACGACATGGCCGTCGTGCTGGCGGAAGGCGTCGGCGGCACCCTGCCGGCCTTCATCGCGGAGATGAACTACGCCGCGCGCGACCTCGGCATGACCGGCACGCATTACGAGAACCCGAACGGCCTGCCCGATCCCCAGCAGGTGACGACGGCGCGCGATCTCGCGGTGCTCGCCCGCGCCATCCTGCTGGAATATCCCGAGCATGCCGACCTGTTCCGCATTCCCGCGATCAAGGTCGGCAACAATGTCATCCGCAGCTACAACAAGCTGATCGACCGCTATCCCGGCGCGGACGGGATGAAGACCGGCTTCATCTGCGCCTCGGGCTTCAACCTGGTGGCCAGCGCCCATCGCGGCGACAAGCGGATTCTGGCCATCGTGCTCGGCACCAATTCCGGCAAGGACCGCACCGAGCAGGCCGCGCTGCTGCTGGAAAAGGGCTTCCAGCACTCCTGGAAGATTTTCGGCGCCGTCGCCCCCACGGTGGATTCGCTGAAGAACGAGAGCGGTCCGCCGACCGACATGAAGGCGCAGGTATGCGGCGCCAAGCGCAAGACCGTCGCCTCCGAGGCCGACGACGACAGCGGCCCTTCGCCGACCGGCTATGTTGCGGCCGGCATGGGCGGCCTCGGCGACAAGGTGACGGGCGCCAGCCTGCTCGCGCAATTGCCCCCCTCCATGCCGCCGGTCCCGGTCTGGGTCGGCCCGTTCCCGGACCAGGCCGCGCTCGACGCCGCCTATCCGCGCCCGGTCGAGAAGAAAAAGAAGCCCGCGACGGCGGCCAAGGACAAGCCGAAGAAGACCGCATCGCAGACACCGGCCCAGACCACTATCGTCATCGACCCGGCGACGCCCGGCGCGGCACCCGTGCCTGCGGCCAAGCCGGCCGCGAAACCCGCTGCCAAACCTGCGGCAAAGCCCGCGGCAAAGCCGGTCGCGACCGCGAAACCCGCCGCCAAGCCAGCGGCCAAGCCGGCGGCAAAACCCGTTGCAAAGCCGGCACCGGCTCCCATTTATGCCCCTGTGCCGCCGCCCACGCCCGTCCAGTGATCGAGGGGCGCCTCTGGCGCCTTCATGACCGCGCCTACAGGATCACCCGATGACCGAGCGCAAGCGACTGCCGCCGGAGCCTATTCCGGTCACGCTGCTGACCGGCTTCCTCGGTGCCGGCAAGACCACGCTGCTCAATCGCCTGCTCAGCGATCCCGGCCTTGCCGACACCGCCGTGCTGATCAACGAGTTCGGCGAGATCGGGCTCGACCATCTGTTCGTCCAGCATTTCGACGATTCCACCGTGCTGCTGGCCAGCGGCTGCCTGTGCTGCACCGTGCGCGGCGATCTGGTGGAGGGGCTGGAGCAATTGCTGCGGCGTATGGACAATGGCGCGATCCCGCCGTTCCGCCGCATCATGATCGAGACCACCGGCCTCGCAGACCCGGCGCCGATCCTCCATGTGCTGATGATGCATCCCTATCTGGTGATGCGCTTCCGGCTGGACGGCGTCATCACCGTGGTCGATGCCGTCAATGGCAGCGCGACGCTGGACGAGCACCCGGAAGCGGTCCGGCAGATCGCGATCTCCGACCGCATCGTGCTGACCAAGACCGACCTCGTCGACTCACCAGAGCGCGAGGCCGCGCTTGCTACCCTGTTGCGACGGTTGCGCGCACTAGCGCCCAGCGCGCCGGCGCTGAACGCGGTAAAGGGTGAGGCGAGCGCGGAGGCCCTGCTCAATGCCGGCCTCTATAACCCCGCCGCGAAGATTCCCGACGTCGCGCGCTGGCTGCAGGCCGAAGAGGTCGATGCCGCCGAGGCGGAAGCCCGTGGCCATATCCACGACGCCAACCGCCATGACGACCGCATCCGCGCCTTCACGGTCGCGACCGATGCGCCGGTGTCCGCCGCCGCGCTCGACATGTTCCTGGAATTGGTGCGCGGAACGCACGGCTCGAAGCTGCTGCGGCTCAAGGGCATCGTGAAGCTGCGCGAGGATCCCGAGCATCCGCTGGTGTTGCACGGCGTGCAGCATGTGCTGCATCCGCCGAGCCAGTTGCCGGCGTGGCCGGACGACGACCACCGCACCCGGCTCGTCATGATCGTGCGCGATGTCGAGCCGGCGGTGATCCGCCGGCTGTTCGACGCCTTCATGGGATTGCCGAGCCCGGACCAGCCGGACGGCACCGCGATGACCGACAACCCTCTGGCGCCGGCCACGATGCGTCGCTGAGGCTTAGCCGCTATTGCGGCTGCGGCACGCCGCTGATCGTCACCGTGGTCGCGCCGGTTGGGGCGGCGCCGGTATCGATAGCACCGGGCGCAGCTTCGGCCTTCGGGTCCGGCACAGCGATCACCATCGCCCAGTAGACTGAATATTTGCTGCGCGGTGCGCGCGCCGCGGCAATGCCGATCCTGGTCGCGCCGGCCAGCAGCATGTTCTTGTTGTGCGAAGGTGAATCCCGCCAGCCGGAAAACGCCTCGGCGAGCGTGTGATAGCCGGCGCCGACATTTTCCGCCGACTTAAGCCCGCGGAAACCGGCCGCCTTCAGCCGCACATTGAAGGAGCGCCCGCCGACGGTGTGGGACAGCTCATCCGCGGCCGCCATGGCTTTTGCCTGCTTCTCCGCCACCGCCATCAGCGCAGGATCGATCGTCACCGCGGGCAATCCCTTGCCACGGCGATAGTCGCTGATCAGCGAGGCTGCCGCCTGCGGGTCGAGCGCGCCGCCCTTGGCGATATTGGCATAGAAGGTTTCGTCCACCGGAACCGAGGTCGGCGCTGCCGCGCAGGCCGTCAACAGCAGCGGAAACAGCAGGGCGCCGGCAAAACGCTTCAACAGGGAAACAGGCATCGGGGCCTCTGGGACAGAAGGAAAACTCTGGTGTAGTCGCCAAGCACTTCGAGGGCGTTAATCGCCGTCGCTCTTGCCTACCTCGGATTCGCCATCGTCCTTGTCGGGATCACTTGCCCCGTCCAGCGGGCCGCCGCGATAGATGTTCCACGGCGTATAGGGAATGCCGATCTTCGCCGTCTTCAGCCGGTCCAGCACGGAAAAGTGCAGGTCGCTGCGCACGGTGAGCGCGTAATCGACATTGGCGACCACGCAGCGCAGCTCGAACTGCAGATAGCTGTCGCCGAAGTTCATCAGGAACACGCGCGGCGGCGGCGAACGCAGCACCTGCGGATGGTCGCAGGCGCAGCCGATCAGTATCTCTCGCACCTCGTCGGCGTCGGCGTCATAGGCGACGTTCACTTTCACGATGATGCGGCCGGTGGTGTTGGCATGGGTGAAGTTCTTCACCATGCCGGTGATGAGGTCGGAATTGGGGATCAGCACCATGGCGCGGTCGAAGGTCTCGATCTCGGTCGCGCGCACGCTGATGCGGCGCACATAACCCTCTTCGCCCTTCACCAGAATGGTGTCGCCCACCCGGATCGGCCGCTCGGCCAGTAGGATGAGGCCGGAGACGAAGTTCGAGACGATGGATTGCAGGCCGAAACCGATACCGACCGAGAGCGCACCGGCGACCAGCGCGATGTTCTCGAGGTTCAGCCCGATCTGCCCCATCGCCATGGCGATCACGGCGATGGCGCCGACATAGCCGATGATGGTCGAGATCGAGTTTTGCAGGCCGGTGTCGAACGAGGTGCGCGGCAGGATCGCCACCGAGAACCAGCGCTGGATCGCGCGGGCGACGCCGATGCCGATGGCGAGGAACAGCATCGCGCTCAGCACGTCGCCGATCGTGACGGTCGAGGTGCCGATGGTGAAGCCGAAGGTGATGCGGCTCGCGACATCGCGCAGATCGGCCGTCGAGGTGCCCATGGTGCCGACCACCAGGATCACCATCACCAGCACCGCGACGGCCTTGAGCACGCCGGCAACCAGCACGGCGATCAACTCGAGGCTGCCCTGCCGCACGCCCAGCGTCTTGGCGACATTGCGCGCGCCGTGGCCGGTGGCGATGCCATCGATCAGGAACGAGTTGATCAGGGCGATGATCAGATAGAGCGCGCCGGCCATCACCACGGCGACCAGTGTGCGCGACGACAGGAAGCTGGCGAAGCCGACATAGCCGCCGACCAGCGCGGCCAGCACGGCGAAGTTCAGCAGCCAGAACGGGAAACGCACCCATTGCAGCGTGGCCGTAGAGGTGTCCTCGACGGAAACGATGGCTCCGTCCTTCGGCATCGGCTCGCCGGTGGCGGGGTCGGTTTCCTCGCCGTCCGGCATGTCGTTGCCGAGCCGGCGGATGGTGTAGATCACGACCGCCACCAGCGCGAGCGACATCGCCGCGCTGGTCGCCACCGTCAGCGGCACCGGAACCACCAGCGCCCGGTGAAGATTGTTCAGCACGGCCGAGGTGGCGAGAATCCACAAGCCGATGGCGACATTGTTGTGAAGGAACCGCGCCATGTCGTCGGAGAACGGCACGACGCGGCGGCGCGGTGCGTCCGGCGCCAGCGCACCACTCAACAAGCCGTGGCCGACCGCAACGATGATCACCGCAGTGACAAAACCCTGCACGACCTCGTTGACGCGCGGTGGCAGCAGGTCGAAGGCATTCAGCAGCGCGAGCGAGGCGAAGGTCGCGATCGGTGCCGCCGCCATGCCGCTGATCGCTGCCAGCATGGAGAGCGAGCAGGCCCGCAGCCGCGACACTTGAGTCTGGCTGTCTTCCTTTTCGAAATGCCGCAGTGGCCGGGCGACCGCCATCCGCAATATGACCACCGCGCCGATGATCAGCAGCACGCCGAACACGATGGCGATCTGGCCCAGCGGCGACATGCGCGTATTGGCATAGGCCTGCCAGTCGGACAGCAGATAGTTCACACCACGCACTTCCATGGGTATGGCGGCGGCGGCGGAAATCCAGAGCTGCGGGTCGAGCACGCTGTAGGAGCGCGCGAACAGCGTGTCGGTGAACAATGCGCGGCGGCGGCTGGTGATGCGGTCGGACATCTGGTCCACCCGCACCTTCAACAGCTTGGCCTGCTTCAATGCCCCATCGAGATCGGCCGCGCGCACGATCAGCGTGTCGCGTTCCTCCGTGATCGACGGACTTTCCGGTGGCGCATCGGCCGCAGGCTTTGCGCCGATTTCCTGGATACGTTTGTTGAAATCTGCCAGCAGCGGATCGAGCACGTCGATGCCGGCGTCCAGTTGGGCACGTACCGGATCGAGCCGGGCGCGCAGATCGTCGAGGTCGCTGGAGCGCAGGCCGTCACGCCCAAGCGCCGCCTCCACGCCGTCGACGATGGCCCGGAGGCCCTCCATCTTGTCGCGAATGACCTGAGCATCGCTGGAAGGCTGGGCCGCGGAGGGCGAGAGCGGCACCGCGATGAACAGTGCGGCGAGCGCCAGCAACAGGGCGACGGCCATGAAAGGCAATCGCACCCGACGGCCTGAGGCGGGTGTGACGATGGATGCGGGAATTCGATGAAATGCCGTGATCACTGGCGGATTCGAGCCCTGACGAGGTGCCTCTGTCTCTAGCCCGATAGCGGCCAAGTCAAGGCGAGATACTCTCAAGGCGATGATGGCCCTCGCGGCCCCCGATCCATGTTCAATTGCCCCGTTTCGGCGGCGGCAGCATGCGGTCCTGCAGTTCGAAGGCGGAGGAGAACACCGCGGACACGTCGCCCAGCCATTCACGCGCCCAGGAGAACAGCGTGGCGCGTGGCGCACGCAACCGGCCGGTCATCTCGTTGGTGTCCAGCGACAGGGCCGCGGCTTGCTGAATGGCGATGCGCTTCATCGCGCCGTTATTGGCGAGGAACACGACGCGCACGTCCTCGATGCCGCGATTCTGCGCCAGCATCACGAGGTGCCGCATAAGCGCCGAGCCGATGCCCTTGCCCTGCCAGTCGCGCTCGACACTGAAAGCCGCCTCGCCGGAGCGCGGCTTGCCGGGACGGATCGGGAGTGGATGCAACTCGGCGACCGCGCGCAATTCACCGTCGACGAAATAGCCGACGAGGCTCGTGTCGTCCGCGAGCGAGCGCGCCGCGTGGCGCGCCAGCGCAGCGTCGGAAACCACGCCGCCAAAACGCATGAAGCGGCTGAGTGGATCGAGGCGCATCAGATGATCGAGGAAGACCTGCCGCTCGGCCGGAACCAGCTTGCGAATCAAGCCACCGGGCGCCTCATCGTGATGAGGGCCTTGGGCGTTGGGGCGGTGGTCTTGAATGTCGAGCATGGTCGACCTCGGTGTCGGCGTTCAGTGTCTTTTGCGGCGCAGCATAAATATGCGCATCGCACAACGACACAACTCCCGTCACCGCATGGCACGCATGCACATACCAAAGACGCCTCCGGTGAGCGCCAGCATGCTGCGCCCGTTCACACGGTCCTGCAATGCGTAGCAATGCGAGCGATGCGAACGCTCAGCGGCTGGCGCTGAGCGGCTGGTTGCGGCTCACCACTTCCATGATCGCCTGGCGCATCGTTCCTTCCGCCGTGAGGCCAAAATTATAATGGCTCATGGAGAACGGCCCGGCCTCGCCGGGATGGGCGGAGCGGAATCCGACATAGACCCCAAGAAACCCGCCGGTGTCGGTCAGCATCGCCGCCCCGGAGGTGCCGCCCTCGGCATCGCAGTCGATCGCAACCTCGCGCAGCCCGGCCGGGCTGGTGCCGGTCACCTCGCGCGCCTTGCAGCGCTCAAGCGAATGAATCTCGACACCGCCGGAGCGTGCGGCCGATGTCAGCACGATATCGCCGGGCACGCTCATGGCGGAGGCCAGCGTGTAGGGACGCACGCCCATCACCGGCTCGGCCAGCGCGGCCACCGCCCAGTCGCGGATAGCCGGTTCGGCATAGGGCTCCTTGCAGCCGCTCTGCACGGTGTCGAGCTTCAACTTGACAACCTGCCGCCTGCCGCCGGCGTCGATCTCGAAAGTGCAGACGGCGCCCGCGCCGCGCGAATGGCCGCCGGGGGCGAACAGCACATGGGCTGCCGTCACCACCACATTGTTGGCGCCGACAAGCTGGCCGGTGCCGACCGCCTGGCCGCAGCGCACCACTCCAGTGGCGCCGAAGCGTGTGGCGACGGCCTTGGAGGAGAGCGAATTGGCGCGGGCGTAATCTTCCAGCGACAGCCGACCGTCCTCGTCAATCACCACGGCCGACGGCGGGAGCGACATGGTCGCGGCGTTCTTGCGCTCGACCGCGTGGGCGGAAGGGAAGCTAGAAAAAGTGAACAACGCAACGCACAGCAGCGAGCCAGCACCGTTTACGCCAAAACTTTCAAGCCGCGCCATTGCGCCCTCGCTCGCCAAGAGTTGATGCTTGGACGTGATGGCTGACTTTGCGGGTTCAAGGGTGACGCGGTCAAGACTAGAAAATGGCAACGCCGTGGCCGGCAATAAGTTCCACGCCATCCTCTCATGCGAATCTGGCAGGGCATGCCGCACCCCGTTGCCGCCCGCCGGGCGCCGCTTATATGTATCGGGCCCGCCCGGCTGGCGATGACCGGCCAATTCCCGCCATCTACATGCCTTCTTCCCCTACGCCATAAGCCGCGCTTGCTGCGCATGCTCTCTCCCGCTAAGCGTGCGCTGCAATATTGAGGAGTTGCCTTATGGAGCTTGCGGCGGAAGCCGGCGGCTCGGTGCTGGCGGCGCGCTATGTCGCCCGCATGGCGGCCGGTGACATCGCCCCGGACCCTGGTCAGGCGCGGGTCGTCGGCGCGTTGTCGGTGCTGGAGCAGCGCATAGCGGCGCGGCGGCTCGCGCGCAAATCCTCCGCGCTCGGCTGGCTGTTCGCCCGGCGCGAGGTGAGCAGCGCTCCGCTGCGCGGCCTCTACATCCACGGCTCGGTCGGTCGCGGCAAGACCATGCTGGTCGACCTGTTCTATGAATCGGTCGCGGTGCGCAAGCGCAAGCGACGGGTGCATTTCCACGAATTCATGGCCGACGTGCACGCCCGCATCTATGCCGCGCGCAACGACATGAAGGCCGGCCGCCTCAAGGATGGCGATCCCATCGCCGTGGTCGCCGCCGCGCTGGCGGAAGAAGCCTGGCTGCTGTGCTTCGACGAGTTCCACGTAACCGACATCGCCGACGCGATGATTCTCGGCCGGCTGTTCGAGAAGCTGTTCGCGGCGAACGTCGTCATCGTCGCCACCTCCAACGTGGCGCCGGAAGACCTCTATAAGGGCGGCCTCAACCGCGCGCTGTTCCTGCCGTTCATCGCGCAGATCGAGCAGCACATGGATGTGGTGCGCATCGAATCCCCCACCGACTACCGGATGGAGAAGCTCGACGGCGTGCGGAGCTGGTATGTCGCCAGCCCCCATGAGGCACCGGCCGATATCGACCGCGAGATCGAGAAGATCTGGCACCGCGTCGCCGGCGTCGATGGTGGCACTCCCGCCAGCATCAATTCGGCGGGCCGCGTTATCCCGGTTCCGCTTGCCGGTGCCGGTGCGGCACGCTTCAGTTTCCAGGATTTGTGCGGCGCCCCGCTCGGCGCTTCGGATTATCTGCGCATTGCCCGCGCCTATCACACGCTCGTCATCGAGCATATTCCACAACTCGACCAGGATAGGCGTAATGAAGCCAAGCGCTTCATCACCCTGATCGACGAATTGTACGAGAAGGGCGTGAAGTTGGTTGCTTCCGCCGCCGCCGAACCGGACCATCTCTATCTCGGCACCGAAGGCGCCGAAGCCTTTGAATGGGCCCGCACCGTGTCTCGCCTCCACGAAATGCGCTCCAGCGACTACATCGCCCGCCCTCACGGACGCGGCGACTCGCAGGCGAGCGGCGACACGACGGGCCTTGTTGAAACCTGACGCTGCCACCAGTTGCGTCGGGTACCAAGGGACGATCAAGGCTCAAGGCGATGAAGCACGGCGAAGGAAAGCGGAACGAGCACGGCGCCAGCCACGTCTGCGCCATTTCCAACAATCCGGTCGCCGAGCGCGATGCCGTCCAGCTCGGCAATGTACGCCCAACGCTGGCCGACTTCATTCGCACCACCCATCCCGGCATCGACGATACCGCATGGTTGTCGCGCCAGGCGCTGGCCAGCGAACGCGCCGACTACATCGCGCAGACCCTGCGGGAGGAAAAGGGCGATCTCGGCCAGCTCGAGCGCGACGTGGTGGAGAGCCTCGCCCGCGACGAACTGCTCTCGGAGAACGTCGAGGCCGAACTCGACGAGAGCCGCACCTTTGGCGAGCGTGCCTCCGACCTGATCGCCTCGTTCGGCGGCAGCTGGACCTTCATCCTGTCATTCTGCGCCTTCATCGTGGTGTGGATGTGCATCAACATCGCGATAGCCTCGGCCGAGCCGTTCGATCCCTACCCGTTCATCCTGCTCAACCTCGTGCTTTCGTGCGTTGCCGCCCTGCAGGCCCCGGTCATAATGATGAGCCAGCGGCGGCAGGAGGCGAAGGATCGGTCGCGCTCGGAGAACGATTATCGGGTGAATCTCAAAGCTGAGCTGGAGATTCGGCACCTTCACGAAAAGATCGACCACATGCTCACCAGCCAGTGGAAGCGTCTTGCCGAAATACAGTCAATCCAGATCGAACTGATGGAAGACCTCGTGCAGCGTCGTCGTTAGGTATCCCGTATTTCGTATGCCAAGTAAGCTCCGCGTAAAGTCGTAGTCACCCATGTTTACACTGATGGCCTTCATCGCTTGAACCATGCAGCGAGAAGGGTTATCGGATGCCGGCGCGGCGGACCGCCGCACCTCTCCCCCACGGAATGTCAGGAAATCTCATGGCTCGAGCAAAGATTGCACTGATCGGGGCCGGTCAGATCGGCGGCACGCTTGCCCTTCTCGCAGGTCTCAAGGAACTCGGCGACGTCGTGCTTTTCGATGTGGCGGAAGGCGTTCCCCAGGGCAAGAGCCTCGACATTGCAGAAGCCGCCCCGGTGCTCGGCTTCGACGCCAAGCTGGTCGGCACCAACAGCTATGAAACCATCGAGGGCGCGGACGTCGTCATCGTCACCGCCGGCGTGCCGCGCAAGCCCGGCATGAGCCGCTCGGACCTGCTCGGCATCAACCTCAAGGTCATGGAACAGGTCGGCGCGGGCATCGCCAAATACGCCCCCGATGCGTTCGTGATCTGCATCACCAACCCGCTCGACGCCATGGTATGGGCGCTTCAGAAGGCCTGCGGCCTGCCGACCCACAAGGTCGTCGGCATGGCCGGCGTGCTCGACAGCGCGCGCTTCCGCTACTTCCTCGCCGATGAGTTCGACGTGTCAGTCGAGGATGTCACCGCCTTCGTGCTCGGCGGCCATGGCGACGACATGGTGCCGCTGGTGCGCTATTCCGGCGTCGCCGGCATCCCGCTGCCCGACCTCGTGGCGATGAAGTGGACCACCCAGGAGCGCGTCGACGCCATCGTCGACCGCACCCGCAAGGGTGGCGGCGAGATCGTCAACCTGCTCAAGACCGGCTCGGCCTTCTACGCACCGGCTGCCTCGGCCATCGAGATGGCGACCTCGTATCTGCGCGACAAGAAGCGCCTGCTGCCGGCCGCCGCCTTCCTCACCGGCCAGTACGGCGTGAACGACCTCTATCTCGGCGTGCCTGTCATCATCGGCGCCAAGGGTGTCGAGCGCATCGTGGAAATCAGCGTCGACAAGACTGAGCGCGCCATGCTCGACAAGTCGATCGCCTCGGTTCGGGAACTCGTGGCCGAGTGCCAGAAGATCGCTCCCGACCTCGGTAAGTGACGAGTTGGGCAGTGACGAGCCTTTGACGGCTGGCAGGCGCACGGCATGACGCGCGCCTGCCAAAGCCGGCAAAACGGCATCAATCCTGCCTCTAAGTGCTGGGTTGTCTTTTTTTGCAGGCCAGTGCCGCATTGCTGCGGCATTCATGAAGTCAACACGAGACCTATATAGACGCAGATCAATGCTTTCGCCCCACAGGTCTGGGGCACCGGAAAAACCGCCGCCGCGCCTTGCGACGACGTGCTTTCCGGCAGCAAAGCGCCTCCACCGGACCCCATGGTCCTTCAGGAGCCCGACGATGTCGCGCGCGGACTTGAACGAAGCCTTTTTGAACACCTCCTTCCTCTACGGCGCCAATGCGGCCTGGATCGAGGACATGTACGCCCGCTACGAGGCCGATCCATCCTCGGTCGATGCCGAGTGGCAGGCCTTCTTCGGCGGCCTCAAGGACGTCCCCGCCGACGTCGAGAAGAGTGCCCGCGGCGCCTCGTGGAAGAAGGACAATTGGCCGATCCATGCCAATGGCGAGCTGGTCTCGGCGCTCGACGGCAACTGGATCGAGGTCGAGAAGGCGCTCAGTGACAAGGTCAAGGCGCAGGCACAGACCAAGGCCGCGAAGGCCGGCGTCGAGCTGACCACCGCCGACGTGCAGCAGGCCACCCGCGATTCCGTCAAGGCGCTGATGATGATCCGCGCCTATCGCATGCGCGGCCATCTCCATGCCAAGCTCGACCCGCTGGGCCTTGAGCCGGAGCGCCTCGCTCCCGAGCTCGACCCGGTGTCCTACGGCTTCCGCGAGGCCGACCTCGACCGGCCGATCTTCATCGACCATGTGCTCGGTATGGAGTTCGCCACCGTCCGCCAGATGGTCGCCATCCTCCAGCGCACCTATTGCCAGACGCTCGGCGTCGAGTTCATGCACATCTCCTCCCCCGAGGAGAAGGCGTGGATCCAGGAGCGCATCGAAGGTCCCGACAAGGAGATCACCTTCACCCGCGAGGGAAAGCGCGCCATCCTCAACAAGCTGGTGGAAGCCGAGGGCTTCGAGAAGTTCCTCGACGTCCGCTACACCGGCACCAAGCGCTTCGGCCTCGACGGCAGTGAGAGCCTCATCCCCGCGCTCGAGCAAATCATCAAGCGCGGCGGCAATCTCGGTGTGAAGGAAATCGTGCTGGGCATGGCCCATCGCGGCCGCCTGAACGTGCTGACGCAGGTGATGGGCAAGCCGCACCGCGCGCTGTTCCACGAATTCAAGGGCGGCTCCTGGGCCCCCGACGAGGTCGAGGGGTCCGGCGACGTGAAGTACCATCTCGGTGCCTCCAGCGACCGCGAGTTCGACGGCAATCAGGTTCATCTGTCGCTGACCGCCAACCCGTCGCATCTCGAAATCGTCGACCCCGTGGTACTCGGCAAGGCGCGCGCCAAGCAGGATCTGCTCGGCGACTCTGAGCGCATCCAGGTGATGCCGCTGCTGCTGCACGGCGACGCCGCGTTCGCCGGCCAGGGCGTGGTCGCCGAATGCCTCGGCCTTTCCGGCCTGAAGGGACACCGTACCGGCGGTTCGATCCACTTCATCATCAACAATCAGATCGGCTTCACCACCTATCCGCGCTTCTCGCGCTCCTCGCCCTATCCGTCCGACGTGGCGAAGACCATCGAGGCGCCGATCTTCCACGTGAACGGCGACGACCCGGAGGCCGTGACCTTCGCCGCTAAGATCGCCACCGAATTCCGCCAGCGTTTCCGCAAGCCGGTAGTGGTGGACATGTTCTGCTATCGCCGCTTCGGTCATAACGAAGGCGACGAGCCGATGTTCACCCAGCCCTTGATGTACAAGTCCATCAAGCAGCACCCGACCACGCTGGAAATCTATTCCCGCAAGCTCGAGGCCGAAGGCGTCATCGCGCCGGGCGAGTTCGACAAGATGAAGGCCGAGTGGCGCTCGCGGCTCGACGGCGAATACGATGCCGGCCAGGCCTACAAGCCCAACAAGGCCGACTGGCTGGACGGCCGCTGGGCCGGTCTCAAGACCGCCGAGAGCGAGGACGATCCGCGCCGCGGCGTGACCGGCATCGATCTCGACGAGCTGCGCGACATCGGTACCAAGATCACCACCGTGCCGGAGGGCTTCCACCTCCATCGCACCATCCAGCGTTTCCTCGACGCCCGCCGCAAGGCGATCGTCGAAGACGGCACCGGCATCGACTGGTCGACGGCGGAGGCGCTCGCCTTCTCGACGCTGCTGCTCGACGGCAATCCGGTTCGCCTGTCCGGCCAGGACAGCGAGCGCGGCACCTTCTCGTCGCGCCACTCGGTGCTGATCGACCAGGAGAACGAGGACCGCTACACCCCCTTCAACCATCTGAAGGAAGGTCAGGCGCGCTACGAGGTCATCAACTCGATGCTCTCGGAAGAGGCCGTGCTCGGCTTCGAGTATGGCTATTCGCTCTCCGAGCCGAACGCGCTGACGCTGTGGGAAGCCCAGTTCGGCGACTTCGCCAACGGCGCGCAGGTCATCTTCGACCAGTTCCTCTCATCCGGTGAGCGCAAGTGGCTGCGCATGTCGGGCCTCGTCTGCATGCTGCCGCACGGCTATGAGGGCCAGGGCCCGGAGCACTCCTCCGCTCGCCTCGAGCGCTTCCTGCAGATGTGCGCGGAAGACAACATGCAGGTCGCCAACTGCACCACCCCGGCGAACCTGTTCCACATTCTGCGCCGCCAGCTGCGCCGCGACTTCCGCAAGCCGCTGATCCTGATGACGCCCAAGAGCCTGCTGCGCCACAAGCGCGCCGTCTCGACGCTGGCGGAGATGGGTGCCGGCACCTCGTTCCACCGCGTGCTGTGGGACGATGCCGACAAGTCCCCGCTGCCGAAGGCGCCCGAGGCGATCACGCTCAAGCACGACGCGCAGATTCGCCGCGTCGTGCTGTGCACCGGCAAGGTCTATTTCGACCTGTACGAGGAGCGCGAGCGTCGCGGCATCGACGACATCTATCTGCTGCGCGTCGAGCAGCTCTACCCGTTCCCGCTGAAGACGCTGGTTCAGGAGCTGTCGCGCTTCAAGCAGGCCGAAGTGGTGTGGTGTCAGGAAGAGCCGAAGAACCAGGGTTCCTGGGCCTTCGTGCAACCCTATCTGGAATGGGTGCTGGAGCAGGTCGGCACGCCGATCCCGCGTGCCCGCTATGCCGGTCGCCCGGCGTCGGCGGCAACCGCCACCGGCCTCATGTCCAAGCATCTCGCACAGTTGAAGGCCTTCCTTCAGGACGCGCTGGGTTAAGGCGATCTGGGGTTGACGGTAATTGAGAGCGCCGACCGCGCTCGCCAAAAGTAAGGAAGAACGAGCATGGCCACCGAGATCCGCGTTCCGACGCTCGGCGAATCAGTCACCGAAGCGACCATCGGCAAGTGGTTCAAGAAGGCCGGCGACCCCGTCGCCGCCGACGAGCCCATCGTGGAGCTCGAAACCGACAAGGTGACGATCGAAGTCCCGGCGCCCGCCGCCGGCGTGCTGTCGGAGATCATCGTGAAGGACGGCGAGACCGTCGGCGTCGGCGCCTTGCTCGGCTCCATCGGCGCCGGCAGCGGCGAGGCCAAGGCAGCGCCGACCGCTGCTCCCGTTGCGGCTCCCGCTCCCAAGGTCGAGGCTCCCAAGGCTGAAGCGCCGA
>LNAP01000901.1_pt1 | contig 35485 bp, 36 predicted proteins | sample 602601 | NCBI WGS metagenome assembly LNAP01 (sample SAMN02440304, study PRJNA202911) | soil metagenome | biome: Subtropical and temperate rainforests or woodlands; isolation source: soil samples (1 kg each in a 20% v/v slurry with milli Q water) were... ... | reverse complement strand
CGCGCTGCGCGCCAGCGGCGCCTCGGTGCGCTCGGCGGCTCTCGTCGGCAGCCACGCCAGCCGTTATACCCACTCCCCACAAAGCTGAACCCGTCCTACCGGAGCCCTGCCATGCCCTCCGCCGCGATCTCGACCGCCGCTGCCGTCCTGCCGTCCCGTCCCGTCCCGCGTCCGGGCGTGCAGGCGATCGAGGCCTATGTGCCCGGCAAGGCGAAGGCTGCTCCCGGCGTGAAGGTGCACAAGCTCTCGGCCAATGAGAACCCGCTCGGCCCCAGCCCGAAGGCCATGGCGGCCTTCCACAGCGCCGAGGCGCTGGAATTCTATCCCGACGGCTCCTCGACCGTGCTGCGCGCCGCGATCGGCGCCGCCTATGGGCTGGACCCTGCGCGGCTGGTCTGCGGCACCGGCTCGGATGAACTCCTCATGCTGCTGGCGGTGGCCTTTGCCGGCCCCGGCGACGAGGTGCTGTATTCGCAATATGGCTTCCTGGTGTACCGCATCGCCACGCTGACCGCCGGTGCCGTGCCCGTGGTGGCGCCGGAGCGCGACTACACCAGCGATGTCGACGCCCTGCTGGCGGCGGTGACGGCGCGCACCCGCATGGTGTTCCTCGCCAACCCCAACAACCCGACCGGCACCTATCTGCCGTTCGACGAGGTCAAGCGCCTGCAGCGCGGCCTGCCGGCGAACGTGCTGCTGGTGCTGGATGCGGCCTATGCCGAATATGTCCGGCGCAATGATTATGAAGCCGGCATCGAGCTGGTCGCCACCTGCCAGAACGTGGTGATGCTGCGGACCTTCTCGAAGATCCACGGCCTTGCGGCGCTGCGGGTCGGCTGGATGTACGGCCCTGCGGAAATCGTCGACGCGGTGAACCGCGTGCGCGGCGCGTTCAATGTCAGCGCGCCGGGGTTGGCGGCGGCGACCGCCGCGATCCAGGACACCGCGCATATGGACGCGGCGGTGGCGCATAATGAGCAATGGCTGAACTGGCTGACGCGCGAGCTCACCGCGCTCGGGCTCAAGGTCACGCCGAGCGTCACCAACTTCCTGCTGGTGCATTTCCCCGAGACCGCCGGCCACACCGCGCGCGAGGCGGACGCTTTCCTGATGGAGCGCGGGCTGATCCTGCGCCGGGTGGATTCCTACGGCCTGCCGGGCGCGCTGCGCCTCTCCATCGGCACCGAGGTCGCCAATCACGCGCTGGTTGCGGCGCTGCGCGAATTCTTGGGGGCGAACCATGGTGCTTGATCCCCCGCTCGCCAGCCCGATGGTTGGCCGGCTCACCATCATCGGCGTCGGCCTGATCGGCTCGTCGATCCTGCGCGCCGCCAAGGTGCGCGGGCTCGCCGGCACGCTGGTCGCTTATGATGCCTCGGAAGCGGTGCGCGACCGCGCTCTGGCGCTCGACCTCGCCGATCTCGTGGCGTCGACGCCCGAGCAGGCGGTGCGCGATGCCGATATCGTCATCCTCTGCGTGCCGGTCGGCGCGATGAGTTCGATCGGCGCCGAGATCGCCCCGCATCTGAAGCCGGACGTCATCGTCTCCGATGTCGGCTCGGTGAAGGGCGCGGTGCTCACCGCGCTGCGCCAGCATCTGCCGGCCCATGCCCGCATCATTCCCGGCCATCCGGTGGCGGGCACGGAATATTCCGGTCCCGATGCCGGCTTTGCGACGCTGTTCAAAAACCGCTGGTGCATCCTCACCCCGCCGGAAGGCGCGGATGCGGTGGCGGTGGGACAGCTCTCGGCGCTGTGGACCGCGATGGGCGCCAATGTCGAGACCATGACGCCGGAGCACCATGACCTCGTGCTGGCCATCACCAGCCATGTGCCGCATCTGATCGCCTACAACATCGTCGGCACGGCGGCGGACCTTGAAGAGGTGACCAATTCCGAGGTCATCAAGTTCTCCGCCGGCGGCTTTCGCGACTTCACCCGCATCGCGGCGTCCGACCCGACAATGTGGCGCGACGTGTTCCTGAACAACCGGGAAGCGGTGATCGAGGTGCTCGGCCGCTTCACCGAGGACCTCATCGCGCTGCAAAGGGCGATCCGCTGGGAGCAGGGCGACACGCTGTTCGACCTGTTCACCCGCACCCGCGCGATACGCCGCTCGATCATCGAACAGGGCCAGGAAACCGCCGCCCCCGACTTCGGCCGCGAGCGGGAATAGTCGCTAGACGACTTCGGCGGTTTGCAGCACGGCGTGCAGCAGCACGTCGGTGCCGGCCTTGGCCCAGTCGGGGGTGATGGTCTCGTCCTCATTGTGGCTGATGCCGTCGACGCAGGGGCAGAAGATCATCGCGGCCGGGGCGACGCGCTGCACCCAGCAGGCGTCGTGCCCGGCGCCGGAGACCATGTTGCGGTGGGAATAGCCGAGCCGGATGGCGGCCTCGCGCACCCGGCCGACCAACGCCTCATCAAATGCGGTCGGGTCGAACGCCCCGACCTCCTCGATCTCCAGCCCAAGACCCATCGCCTCGGCCATTTCCGCCGCACTGGCGCGAAGCTGCGCTTCCATGTCGGTCAGCGCATCGAGATCGGGGTGGCGGAAATCGACCGTCAATACCGCCTTGCCGGCGATGATGTTGCGGGAGTTGGGGTAGAGGTTGAGCTGGCCGACCGTGCCGACCCCGGCCGGCCCATGATCGAGCGCGATGCGCTCGACCATCTCGGTGATCCGCGCGGCCCCGAGACCGGCATTGCGGCGCCTCGGCATCGGGGTCGAGCCGGTGTGGGCGTCCACGCCCGTCAGCGTCACCTGGAGCCAGCGCAGCCCCTGACCATGGGTGACGACGCCGATATCGAGCCCTTCGGCCTCCAATATCGGGCCCTGCTCGATGTGCAGCTCGAAATAGGCATGCGCCTTGCGCTGGCCGACCGGCTCGTCGCCCTTGAAGCCGATGCGCTCTAATTCATTGCCCAGCGTCAGCCCGTCAGCGTCCGTGCGGGAATAGGCGTAGTCCAGCGTGTGCACGCCGGCATAGACGCCGGACGCGACCATGGCAGGGGCGAAGCGCGAGCCCTCCTCGTCGGTCCAGTTCACCACCTCGATCGGGCGGCGGGTCTGGACGCCGAGATCGTTCAGCGTGCGCACCACTTCCAGCGCGCCGAGCACGCCCAGCACGCCGTCGAACTTGCCGCCGGTCGGCTGGGTGTCGAGATGCGAGCCGATCATCACCGGCAGCGCGTCAGGGTCGGTGCCCTCGCGCCGGGCGAACATCGTGCCCATGGCATCGATGGCCATGGTCAGGCCCGCCGCCTCGCACCAATGCTGGAACAGCAGGCGGCCTTCGCGATCGGCGTCGGTCAGGGTCTGCCGGTTGTTGCCGCCGCGCACGCCGGGGCCAATGGTCGCCATTTCCATCAGGCTGTTCCACAGCCGGCTGCCGTCGATCCGCAGATTATCGGCGGGTGTGGGCATGGCGTGTACTCCTGACAAACGGGATCAATGCTGCGGTCGCGTCATGCGTGAATAGCGCAGGCACGGCCGGATTTCGAGGCGGCTTTCTATTCCGCAGCCTTCATGTCCGCCGGTTGGGGCCGGCTCTTGATGGCATGGATGCGCCGGTCCTGGTTGGCCATGCCGCGCACGGCGGCGACCGTCGGCTTTGCCGCATAGCGCTCGTCGCCGAGCTCCATATGGACGTCGACCAGGCAATCCACGAAACGCTGCGCCAGTTTGAAATTGGCCGCACCCGGCCCGACCATCGCGGTAACGGGGTTGATGAGCTGGATGATATCCGGGCGCAGCAGCCGCAGCGTGCCGGCCTCGATATAGGGCCTGGCCATGTGGTCGAGCACATAGCCGATATTGCGGCCGGACAGGATGAGCGACAATTGCGCCTGCACGCCGAGGCCGATGTCGCCGCAGGTCACGGCGTGGCGGGTGCGCTCGGGGTGGTAATATTCGAGATGGCCGCGATTGCAGTACACCGCGTTCTCGATATCCTCGCGGGTCAGCTGCTCGTGCGGCACGTTGAACAGCGGGTGGGTCGGGCCGCAGCACATATGACCCTGCTCGTCGAACAGATGCTCATAGGCGAGTTGCGGGAACTGCTCGCTCTTCAAGCCGATGCCGATATGCATCATGCCGTCGGCGACGCGTCCGGTCATCTGGAAGCCGAGCATGACCTCCATGCGGAAGCGCACATTGGGGTAATATTCCGAGAACCGCTTGATCGCCTCGTGGATGCGGGCGGAGGGGTTCTCGACGATGCCGTCCTGCACGCCGACATAGAGTTCGTAGGACGTGCTCTGGTTCAGGTTCGAGGCGCGCTGCTTGAACGTCTCGACCGAAGCGAACAGTTCCTTGGCGGCGAGATAGACGACTTCACCTTCGCGAAACAGCTTGAAACCCTTGGGGCCGCGCCGGCACAGCCGTGTCCCGAGCCTGATCTCAAGGGATTTCAAATGTTCGCTTAAGGTCGACTGCGACAGATTCAGCGCCGCCTGCGCCGCCGTGAAGCTTTTTTCCTCCACGATGGTGCAAAAGCATCGCAGCAGCTTCAGGTCGATGTCGTAGAGCTGGCTGATGTTCGACATGGCTTGAAATCCGTACTCTTCCGCAGTGCGTCGGTTCGTCGCTCGATGGCCCCCTCATGCAATATGTGCGCCGCAGCAAAAGCTGCGCGCGGGTCGGTAGGTCGGTGCCAGACCTGCCGATGCCGACCTGCAGGCGCCTTGCGCGCTTTGCTCGCCCGCGCCCAAAAAATGGCCGCTCCAGCAGCACCTGCCCAATCCGGTGTCATCGGCATCCCGGATTCACGCTTTCCGATTTGCCGATGGTTGAGGCGCGGGGCGTGCGGCTAGCCTGACAGCATGATTCAGGGGCATCGCCTATGACGACAAAGCCGCTCCATCTCGGATGGTTCATGAACTTCGCGGTCGATGAATGGACCAAGCCGATGACCGGCGGGGGCGGCGACCCGTGGTCCGGCGACTTCTATATCGACATGGCGAAGTCGATGGAGCGGGCGTGCTTCGACTACATCATGCTCGAGGACACGCTGATGATCTCGGAGGCCTATGGCGGCACCACCGAAATCTATCTCAAGCACAACATCATGGGACCGAAGGCCGATCCGGCGCCGATGGCGGCGCTGATCGGCGCCAACACCACGCATCTCGGCGTGGTGGCGACCATGTCGACCATGGCCTACCCGCCCTTCATGCTGGCCCGGCTGTGCTCGACGCTGGACAGCATCTGCAAGGGCCGCTTCGGCTGGAACATCGTCACCACGGGCGAAGACCTCGCCGCGATGAATTTCGGCATGGACAAGCTGCCGCCGCGCCAGCTGCGCTACGACATGGCGGACGAATACGTCCAGCTCTGCCGCGCGCTGTGGGACAGCTGGGAGCCGGATGCGGTGGTCCGCGACCTCGCGACCGGCACCTATGCCGACTACACCAAGGTCAAGCCGATCAATTTCGAGGGCAAATTCTACAAGTGCCGGGGGCCACTGAACTGCGTGCCCTCGCCGCAGGGTCGCCCCGCCTTCGTCCAGGCCGGCGGCTCGCCACGTGGCCGGCAATTCGCGGCGGAAACCGCTGACAGCATCATCGCGCCGTCCATGGGCGTCGCCGGGCTGAAGGCCTATCGCGACGATGTGCGGGCGCGGGCGGTAGCGTCGGGCCGCGATCCCGATGAGATCAAGGTGCTGTTCGTCATCTCGCCGATCATCGCCGAGACCGAGGCGGAGGCCTTTGCCAAGGCGGATCGCATTACCTCCTCGCCGGAATATTACGAGAAGGCGCTGGCACTGATGTCGGCCATCACCGATATCGACTTCTCGAAATTCGACCTCGATTCCGAGCTTCCGCACCTCACCACCAATGGCGAGCAGGGCTCGCTGGATGCCTTCGCGCAATGGGGCTCGGGCAAGACGCTGCGCCAATTGACCAAGGAGCAGGTCTCGCGCGGTCTCGACGGGCTGGTCGGCACGCCGGACCAGGTGGCGGACCGGCTCGGCGAGGTGATGGCGGAGGTCGGCGGCGACGGCTTCCTGATCACCCGCCCGTTCACCACAAACATCAGCCGCCAGTACATCAACGATATTTGCGAGGGGCTGGTGCCGGCGATGCAGCGGCGCGGGCTGGCGCGCACCCAATATACCAAGAGCACGCTACGCGAGACGCTACGTGAATTCTGAGCGGGGACGGGAGGGCACATGAACTGCGCACAGAGCAATCCTTCCTCGGACAGCGAAATCGCGCGGGTCGAGAAGCAGGCGTTTCGCGACGCCATGGCCAAGCTCGCGGCGGCGGTGAACATCATCACCAGCGTCGGCGAAAACGGGCCGTGCGGCTTCACCGCCTCGGCGGTGTGCAGCGTCACCGACACCCCGCCGACGCTACTCGTATGCATCAATCGCAACAGCCAGTCCCACGCCGCCATCACAACCAGCAAGGTGCTGTGCGTGAACACCGTGGCCGGTCCGCATGAAGAACTCTCCATGCATTTTGCCGGCGGCATCAAGGAGATGAGCGCGCGCTTCAAAGTCGGCGAATGGACCGCGCTGGTAACCGGCGCACCGGTGCTGACGGAGGCGACCGTGGCCTTCGACTGCCGGGTGACGCAGGTCGCGGAAATGGGCACCCACGACGTATTATTCTGTGAAGTGCTGGCGATCCACGAAGGCGGGCCGACCGAGGGGCTGGTCTATTTCGGCCGCAGGTTTCATCGTCTGGCCTGACCGCCCCATCCTTCCGTTCCGGAGTATTCTCATGACCGACGCCCCGACGCCCATCGACGCCAAGACCTTCTGGCGCACGCTCGGCGAGCGTGCCACCGGCATGACCATCGTCACCGCCCAGGGCGACGACGGCCCCGCCGGTTTCCTCGGCCTTTCGGTGGCGCACGTGTCCGCCGATCCGCCGACACTGCTGGTCTCGATCGACGCCAAGACCAGCGCGCTGGGGCCGATCCTGGCCAAGAAGCACTTCGCGGTGAATTTCCTGCCGGCCACCGCCGGCCATGTCGCCGACGCCTTCTCGGGCAAGGCCGGGCTTTCCGGCCCGCATCGCTTCATTTCCGGCGAGTGGGGCAACGAGATCTCCGGCGCGCCGTCGTTCAGTGCCGCGCTCGGCGTGTTCGACTGCGTGGTGGACCAGGTGGTGGAGCGCGGCAGCATCTCCATCGTCATCGGCACCGTGATCGGTGCCCGCGCCGCCGGCACCGGTGAGCCGCTGATCTTCTTCCGCGGCAAGACGCGGGCGGGGTTTGGCGAGGTTTGAGCCTCTCCCTGCTAATGCAGTATCTGCGCAAGAAACTCGCGTAGCCGCTCGCTGGCCGGCGCGTCGAAGAACGCGTCGGCGCTTGCCATTTCCACGATCTGCCCCTGGTCCATGAACACGCAGCGGTCCGCCACGCGGCGGGCGAAGCCCATTTCGTGGGTCACGCAGATCATGGTGGTGCCGCCGCGCGCCAGTTCCTCCATCACCTCCAGCACCTCCTTGACCATTTCCGGGTCGAGCGCCGAGGTCGGCTCGTCGAACAGCAGGATGGGCGGCTCCATGCACAGCGCCCGCGCGATGGCGACGCGCTGCTGCTGGCCGCCGGACAGCCGCACCGGGTATTTATGGGCGTGGCCGGCGACCTGAACGCGCTCGAGATATTTCATCGCCAGCTTTGACGCCTGATCCTTGGACATGCCGCGCGAGAGCCGGGGCGCCAGCATGCAGTTCTCCAGCGCGGTGAGGTGCGGGAACAGGTTGAAGTGCTGGAACACCATGCCGACCTCCATCCGCACATCCTGGATGGCGCCCTCATTCTCGGTCACCTCGATGCCGTTGACAACGATGCGCCCCTTGCTGTGCCGTTCCAGCCGGTTGATGCAGCGGATCAGCGTCGATTTGCCCGAGCCCGACGGCCCGCAAATGACGATCTTCTCGCCGCGCCGCACATCGAGGTCGATGCCGGCGAGCGCGCGGTGCGTGCCGTAATATTTCTCGACGCCGGCGAGAAGGATGGCCGTGTGGGCATCCGCGAAATCCGTCATGCCGCCTCCTTGCCGGTTCCCGCGATCTTTTCCACGCCCACCGTGAGCGCCAACGCCGAGGTCGGCAGCGAGGTCGTCTCGGCGACGCCCGCCTCATTGTGCCGGTTCAGATAGGCGCCCCAGAAACGGAAGCCGAGGCGGATGGCGTTGACGAACGCCCAGTACAGCGCCGCCGCGCACAGGATCGGCGTGAACGGATCATAGGTCTGCTCGAAGACCTCGTTCGCCACCGCCGTCAGGTCGGTGATCGTCACCACGCTGACGATGGCGGTGCCCTTGGTGAAGCTCACCACCTCGTTCTGGTAGGCCTTGAGCCCGTAGCGGATCGCTAGCGGCATCCGCACCCAGATGAAGATCTTGCGGCGGGAGATACCGAGCGCCTCGCTGGCCTCCACCAGCCCGGCCGGCACCGCCAGCAGACTGCCGCGCAGCACCTCGACCATGTAGGCCGCGTGGTTGAAACTGAACGCCACGATGGCACAGCCGAACGCGCTGCCGAACAGCAGCCAGAGCGGGCCGTTGCGCAGCGCCGAAATCTGCCCGAAACCGTAATAGACGAGGTAGAGCAGGATCAGCACCGGCGTGCCGCGGAAGAACACCACGAACGTCTCGGCCGAGCGGGCGAGCCATGGGCGCTCCGACATGCGCGCGAAGCACAGCGGGAAGGCCAGCACGAGCCCGCACACCAGCGGGACCGCGGTCAGCAGGATCGTCGTCATCAGCCCGCGAAGCAGCGCGGGCATGATGTCATAAGCGAGCGCGAGATCGACGGGCAGGCCGCTCATGCCGAGATCCCGCTCATGTCTTGGCCCCGCTCATGCCTTAGTCCGAGTCAGGCCACGGTCGAGGCGGATTTCCAGCAGGGTCGCCAGACGGAGGGTCGCCGCACTGAACACGATGAAGAACAATGCCGTGGCGATGAAGAAGATGAAGGGCTCCTTGGTGGCGCCGGCGGCGATCTTGGCGGTGGCCACCAGATCGTTGAGGCCGGCCAGCGACACCAAAGGCGTCTCCTTGATCATGAAGCTCCAGACATTGACCAGGCCCGGCAGCGCCAGCCGCGCCACCTGGGGCAGGATCACCCGCACCCACATAATGAGAGGGGGAATGGCGAGCGCCCGTGCACCCTCGAACTGGCCGTGCGGCAGGTTGGTGATCGCCCCGCGCACCAGCTCGGCGATGTAGGCGGCATAGACGATGGAAAGCGCGGCGACGCCGGCCGCGAACGGCGTGACGTCGATGCTCGCATCCTCGCCGAACACCCCGGTGACCATGGCGCTGCCGCCATAGAAGATCAGGAAGATCACCAGCAGCGAGGGCACGCCCATGAAAATGGAAGCGTAGACGCTCCAGATCGCGGCAACGATCCGGCTCCTCGAGAGCGTCGCGACGGCGATCAGGATGCCGAACACCAAGGCGAGCGCGAAGCTGACCAGGAACAGCTCCATGGTGATGAGGGCTCCCTCTGCCAGCTGGCCGAGATAGCCATAGAATGCCGGCAGAGAGAGGTTCATCGAGCTACTCCCATACGGGTTCGGTGCGGCGTCAGTTGACCTTGTCGAGGCAGGGGCCTTCGGCGATCAGCGTCTGCACCGGGACGTACTGCTTGCGGATCTTGGTGTAGGTGCAGTCCTTGATCATCTCGGCGAGCGCGGTATTGACCTTCTTGACGAGCTCTTCGCTCTTCTTCGGGAAGATCCAGCTATAGCCGCGCTCGGCCTCGGGGATGGCCGGGTCGCCGAGCCAGTGGTCGCCGCCGGCGAGCTTGTAATCCTTGCCCTCGGGCTTGGCGATCAGCTCCAGCGACCAGTTGATCTTGGAATCGAACACCAGGTCCAGGCGGCCGGCCAGCAGGTCGAGCTTCATCTGGTCCGGGTTGTCGTAATAGACCTCGGTGAAGGTGTCCTTGCCGAAGTGCTTGTGGATGTAGGGGACCATGGAGGCGCCGCGCTGCAGGGCGATCCTCAGCCCCTTGCCGGTGACGCCCTCCTTGGTGAGGGTGTAGTCGCTGTCCTTCTTCACAATGAAGGTTGCCGGGTTGTAGACGATCGGCGTCGCGAACAGCGCCTTCTCCTGGCGCTCCGGCGTCGGCGAGATTTGGGTGACGATGCCGTCGAACTTGCCCTGCAGCATGGACGGGATCAGCGCCTTGAAATCCATGGTGACGATCTCGCAATCGGCACCGATCCGCTTGCACATCTCGCGGGCGAGTTCCGGTTCCATGCCGGTCAGCTTGCCGTTGGAATCGACAATGCTGAAAGGCGGATAGACGCCTTCATTGCCGAGCTTCAGCTTCTCGGCGTGGGCGGCACCGAGGCCGCCGGTGAGAAGGACCGAACCGATCGCGAGAGTACGAAGTGCGCCCAGAGTGCGAAATGCCCTGGGTACGCTCATCTGCTTGAACATGTCGGCATTCAACATCTTGGCATTCATCGGCATGGATCCGTTGCTGGTTGTGGCCTCGTGGAAATCTTCAGAATTCGAGAAGGGTGTCGCGCAGCTGGGTGTGCTCGTAATGGGTGCGCACCAGCCCGCGCTGCTGGAGCGCCGGGATCAGCCCGTCGGTGATGGTGGCGACCGAGCGGCGGCTGACATCGCCTAGCGCGATCAGGAAGCCGTCGCCGCCGATCTCTTCCATGATCTCGCCCATCTGGCTGGCGACGCTGTCGGGCGTGCCCACCACGTCGACGCAATAGCCGCAGCTGACATGGTCGATCATCGCCTGGCGCAGCGGCTTGTCGCCGGCCCGCGTCAGGAATTGCGAGAGGCTGGACTGGTGGCCGTTTGTGGTGAGCGTCAGCTGGCTCACCGGCGTGTCGAGGTCGAGCGAGGACAGATCGAGATTGGTGCTCCAGCCGAAGCGGGCGAGGCGGGCATCGATGTTCTGCTCGGCCGAGACGCGGCGCTGCTCGGCGAACCACTTCGCCTGGTCCTCGGTCTCGGCGACCACGGGCGAGAGCAGGAACAGCACCTTGCAGCTGTCCGGGTCGCGGCCGAGCTCGACCATCTGCGCGCGCACGTCGTCGCGATACTGCTTCATGGCGGCGACGCCGTTCGGCGCGGCGACGATCGTGTCGGCATGGGTGGCGGCGATCTTGCGCCCGCTCTTGGAGCCGCCGGCCTGCGCGATCACCGGCTGGCCCTGCGGGCAGGGCCCGGAATTCAGCGGCCCGCGCGAGCGGTAATATTGGCCTTCATAATCGATGGTGTGGACCTTGGTCGGGTCGATCAGCACGCCGGTCTTGCGGTCGGCGACGATGGCGCCCGGCTCCCACGAGCCCCACAGCTTCTTGACGATCTCGATATATTCCTCGGCCATGACGTAGCGCACGTCGTGGTCCGGCAGCTTGTCCATGCCGAAATTCTGCGCCGAATAGTCGGAGCTGCCCGTCACCATGTTCCAGCCGGCGCGGCCGCCGGATATCTGGTCGAGCGAGCCGACGATGCGGGCGGTTAGATAGGGGTGGTAGGCGAAGGTGGAAAGCGTCGGCACGATGCCAAGGCGCTTGGTGGCGGCGGCCATCAGCGTCGCGACGACGGACGGCTCCTGGCGCGGCACGCAAATGCCGCCCTCAAGGAAGAGGTCGCGGGAATCCTTCCAGTTCTGCCCGATATAGATCGAGTCCTCGACTAATATGTAGTCGAAGCAGGCGCGCTCCATCGACCGCACCAGGTCGAGGAACATGTCGGCGCTCATCCATTCTTCGCTGATATTGCCGGTCCAGGGCTCGCCCCAAGCCTGAATGCTCGAACCCTGCAGGAACCAGGCGAGATGAAAACGATTGGCAGACATAGATCTAACTTCTCCCGCGGGCCGAGGCCCGCTTCTCGCTCATTCTTCCGGCCGCTCGGGGCCGCATGAGGGGGAGGCTAGCCCGCACGTCGGGGGGCAAGTATCGCGAAGAGACAAAGCATTATTCGGCGGACATAATTATGTGCCTGCCCAAGCTTTCGCCTCACCGGCCAATTTGGCGCCAAAGTCGGGCGGCAACGCGCGCGTTGCCGAGAAGACGAGGCACACTGCGCCGATGCGACATGTTGGGGAAAACGTTCTTACCTCCCCTGTGGGGAGAGGCTTCGGGGCTCAGCTCAGCGGCTTCAGCGCATCCATGAAGCGCACGGGAGCGCCCTGCGAAGGGGCGACCAACTCTCCCTCCCACATCACCTTGTTGCCACGCACCAGCGTGCCGACCGGCCAGCCGGTGACCTTCACGCCGTCATAGGGCGTCCAGCCGGGCTTGGAGGCGATCCAGCCATTGGTGATGGTCTCGCGCCGCTTGAGGTCGACCACGGTGAAATCGGCGTCATAGCCGACCGCGATCCGCCCCTTGGTGGCGATGTTGAAGATGCGGGCCGGGCCGGCGCTCGCCAAATCGACGAAGCGCGCCAGCGACAGCCGGCCATTGGCGACGTGGTTGAGCATCATCGGCACCAGCGTTTGCACGCCGGTCATCCCCGAGGGGCTTTCCGGGTAGGGCTTGGCCTTTTCCTCCAGCGTATGCGGCGCATGGTCGGAGCCGAGCACGTCGACCACGCCCTCGGTCAACCCCTGCCAGATCGCGTCCTTGTGGCGGACGCCGCGCACCGGCGGGTTCATCTGCACCAGCGTGCCGAGCCGCGAATACCAGGAGGTGTCCATGGTGAGGTGATGCGGGGTGACCTCGACGGTGGCGACATCCTTGGCGGTACGCAGGAACTCCATCTCCTCGGCCGAGGTGACATGCAGTACGTGGACGCGCTTGCCCTCCTCGCGGGCGATGTTGACGAGGCGCGTGGTGGCGGTCAGCGCCGCGATCTCGTCGCGCCACACCGGGTGGGACGACGGGTCGCCCGGCACCCGCAGGCCGCGCCGCTCGTCGAGGCGGGGCTCGTGCTCGCAATGGAACGCGGCGCGGCGGCGGATGACTTTCAGGATCGCCCGCACGCCGGGATCGTCCGCCACCAGCAGCGAGCCGGTGGACGAGCCGATGAACACCTTGATGCCGGCCGCGCCCGGCAGCATCTCAAGTTCCGGCAGGTCCTTCACATTGTCATGCGTGCCGCCGACGAAGAAGGCGAAGTCGCAATGCATGCGGTTTGTCGCGCGAGCCACCTTGTCGGCGAGGGCTGCCTCCGAGGTGGTGAGCGGGTTGGTGTTCGGCATTTCGAACACGGCGGTGACCCCGCCCATGACGGCGGCACGGGAACCGGATTCGAGGTCTTCCTTGTGCTCCATTCCCGGCTCGCGGAAATGCACCTGGGTGTCGATCACGCCCGGCAATATGTGGAGCCCGGCGCAGTCGATGGTCTCAAGGGCCTGCGTGGCGTGGAACGAGCCGATCCCGGCAATGCGCCCACCGGCAACCCCGATGTCGCGCACCGCCGCGCCATCCTGGTTCACCACGGTGCCGCCCTTGAGGAGAAGATCGAAGGTCTGGGCCATGGCGGTCTCCCGATGTGCTGCGCGTGGTGTTGCGATCTGTTGTGAATTTCGCACCGCGTTCTAGCAGACCTCGGGGTCGCTGTTCGACCCTGAATTCCGCCATTTCCAATCCGGTCCGTTGGCGGAGTTATGTGCAGGCGTGAACATTTCGCACGGTGGTGCGTTGAAACCGCGTTTCGGGTAACGGGATCACGGGGCGAACCATGGGCGAGAGCGAACCTTCCAACGACAATAATGGCATGCCCTCGGGCGAGACGTCCTCCGGCGGGAACAACCTGCTTGGCGCCGTGCGGCCCGCTGATTTCGCCCTGCTCAAGGGGCATCTCAAGCGCATCGACCGCGCCGCCGGCACCGTGCTCTACGAGCCGGGCGACGACGTGCGCTATGTCTATTTCCCCTGCGCGCAGACGCTGGTGTCCTACATGGTGATGCTGGACGACGGCCGCATGGTCGAGATCGGCCTCATCGGGCGCGAGGGCGCGGTCGGCGGCATCGTCAGCCAGGGCCGATTGCCGGCCTATGCGAGAGCGGTGGTGCAGCTCAGCGGCCCGCTGCTGCGGCTGGAGAGCGCCGAGTTGGAACGCGCCAAGCTCGAATCCATCACACTGCGCCATCTGTTCTCGCGCTATTCGGATTGCCTGCTGGCACAGATATTCCAGTCGGTCGCCTGCAATGCCGCCCATTCCATCGAGCAGCGCACCGCCAAATGGTTGCTCGGCGCGCTGGATCGCACCGGCGACCCGGATGTGGTGCTGACGCAGGAACAGCTCGCCGCCATGCTCGCGGTCGGGCGCTCCTATATCAGCCGGGTGATTCACGCACTGCGCGCCACGGGCGCCATCGAAACCCGCCGTGGCCGCCTGCAGATCAAGGATGCCGACAAGCTCGAGCGCATGAGCTGCACCTGCAACGATTCGGTGCGCCGCCATTTCGACGACGTGCTGGGTGGCGTCTACCCCACCGGCAACGCCATAGGCGGCCACGGCATGATCATCACCAACGGACCGCAGTTTAGGCCGTAGGCCGGGGTGTCGATGCGGGTGCCGGCCTCCTGCGGCATCGGCAACGCGTGGCGCGGCACGGCTTCCCCGAGCAATTAGCCGACTATCTTACTCCGCCGCGTTCGCCGCTACCGTCGGCACGCCGTACTCGGCCCGCAACTGGCCTTCGACGAAATCGGAGAACCGCTCGCAGAGCCGCTCGGCGGCCTGCTCGAGGCCATGGGTGTCGCGCAGCGGGATTTCCTCAGTTGACCAGTCCACCGTACCGATGCGGACGGTACGTTCCCAATCGAGATAATGGAAGTGTGAGAAGCCCCAGAACAGTCGCAGATGCGTGCGCGACAGCAGCGCCACGACATAGCACTCGGCCGGGGCGGCGCTGGCGTAGCGCGGCGATAGCCGCACGAGCAGGTAGTTCAGCGGGATGTCGACCGTGACGGTGAAGCCGGACACCACATCCTGGTCGACGTCGACATAGTCGAACTGGCGATTGGGCGTCGGCGGCAAGCTACCGGGAGGCACGGCGCCGGGCGCCAAGGCCGGGCCGGGTTTGGCGGTGACATAGCGGCGGTGGCGCTTGGTGGCGCGCCGCGGGGCGGCGAAATAGCCGTGACGGCCCTCGAGATTGTCCAGCCAGCACCCGATCGCGGCGGCATCCGGCGGTTCGCCCTCCGACACACCCGGATGGATCGTATAGAGTTCGGTTATGTCGCTATTGAAGCGGTAATTCTTGATGGCGGCATAGACATGGATGAGGCTCTTGATCGCCTCCTCCTTGGAGCAGAATTTATCCGCCGCCTGCTTTACCTGTAACACCAGCAAGGATTCACCTCCCATGCTGGGAAAACGAGGCAACACCGCTCCGCTCTTCTTTTGCAGAGTGGCAGAGAGCTTGCGTATTTCACCATCAAAGTCGGTATGCATGCCCATTCAATCTGGTCTTGGGAGAGAGATCAATGGCGGTGTCGCAGGCGCTATTACTGACAATAGTTTGAAATTTAGTCTAAAAGTACGATGGTCTGTAATAGAGTCAATCACTTTGAAGTTGATGACGAATTCTGTCTAGCGGAGTCCGGGTTGGAATCATCGGTAGGAATACGGATACCATCTACTCATTAGGAAGGAAAATTTGCTGTCATTGTATACAAGATGACTCGATGATAGGGCTATGAAGCGCGCCGCCCACCGTCGTTACTTATAAAAGCTCCAATCTGGACCTGAAACTATTCCCGATGCCGCCCGACCGGGAAATGCGTAACCGCCTCTAATTATTAGATAATTATGCATTATAAAAACAACGTCGTCGATCCGCGCATCCCCTCACCCTTGCCGCCTCCCTCTCCAAGCCTTACCTCTGCCGACACGGCCCGCCTGTGTGGCCGCAGGGGATCAGCGCATGCCGATCGCGATTTTCAACGAGCGTGCGGTGGCGCGGGTCGCGGGGGTGGATGCCACGCACTTCCTCGACAATCTGCTGACCGCCCGGACGCCCGAGCCCGGTGCCGCGCGCTTTTCCGCACTGCTGGCGCCGCAGGGCAAGATTCTCGCTGATATGTTCGTCGTCGCCACTGATGACGGTTACCAGCTGGATGTTTCCCGCATATTGCTGCCGGAACTGTTGAAGCGTTTTTCGCTGTACCGGCTGCGCGCCAAGGTCGACATCGCCGCTCTGGATGATCTGACCGTCGGCGTCGCCTGGGGCGGCAGCGCGCCGCCGGCGGGCGCGCTCAGTTATGACGACCCGCGCCTGCCGGCGCTGGGGAAGCGCTTCATCCTGCCGACCATGGAGGCGGCCGGTCTTGCGAGCGTGGCCGAGGCCGAATGGCAGGCCCATCGCGTCGGGCTCGGCGTGCCGGAGGGCGGGCTCGATTTCCTCTATGCCGACGCCTTCCCGCACGAGGCGGACATGGACCAGCTCCACGGCATCGATTTCGACAAGGGCTGCTATGTCGGCCAGGAAATCGTCAGCCGCATGCAGCATCGTGGTACGGCGCGTACCCGCATCATCCCGTTCGCGCTGTGCGGCGAGCCGCCGGCGCCCGGCACCGCGATCATTGCCGGAGCCAAGACCCTCGGCCGGGTCGGCTCGGGGGTGAATGGCCGCGTGCTCGGGCTGATCCGGCTCGACCGGCTGGACGAGGCACGCGCGGCCGGCCATACGGTGGAGGCCGATGGCGCCGCTCTGGTGCCGGAAGCGCTGGCCTGGGCCAGCTTCCCGATACCCGGCACGGAGAGCGTGGCGTGAGCGCCCATACCCATCCCGATGGCATCACGCGCTGCCAGTGGTGCGGCACCGATCCGCTCTATGTCGCCTATCACGACACCGAATGGGGCGTGCCGGAATATGACGACCGCGCGCTGTTCGAGAAGCTGATCCTCGACGGCTTCCAGGCCGGCCTCGCCTGGATCACCATATTGCGCAAGCGCGACGGATTTCGCGCGGCGTTCGATGGCTTCAAGCCGGAGATCATTGCCGGCTACGAGCCGGAAAAGGTCGAGGCGCTGATGCAGGATGCCGGCATCGTGCGCAATCGCTCCAAGATCGTGTCCACCGTGCGCTCGGCGCAGGTCTGGCTCGACATCATGGAGAAGGGGCCGGGCTTCTCGAAGCTGCTGTGGGACATTAACGGCCCGGTGCATGACGGCGCCCGGCAGGTCGGCGACGCCCCGACCATCACCTCGCCGATCGCGATTGCGATGTCGAAGGAGCTGAAGGCGCGCGGCTTCAATTTCGTCGGCCCCACCATTGTCTACGCCTTCATGCAGGCGGTCGGCATGGTCGACGATCACGTCGTCACCTGCCACCGCCATGGGGCGCGCATGAATCCGGTGCGGTCATGACGTTCCGCACGGCTCCGGTACGGGCATGGCAGCGCATGCTGTCGGGCCGCCGGCTCGATTTGCTGGACCCCTCGCCGCTCGACATCGAAATCGACGATATCGCCCACGGCCTTGCCCGCGTCGCGCGCTGGAACGGCCAGACCGCCGGCCCGCACACCTTCTCGGTGGCGCAGCATTCGGTGCTGGTGGAACTGGTCGCCCGCCGGCAGGCAGCGTTGCGCGGTGTCGACCTCGACCGCCGCTGGCGGCTCGCCATGATGCTGCATGACGCGCCGGAATATGTCGTAGGCGACATGATCTCGCCGTTCAAGGCGGTGCTGGGCGGCGACTACAAGGCGGTGGAGGCGCGGCTGCTCTCGGCCATCAGTTTGCGTTTTGGGTTGCCGCCGGTGTGGCCGGCCTCGCTGGTGAAACTGGTGAAGGCCGCCGACCGCGCCAGCGCCTTTCTGGAAGCGACCCGGCTCGCCGGCTTCGAGATCGGCGAGGCGAAAAAATTCTTCGGCCAGCCCTTCCCGCTCGATCCCGCCACCGAGCGCGAGCATCTCGCACCCTGGAGCGCGGACGAGGCCAAAGCCCGCTTCCTCGCCCGCTTCGACGAACTCGCCACCGAGCCTGATGGGGCCGCCACATGATTCACGTCTGCTCGCTGTCCCGGCTGGAAGAAACCGTCACCCGCACCGGCGCGCGCCATGTGCTGAGCGTGATCAATATCGCCACGCCGGTGACCTTGCCTCTGAGCGTGCTGCCGGAAAACCATCTGTTCGTCGGCTTCAACGATATTGTCGCGCCGCAGGAAGGGCTGGTTCATCCCGCCATCGAGCATGTCGACGCCATTCTCGGCTTCGCCCGCCGCTGGCCGCGCGAGGCGCCGCTGGTGGTGCATTGCTATGCCGGAATCAGCCGTTCCACCGCCTCGGCCTATATCTCCGCCTGCGCGCTGGCGCCGGAAAAGGACGAGGCCGAGCTCGCGCAGGCGCTGCGTGCCGCCTCCCCCATCGCGACGCCCAACGCATTGCTGGTCGCCCTGGCGGATGAGGCGCTCGGCCGCCGGGGCCGGATGGTTGCCGCCATTGCCGCCATCGGGCGCGGTCGCGAGGCCATGGAAGGCGAGCCGTTCGAGATCGTGCTCGCCTGAGCAGATCAAACCGGCGAGGAACGAGATACCTTCCGCGTGCGCAGGTCGCGCCAAAGATGTATCATGATGCCGGTGACGCATGTTTCCGGCGAGTGGGCGGCACGCATGAGGCGCAGGATGCGCGCTGCGGCTTAGCGAACGCCTCACGCCAGTTGCCGCACACTTAGGTGGAGACGCGCGCTGTTGCCCTCGATTGTTTCGGTAATGAAACGAGATGGCGCGTTAACACGAGGCATTTGGTTTCGAAGCTTTGGAGGCCGGTTGCGGCGACGCGTGCCGCAGCACACCCGCGCGTGACGGATCGGCGGGATGCCGGAGCCGGCCGTAGGCGGCACTACGCCGTATAAACGGGAGCGACAACATGAAGCTGGGATTGAAGAAGGTAGCGGCCGCGCTGCTGCTTGTCCTGATGACGGCAGCGCAGGCCCAGGCACAGAGCAAGGAGAGCCGCCTGAAGCGCGGCGAATATCTCGCAACCATCATGGATTGCGGTGGCTGCCACACGCCGGGCGTGTTTCTCGGCAAGCCGGACAAGAACCGACTCTTCGCCGGTTCCGAGGTGGGTTTCCAGATTCCCGGCCTCGGCGTCTTCTTTCCGCCCAATCTGACCCCGGACAGGGAAACCGGGCTCGGAAACTGGAGCGAGCGCGAGATCATCGCCGCCATCCGTACCGGCGCTCGGCCGGATGGGCGGATATTGGCGCCGATCATGCCCTATCAGCACTATGGGGCGCTGACGGATACGGATGCGGCCGCGCTCGCGGCCTATTTCAAGAGCCTGCGGCCGATCTCCAACAAGGTGCCGGCGATCACAGGGGCATCGGAAAAGCCGTCCGGACCCTATTTGACGGTGATGATGCCGTGAGCCGCTGATCGCGTGACGCCCGCAGGCGAACGATCCCGGTGCGGTCAAGCGGCCGTTCCGGGATCGCATTTCCGTGCCGGGACAACACCCGCCGAATAGCCTCAGACCCCGGCGGTGCCGGATATCGGCAGCACCACGACCTTGCTGCCGGTCGGCACGCGGCGGTAAAGGTCGATGATGTCCTGGTTGATGAAGCGTATGCAGCCGGATGAGACCATGGTGCCGATGGTCCACGGCTCGGTGGTGCCGTGCAGGCGATACAGCGTGTCCTGGCCGTTCTTGTAGAGATACAGCGCGCGGGGTCCCAGCGGATTGCCCGGTCCGCCGGGGAGGCCGCCGGCATACTGGCCGTAGCGCTCCGGTTCGCGGCGGATCATGTCGGGGGTGGGCGTCCAGCGCGGCCACACCGCCTTGCGGGCGATGATTCCATTACCCCGGAAGTTGAAGCCTTCTTCCTTGCCGACGCCCACGCCGTAGCGCAGCGCGCGCCCGTTCGCCATCACCAGATAGGCGTGGCGTTCATTGGGGTCGACCACGACCGTACCCGGCTGCTCATTGGTGCGGAACGCCACTTCCTGGCGCAGGAAGCGCGGGTCGATCTTCGAGATGTCGACCGCCGGCACCGGGAACGGCTCGGTGTCGATGGCGGCATACATCGCGGCATAGGATGGATCGATACCGAGGCTGACAAGCGGGGGGCGGGTGGTGGTGCAGCCGGCAAGAAAGGCGGGGGCGGCGAGCATGAAGAGGCGGCGGTCGATCGGCATACGTGTTCCTGGAAGGCTTGGAATCGGGTGAGGACGGTGATGTGCCCTATAGGGCGTCATGGCATGATAGGCGTCTATATGTTATGAAGTCATGGAGATCATAACTTCGAGATATGCATGGACCTGACCATCGCCTTGCGTGCGTTCTTCCGCACCGTCGAGCGCGGATCGGTAACGGCTGCGGCACGCGATCTCGGCGTTTCGCAGCCCGCCGTCACTAAACACCTGCGCAATCTCGAGCGCCATGTCGGCGCGCGGCTGCTGGAACGTTCTTCGCGACTTGTGCGTCCTACGCCACAGGGGCAGAGCCTCTATGAGGCCAGCCGTGCGGCGCTGAGCACCATCGATTCGGCGCTGGAGGGCGTACGCGCCGACATGAAGGCGATCGAGGGGCCGCTGCGGCTTCACGCGCCGTCCTGTCTTGGCGCGCGGCATCTGCACCCCATCGTCATGGCGTTCCGCCGGCTCTACCCGGCGGTGACGGTCGATCTGGTGCTGGAGAATCGCAGCGTCGACCTCGTCTACGAGAATTTCGATCTCGCCATCCGCTATGGCCGCCCGGAGGGGCAGGAGCTGATCATCCGCCGGCTTGGCTCGGTGCCCCGCATAATGGCGGCCTCGCCTGCCTTCCTCGCTCGTGTCGGGCCGGTCGAGACGCTGGAGCGGCTGGCGCAGATCGATATGATCACCACCCCCACCGTGCTGTCGCCGCGCGATCGGCTGGCGCTGAACCGTGGATCCGAGAGCGTCGAGGTGCCGGTGCGCCCGGTGCTCCGCACCAATGACGCGCAGGTCATCACCGCGACGCTGCTTGCCGGCCACGCCGCCGGGGTGGTGCAGCGCCTGCTGATCTCCGACGATCTGGCGCAGGGCCGGCTGGTGCACATTCTGCCGGAGTATCAGGCGCGCCCGGCCGAGGCGTTTCTCGCCTATCCCTCGGTGCGCTTCATGCGCCCGGCGGTGCGGGCCTTCACCGATTTCGCCGTGCCGCTGCTGCGCACGGTGGAGGGCATCGATTCCCGCGAACCCCTGCCGGGCGGCGCCGCCTCGATGACGCCGGTTGCCGCGTAGGCTGTACCCTCGCATCAGTATTCCTGATGGTCATCCTCAAAACAATTTGTTTCACACACCGGCGCGTGCGGCAGTAATTTCTCCCATTCAGGCGGTCCCTCTTTGAGGGCCGTGCCCTTGTGTTGCCTTGAGGCCGCCAATCATGTCCGCAGCTACCGCGCCCCTAGCTCCCCGCCCGAGCCTGGCCTCCCGTGCGCCGCTGTTCGTGGTGCTGTGCGGCTGCATGATCGCCATGCTTACCTTCGGGCCGCGCGCCTCGTCCGGCATCTTCATGCTGCCGATGACCAGCGAATATGGCTGGGGCCGCGACACATTCGGCCTCGCCATCGCGATCCAGAATCTGCTGTGGGGCGTCGGTACGCCGTTCGCCGGCGCCATTGCCGACCGCTTCGGCGTGGTGCGGGTGCTGTGCATCGGCGCCGTCATCTATGCCGCCGGCCTGATCCTGATGGCCTATGCCTCGACGCCGGGCCTGCTGCACCTCTCGGGCGGCATGCTGATCGGCTTCGGCCTGTCGGGCTGTTCGTTCAACATCGTCCTCGCCGCCTTCGGCAAGATGCTGCCCGACCGCATGCGCCCGCTGGCTTTCGGCGCCGGCACGGCGGCGGGCTCGTTCGGCCAGTTCCTGTTTCCGCCATTGGCGGCCGGTCTCATCGGCACGGTCGGCTGGCAGGAGACGCTGATCATCTTCGGCCTCGCCATGCTGCTGGTGATGCCGTTTGCCTTCGCGCTGTCCAGCGCTCCGGCACCCTCCAAGCTCGATGAGCGCCCGCAATCCATGGGCAGCGCGGTGAGCGAGGCGCTGCGGCACCGCAGCTATATCCTTCTGGTGCTCGGCTTCTTCACCTGCGGCTTCCAGCTCGCATTTGTGACCACCCATCTGCCGGCCTATCTCATCGACCGAGGGCTTTCGATCCAGATCGGCGGCTGGACGCTGGCGGTGATCGGCCTCGCCAACATGGTCGGGTCGCTGTCGTCCGGCTGGCTGTCGAGCCGCATGCCGCGGCGCTATCTGCTGGCCGGCATTTATTTCGCGCGCGGTATCGCCATTGCCGCCTTCGTGCTGCTGCCGGCCTCGCCTGCGGTCTCGATCGGCTTCGGCGTGGTGCTCGGGCTGCTGTGGCTTTCCACCGTGCCGCCGACTTCCGGCCTCGTCATGCTGATGTTCGGCACGCGCTATCTCGCCATGCTGTACGGCTTCGCCTTCTTCAGCCACCAGGTCGGCGGGTTCCTCGGGGTCTGGCTCGGCGGCCTGCTCTATGAGCAGCTCGGCTCCTATGATTTCGTCTGGTGGCTGTCGGTGGCGCTGTCCTTCGCCTCGGCGATCATCAACCTGCCGATCGTTGAGCGGCCGGTCGAGCGGGCGCCGCTGCCGGCCTGACGTCGCCCCGGCGTTTGCGCGGCATTAACCATCAGCGTTCATCATGACGGTGCCGTGGTGCCCGGGGCGTTGCGTCTGGGCCACAGGGCGGGCGTCGCGTGCTTCCTCAAAGGCGACGAAAAGCCCGTAGCGCCTTGACAAGGCCGGCACTTCGCAGCGCATCGTAATGTCGATGAGAGTAACCGACCTCCCGGACTGACGGATTTTCGCATGCGCCCTGTATCCGCTCTCTTGGCCACCGCGTTCCTCGCCGCCCCGGTTTGCACCTTCGCGCCGGCCATGGCGGACACGCTGACCGCCGCCGCCGCCCAGCGCTTCGTCATCGGACGGACCTTCTCGTATAATTGCTATGAGGGAACGGTCGGTGCCGGACGCATCATGAAGGACGGCTCGGTCGCGGGCACCGTGCAGATGCGCGGCAAGGGCAATGCGCGCTATGTCACGCTGCCGGCGGGCACGCTGCAGGTGAAGGGCGAGGCGGTCTGCGCCAAGCTCAGGGGCATCGCTTTCCAGCCGTGCTTCGAGCTGGACAAGACCAGCGAGCAGAGCTTCCGCGGTAATCTCGCCGGCATGGACCGCATGTGGTGCGAGTTCAAGCGTGGCGGCAGCGGCCGCACCAAGCTGGCGGCGCGGGCGGCCAAGCCGCGTCCGACCGAGACCGCGCAGGCCGAAGAACAGCACTGATCTCCAAGGCACCGCGTCTTTACGACATTGAGATGCGAGCGACCTCCGGTCGGTGTGACCCGCTGCGCTTTGCATTGCAAAAACGCAAACATGGTTGGTTATTCGTGGCTATCGCGTTGCGGAAGTTGATGGGTTAGCTCGGTATCACTGCACTTAATTGCACTGATGCTGCACCCCCGCACTCAACCACGAGACAGAACCATGATCGATACCAGCTCCGCCCCCTATGGCGTCTTCCTGCTCCGCGTAGCGCTCGGCGTGATGTGGATCTCGCACGCCCTCATGAAGTACGTGCTGTTCACCATTCCGGGCTTCGCCGGCTTCCTCGGCAGCCTTGGCATGCCGCCCGAGCTTGCCTGGCCGGTGTTCCTCGCCGAACTGATCGGTGGCATCCTCATCGTGACCGGCGTCTATGCCCGCCACGTCGCACTGCTGCTGATCCCGGTCATGGCCGCCGCCATGAGCGTCCACATCCCGAACGGCTGGGTGTTCTCCAACGCCAATGGCGGCTGGGAATATCCGGCGTTCCTGATCGTGACGTCGTTCGCGCTGTGGCTGATCGGCGATGGCGCGTTTGCGCTGCGCTCGCGCCCGCTGTTCTTTGCGCGTTCGGCGGCCGCTTGATCGGATAAGGCAAAAGGCGGTGGCGGGTTAACCGCCGCCGCCCGGCTTTTCGGTCGACGGCGCCGCTGCGGGCTTGTCGACGGAGGCCTTCTTGGCCTCGGTGCTCTGGGCTTCATCGAGGCCGACGGCGATCTTCTTCTCGATCACCGCCAGCTCGTCCGCGTCCGGCTTCAGGTCGCGGGCATGGTTCCACTTGAAGCGGGCCTCCAGCCGGCGGCCGACCTTCCAGTAGGCGTCGCCGAGATGGTCGTTGATGACCGATTCGTTCGGCTTCAGCTCGACCGCGCGCTCCAGTTCCCGCACCGAATCCTCATAGCGGCCGACGCGGTAATAGGCCCAGCCCAAGCTGTCGATGAAGAACCCGTCATCGGGGCGCAGCGTCACCGCCTTGCGGATCATGTCCATCCCCTCGTCGAGATGGACGCCCTGATCGACCCAGCTATAGCCGAGATAGTTCAGCACATGCGGCTGATCGGGGCGCAGCTCCAGTGCCGTCTTGAGATCGGCCTCGGACTTGTCCCACTGCTTGGTGCGCTCATAGCAAGTGCCCCGGAAGTAATAGAGCATCCAGTTGGCGCCGGTCGGCGTCCCGAGATTGTCGATGGCCTTGGTGTAGATGTCCGCCGCCTCGGCATATTTCTCGTTGGAGCGAAGAATGTCGCCCAGCGCCATCAAGGCGCGCATGTCCTTGGGGTTCTTCGCGATCACGCCTTCGAGCGCCTTGCGGGCCTCGTCGAAATGGCCGGCGGCGTCGAGGTTGAGGCCGAGCTGGACTTCCGCATTGACCTTGAAGGGCGAATCGGCCGGCACCGCGCGGAACAGCGCGATGGCCTCGTCATGCCGCTTCAGGGTCTCGAACAGGTCGGCCAGCGTGATCTCGATCAGCGGGTGCGAGGGGTCGAGCCAGTGGCCGAGCTGCAGATAGACCAGCGCGAGGTCCTCACCGCCCTGACGGCCCAGCGCGGCGCCGAGCCCGTACAGCACTTCGGCGGCACCCTCGGCCGGCGTCGCGACCAGCGGCGCCAGCGTCTTGCCGGCTTCGAGCTGCGCCATGGACTGCGTCACCAGCGGGTCGTTCGGCAGCACCTTGTCGAACGCCTGATAGGTCTCCATCGCGAGCTTCTTGTTGCCGCTGCGCGAGGCCCAGCGGGCATAGGCATCGACCACGCGAAGCGTCTTCGAATCGATCTTCAGCGCCTGTTCGAGGCGCTGGCCGGCTTCCTTCTTGGCGCCCGAGGCCTCCAGGATGAGGCCGGCGTGGAAGTCCTTGAAGCCGGCATACCATTCCGGGCCCTGCAGCGCGTCGATGGCGGCGACGCCGGCGCGCGGATTGCCCGAGCCTAACTGGCTCCAGGCGCTGATCAGCGTGGCGTTGAGTTCGGCGATGGCGCCCTGGCCGGCACGGCGCAGATTGCTGCGCGCAGTGACGTACTGTTTGGTCTTGACCGCCTTGATGCCGAGCACGAGACGCGACAGCGCGTGCTTCGGGTCGATGCGCACGATGCGCTGGGCAAGATCGACGGCCTCGTCGATCGAGCCGTCGGCCAGCATCGTCAGGAAGGCGCGCTCAAGAATTTCGCCATTGCGCGGAAACACCCGAACCAGTGCACGGTAATACGCCGCCGCCGCCGAGGTGTCGCGCTCGGCCGTTGCCAGGCGCGCAGCAAGATAATTGCCGGCGGGCGAAGAGCGCGCGATGAGGTTGGCCGGGGGCGCCTCGGCAAAAGCGACTGGTGCGGCACCGAAAAATGTGAGCGTGGCAAGAATGGCCGCACCCGGCCGCAGCGAACGTCGGAACGTCAAGTTGGAAACCTCCTGCGGCAATGCCTTCACAAACCGCCACCGGACGGCGGTTCGCGGCCTCGCACCTGCGTGCAGATTGGTCCTTTTTGCCCGCCCCTGCAAGAATGGGCGGGCAAGAGGTCCAACACAGCTTCGCGTTCTTAGCCCAGGATTTCAGATACGTCGGCCAAGAATAAGGCCGAGAAGCGCCGCACCGACGGCAACGCCGATGATCGTCGCGCTGCTGGCGAGCGGCGCGGGAGGCACGGTCGGATCGACCGCGGCCGGCGGCACCAACGGCGCGCGGGCCACCGGGAATGCACTATAGCCGGCGCGCCGGCGGCTTTTCGTCCTGAGATAGGCGATAAGAAGGAAGATTACCGCGCCGATGAGGCAGATGCCTGCGAGCACGAGGGCGGCGGTGATCGCGTCATAATGTTCCGCCAGGGCTATGAAGATGGCGAGAAGCAGGGCCACAATCGCCCCGGCGAGCAACACCCCGCCGATGACGAACAGAAGCGCCGTGGTTGCGGCGCGGCGTGCCATGACGCCCAACTCAACTCCGACCAGCTCCAGCAGGAGACGCAGCATCAGTTGCGGCCCCGGGTCAGCACACCGAACAGGAAGCCGATGCCGAGTGCCGCCATGACCGCGCCGAACGGGTTGCGCTCGATGGTCGCGCCGACTCCGCTGCCGAGCGACTGGGCGCGGGCCTTGGCGTCCTCATAGGCGGCGACGCCTTCATCCATAAGGCCGGCGGCGGTCGCCTCGGCCTTCGCCTTGCCATAGCGCACCTTGCGGGTGACGGCGTCCGCGGCGGCTTCGCCTTCGGACCTGGCGAGGGTGGTGAGAGTGTCGGCGAGCTTGGCAACGTCTGAGCGCAAGGTCGCCAGATCGGCGGATAGTTTGGCGAAATCGTCCTGCGCGCTGGGTTCAGCCATGATGTTTCTCCTTGGGGACCTGACAATCGGCCCACTTCAACGCGGCCGGTATCCGGAGAGTTCCGCACAATATGCGGTAATCAGGTGCGGAGAAACTCAAAATAGCCCGGCACGCGGCCTTCGCGCTTGGCTTTGGCCTCGTAGCGCGTGCCCGGCCAGCCGGCCCAGGGCAGGCGCCAATCGTCGGCGCGGCGGGCGGTCCAGGCGAATCGCTCATCGTCGAGAAGCTGGCGCAGCGTCCAGGCGGCGTAATGCTCGATATCGGTGGCGAAGCGGAAATGCCCGCCCGGAGCCAGCACGCGGGCTATGCGGCCGATATTGTCCGGCTGAACGAACCGGCGCTTCCAGTGCCGCCGCTTCGGCCACGGATCGGGATAGAGCAGGTCGACCCGCTCGACGCAGGCATCCGGCAGCCGATCGAGCAGCGGCAGCACATCGTCGCCATGCAGGCGGATATTGGTGAGACCGGCTTCCGTAATGGCGACGGTGGCCTTGGCGATGCCGTTCAGGAACGCCTCGGCGCCGATATAGCCGATATCGGGATGGCTTTGGGCCTCCGAGATCAAGTGCTCGGCGCCGCCGAAGCCGATTTCCAGCCGGATGGCACGCACCGGATGGGGGAAAAGCTGCGCGAGAGGAGCGTGCCCGATCGTCTCGAGGTCGATCAGCAGGCGCGGCAGGTCCTGCGCCATGTGGGCCGCCTGCGCGGCGCGCAAAGGCTTGCCCTTGCGGCGGCCGTAAAACGCGGCGTTGCGCATGGCGGGCAAGCCATCGTCCGGGCCATCGTCAACGTCATCGATCATGAAAGCACGGCACCAAAGAAAAGGGGCGGACTGAAAGCCCGCCCCGATTATCGCTGGAGGACCGTTCGTGCAACCGAACGATCAGGCCACCGCAGCCTTGATGGCCTGTGCGAGGTCGGTCCGCTCCCAGGAGAAGCCGCCATCGGCGTCCGGCGCGCGGCCGAAATGGCCGTAGGCGGAGGTGCGGGCATAAATCGGCTTGTTGAGGTCGAGGTGCTCGCGAATACCGCGCGGGCGAAGGTTCATCACTTCGCGGAGAATCTTCTCCAGCTTCGCTTCCTCGACATTGCCGGTGCCGTGCAGGTCGACATAGACCGCCAGCGGGTCCGACACGCCGATGGCGTAGGCGAGCTGGATGGTGCAGCGATCGGCCAGATCGGCCGCGACGACGTTCTTGGCGAGGTAGCGCGCGGCATAGGCGGCCGAGCGGTCGACCTTGGTCGGATCCTTGCCGGAGAACGCGCCACCGCCATGTGGGGCCGCCCCGCCGTAGGTGTCGACGATGATCTTGCGGCCGGTCAGGCCGCAATCGCCGTCCGGGCCGCCGATCACGAACTTACCCGTCGGGTTGACGTGCCAGATGGTCGAGGGCGTCACCCAGCCGTCCGGCAGGGCCTGGCGGATATAGGGTTCGACGATCGACTGCACGTCATGCGACGACAGATCGGCATCGAGATGCTGGGTGGAGAGCACGATCTGCGTGACCTCGACCGGCTTGCCGCTTTCATAGCGCACCGTGACCTGGCTCTTGGCGTCCGGGCCCAGCACCGAGCTCTCGCCGGAGTGGCGAGCGTCGGCCAGCAGCTTCAGGATCTTGTGGGCATAGAAGATAGGGGCCGGCATCAGCTCCGGGGTCTCGCGGCAGGCGTAACCGAACATGATGCCCTGGTCGCCGGCGCCTTCGTCCTTGTTGTTCGCGGAATCGACGCCCTGGGCGATGTCCGCCGACTGCGCGTGCAGCAGCACGTCGATCTGGGCGTTTTCCCAATGGAAGCCTTCCTGCTCGTAGCCGATATCCTTGATAGCAAGGCGGGCACGGTGGATCAGGAAGTCCTTGGTGATCTGCGACGGGCCGCGGGTCTCACCCGCGATCACCACCCGATTGGTGGTGGCCAGCGTCTCGGAAGCGACGCGCAGGTGGCTGGGGTCCCAGCCATATTCCGGGCCGTACTTGAAGAAAGCGTCGACCACTTCGTCGGAGATGCGGTCGCAGACCTTGTCCGGGTGGCCTTCGGAAACGGATTCGCTCGTGAAAAGATAGGCTTGACGGGACACGCGTCGGCTCCTCGTTTTGAGCCGGCGCGGCACGAGGCATCCGGCTCCGCTTTTTGGCAAGAGCGTGGGAGCCGGTCAAGACTATTGAACGAATTCGTTCGGAAAAAAGAACGCTGTGGCTGTTTTACGCGTTCATTCCGCCTCGGGGGCAGCGAGGGCTTCGACCAGATCCACGATGCGGCGGCGAACCTTCGCGTCGGGGATTTTCAGGAAAGCGCGGGTGAGCGCGATGCCGTCGCTGGTCGACAGGAAGTCCGAGAGATAGGCCGGCGATGCGTCTTCGGCGAAGCCGGCGGCGCCGACCGGGCCGCTGTTCGGCGCGCCGTCGAAAAAGAATGAGATCGGCACGCCAAGAACGTTGGAAATGTTCTGCAGCCGGCTAGCGCCGATCCGGTTGGTGCCTTTTTCGTACTTCTGGATCTGCTGGAAGGTGATGCCCAGGCTCTCCCCCAGCTTTTCCTGGCTCATGCTGATCATCATCCGGCGCATGCGCACGCGGCTGCCGACATGCTTGTCGATTGGATTGGGAGATTTCTTTGTCATCGGCTTCCCCGACTTCAAGCAAAAAAATACCTCCCATCCCCGATTTAGAGGAGGGAAGCGACGCCTCGGCGCACGGCAGTTTAGGCAATGCGATTGGCACCGTCGATCAATCTAGGCGTGTACCTCGGCGGTGCAGCATAAATGCCACGAGCAATCCCATAAGCACCAAGATACAAGGCATCAATATGCCGTAACTCGCATAAATCGTATTGGATAACGTAAGGGGAAGCGCGCCGTCGAGCACGCCGCGTACACCTAGAGGTAGAGTAGCGATAGTTCGTCCCACAGGATCTATGATGGCCGAAACGCCATTATTGGTGGCGCGAATCATCGGCAGGCCTTCCTCGATGGTACGCAGCCGCGCCTGCTCGAAATGCTGATAGGGCCCCGGCGTCATGCCGAACCAGGCGTCATTGCTGACATTGAGCAGGAAGCCGGGCCGCTCAATGGAGGCGCCCGCCGGGGGCATGATCTGGCCGGGAAAGATCGCCTCGTAGCAGATCAGCGGCACCGCTGGCGGCAGGCCGGGAATGCGCATCAGAGCGCGGTTCGGCGCCGCCGAGAAGCCGCCGCGCTGCCGGGTGAGCTGCTCGAAGCCGAGGCTTTCCAATGTTTCCTGGAACGGCAGATATTCGCCGAAAGGAACGAGATGGACCTTGTCGGCATTGGCGAGGATCGCCCCATCGCTGCCGATGGCGCGCAGGCTGTTATAGGCCTTGGGGCGCGGCTGGCCGGGCACAGGGTCCAGGCGCGCGGCGCCGGTGATCAGGATGGTAGCATCGGGTAGCATGGCGGCGATGCGCGCGATCGCCTCCGGCTCGCGTTCCAGGAAGAACGGGAAGGCCGATTCGGGCCAGATGAGGTGGGTGATGCCGTTGAGGCCGCCTTCGCTCTCGCTGGTGGCGATATAGAGGTCCATTACGGTGCGGCGGGCGTCGTAGCGGAACTTCTGATCCTGTGGCAGATTCGGTTGCATGATGCGCAACTTGACGCCCGGCACGGTGCCGACTTGCGTTGTCGCCAACCGCCATGCCCCGGCGCCCCACAAGCCGGCGAGGGTGAGTACCGCCAGCATCGGCGGCAGGAAGCGCGCGCGCCGCGACAGGCGCGTATCGACCAGTGCGGCGGGCGTCGCCAGCGTCGCCAGCGCGATGAAGCACAGGCCGAACAGGCCGAACACGGCAGCCACCTGCGCGAAGCGCAGATCGTCGGCCAGCGCGTAGCCGAAATTATTCCACGGGAAGCCGGTCAGCACCGTGCCACGCAGCCATTCGCTGAAGGTGAGCGCGACCGCCAGCACCAGCAGCCGGGCCGGGCCGGGCCACCATATTGCCCGCGCCAGCATGCAGCCCAGCGCGGTGAACAGCGCCAGCCCGGCCGGCAGCAGCAGCACCGCGAACGGCATCAACCAGGCGAAGGCGTCGGCCTGAACCAGAAAGGCCTGGCCGATCCACCACAGGCCGGCAAGGAAATACCCCATGCCGAACGCCCAGCCGACGCCGAAAGCCGAGCGCAGGCATGTCAGTCGGGTGCGCCTAGTCGGCGCCGTGGCATCGATCAGGAAGACCAGCGTGGGCAGCGTGAGCGCCAGCACCGGCCATAGCCCGAAGGGGGGCATCGCCAGCGCGGAGGCGGCGCCGGCAATAAACGCGATCAAGCCGCGCCGGCGCGGGGAGGCGTGGCGAATGCTGTCCGGCAGATTCAGCATGCGCATCCGCCGTTATGCGGCATCCGGGTCGCGTGCCGAGCTGGGGCGATGGTTGCCGGTCTGTTCGGCCGGCGGCGGCAGGCTGCCGGAGGCCGGGCGATCCTCGCCCTCATGCTTGCGGCCGGTGCGGGTGGTGCCGCCGGTGCGTGCGGCGGAAATGCGCAGCCGCTTCACGCGGCGCGGATCGGCGTCCAGCACCTCGATCTCGAAGCCACCGGGGCCCGGCACGATCTCGCCGCGCACCGGCACGCGGCCGGCAAGCGTCACCAACAGGCCGCCGAGCGTGTCGACCTCCTCGGCCTCCTCGCCGAGCGCGAAGGCGGGATCGACCGCCTCGGCGACTTCCTCGAGACTGGCGCGGGCGTCGGCGATGAAGGTGCCATCGGCCTGCCTGGCGATCAGCGGCGCATCGTCGTCATCATGCTCGTCCTCGATATCGCCGACGATGACCTCGACGAGATCCTCCATCGAGACGATGCCGTCGGTGCCGCCATACTCGTCGATGACCAGCGCAAGGTGGATGCGGCTGGCCTGCATGCTGGCCAGCAGCTCGATGGTCGGCATCGAGGGCGGCACGAACAGCAGGCGGCGAATCAGCTTGGCCGCGCTCAGCAAGGTGCCGAGCTCGATCGCCTTGAGATTGAAGCTGGGGACCACCTTGCCATTGTCCGGCTTGCCGTTGCGGGTCGGCGTCGCCGGCTGCGCGGTGGCAGCGGGCTTGGTGCCGGCTTCGCGGCGCGGGGTCATGGCGCGCTGGGTCAGATGGGCGACGAGGTCGCGAATATGGACCATGCCGACCGGATCATCGAGCGTGTCGTCATAGACCACGAGGCGTGAATGGCCGGCATTGGCGAACACGGTCAGCAATTCGCCGAGCGAGATGTCCTTCTGCACGGCGACGATGTCGGCGCGCGGCACCATCAGGTCGCCGATCCGCAATTCGCGCAGGCCCAGAATGCTTTTCAGCATCGAGCGCTCGGTCACGGTCAGGTCCGCGCCGGCGTCGACATTGGCTGCCAGAACCTCGGCGAGGTCGGTGCGCAGCGAGCCGGATGAGCGCCAGCCGCCGATCAGGCCGCGCAGCCGTTCGAAAAGCCCGCCACGCGAGTCCGACGATCGCGGTTCTCCCGCATTCCTGGAGCCACTACTTGGGCCCTCGCTGCTCGGTGTATCGGAGCTGGAGGGCGACGAATTGGAAACAGGGTCCGACATGGCCTTCATAGGTGTTGGTGAACGGGTTCGGTCTCGGCATAGGGGTCGGGAACGCCCAGCGTGGCAAGCACGGTGCGTTCCATCGCTTCCATCTCCTCGGCCTCATCAGCCACTTCGTGGTCGTAGCCGAGCAGATGCAACGTGCCATGCACCGCGAGGTGCATGAGATGGTTCTCGAATGCCTTGCCTTCGCTCAAGGCTTCGCGCTCGACGGTCTCGAAAGCAATGGCAATATCGCCGAGATGGGGCTCTCCCCCGGCGCGTGCCACCTCCGGCGTCGGAAAAGACAGCACATTGGTCGCCTTGTCCTTGCCGCGCCATTGCCCGTTGAGCCGGCGTATGCCGGCATCGTTGGTCAGCATCACCGCGATCTCAGTGCCGTCGGTCTCGATCTCATATTCGGTCGCCGCACCTTCGCAGGCGGAGCGTACCGCCTTGATGACGAGATCGGCGGCACCGGGGAAGGCCAGTCGGCCTCCACCAGCACGTCGACCTCGATGGTACTGCCGTCGCTCATCGTGCCCCGGGCCTCGCATCGGCCTTGATCGCGGCGGAAATCGCCTCGCGCGCCTTGGCCTCGGCCGCGGCCTTGCCGTCATAGGCGGCGACGATGCGGCCGACCAGCTCATGGCGCACCACGTCGGAGGCGCTGAAGTGGCAGACCTCGACGCCCTCGACATTGCCGAGCAGCCCGACCGCCTCGGCAAGACCCGAGGTCTGGCCCGGCGGCAGGTCGATCTGGCTGGGATCGCCGGTGATGATCATGTGCGAGTTCTCGCCCAGACGGGTGAGGAACATCTTCATCTGCATCGAGGTGGTGTTCTGTGCCTCGTCGAGGATGACGCAGGCATTGGCCAGCGTGCGCCCGCGCATGAAGGCCAGCGGGGCGATTTCGATCTCGCCGGAGACCAGCGCGCGCTCGACGAACGCCTTGTCCATGAGGTCATGGAGCGCGTCGTAGATCGGGCGCAGATACGGATCGACCTTCTCCTTCATGTCGCCGGGCAGGAAGCCGAGCCGCTCGCCCGCCTCCACCGCCGGACGCGACAGGATGAGGCGGTCGACGATGCGGCGCTCCAGCAGGTGCACGGCATAGGCAACCGCGAGCCAGGTCTTGCCGGTGCCGGCCGGGCCGACGCCGAACACCAGCGTGTGGCGCTTCAGCGCGCGGATATAGGCATCCTGCGCGGCGGTGCGGGCACGCACCGGGCGGCGGCGGAGCTGGATCTCGTCGAAGCTCTGCTTGAGCGTGGCGGGGTCGAAATCGAACAGGAAGCCTTGGCTGGCCGCCTCGCGCATCACGCCCTCGACATCGCCGGGCACCAGCTCGCCGCCCTTCTTCAGGCGGGCATAGAGGGTTTCCAGCACATGGCGGGCCTGATCGCAGGCCTCCCTGGGGCCTTCCAGCGTGACGTGGTTGCCGCGCTGCTCGGCGACGATCTCAAGCCGGCGCTCGATCAGCGCGAGGTTCTGGCCGTAATGGCCGAACAGCAGGCTGGCGAGCCGGTTGTCGTCGAAAGCGAGCACGATCTGGCTCGTGCCTTCCGCGGGTGGGGTCATCCAGCGCGCCGTCGACGCGTCGGCAGTCCGTGTGCCATTTCCAGATGCGCCCGTACGGGCGGCGACCAAAGTACGCTCGGTATCAGATCCAGTTCGACGCACGTTCACGCCTCCACCTTCTCGCTCTGCCCAATGAAACCGCCAGTTTGGAAACTCAACGCAGCCTCGCCGGCGCTGTACGCGCCGTCGCGGAAGAACTCGCCGTCGAGAATGTCCCCGGTCATGTTCCGGGTGCCGACTTCATTCACGACGACGTTGGCGAGCGTGCCAATGGCTTCACGGGGTCCATTGACGACCACCGATTGGAGATAGTTGGTGCGACCGATGAGCTGGCCGGGGTAGCGGCCGGCCTTCTCGATCAGGATCTCGAATGATTTGGCCAGGCACGCCCGGTCGAACGCCGTCTTCTGGGCGTCGAGCAGGGCCTGCAGCGCGGTGAGGCGCTCGGACTTCACGGCCTCCGGCACCTGATCATCCATGCCGGCGGCGGGGGTGCCGGGGCGCGGCGAGTATTTGAACGAAAAGGCACCGGCAAAGCCGACACGTTCGACCAGGTCCATGGTCTCAGTGAAGTCCTCGTCGGTCTCGCCGGGGAAGCCGACGATGAAGTCCGAGGAGAAGGCGATGTCGGGACGGGCCGCGCGCACGCGCTCGACGATCTCGAAATACAGTTCGCGATCGTGCTTGCGGTTCATCAAAGCCAGCAGACGGTTGGAACCGGACTGCACGGGCAGATGCAGGTACGGCATCAGCGCCGGCATGTCGCGATGGGCGGCGATCAGCTCGTCGTCCATGTCGCGCGGGTGGCTGGTGGTGTAGCGCACGCGGGCGATGCCCGGCACCTCGGCCACGGCGCGGATCAGCCCGGGCAGCGACACCGGCCGCCCGGTTCTGTCGAGGCCGTGATAGGCATTGACGTTCTGGCCGATCAGCGTGACTTCGCGCACGCCGCCATCGGCAAGGCGTGCGACCTCGTCGATGATCTTGGCGAGCGGGCGCGAGACCTCGGCGCCGCGCGTATAGGGCACCACGCAGAAGGTGCAGAATTTATCGCAGCCTTCCTGCACGGTGACGAACGCAGTCGGGCCGCGCTTGGCGATGGCGGCGCGGGTCGGGGGGGCGAGGAAGTCGAACTTGTCCTCGACCGGGAATTCGGTGTCGACCACGCCATGATCGCGCAGGCCGCGCCTGGCTTCGGCACTGGCGATCAGCTCGGGAAGCTTGTGGTAGCTCTGCGGGCCGATGACGAGATCGACCACCTTGGCGCGCTTGATGATCTCGGCGCCTTCCGCCTGCGCGACGCAGCCGGTGACGGCGACCATGGATTTGCGGCCGGCCTCTTCCTGCGATTTCCTGAGGCGTCCGAGTTCGGAATAAACCTTCTCGGCGGCCTTTTCGCGGATATGGCAGGTGTTGAGGATGACGAGGTCGGCATCGTCCGGCGTATCGGTCTCGACATAGCCCTCGCGCGCCAGCGTGTCCGTCATGCGCTGGGCGTCATAGACGTTCATCTGACAGCCGAAGGATTTTACGTATAGTTTGCGCGGTTCAGTCATTGCGTGTCGATCAACCCGTGCTGCGCGCGCCGATCAGTGGCGGTGCGACGCATTTCATTTGAAAACTGTGCGCGCGGCCAAGGCGCCATCAAGAAAGCGCTCTTGCAAATCGCGGCTCGTTCCCGGGTCGAGATCGTCTACGTCTCCTAAAGCGGCATGAGCTTCCTGTGTAGCGGGATTCCCTCCAAAAGGGAATGCGCCGTCCACCCGTAAAGCGTTTGTTAACGCCGCTATGCCGGGCGGCCGGTGAGCGCGCTGGCCAGCATGGCGCGGGCGGCGCGCTCGGCGGCCAATGTCGCCGTCTTGCGGTC
>LNAP01002994.1_pt1 | contig 35544 bp, 34 predicted proteins | sample 602601 | NCBI WGS metagenome assembly LNAP01 (sample SAMN02440304, study PRJNA202911) | soil metagenome | biome: Subtropical and temperate rainforests or woodlands; isolation source: soil samples (1 kg each in a 20% v/v slurry with milli Q water) were... ... | reverse complement strand
AGTCCGCGAACAATTCCTTGTTATCAGTGCCCTTGGCGCCAACCCCATGGAGCTGACTAACGTCCTGTGCCGCGCCAGCCATGAAAATCGCTGCGCCGTCGTAACTTCACGCCTGACCCGTCATGGCGAATGCAGTGCGCTCGTGCTTGAGATTTCCGGCAGCTGGGACGCCCTGGCCCGCCTGGAAGCGAGCCTGCCGGTGCTGGCCAAGAAACACGCCTTCACCGTCAACGTGGTGCGCAGCGCCGCCCTGGAGAACCGCCCCCAGGCCCTGCCCTACGTGGCGTATGTGAGTTCGGCCTATCGCCCGGACATCATCAACGAGCTGTGCCAGTTCTTCATGGACCACCATGTCGAGCTGGAAAACCTGACCTGCGACACCTACCAGGCCCCGCAGACAGGCGGCACCATGCTCAATGCCACGTTCACCGTGACACTGCCGGCCGGCACCCAGATCAGTTGGCTGCGCGATCAGTTCCTGGATTTCGCCGACGCGATGAACCTCGATGCCCTGATCGAACCGTGGCGCCCCCAAAACCCAATGTAAGGAAGCGTTCATGGCCGTTGCCATCGACCAACCGGTTACCGATTTCCAGGCGCCCGCCACCAGCGGGCACACCGTCAGCCTCGCGGCCCTTAAAGGCAAGCAGGTGGTGATTTACTTCTATCCCAAGGACAGCACCCCGGGGTGTACCACCGAAGGCCAGGGTTTTCGTGACCAGTACGCCCAGTTCCAGGCTGCCAACACCGAAGTGTTCGGCGTATCGCGTGATAGCCTCAAGTCCCACGAGAACTTCAAGTGCAAGCAGGAGTTTCCGTTCGAGCTGATCAGCGACAAGGACGAAGCCGTCTGCCAGCTGTTCGACGTGATCAAGCTGAAAAAGCTCTACGGCAAGGAATACCTGGGCGTTGATCGCAGCACGTTCCTGATCGACAAGGATGGCGTGCTACGCCAGGAATGGCGCGGCGTGAAGGTGCCCGGGCATGTGGATGCGGTGCTGGCGGCGGCGCAGGCTCTGAATCAGGCCTGAAGTTTTTTGTTACCTGTTCTGGCGCTATCGCGAGCAGGCTCGCTCCCACACTGGATTTTCGGCGTTAACAAATCCCCTGTGGGAGCGAGCCTGCTCGCGATGAGGCCACCCGCCTCACCGGATAAGTAGCGGCTGCTACAGCAACGGCGCCACCACCGGCTCACGGCTCGGCCACGCATCCAGCACAGCCTTGAACAGTGTTGCCAGGGGAATGGCAAAGAACACGCCCCAAAACCCCCACAGCCCGCCAAACAGCAATACCGCGCAGATGATCACCACCGGATGCAGGTTCACCGCCTCGGAGAACAGCAGCGGCACCAGCACGTTGCCATCAAGCGCCTGGATGATCCCGTAGACGGCCATCAGATAAATGAACTGATCGCTCCATCCCCATTGGAACAGCGCGATCAACGCCACGGGCACGGTCACCACCACGGTCCCGACATACGGCACCACGACCGAAATGCCCACCAGCAGCGCCAGCAATGCCGCGTAATTGAGCCCCAGGGCCACGAAGCCGATGTAGGTCACGCCGCCGCAGATGAAAATCTCGATGACTTTTCCGCGAATGTAGTTGGCGATCTGGCGATTCATTTCCTGGGCCACCCGGGTGATCAGCGCCCGCTCGCGAGGCAGATAACCACGGACCCAGTGCCCGATCATTTCCCGATCCTTGAGAAAGAAAAATACCAGGATCGGCACCAGCACCAGGTAGATCATGATGTTCACCAGAAGCGGCAGGCTGCACAAAGAAAACGTCAGCGCCCACTGGCCGAACTTGCCGATCTGGCCGCGCACCACCTCTATGGCCTGCAGCACCTGTTCATCGGACACCAGATGCGGATAGCGCTCCGGCAACAGCAACAACAGCGACTGCCATTTGACGAGCATCCCGGGCAATTCGTTGAACAAGGTCACCAACTGATGCCAGAGCAGCGGCATGATCACGACGACGAACACCACCAACAACCCCATGAACAGGGCGAACACCAGCCCTACCGCCATGGCGCCAGGCAGCCGCATCCGTTCCAGTGTCATGACCAGCCCCTGCATCAGGTACGCCAGCACCATCCCTGCCAGCACCGGCGCGAGCATGCCGCCCAGCGTGAGGACTGCCGTGAAGGCCAGGAACAGCAACACTGCCAGCACCACCGCCTCTTCGTCGGAGAAGTAGCGCTGGATCCAGTCGCGTAACACTTTGAACATTAAAAATCCTTAAGGGCCGCTGTCGGTTTTTCAGGCTTTCTTCAGCCAATAACGGTAGACGCCGTTGTCGTCTTCTTCACGCAGCAGCGTATGACCGGCCAGTCGGGCAAAGGTGCGAAAATCGCGCTGGGAGCCCGCATCCGTTGCGGTCACCTTGAGCACGGCGCCGCTGGCCAGGCGATTGAGTTCCAGCTTGGCCTTGAGCAGTGGTAACGGACAATTCAGGCCGCTGGCGTCCAGTTCGGCATCGGGGGCTACAGCATCGGTCATCGGTTCACTCCGCAGCAGGTCGTTGAGCGACTTAGAATATCTGGTCCCGGGCCTGGTGTCCGGCTACAGTAGGGTCTTTGTCGACTAAGGCTTCGTGCATGACATTTCTGCGCCCCACCCTGCTGACGCTCGCTTGCCTGCTTGCCTCACCGGGCTTCGCCGACGACCTGCCGTCACTTGGCGACGCCAGTTCTGCCATCGTCTCGCCGCAACAGGAGCACCAGTTGGGTCGCGCCTGGCTGGCCTTGCTGCGCAGTCAGGTCTCACAGCTCAACGATCCACAGCTCAAGGACTACGTCGAGTCCAGCGTTTACAAACTGGTGGAGACCAGCCAGGTCAACGACCGACGCCTGGAGTTCATCCTGATCAACAGCCCGCAGCTCAACGCTTTCGCCGCACCCGGCGGAATCGTCGGGGTCAACGGTGGACTGTTCCTCAATGCGCAGACCGAAGGTGAATACGCCTCGGTCATGGCCCACGAACTGGCACACTTGTCACAACGCCACTTTGCCCGGGGCGTCGAAGCTCAACAACGCATGCAGGTGCCGATGATGGCAGCGCTGCTGGCCGGCATTGTGATCGCCGCCGCCGGTGGGGGTGACGCCGGGATCGCGGCCATTGCCGGCACCCAGGCAGCAGCCATCCAGGAACAACGACGTTTCTCTCGCCAGAACGAACAGGAAGCCGACCGCATCGGCATCCAGAACCTGGAAAAGGCCGGCTATGATCCGCGGTCCATGCCGACCATGTTCGAACGGCTGATGCGCCAGTACCGTTTCGACGCCAGGCCCCCTGAATTCCTGCTGACTCACCCGGTGACTGAATCCCGAATCGCCGACACCCGCAACCGTGCCGAACAGGCAAGGCCAGGTGGCATCGAAGACAGCATGCGTTATCAATTGATTCGCGCACGGGTCAAGTTGATCTACGAAGAAACTCCGGGGCTGGGCGCCAAGCGCTTCCGGGCGCAGCTGGATGAAAATCCGAAGAACGACGTGGCCCGCTATGGCTTGGCGATCGCGCAGATCAAGGGTGGCCAGCTGAATGAGGCCCGGGAAAACCTCAAGCAGCTCCTGGCCAAATCGCCCAACGAGATCATCTATAACCTGGCCCAGGTCGATCTGGATATCACCAGCAACAAGCTGCCAGACGCTCAGGCTCGCGTCGACCGGATGCTGACCCAGTACCCGGGCAACTATCCGCTGAATCAGGTGCGCGTCGACTTGCTGCTCAAGCAGAACCGCCCCGCCGACGCAGAGAAGGCTCTGGAGAACCTGCTCAAGACTCGTCCGGACGATCCGGATGTCTGGTACATGGTGGCAGAGACCCGCGGACTGTCGGGCAACATCATCGGCCTGCACCAGGCCCGCGCCGAATACTTCGCCCTGGTGGGCGACTACCGCCAGGCCATCCAGCAACTGGACTTCGCCAAACGGCGCGCCGGCAGCAATTTCCCGCTGTCGTCACGTATCGACGCCAGGCAGCGCGAGCTCATGGAGCAGGAGCGCATGGTCAAGGACATGATGGGCTGAGTCTTTTCGGACACAAAAAAACCGCCTCTTTCGAGGCGGTTTTTTTTGGGGACAGCTAAGCGATCACTCGGCCAGCTTGAAGGTAATGAAACTCGCACGGCCCTGACGCAGAACCCGCATCGAGACTGAACGATTCTTCGGCAACGCCTTGGCGATGTCGGTGAACTCCTTGGCCGAACCGATTGCCTGGTTGTTCAGGTGAGTGATGATGTCGCCTGGTTGCAGGCCGATCATGGCCGCAGGTCCCTCCTGCACCTCCTTGATCACTACACCACCTTGCAGCTCCAGGGTCCGTTTTTGCTCTGGCGTAAGCTCCGCCACAGCCACGCCCAGACGATTGCTGCTACGTTCCACGCCTGACTTGGCCAGCGAGTCCAGCTCCTTGCCTTCCTCAGGGATGGCGCCGACGGTCAATTCGACGTTTGTGCGCTTGCCTTCGCGAATCACTTCCAGATTAGCCTTGGAACCGGCCTTGAGGGCGCCCACCAGATGTGGCAAGTCAGCGGACATGACGATCGGCTGGCCATTCATGCTCAGGATCACGTCGCCCACTTGCAGGCCACCCTTGGCAGCCGGACCACCATCCTGAATCTGCGCCACCAGCGCACCGGCTGGTTTCTCCAGGCCGAACGACTCGGCCAGGTCCTTGTTCACTTCCTGAATGACCACGCCCAACCAGCCGCGGCTGACCTTGCCTTCGGTTTTCAGCTGATTGGACACGTCCATGGCGACGTCGATCGGAATCGCGAAGGACACGCCCATGAAGCCGCCCGAACGGGTATATATCTGGGAGTTGATCCCCACGACTTCACCGTCGAGGTTGAACAACGGCCCACCGGAGTTGCCTGGGTTGATCGGCACATCGGTCTGGATGAACGGCACGTAGTTTTCGTTTGGCAGGCTGCGACCGATGGCGCTGACGATGCCCTGGGTTACGGTATGGTCGAAGCCAAACGGCGAACCGATGGCCACGACCCACTGGCCGGCTTTCAGGTTCTGGGATTTGCCCAGCTTGAGCACGGGCAGATCTTTCCCTTCGATCTTCAGCAACGCCACGTCAGAACGCGGGTCAGTGCCGATCAGCTTGGCCTTGAGCTCACTGCGGTCTGCCAGGCGCACCAGGATCTCGTCGGCATCGGCAATCACGTGGTTATTGGTCAGGATGTAACCGTCGGGCGAAATAATGAAACCCGAGCCCAGGGACTGCGCTTCACGCTGACGGCCACCGCCGGGCGAACGCGGTTGCGGCATCCCGCGCTCGAAGAACTCGCGCAACATCGGCGGCAAACCTTCCAGGTCCGGCATCTGCTGATCCATCACCCGGCGTTCCGGCAGTTTCTGGGTGGTACTGATGTTCACCACCGCAGGCGAGGCTTGCTCGACCAGCTCAGTGAAGTCAGGCAATTCGACCGCCATAGCGGGAACGGCCTGACCGAGCACAAGCACAGTGGCAAAGATGGAAAGATAGGTTTTCAAGCGTGGTATCGACATACGGCTCCCGTTACGACGAGCGTGGTTAAGCGATATGGAGCAAGAAATACCAGAGGAAGATACGCCGGTATTTTTGTTCCGCAAACAGGCAAGGCCAGAGCCGAGCGGCTCTGACCTATAGAAAAAAAATTGAAGTTTTGCAAATGAAAATACTGACAGAAAGTTTCGGCATTTCGATCAAGTCCCGACGCTGTAAGCCTCTTGCCCAATCGAACCACCCTGGCAGCTATTGAGTCGCCGTGGCATCGGAACGCATGGAGAGCGCGATCCGTTCCGCTGTGCCGATGGGAATTTCGCCGACCACCGTGACCATCATTTCGCCCTGGGGCGTCGTGAGTCGACGCGAAACAGCTGCTGTCGGGCCGAGCTGCGTACGCGTGTCGGTGACAGTCGCGCCGTTCAACGGTTCCAGAAACACCGAGAAACGAGCCAAGCCATCATCGTACATCAGGCTATTGACCTGAACGTTGGTTTCCGGATCCTTTCTCATCGCACTGCTGGTCAGTTCGAAGCCCGGTGGAAGCCAGTCCGAACGCCATGCAGTTTTCGCCATGGCACTTTTAGCTGGGGTCTGCGCTACTACCTTGCATTCGGCAGTGGTTTGCAGATCAGCGTCGGACGGTGCCGTGATATTCAAGCGTGTGAACTGAAAACGCTCCAGCAACTGGCCCTTGTCATTGAGCAACAGAGACTTGAGCGGCAGGCCGGTCTCTCGGTCCAGATGCAGTTCGAAACCATAACGATGCTGGTCCTTGGGTGTCAGCGCCACAATCACTGCCGGGCGCCCGGCCACGCGCGACTTGCCAATGACGGCAAGATCATACCAATTCTTGAGTTTTTGCGGATCGAGCGCACGTGCCGTGCCTTCAGGCGTATTCCCCACCCCAGCAATCAAGGAGCCGCTTACGCATTGAGTACGTCCATCAATGCGCAGGACTTCCTGTGCCGACCCATCGAGCTGGAGTAGCCGCTCGCGGACTTTGCCATCCTGGACACGATGCCAGATGCTATGGGTAGAAAAACTACCATTACGCTCGTAAACGAAAGTGCCCTGGAAGCTTTGCTGTTGCTCGGCTTGACTCAAACGATTAAGCCAGTCCTGAGCCTCACCGGCATAAGCTGGGATAACGCACCAGCCACCCAGCAGAAGCGAAAAAAGAGGTATGGCGCGCATGGTCCTCCTTAGCGGTTTTCCAGACTGGCTGCACGGGCGTAAGGCAGTGCGCTTTCAGTACCTTTCAGGGCTGCTTCCTGGGCATGCTGACGCAGGTAGTTGGGCAGACGCTGATCATGCCAGCCTGGCTGGCCTTGCAGCACACCATTGGCCATTGGACCGGCGACTTCCGAGCTTTCGCTATAACCGGCCAACACTGCCGGGCCCTTGACCTGTGGAGTGGCCAAGCCAGGCTGATTGGACTGCTGGGCCATTTGCACACCGGCGATCTCATCCTGGTTGTAGAGGCGAACCCCGGCCAGCACGGCCACCGTAACCGAAGCGGCAACCGCAAGACGACCCAGGCTACGCCAAGGGCTGCGGGAGGCTTTGGCCGGAACAGCTTCATCAGCCAGAGCAGCAGATACAGCCGCAGCGATGTCCAGACGCGGAAGCAGCAGGTCCTTGTGCATGACAGCCCGGGCAATCTGGTAACGAGCCCAGGTCTCACGGGTTTCAACATCGTCGAAGGCATTGAAATTCCAATTCGTCCGCTTCGTTATCCATCACTGCGGACAGCGATTCCTGCAGGGCTTCACGACTCATGGCGTTCCTCTCTTGGCTGTCGCCGCTGTCTCAGTTTTCCTGCAACAAAGGTTGCAGGGCTTTATCGATGGCCTCCCGAGCGCGGAAAATCCGGGAGCGCACGGTACCCACCGGACACTGCATGACGCTGGCAATGTCCTCGTAACTCAGACCGTCGAATTCACGTAAAGTTAGAGCCGTACGCAAATCTTCGGGCAGTTGCTGGATGGTCCGATGGACAGTGCCTTCGATCTCATCCCGCAGCAACGCTCGTTCCGGTGATTCAAGATCCTTGAGGCCATGATCGCCATCATAGAACTCTGCATCTTCAGAACTCACATCGCTATCCGGCGGCCGGCGGCCGCGTGAAACCAGATAGTTTTTCGCCGTGTTAATGGCGATGCGGTAAAGCCACGTGTAAAACGCGCTGTCTCCGCGAAAATTACCAAGCGCACGGTAAGCCTTGATGAAGGCTTCCTGAGCAACATCCTGGGCTTCATGGGTGTCGTGCACAAAACGCACGATCAACCCGAGAATTTTGTGCTGGTATTTCAGCACTAGCAGATCGAAAGCTCGCTTGTCGCCGCGTTGAACGCGCTCGACCAGTTGCTGATCCTCTTCCTGGGTTAGCATGAACACTCCTCGATAAGCTCGAAGGAGGCTTGCATTACTAATCGACCGGGCTTGCAACCATAGACTCGGGCTTTTCGCAAAAGTTCTCCCCTCCAAGCAAGTTTCCGGCGCGCTCTGATCCGGCACGCACGAAAAACGCAGCACGAGATTCCCCGGCTGCGCGAATAATCTGTCGCCGGGCCTGTCGGCAAAGATTCAAATCCTAATCTTGCACCAACCCGACGCTGTTCCCTTTTGCAGACAACCGTCTATTGAACCCAGTCGCTCGGCAAAAGTTCCAACTATTTATAGCCTTGTGTGTGGAACATCGAGCAACCCTGACGAGATAAACAGCCTTTCATCCTCGAAACGGTCGCCTTGTCGCCCATCCACCAAAATCGTGATCCGACGAAGCGTCACGGTTGTGTCATTCTGGTTTCACATTGCCATGAATACGCCGCTATTGTGCCGATCCCCCTCTCTATATACTAGTGGGCTGCATGGCTGCCTGACCCATTGAAATGGAAGTCTTGCGCCAACCCCGACCCGGGTCGTTTTGAGCGGAAACCTTTCAAATGAGCCAACAGTTCCAACACGATGTTCTGGTAATCGGCAGCGGCGCCGCCGGATTGAGCCTGGCGTTGACACTGCCTGAGCATCTGCGCATCGCAGTACTGAGCAAAGGCGACCTGGCCAACGGTTCGACATTCTGGGCCCAGGGTGGCGTCGCGGCCGTGCTGGATGACACCGACACTATTGAATCGCATGTCGATGACACCCTCAATGCCGGGGGCGGCCTGTGCAATCCAGAAGCCGTGCGTTTCACCGTCGAGCACAGCAGGGAAGCAATACAGTGGCTGATCGACCAGGGCGTCCCCTTCACACGTGACGAGCAATCCGGTACCGAAGACGGTGGTTTCGAGTTTCACCTGACCCGCGAAGGCGGTCATAGCCATCGACGCATCATTCACGCTGCCGATGCCACCGGTGCGGCGATTTTCAAGACGCTACTGGCCCAAGCCCGCCAGCGGCCCAATATCGAGCTTCTGGAACAACGCGTCGCAGTCGATCTGATTACCGAAAAACGCTTGGGCCTGGACGGTGATCGGTGCCTGGGTGCCTACGTGCTCAACCGTGGCACCGGGGAGGTCGACACCTACGGCGCCCGCTTCGTGATCCTGGCCTCCGGCGGTGCCGCGAAAGTCTACCTTTACACCAGCAACCCCGACGGCGCATGCGGGGACGGCATTGCCATGGCCTGGCGTTCAGGCTGCCGGGTGGCGAACCTGGAGTTCAATCAGTTCCACCCCACATGCCTCTACCATCCGTTGGCCAAGAGCTTCCTGATCACCGAGGCCCTGCGCGGCGAAGGTGCTCACCTGAAACTTCCTAACGGCGAGCGTTTCATGCAGCGCTTCGATTCCCGTGCCGAACTGGCGCCCCGGGATATCGTCGCCCGGGCCATCGACCACGAAATGAAGCGCCTGGGCATCGACTGCGTCTACCTGGACATCAGCCACAAGCCCGAAGCATTCATCAAGAGCCATTTCCCCACGGTGTACGAGCGTTGCCTGGAATTTTCCATCGACATCACCAAGCAACCGATTCCGGTGGTGCCAGCGGCGCATTACACCTGCGGCGGGGTGATGGTCGACCAACAGGGGCGCACTGACGTACCGGGCCTGTATGCCATTGGCGAAACCAGCTTCACCGGCCTGCACGGCGCCAACCGCATGGCCAGCAACTCGTTGCTGGAATGTTTCGTCTACGCCCGCTCGGCGGCAGCGGACATTCTTGAGCAATTGCCGCAGATCGCCGCCCCATCCGCCCTGCCCTCGTGGGACGCCAGCCAAGTCACCGACTCAGACGAAGATGTGATCATCGCTCACAACTGGGACGAACTGCGGCGCTTCATGTGGGACTACGTCGGCATCGTGCGCACCAACAAACGCCTGCAGAGGGCGCAGCATCGGGTGCGGCTGTTGCTGGATGAAATCGATGAGTTCTACAGCAACTACAAGGTCAGCCGCGACCTGATCGAGTTGCGCAACCTGGCCCAGGTCGCTGAACTGATGATTCGTTCAGCCATGGAACGCAAGGAAAGCCGCGGGCTGCACTACACGCTCGACTACCCGGGCCTGCTGCCCGAAGCGTTGGACACTATTCTGGTGCCGCCCACCTACGCCGGCTGAACTTGAGCCGAACCCGCAGGCGCCGATGCAGATCCGGCGCCAGCGCATCGCGGGGCACACACAGCGAGCGGACCCGCCACTCCCCCCGCAGGCGAAAACGCAGCACGATAATCATCGGCAATGCCAGGCTGTCAGGGCGCAATTGCACCGCCTGCCAGCCAGATGCCCTGTTCCACAGCTGCCAGCCATCGGCGTCACGACGCAACCGGCAAAAAGCCTGACGGTGGGTCAACAATAGATGCCGCGGTAGCGTCCAGGCACCATGGGCCAGGCACAGCAGCACGCCGAGGCTGATTAACCAGAACGGGACGGACAACAGCAACAACGAACCCAAGGCAAAGGCCTGGGCCAGGAGATAGGCCGCCAGCAGTTGCCCGGAAGCCTGCCAGCGGCATTCAAAGCGATTACTTGGGCTGGACACGGTCCAGAATCATCCGAACCATGCGCTGCAGCTCCGGGTCTTCGGATTCGCTGCGTTCCATGAACCAGCCGAACATGTCCTGATCCTCGCACTCGAGCAGACGCACGTAGCACGCACGGTCGACGTCGTTAAGGTGGGGATAAACTTCTTTCACGAACGGCACCAGCAACACGTCAAGCTCAAGCATGCCGCGGCGGCTGTGCCAGTAAAGGCGATTCAGTTCAACATCTTCGACCATGGAGCGCTCCTCAAATAGAGCGCAAGTATACAGGCCCCGCCGCGATGGAACAGACGGCTCGGGTCAGGCACCACCGATCCTTTGTGAACTACCCATTTCAAGGGCGCCCCCTTATGATGTCCACCAGACTTTTTACCCTGCGATGACCCATGGCTGATTCCGCTTTTTTCTGCACCCTGTCCCACGAAGGCGTTCTCGCGGTCCGCGGCGTGGACGCTGGCAAATTCCTGCAAGGCCAATTGACCTGCAACCTCAACTACCTGAGCGACAGCCGGGCCAGCCTCGGTGCCCGCTGCACCCAGAAGGGCCGGATGCAATCGAGTTTCCGCATCCTGCTCGAAGGCGATGGTGTACTGATGGCAATGGCCAGCGAATTGCTCGAACCGCAACTGGCGGACCTGAAAAAGTATGCCGTGTTCTCCAAATCCAGACTGACCGATGAAAGCACCGCCTGGGCTCGCTTCGGCCTGGAGAACGCCGACACGGCGCTCGCAGCCTTGGGCCTTGAGCTGCCGGCCGAGACCGACAGCGTCGTTCGTCATGATTGCCTGATTGCCATTCGCGTCTCTCCGAACCGCGCCGAACTTTGGGCGCCCGCCGAACAGGCCGACCCGCTGTCAGCCCGGCTGCGCGAACAGTTGACCGAGGGCGAGCTGAACCAGTGGCTGCTGGGTCAGATCCGCGCCGGGCTCGGCCAGGTCATGCCAGCTACCCGCGAACTGTTCATTCCGCAGATGCTCAATCTGCAAGCCGTTGGCGGCGTGAGTTTCAAGAAAGGTTGCTACACCGGCCAGGAAATCGTCGCCCGCATGCAGTACCTGGGCAAACTCAAGCGGCGCCTGTATCGGCTGCAAATGGATGCCGGTGAACTGCCCGAGCCTGGCACCCCCTTATTTTCACCCACGCACGGCAGTTCTATCGGTGAAGTGGTGATGGCCGCTCACGCCGAACGAAACATTGAACTGCTGGCGGTGGTACAGGCCGAAGCTGCAGAAGATGACAATTTGCACCTCGGCGCGCTGGAAGGCCCGGGCCTGCAATTGCTCGACCTGCCTTACGAACTGGACCGCGACCGCGAAATCCAGCGCTGATCGCAGCATTTTGTCGTAATACCCTAGAGAAACGAAATGAGCGATTTGGCGGATAAGGTCCAACGGGATTTGGTGGAGGCCATCGATAACGATGACCTGGTTCTGCCAACATTACCGGAAGTGGCCCTGCAGATTCGCCGGGCCGCCGAAGACCCGGAAATCAGCGTCAGCAACCTGAGCAAGGTGATTGGTCGTGACACGGCGCTTTCGGCGCGCCTGATAAAAGTGGTCAACAGCCCACTGCTGCGTGCGACCCAGGAAGTCACTGACCTGCACACAGCCATCACCCGGCTGGGAGTCAACTACAGCAGCAACCTGGCCATCGGCCTGGTCATGGAGCAGATTTTCCATGCCCGTTCCGAAGTGGTGGAACAGAAGATGCGCGAAGTCTGGCGTAAAAGCCTGGAAATCGCCGGTGTCTGCTATGCGTTGTGCCGGATCTATACGCAACTCAAACCCGATCAGGCCGCGCTGGGTGGGCTGGTGCATCAGATCGGCGTACTGCCGATTCTCACCTACGCCGAAGACAACAATGAATTGCTGTCTGACCCGGTCAGTCTCAATCACGTCATCGAGACGATTCACCCGGTGCTGGGAGACAAGTTGCTCAGTGTTTGGGAGTTTCCAGAAAGACTGGTGAAGCTGCCGGGGCTGTATCTGGACTTCACCCGAGATTCGAAGCAACTCGATTACGTCGACCTGGTGCAGGTTGCTGCGTTGTATTGCTACAAGGACTCCGACCACCCCCTGGGCAGGATCGATGCCTTCGGGGTACCGGCCTTCAATAAGCTGGGCATCGACCCGGAAAACAAAGCCCGGTGCGCGGAGATCGAAGAAGCGCGCTCGATGTTTTACTAGAACGTCCGGAGGCAAGAAACGTTTTTGTGGCGAGGGAGCTTGCTCCCGCTGGGCCGCGAAGCGGCCCCATCAGCGTACGACTGCTGCGCAGTCGAGCGGGAGCAAGCTCCCTCGCCACAAGATAGTGTTCGACTCTCAATCTGAACCGGGGATAAAGCTCACCCTAACTTTCAAACCACCCTCCTGCCCATCATGCAGCGTGATTTGCGCCAGGTGCGCACGGCAGATTTCACCGACGATCGCCAACCCCAGACCAGAACCGGCCACTTGCTGATTGCGTCGATAGAAGCGCTCGAACACGCGGTCTCGCTCATGCGGCGGGATGCCCGGCCCGTCGTCCTCGACCTCAAGCACCGCAGGCGCTGTGACCCGCAGGATCACATTGCCGCCCGATGGGGTATGGGCCAGGGCGTTGTCCACCAGGTTGCTCAACAACTCGTTCAACAAGGTCGGCTCACCTCGCAGCCATACCGGTTCGTCGGCTTCCAAAGCCAACGCCACGCCACGGGCATGGGCCAACGGGGCCATGGCCATACCCAGCTCCCGTGCCAATTGGCTGAGATCAAGCAACTGCGCGCCGCCCTCGGCGATGGCCCGGGCACCATTTTCGACACGCGCCAGGGACAGCAACTGATTCGCCAGATGGGTCAACCGATCCGTGCCTTGGGCCGCGGTTTCCAGGGTTTCACGCCAGATTGCCGGCTCGCTGGCGCGTAGCCCCAGCTCAAGCCGGGCCTTCAGCGCAGCCAAAGGCGTGCGCAGTTCATGGGCGGCGTCGGCGATGAATTGCGCCTGGCGCTCGAATTGCCCGCGAAGACGCTCGGTGAAATGGTTGAGGGCCCGCACCAGTGGCCAGAGTTCATGCTGGACCTCCACCAGGGGCAATGGCCGCAAATCATCCGGCTGACGCTCCTCCACCGCCGTGCGCAAGCGCTCCAGGGGGCGCAAGGCGGCACTGACGGCGAACCACACCATCAGCAGCGCGCCCACCGCCAGCATACCCAGGCGCAACAGTGTGTCGGCCATCAAGCCGCGGGCCATGCTGATCCGCGCCTCTTCGGTTTCCGCCACGCGAATCTCCGCCATGCCATTCATGTTCGGTTCACTCACCGCCTTGAGCAGGCTCACCACCCGCACATCCTGCCCCTGATAGCTGGCGTTATAAAAGCGCGCCAGGGCCGGGTAATCGTCGGTACGCGGCGTACCGGGCGGTGGACCTGGGAGATTTTCGTAGCCGGAAATCAGCTTCTGGTGGATGTCATTGACCTGGTAGTAAATACGCCCGGCGCTGTCGTAGGCAAAGGTATCCAGGGCCACGTAAGGCACATCCGCGCTGAGGCTGCCGTCGCGTTGCGACAGGCCGGCGGCGATGGTCCGGGCCGAGGCCAGCAGCGTGCGGTCGTAGGCCGTGTCCGCAGCTTCGCGACCGTTCCAATAGGCACTCAGGCCACTGGCGAGCATCAGTACCACCAACAGCAGTGCGAGGTTCCAGAGCAGCCGCCAACGCAAACTGTCGGGCTTATGCATCGCGGGTTTCCAGCAGGTAGCCCAGGCCACGGAATGTCACGATCGCCACGGCATGGCCGTCGAGTTTCTTGCGCAGGCGGTGGACGTAGATTTCGATGGCATCGGGGCTGGCCTCTTCGTCCAGGCCGAACACCTGAGCCGCAAGCTGCTCCTTGCTCATCACCCGCCCTGGCCGGGCGATCAACGCCTCCAGCACGGCCTGCTCGCGGGAAGTCAGGGTCAGCAATTCGTCGTCGAGGGTGAAGCGGCGGGTGTCCAGGTCATAAATCAACCCACCACAGCGCTGCTGGCGTTCGCCCCCCAATACGCTACGGCGCAACAGTGCCTTGACCCGAGCCTCCAGCTCCGTGAGCTCGAACGGCTTGGCCAGGTAATCGTCAGCGCCCAGGTTCAGACCATGGACCCGGTCCTTGACGTCGCTACGGGCAGTCAGCATCAACACCGGCAAGGTCTTGCCGCGGGCCCGCAGCCGGGCCAGCACCTCGAAACCGTCCATGCGTGGCAGCCCTACATCAAGAATCGCGACCGCGTACTCCTCGCTGCTCAAAGCCAGGTCGGCCGCCACCCCGTCGTGCAGCACATCCACGGTCAAACCGGTGCTCTTGAGCGCCTGGGCTACACTTTCGGCCAGCTGGAGATGGTCTTCGACGAGCAGGACACGCATTGGATTTCACCTCGATTCAGGGATGGTCGGCACCATTCTGTGGCGCGGAGTTTACAGCCGCATCCACCTCTGTGAAGCCAAAAACATCGTGAAAGCTTTTGAAAGGTTAGCGAAAGGTTGGCCGGTTACAGTCCTCCAACGGCCAGTTTCGACTGCCGGTCGCGAGGCACCTCGCGAACGAAAAACGCCCCGAAGCGTTTTCGCCAAATAAGAACAATAGAGCGGAGTATTCACCATGCTGTCCATACAGCCCCAGGCCCCGACGCCTGCTCGCCCTTCCCGCCTCAACCAGATCGCCTTCACTTGCGCCGCCGCTTTCGCCGGTCTTGCACCGTCGTCGCTGTGCGTCTACGCCACGTGACCTATCGCTCCTGATGGCCCGCTGTCGATTCCCGAAGGGTCCGACAACGGTAAATGTGCAACACACAACAACAACTCCTGTGGAGACAAAAATGAACCTATCACTGCGTAAAGTAGCCCTGGCCGCTGGTTGCCTGATGTTCGCCGGGCAGTTGCTCGCCGAACCCAAGCGTCCGGAATGCATCGCCCCGGCCGCGCCTGGCGGCGGTTTTGACCTGACGTGCAAATTGGCCCAAAGCGCCCTGGTGAACGAAAAACTGCTGACCAAACCGATGCGTGTGACCTACATGCCCGGCGGCGTCGGTGCAGTGGCCTACAACGCAGTGGTCGCGCAGCGCCCGGCCGACGCCGGCACGCTGGTGGCCTGGTCCAGTGGCTCGCTGCTGAACCTGGCCCAAGGCAAATTCGGGCGTTTCGACGAAAACGCCGTTCGCTGGTTGGCAGCCGTTGGCACCAGCTATGGCGCCATCGCGGTCAAGAGCGATTCGCCCTACAAGAACCTCGATGATCTGGTACAGGCGCTGAAGAAAGATCCAGGCTCCGTGGTCATCGGTTCCGGCGGCACCGTGGGCAGCCAGGACTGGATGCAAACCGCGCTGATCGCCAAGGCCGCCGGTATCGACCCGCGCAAACTGCGCTACGTGGCGCTCGAAGGCGGTGGCGAGATCGCAACGGCCCTGCTGGGCGGCCATATTCAGGTAGGCAGTACGGACATCTCCGACTCCATGCCACACATCCAGAGCGGCGACATGCGCCTGCTGGCGGTGTTCGCCGAGAAGCGCCTGGATGAGCCGGAAATGAAAGACATCCCGACCGCCCGTGAACAAGGCTACGAGATCGTCTGGCCAGTGGTTCGTGGCTTCTACCTCGGGCCGAAGGTCAGTGATGAAGACTACGCCTGGTGGAAAAATGCATTCGACAAGCTGCTGGCTTCCGAAGACTTCGCCAAGCTGCGTGACCAGCGCGAACTGTTTCCGTTCGCCATGACCGGTCCGGAACTGGACACCTACGTGAAGAAGCAAGTGGCCGACTACAAGATGCTGGCCAAAGAGTTTGGCCTGGTCCAGTAATCGCCTCTGTTCTCGCGGCGGCGCCTGCATCACTGCGGCGCCGCCCAGGAGTTAGTCATGCTCATCCAACGTATTTTCGCTTCAGTGCTGCTGCTGGTTTGCGTCGGCCTCGCGCTGATGGCCTGGCCCTACCAGGCAGCCTTTTCCTACGAACCGGTCGGGCCGCGCGCCTTCCCCTTGCTGATGATCGGGCTGCTGAGCCTGGCCCTGCTTTATATGGTGTTTCGTCCGACGCCCATCGTGCACAGCGACGAAGATCCGCAACTGGATCGCGAGACCCTGCAGAAAATCGGCATCTGCGTAGTGCTGCTGCTGATATTCGCCGGGACCTTCGAACCCCTGGGTTTCATCCTCGCCAGCATTGTGGTCGGGGTTCCGATGGCGCGCCTGTATGGCGGTCGTTGGGTGCCGAGCGTGGTGATCATCAGCCTGATGGCCATCGGTCTCTATCTGTTGTTCGACAAGCTGATGCTGCCCCTGGGCCTGCTCGACGTCCTGGAGAATTGATATGGATACCCTGAATTATCTCGGCCAGGGTTTTGGCGTTGCACTGACCCCCTACAACCTCGTTACCGCCCTGAGCGGCACCCTGATCGGCACCGTGGTCGGCCTGCTGCCGGGCCTGGGCCCGATCAATGGCGTGGCGTTGCTGATCCCGATTGCATTCGCCCTCGGTCTGCCACCGGAGTCGGCCCTGATCCTGCTGGCGGCCGTATACCTGGGTTGCGAATACGGCGGGCGAATCAGCTCGATCCTGCTCAACATCCCGGGTGAAGCCTCCACCGTCATGACCACCCTGGACGGTTACCCGATGGCCCGCAAAGGCATGGCCGGCGTCGCCCTTTCGCTGTCGGCGTGGAGTTCGTTCCTCGGTGCATTCATTGCCACTTGCGGGATGGTGCTGTTCGCCCCGCTGCTGGCCAAATGGGCGATTGCCTTCGGACCGGCGGAATACTTCGTCCTGATGGTGTTCGCCATTGTCTGTCTCGGCGGCATGGCCGGAGACCGCCCGCTCAAGACCTTCATCGCGGCGCTGATCGGGCTGTTCCTGTCCTGCGTCGGGATTGACGCCAACAGCGGCGTCTACCGTTTCACCGGGGACAATATCCATTTGACCGACGGCATCCAGTTCGTCGTGCTGGTGCTGGGCCTGTTCTCCATCAGTGAAATTCTATTGCTGCTGGAAAAGACCCATCGCGGCCAGGAAGCGGTGAAAGCCACCGGACGGATGATGTTCAACGTCAAGGAAGCGGCGTCGGTGTTCTGGGTGAACATGCGATGCGGCGTGCTTGGCTTCATCATGGGCGTGTTGCCAGGTGCCGGTGCGACGCTGGCCAGTGCCGTGGCGTACATGACGGAAAAACGCATCGCCGGTGCAAGCGGTACGTTCGGCCAAGGTGACAAGCGTGGCCTCGCCGCCCCGGAAACCGCCATCGGCGGCGCCGCCTGCGGTGCGTTGGTGCCGATGCTGACCCTGGGTGTTCCGGGGTCCGGTACCACGGCGGTGATGATCGGCGCGCTGTCGCTGTACAACATCACCCCGGGTCCGCTGCTGTTCCAGCAACAACCTGACATCGTCTGGGGCCTGATCGCCTCGTTGTTCGTCGCCAACATCATGCTGGTGATCCTCAACATCCCGATGATCCGCGTCTTCACCCGTATCCTGGCGGTGCCGAACTGGGCATTGGTACCGGTCATCGCGATCATCCGTCTACGCGGTGCACGCCACCACGTTCGACCTGTTCCTGATGATCGGCATCGGCATCTTCGGTTACATCCTGCGCAAGCTGGACTTCCCGTTGTCGCCGGTCCTGTTGGGCTTCATCCTCGGTGGCCTGATGGAACAGAACCTGCGTCGTGCGCTGTCGATTTCCAACGGTGCGCTGGAAATCCTCTGGTCGAGCCCGATCACCCTGGGTTGCTGGGTATTGACCGTTATCATGCTGCTGATGCCATTGCTGCGGATCTGGCGCCGTCGCTCGGCTCAACGTCGCGCCCTGGCCAATGTCTAAAGCTACACTCAGACAATGGTGGGGAACACCGCTGGTCGGTCTGGCCGGCGGTTATCTGGCCAGCCTGATCGGCTGGCCTTTGCCCTGGATGGTTGGCTCGTTGCTGGCGATCATCCTGGTGCGCTGCCTCACACCGTGGCAACTGATGGAAATCCCTGGCGGCCGTAAATGCGGCCAGTGGGTGGTCGGCATCGGTATCGGCCTGCACTTCACCCCGGTGGTGATGGAGCAGGTGCTGAGCCATTTTGGCCTGATCTTCTTCGGCGCGCTGATCACCAGCGTGTCCAGCGTGGTGAGTGTGTGGCTGATGCGCCGCACTGGCGAAGACCGCGCCACCGCTTTTTTCTCCAGCATGCCGGGCGGTTCCGGCGAGATGGTCAACCTCGGTGCCCGCAATGGCGCCGACCTGAGCCGCGTCGCTGCCGGCCAGAGCCTGCGGGTACTGGTGGTGGTGCTGTGCGTACCGGCCGCTTTCAAATACTTGCTCGGCGAAGGCGCCCCGGTGCAGCACGCTGCCACGGTGGACTGGCTGTGGCTGGCGCTGCTGTTCCCGGCGGGCGCCCTGCTCGCCTGGGGCTGGGAGCGTTTGCGCCAACCCAACCCGTGGCTGTTCGGACCGTTGCTGGTGAGTGCGGCGGTGAGCATCGGCTGGGATCTGCACATCGGCCTGCCCGACGGTGGCAGCCAGATCGGCCAGTGGCTGATCGGCAGCGGATTGGGTTGTCATTTCAACCGGCAGTTCTTCCGCCGCGCGCCGTCGTTCATGGGACGTACGCTGATCGGCACGGTGTTGACGATGCTGATCGCAACCCTCGCGGCTCTGGGCCTGAGCACGCTGACCCACCTGGACTTGCGGTCACTGACCTTGGGCATGATGCCCGGCGGTATTGCGGAAATGAGCCTGACGGCGGAGACGCTGCAACTGTCGGTACCGCTGGTGACGGCGTTGCAGGTGATGCGACTGCTGTTTGTGCTGTTTCTGGCGGAGCCGTTGTTCAGGTATTGGATTCGCAAGCCGGGTTCGGTCTGATCGTCCGCGGCGCCTTCATCGCGAGCAGGCTCGCTCCCACAGGATATTGCGGCGTACACAAATCAGTGTGGGAGCGAGCCTGCTCGCGATGGGGCCTGCCCGGCCAACGCTTTAAACCGGCGGCAACCGCCAATCAATCGGCGCTTCGCCCTGTTGCTCAAGAAACTTGTTGGCCCGACTGAAATGCCCGCACCCCAGGAAACCGCGGTAAGCCGACAGCGGCGACGGGTGGACGGAGGTCAGCACCAAGTGTTTGGTGGCATCAATCAGCTTCTGCTTGCCTTGGGCATGAGCGCCCCACAGTAGAAAGACCAAATGCGGCTGGTGCTCACTGACCACTTCAATGACCCGATCAGTAAAGTGCTGCCATCCCTTGCCCGCGTGGGAATTGGCATTGGCACGCTCCACGGTCATGGTGGTGTTGAGCAGCAACACCCCCTGGTCGGCCCAACTTTGCAGGTAGCCGTGATTCGGGATGTCGATATTCAGGTCGCGCTTCAATTCCTTGTAGATGTTCACCAGCGAGGGCGGCGCCGGCACGCCCGGCTGCACCGAAAAGCACAAGCCATGAGCCTGGCCTGGGCCGTGGTAAGGGTCCTGGCCGAGGATCACGACCTTGACCTTGTCCAGCGGCGTGGAGTTGAGGGCATTGAAAATCAACGATGCCGGTGGGTAAATTTCCTTGCCGGCGGCGTACTCCCGACGCAGAAATTCACGCAACTCTGCCATATAGGGCTGGTCGAACTCGGCACGCAGGGCTTGCTTCCAGCTCGGTTCGAGTTTGATACGGTCGTCAGCAGTCATGGTTGCACCCGGTAAAAACAATGGGCGCACCCTAGGAAAGCCTACATGGCTTGTCAATTGATCTGACGCAGAACCGGCACTTTCCTACGCAGCGGTCATACTGATCATTCAAATTTCTGATCGAGGTCACGATGAATCTGCACTTCGAAGAACTCACTGGCATCAATGGCGCCCGTATCGGCATCGCCACCCTGGATGCTGAAAAATCCCTGAATGCCCTCTCCTTGCCGATGATCAACGCCCTGCGCGATCGTCTCGACGCCTGGGCCAGAGAACCGCAAATCGTCTGTGTATTGTTGCGCGGCAACGGCGCCAAGGCGTTTTGCGCCGGCGGCGAAGTGCGCAGCCTGGTAGAGGCCTGCCGCGCTCAACCAGGTGAAGTACCGCCCTTGGCGGCGCAATTTTTTGCCGCGGAGTACCGACTGGACTTCAACCTGCACACTTTTCCCAAACCCTTGGTGTGCTGGGGCCATGGCTACGTGCTTGGCGGCGGCATGGGGCTGTTGCAAGGCGCGAATATTCGGATCGTCACACCGAGCACGCGCCTGGCGATGCCGGAAATCAGCATCGGCCTGTACCCGGATGTCGGCGCCAGTTGGTTCCTGTCGCGGCTGCCCGGCAAGCTTGGCCTGTTCCTGGGCCTGACGGGCGCCCATATGAATGCCCGGGACGCCATTGACCTGGGTTTGGCCGACCGTTTCCTGTTGGATGAACAACAGGACGATCTGATCGAAGGCCTGCTGCAACTCAATTGGCAGGAACAGACGCCCATGCAGCTCAACAGCTTGCTCAAGGCCTTGCAACAGGAAGCCGTCGCCCAGTTGCCCGAGGCGCAATGGCTACCGCGTCGGCAGAAAATCGACGAATGGCTGGATGTCAGCGATGTGCGCTGCGCCTGGAAAGCCCTCAGCCTGCTGGTGGACCATTCAGACCCATTGATCGCCCGGGCGGCCAAGACCATGACCGAAGGCTGCCCGCTGACTGCTCATCTGGTCTGGGAACAGATCGCCCGAGCCCGGCATTTGTCATTGGCAAGTGTGTTGCGCATGGAATACACCTTGAGCCTCAACTGCTGCCGACACCCTGAATTCAGCGAGGGCGTGCGGGCGCGGCTGATCGACAAAGACCACAAGCCCCGCTGGCACTGGCCGGACATCAACCATGTCCCCGCAGCAGCGGTCGAGGCGCATTTTCACAAGGCCTGGGAAGGGCGGCATCCGCTGGCGGATTTGTCTAATGAGTAAAGAACCTGGGTGGCACACCCGTGAGAGTGACATTCTGTGAGAGCGACATCTGTGGGAGCAAAGCTTGCTCGCGATAGCGGTATGCCAGTCACCGGGAAGCTGACTGATCCCCTGTCATCGCGAGCAAGCTTTGCTCCCACAAGCGTTATCCCATCGGGTTTGTTACAGGCACAAAAAAGCGGCGCTCAATGCGCCGCTTTTTGCTGCCGATGAATCAGCGGTGGTTACGCCGCCCATCATGATCACCGCGTCCCCGATGATCACGTCCGCCTCGACCACGACGGTCGTCATTCCAGCCGCCCCGGTTATGGCCGTCCCAGCCGCCCCGGTGTGGATGAGACCGGTATGCCGTGCGCGGTGGCGAGTAATAGCGTGGACCGTGTTGGTAGTAGCGCGGCGCCGAGTAATAGCGTGGTGCCGGTTGGTAATAACGCGGTGCCGAGTAATACCGCGGTGCGTAATAGCCGCGCGGTGCCGAGTAGTAGCTCCCGCCACCGTAATAGACCGGCGCCGGTGAGGTGTAGACCTCGGAACGGTAGTAGCTTGAGCCTCCGTCGTAAGGAACACATGCCGAAAGTGTCAAACCCAGAAACGCAATGAGCAGAAGTCGTCGATACATGGCGGCCTCCTGGACCGCTAATGAGCCACATCAGCGACGCTGGCGGGCGGCAGTCATCTATTGGGTGACTGACGATTAATCTGACAGCGAAATCCGAATCTGGTGCGCCCCGGCAATAAGTTGAAACATGTGCTTTGCGCCTCATCCCGGTGCAGCAAAGCACCACAACCATGCACAAACCCACTGGCGACGCCGCGCTGATCTCTCCCCACCCGCTTTGGACCGGGCCTTTACGCTACTTGGCACGGCTCTCGCTTTAACAAACTCCGTGCAGGAGTCATCACAGGTTCGCGGCACCACAATTTGCAATGGCTGACTAGGGTTCCGGCTCGCCTCTGGCGAGTGGCTGGTCCGAGAGTTGGCGACCTCCAGTTGAGGTTACACGGCGGGACAAAAGCCCGGGAGACAAGCCACCGTTCGCGGTGCCGCGTTGCTCCTGTCCGCCCTTGATCAACTGGAGAACCACCATGCTCAAGCTTCGTCTTTGCGCCCTGCTCCTCGCTACGTTCTCGGCCCTCGTAAGCCCCTCGTCCCCTGCCGCGCAAAAAGACCATTTCAGCGTCTGCTGGACCATTTACGCCGGATGGATGCCCTGGGAGTACGCCGGCAGCCAAGGCATTGTCGATAAATGGGCGAAAAAATACGGCATCACCATCGATGTCGTGCAGCTCAACGACTACGTCGAATCCATCAACCAATACACCGCCGGTCAGTTCGACGGCTGCACCATGACCAACATGGACGCCTTGACCATTCCCGCCGCCGGCGGCGTGGACAGCACCGCGCTGATCGTCAGCGATTTTTCCAACGGCAATGACGGCATCGTGCTCAAGGGTGACGGCAAGAAAGTCGCCGACCTCAAGGGCATGGACGTCAACCTGGTGGAGCTGTCGGTCTCCCATTACCTGCTGGCCCGCGCCCTGGACTCGGTCGGTCTGACCGAGAAAGACCTGAAAGTCGTCAACACCTCCGATGCCGATATCTCCGCGGCCTTCAATACCGACCAGGTCAAGGCCGTCACCACCTGGAACCCGATGCTCTCGGACATCAAGGCCCAGCCCGGCGTGAGCGAGGTGTTCAATTCCAGCCAGATCCCGGGGGAGATCATGGACATGATGGTGGTCAACACCCAGACCCTGCAGGACAACCCGGCCCTGGGCAAAGCGTTGACCGGTGCCTGGTTTGAAGTGGTGGCGCTGATGGATGCAAAAAACGCCGCCAGCAAGACCGCGCTCGAACACATGGCCAAAGCCTCGGGCACCGATCTGGCCGGATTCCAGTCGCAACTGGACACCACCAAGCTGTTCGCCACGCCCAAGGAGGCCCTGAGCTTCGCCACCAGTGAGCAACTGCCTGCGACCATGCGCAAGGTCGCCGAGTTTTCGTTTCAGCACGGTTTGCTCGGCGAAGGCGCCAAGGACACCGACGCGGTCGGCATGACGTTTGCCAATGGCGTGACCAGCGGCGACAAGGCCAACCTCAAGCTGCGCTTTGACCCGACCTACGTGCAGCTGGCCGCCGACGCCAAGCTGTAAACCGGAGGAGCTGGCATGCGCCTGATCAACCGCTATCCGGATCGCCCCAGCCGCCTGTTGTTGGTGATCCTGCCCTTCGCGCTGGTGCTGTTCGCCTACTTTATGGGCTCGGCCGAACGGTTGACGGACAACCCCAACGACAAGCTGCTGCCCAGCGCGGTGCAGATGGCCGATGCGGTCAAACGCCTGGCCTTCACCGCTGACGTGCGCAGTGGCGATTACCTGCTCTGGCAAGACACCGCATCGAGCCTGCGCAGACTGGCAATCGGCCTGGGCATCAGCGCCTTGGCCGGCCTGTGCCTGGGCATCGCCGCCGGCACGCTGCCGCTGTTCGGCGCGCCGCTGTCACCGTTGCTCACCGTGCTGTCGATGGTGCCGCCCTTGGCGATCCTGCCCATTCTGTTCATCGTCTTCGGCCTGGGGGAATTGTCGAAAGTGATGCTGATCGTCATTGGCATCACCCCGTGTCTGGCCCGGGACCTGGAACAGCGCGCCCGGGAAATTCCGCTCGAGCTGCTGATCAAGGCCCAGACCCTCGGCGCTTCGACCTGGACCCTGATGCTGCGGGTGGTGCTGCCGCAATTGCTGCCACGCCTGTTGATTTCCCTGCGGCTGATGCTCGGTTCGGCCTGGCTGTTTCTGATCGCCGCCGAAGCCATCGCCTCCACCGATGGGCTGGGCTATCGGATTTTCCTGGTGCGCCGGTACCTGGCGATGGATGTGATCTTGCCGTACGTGGTGTGGATCACCTTGCTCGCCTGGCTGATGGACTGGGGTCTCAAGCACCTGACCCGGCGAGCGTTCCCCTGGTATGAGGGGGCGAAGGCATGAGCTTCATCAAGGTCAATAACGTCTGGCAGCAGTACGCCGATCAGGTGGTGCTCGAACGCTTGAACCTGAGCGTCGCCGAAGGCGAGTTCTGCACGCTGGTGGGGGCGTCGGGTTGTGGCAAATCAACCTTTCTGCGGCTGCTCTTGGGCCAGGAGCGCGCCAGTCGCGGGCAGATTCTGCTGGACGGTGAGCCTCTGGCCGGTGAGCCGGATGCCAGCCGTGGCGTGGTGTTCCAGCGTTACTCAGTGTTCCCGCACCTGACGGTGCTGAACAACGTTGCCCTGGGCCTGGAACTGCCGCGCTCGCCGCTGCTGGGACGCCTGTTCGGCAGCGCCAAACGCCAGGCCCGTGAAGAGGCCGCGCATCTGCTGAACAAGGTCGGCCTCGGCCATGCACTGGACAAATACCCGGCGCAGTTGTCCGGGGGCATGCAGCAGCGGCTGGCCATCGCCCAGGCGCTGATCATGAAACCCCGTGTCTTGCTGCTGGACGAGCCCTTCGGCGCACTCGATCCCGGCATTCGCAAAGACATGCACGCCCTGTTGCTGGAGCTGTGGCGCGAGACCCGCTTGACGGTGTTCATGGTCACCCATGACCTGTCCGAAGGATTCAGCCTCGGCACCCGCCTGCTGGTGTTCGACAAGGTTCGCGTCGATCCCCATGCCCCCGGCGCCTATGGCGCGCGCATCACCTACGACATTCCACTGAACAGCGACCGCCGCACCGCCCGTGCCGCCGTCGACGCCCTGCCCGCCGAACTGGCCGGCGCATTGCGTATCGCTTGAAAGGAGTTTTCCCATGACCGATTCAACCCAATTGTTTGCTCCCTTCGCCGAAGAGCTGCTGCCCGGTGGCGGCCACCGTTCCTTCGTGCTCAAGCGCGGTCAACTGCTGCGCCTGACCGATCTGCGCGGCGGGGCCAACGTGAGCCTGACGCTGCTCAATGCCAATGAGAAAACCGAGCGCCTGAACCTGCCCGACAGCCTCAAATGCCAACACACCGCCAAACTCACCACCGGCCATTGCCTGTACTCGGACATGGGCCGGGTGCTAGCGGCGATCACCGCCGACACGTGCGGCTGGAGCGATAGCCTAGGCGGTGTGCTCTGCGCCGAGGAAGTGGCTGAAAAATACGGCCAGGGCCGCTATCAGGAACTGCGTAACGGGTTCTTCCGCAACGGCACCGACAACCTGTCGGTGGAGCTGGGCAAATGGGGGTTGGGCCTGTCCGACCTGCTGATGACCCTCAACCTGTTCAGCCGGGTCGATGTCGATGAGGCCGGCAACTTTCACTTCGTTGAAGACCATTCCCAGGCCGGCGATTACATCGAACTCTACGCACCAATGGACACCCTGGTGGTAATGACTGCGCTGCAACACCCGATGGACCCGAACCCGCAATACGCCCCGCAACCGCTCAAGCTCAGCTGGATGAACGCCGAGCCCAGCGTGGCCGAGCACTGCCGCAACTCGCGCCCGGAAAACCAGCGCGGCTTCATCAACACCGACCGCCTGTTCGCCTGAGGATCGCTGCCATGTCACTTGCCATCGCCACCCTGCAAAAGCAGCCCGACGCCGCCATCTACCGCGCCACCATCCCCGCCGGGGAACCCTGGCTGGTGGAGGTCAAGGCCGGCCAGACCCTGCGCATCCTCGACCTGGAAGGCAACCAGGCGGTCGATACGCTGTTCTACAGCCTGGCCAATCCCAAGGAACGCTACGACGTGCAGCGCACCCTGCGCCGGCAGAACAGCGTGTATCTGAGCACCGGCAGCGTGCTGTATTCCAACCTCGGCCGGCCCATGCTGACCATCGTTGAAGACACCTGCGGGCGCCACGACACCCTCGGTGGCGCCTGCGCCCAGGAAAGCAACACCGTGCGCTACGCCCTGGAAAAACGCTACATGCACAGTTGCCGCGACAACTACCTGCGGGCCTGCGCCCATGACGGTCGTCTGGGCAAGGGCGACATCGGGCCGAACATCAACTTCTTCATGAACGTGCCGGTCACCGCCGACGGCGGCCTGACGTTCGAGGACGGGATTTCGGCGCCCGGCAAATACGTCGACCTGCGGGCCGAGATGGACGTGATCGTCCTGATCTCCAACTGCCCGCAACTGAACAACCCGTGCAACGCCTACAACCCCACGCCAGCGGAGCTTTTGATATGGAACTGAAACTCACCCGCCTGCGCCGCTGGCTGTTTGCGTTGTGCCAGAGCCGGTCGGGGCAGTGCATCAAATAAACACTGATTTCATGAACACCCTCGCTCCCACAGGGGAGTCGGGTGTTTGGAGGTTTCGCCACCAGGGACGACCCCGGCGGCCATCGAAAACTGCGGGACGGCCCGCATCCCAGTTCAGGCTGACAGTCATGCCTGAGGGGGTTACGCCATGTTCAAAAAAATCCTCATCGCCAACCGTGGCGCCATTGCCTGCCGGATCCTGCGGACCCTGCGTGAGCTGAAGGTCGAAGGCGTCGCGGTGTATTCCCAGGCCGATGCGGCCAGCTTGCATATCCTGCAGGCCGACGAAGCCCACTGCCTGGGCGAAGGTGCGGCGGCCGGTACGTATCTGGCGGTGGACAAGCTGCTGGCAATCGCCAAAAGCAGCGGCGCTACGGCGATCCATCCCGGCTACGGCTTTCTCTCGGAAAACGCCGCCTTCGCGCAGGCCTGCGAGGCCGCCGGCATCGCTTTCATCGGCCCGACGCCAGAGCAACTGCGTGTATTCGGCCTCAAGCACACCGCCCGCGACCTGGCTCGCCGGCACGGCGTGCCACTGCTCGAAGGCAGCGAACTGCTCGACAGCCTCGACGCCGCGCTACTGGCCGCCAACCAGGTCGGCTATCCGGTCATGCTCAAAAGCACCGCCGGGGGCGGTGGCATCGGCATGCGTGTCTGTCGCGATGCCGCCGAGTTGAGCGAGTCATTCGAAGCGGTCAAGCGCTTGGGCCAGAACAACTTCAGCGATGCCGGCGTGTTCATCGAGAAGTACATCGAACGGGCTCGACATCTTGAGGTTCAGGTATTCGGCGATGGCCAGGGCCAGGTGATCGCACTGGGCGTGCGCGACTGCTCGGTGCAGCGGCGCAACCAGAAAGTCATCGAAGAAACCCCTGCGCCTAACTTGCCCGAAGGTATGGCCGAGGAGCTCTGCGCAGCGGCGATCCAACTGGCCCAGGCGGTCAACTACCGCAGCGCCGGCACCGTGGAGTTCGTGTTCGACAGTGACGCCGGGCGCTTTTACTTTCTGGAAGTGAACACCCGCCTGCAAGTGGAGCACGGCGTCACCGAACAAGTGTGGAACGTCGACCTGGTGCGCTGGATGGTGCAACTGGCCGCCGGGGACCTGCCGCCCCTGAGCGAGTTGAGCCAGGGGTTGCGAGCCCAGGGCCATGCGATTCAGGCGCGCGTGTATGCCGAGGATCCAGGCCGGGACTTCCAGCCGAGCCCGGGGCTGCTGACCGCTGTGCAATGGCCGCCAGCCGACGGCAAACAACTGCGCATCGACACCTGGGTCGAGGCCGGCTGCCAGATTCCACCCTACTTCGACCCGATGATCGCCAAAGTCATTCGTTGGGCGCCGACCCGTGAGCAGGCACGCCTGGGCTTGCATCAAGCGCTGAATGAAAGCCTGTTGTACGGCGTGGAAACCAACCGCGACTACCTGCAACAGATTCTCCTCGATGCACCCTTTGCCAGCGGCCAGCCCTGGACTCGCTGCCTTGAGGCGCTGGTCTATCGCGCCCACACTTTTGAAGTGCTCAGCCCCGGCACCCAGACCAGCATTCAGGACTACCCCGGCCGACTTGGCTATTGGGCGGTGGGTGTTCCGCCATCGGGACCGATGGACAGCCGCTCGCTGCGCCTGGGCAATCGCCTGCTGGGCAATGAAGAAGGCGCCGCGGCGCTGGAAATCACCATGAGCGGGCCGTTGCTGCGTTTCAACTGCGATGCCCGGGTGGCCGTGACCGGCGCGGTCATTGCGCTGACCCTCGATGGCGAAGCTGTGCCGATGAACACTGCCCTGTCGATTCCTGCCGGTTCCACCCTGGCGATCGGCACCATCGCCGGCGCCGGGGCGCGCAGTTACTTGTGCCTGCAAGGCGGCGTGCAAGTGCCGGATTACCTGGGCAGTAAAAGCACCTTCACCCTCGGCCAGTTCGGCGGCCATGGGGGTCGGGCCTTGTGTACCGGCGACGTGTTACACCTGGCGCCCCTGGATGAACGCGCGACCGTGGCGCACACGAGCGAACCCACTCTGGAATTGCCCGACGTGCGGCAGATCCGCGTGATTTACGGCCCCCATGGCGCGCCGGAATACTTCACCGAGCGCTACATCCACACCTTCTTCGACACGGCCTGGGAAGTGCATTTCAACTCCAGCCGAACCGGCGTGCGCCTGATCGGGCCGAAACCCGAATGGGTACGCGCCGACGGCGGCGAGGCCGGCCTGCACCCCTCCAACATCCATGACAACCCGTATGCCATCGGCGCCGTGGACTTCACCGGCGACATGCCCGTCATCCTCGGGCCCGACGGCCCGAGCCTGGGTGGTTTCGTCTGCCCGGTGACGGTGATCGAGGCGGATCTTTGGCAACTGGGGCAACTGAAGGCCGGGGACAGGGTGCGGTTTGTGCCGGTGGACCTGAAGACCGCCCGCTCTCTGACCTTGGAATGGAATCAATGTGGGAGCGAGCCTGCTCGCGATGAAGTGGATGCGGAGTCTGATCTGGCCCCATCGCGAGCAAGCTCGCTACCACAGGGGTTTGGGTCGCCAGTGGTGTTGGATATCGGTCAGGACGATACCCGTCTGGTGGCGAGATTGGCCGGCGACACGCACCTGCTGCTGGAGATAGGCGCTCCCGAACTGGATCTGGTGCTGCGTTTTCGCGCCCATGCCTTGATGCAGGCGCTGGAGCACAAACAGTTGCCCGGCGTAATCGACCTCACGCCGGGCATTCGTTCGTTGCAAGTGCATTACCAACCCGAACAACTGCCGCTGGCCGAACTACTGCAAATCCTCAGCGGCGAATGGGACGCGGTGTGCGCCGCGCAGGATCTGCAGGTGCCGTCACGCATCGTGCATCTGCCGCTGTCCTGGGACGATCCGGCTTGCCAGCTGGCCATCGAAAAATACATGACCACGGTGCGCAAGGACGCGCCCTGGTGCCCGAGCAATCTGGAGTTCATCCGCCGTATCAACGACCTGCCCAACCTCGACGCAGTGCAACGCACGCTGTTCGACGCCAGCTACCTGGTGATGGGCCTTGGGGATGTCTACCTCGGCGCGCCGGTCGCCACGCCACTGGACCCTCGGCATCGGCTGGTGACCACCAAATACAATCCGGCCCGCACCTGGACTGCGGAAAACTCGGTGGGCATCGGCGGTGCGTACATGTGTGTGTACGGCATGGAAGGCCCAGGTGGATATCAGTTCGTCGGGCGCACGTTGCAGATGTGGAATCGTTATCGCGAGGTCGCCGCATTCGACGGCAAACCCTGGCTGTTGCGGTTCTTCGACCAGATCCGCTTCTACCCGGTCAGCGCCGATGAACTGCTGCGCATCCGCCGGGACTTCCCGCTGGGCCGCTTCGACCTGAACATCGAACACGGTCAACTCAACCTTGCTGATTACCAGCGCTTCCTGGCGCAGGAGGCGGACAGCATCGCCGCGTTCCGAGCGCAGCAACAAGGCGCCTTCAATGCCGAGCGCGAGCGCTGGATCGCCAGTGGCCAGGCACACTTCGACAGCGAAGAACCGGCACCCGCGCCCAGCGAAGATTCACTGCTGAGCGAAGATCAACTCAGTGTCGATAGCCACATCGCTGGCAATCTCTGGCAGGTCCAGGTGCAGGTGGATACTCGGGTCAGCGCGGGTGACGTACTGGTGATTCTGGAGTCGATGAAGATGGAGATCCCACTCCTCGCCCCCGTGTCCGGAGTGGTGCGCCAGATTCGTGTACAGCCCGGCTCGGCGGTGCGCGCCGGACAACGTGTGGTGGTGCTGGAACGTGACTGAACTCAATCAAAGGATTAATGCCATGACCCCGTCTTTACGCCTGGACGATCTGCGCGACGCCTACCGCAGCGGCGAACTTATACCTCGGAATTTACTGTTGAGCCTGCGGGAAAAAGCCGCGGCGCTGAACCCTGACTACCACCTGTTCATCCACCTGCTGACGCCCGAGGAGCTGGAACCTTACCTCGTCGCGCTGGAGGGCCAGGATCTGGAAAACCTGCCGCTGTATGGCGTGCCGTTCGCGATCAAGGACAACATCGACCTGGCAGGTATTCCCACCACGGCCGCCTGCCCGGCGTTCAGCTACGTGCCGCAACGTTCGGCCACCCTTGTCGAGCAGCTACTGGCCTTGGGCGCGATTCCTCTGGGCAAGACCAATCTCGACCAGTTCGCCACCGGGCTCAACGGCACCCGCTCGCCTTACGGTGCCTGTCGCAATAGCGTGCTGCCCGACTATCCGGCCGGCGGTTCAAGCGCCGGCTCATCACTGGCGGTGGCCCTGGGTGTGGCAAGTTTTGCCCTGGGCACCGATACCGCTGGTTCGGGTCGGGTGCCGGCGGCGCTGAACAATCTGCTGGGGCTGAAGGCCACCAAAGGATTGATTTCCACGGCGGGTGTGGTGCCGGCCTGTCGCACGCTGGACTGCGTCACGACCTTCACCGCAACGGCGCGGGAAGCCAGCCAGTTACTGGCGCTGACAGCCCGTCTCGACCCACGCGATGAGTACAGCCGCCGCAACCCGCAGTGGAACGACGGCTCAGCGTTCGGCGCGCCACGCAGCTTTCGCTTCGGCGTGCCTCGTCGGCAAGACCTGGCTTTTTTCGGCTGCCACGAAGGTCCACAACTGTTTCAAGCGGCCATCGAGCGCCTCAAGGGCCTGGGCGGCGAAGCGGTGGAACTGGACCTGTCCCCGTTTCTGGAAGCCGCCCGGCTCCTTTATGAAGGGCCTTGGGTGGCTGAGCGCTACAGCGTTGCCGGGGAGTTGATGGAGCGCGAGCCCGACGCCGTACTGCCAGTTATCCGCGCCGTGTTGGCGAAAGCGCCTACCGTGGATGGCGTACAAACCTTCCGTGCCCAGTACCGTTTGCAAGTGCTCAAAGCCCAATGCGATCGCGTCATGGAAACGCTCGATTGCGTCCTCACCCCGACCATCGGTCGCCCGGTGACCCTCGCCGAACTGGCCGCCGAACCGGTGCTGCGCAACTCGGAGCTGGGTTACTACACCAACTTCATGAACCTGCTGGACTACGCTGCCGTCGCTGTTCCCAGCGCATTCATGGCTAACGGCTTGCCTTGGGGCGTGACGCTGTTCGGTCGGGCCTTCACCGATCAATACCTGTTAAGCGTCGCCGACGCCTTGCAGCGCCAGCAAGCGCCGGCCGTGCCAGCGCCGGCCAACCCGGCTCGCCATGACCGGGCGCGGCTGGTGGTGTGCGGGGCGCATCTGGACGGTTTGGCACTGAACTGGCAGCTCCAGCAACGCGGAGCCCGTCTGGTCGAGGCCACCCACAGCTCAGCCGATTACCGTCTCTACGCACTGGCCGGCGGCCCGCCTCTGCGCCCCGGCATGCTGCGGGTCAGTGAAGACGGCGTGGCCATCGAGGTGGAGGTTTGGGAATTGCCGAGCAGCGAACTCGGTTCGTTCCTGACCGGCATCCCCGCGCCGCTTGGGCTGGGGAAGGTACAACTGGCCGACGGCCGCTGGGAAAGCGGATTCATTTGTGAGCCGTATGGTTTGACGGGCGCGCAGGACATCAGTCATTTGGGGGGGTGGCGGGCTTATTTAGATAGTCTGAAACAGTTGTGATTGTGTGGCGAGGGAGCTTGCTCCCGCTCGGCTGCGTAGCAGACGCTTTTGCGGCCGCTGCACTTCGGTAAATCCCTCGCCACCCTTTACAACCCTGCAAATCCGAGCACCTTTTCCTACAAGGCCACTAAACTGATTTCATTGGGTCTGCGCCAAGGAAATCGCCATGTCGCTCCGTTCGCCGTTGTATTCCCAGCGCAAGCCGCTCCTGCTCGTGGCGGGGCTGCTAGGTGCAGGCTTTCTGATCATTTCATTGTTGGGCTACCACGCTGCCAACACTTCGGTACGGGACCACACGCTCAGGACGCTGTACCTGAACCTGCTGATCGGCCTGATCGTGACGCTGGCGGTGTTGGCAATCCTCTATCAATTGATCAGCAGCTACCAACGCCGCATCGACGCCCAGGCGACCCTCGACAGCCTGACTGAACTTCCCAACCGCCGTGGCTTCGACCTGTTGGCGGTACAAGCCCTGCACGAAGCCCAACGTGAACCCCAACCCCTGGCGGCGCTGCTGCTGGAACTGGACGAGTTCAAGCGACTGGACACCACCCATGGTCATATCGCCAGCGACCAACTGTTGACCGGGTTCGCTCGCGACTTGACCGACAGCCTGCGGCATTCGGACATCGTGTGCCGCTGGAGTGGCGAGACGTTTATCGTGCTGCTCAAGGACACCGACGGGCAGAACGGTCTGAAGATCGCTGAGAAAATTCGTCAACGGATCGAACAACAACGTTATTTCTGCAGTGGCAAAGAGCTGCGGGTCACCGTCAGCATCGGCCTCACCACCTTGCAGGACGAAGATACCTTGCACAGCCTGCTGTCGCGGACCGATCATGCACTGCAACGCGCCCGGCAAACCGGGAACAACCGAACCTGTGTACAGATGCCTCATTCCAGCTATGAATAAACCCGACTTGTGCCCGGCCTGTGGCGCCAGCAATGACTGCACCCTGGCCGACCCGCGAACCGCCGACCGCGCCTGCTGGTGTTACGGCGTGAGCATCGACCCGGCCGTGCTTGAAGCATTGCCGGCCGAGCTGCGCGATCAGTCCTGCCTGTGCCCACGTTGCGCCCAGGTCGAAACCCAGTTGCGGGCCAAGCCGCAGCCGATCGCGTAAGATGCCCGCCCTTCGCTCTCTTGCCTGACCTGCCCCATGCGCCTTGACCGCTTCCTCAGTAATCTGCCGCGTTTCAATCGCCAACAAGTCCGGTTGTTGTTGGTGGAACGCCGGGTGCGGATCGACGGGCAGATCATCAGCGATCCTCATGCACAGGTGCGCGAATTCAGCCGGGTCGAAGTCGATGAACAGGTGCTGCAAGCCGGTCGCCCGCCCCGGTATTTCATGCTGCACAAACCGCCCGGTTGCGTCAGCGCCACCCGCGACCCGCAGCACCCCACCGTGCTGGACCTGCTGGATGAGCCAGACAAGGACGACCTGCACATCGCCGGGCGGCTGGACTTCAACACCACCGGGCTGATGCTGATCACCAATGACGGCAGTTGGTCACGACGCCTGACCCAACCGCAGACCAAACTGCCCAAGGTCTATTACGTCGAGACCGAGCAACTCATCACCGCCGAATACGCCGTCACCTTCGCACGCGGGCTGTACTTCGCTTTCGAAAACCTCACCACCCAGCCTGCGGAACTGCTACTGCTGGGGCCAAGATCGGCCCGGCTGAGCATCGTTGAAGGCCGCTATCACCAGGTCAAACGCATGTTCGGCCACTTCGACAACAAGGTGTTGCGCCTGCACCGTGAACGCATGGGACCGCTGCTGCTGGACGCCGAACTTGAGCCGGGCCAATACCGTGCCCTGAGCCCTGAAGAGATCCAGCTGATCTGATCGTATGACCGCTCGGCAGAAGTGTCGGGCAATTGTCAAACAACACTTGCGCGACGGCCGGTCCACTGCTTGAATCAAACCGTCGGCCGAAATGTGACCGATGAGTCACCACATACTTCCAAGAAACTTTTTGCCGGCCGGAGCCTCCTCGGGTTCCTTCTTAACTCCGGCAAACTGCCCGCCATAACAATACCCGTCGACCGGCTTTCGTGGATCGACATGGGCCTTATCTTTCAGGCGTATGCCTACCTGTCACATTGCTCGTGCAATCTCCGCTTGCCAGGAGTCTTATGACATGAGGCCAGAAATCGCTGTGCTGGATATACAGGGTCAGTATCGGGTTTACACGGAGTTCTATCGCGCAGACGCCGCGCAAAAGACCATTATCCTGGTCAACGGCTCGATGGCCACCACCGCGTCGTTTGCACAGACCGCCAAAAACCTCTACCCGCAATTCAACGTCGTACTGTACGACCAGCCCTACGCGGGCAAGTCCAAACCCCACAACCGCCATGAAAAAATGCTGACCAAAGAGATCGAAGGCCAGATCCTCCTGGAGTTGATCGATCACTTTGCCGCAGAGCATGTGCTGTCTTTTTCCTGGGGCGGCGCCGCCACCCTCACCGCCTTGGCCCAGCGTCCACGGCGCATCGAAAAAGCGGTGATCAGCTCGTTCTCCCCAGTGCTCAATGCACCGATGCGCGACTACCTGGAGCGCGGCGTGGATTACCTGGGCAGCCTGGACGGCGACCGCGTGGGACACCTGGTCAACAGCACCATCGGCAAACACTTGCCGCCGCTGTTCAAGCGCTTCAACTATCGCCACGTCAGCAGCCTGGCCGAGCACGAATATGGGCAGATGCATTTCCACATCAACGACGTGCTCCACAGCGACCGGTTGTGCTACGTCAACGCGGCGAAAAAAATCAACGTGCCGGTGCTGTTCCTGAACGGCGAATGGGACGAATACACCTCAGCCAGCGATGCCAAGGTCTTCGCCGACCACGTGCAACACAGCACCTTCAGCACGCTGCAAGCCACGGGGCATTTCCTGGACATGGAACACAAAGCCGCCTGCCGCGACAGCCGTGATGCCCTGCTGGGTTTCCTCAAGCAGCCCCATCAAGAAAGCCGGCCGCGCTACAACTACGTGCAGGACTACCATGCCCTGGCTATGTGAAACCGAGTCCTCGCGAGCAAGCCCCGCTCTGCCCCAACAGACACGGGGCTTGCCCGCGAACGACCGCTCTGGTTTGAGGTTTGCGTAGACGCATCACCGCTGCGCCCGTAAAGAAAAACTTCAAATCCGCGCCCACATCTGGTACAAAGTCAGCCGCTCTGAGCGGGTGTCGTATAATGGCATTACTCCAGCTTCCCAAGCTGATAACGAGGGTTCGATTCCCTTCGCCCGCTCCACTGCATCATTCTGCGGACTTCCGCAGAAGTCCAAGAGAGTCTGCAAGTCGTTGCCACACAAAGGCTTTT
>LNAP01000768.1_pt1 | contig 35562 bp, 31 predicted proteins | sample 602601 | NCBI WGS metagenome assembly LNAP01 (sample SAMN02440304, study PRJNA202911) | soil metagenome | biome: Subtropical and temperate rainforests or woodlands; isolation source: soil samples (1 kg each in a 20% v/v slurry with milli Q water) were... ... | reverse complement strand
GCATCAGCGGAGAGGTGGATGAGCGGTTTAAGTCGCACGCCTGGAAAGCGTGTTTAGGATAATATCCTAACGAGGGTTCGAATCCCTCCCTCTCCGCCATACATCAAGCAATTGATTTTCAAGGGCTTTTTTCATAAGGATGCAAAAGTCCTGTACCGAAAGGTGTACCACTATGAAGCCTTTTGTCTTTGCACGAAAGCAAAGGAACTATGTAAGGTGGTGCTCACCATTTACCAATCAACCAATCACCTGCTCAACAACCGTTGAGCCAGAATTGTGGGGTAGTCCTGCCTATGCCCGGCAATGAGGTACACATAGGTATCGCTATCGATCCGTCGGTAGACCAATTTGTGATGCGAGGTATAGATGTTCTGGTAATCCAAGATGCCCACTGATGCCAGTTCTTGGACAGACGTTCCATTGAAAATACCAGAGTCAACCTTCTCCAGCTTTTCAAAAATCTCGTCCTCGGCTTTCAGCCATGCGACTTCGCCCCACTTGTCGAGCATATAGTCCTGAAGCGAAAGCAAGTCCGCCTGGGCATCGGGAAGAACGATGACCGCCATTATTTGCGGCTTTGACGAGCAGCCAGCAGTTGCGCCCGTGATTCCGCTACGGAAATGCCTTTCCCTTGTATGCGGTCCTTCTCGCCCAGGGCAATGATTTTCAAAGCCGCAATGAGCGCTTCCTTTTCCTGAAATTGCTTGACGCCCTCAATCACCATGCTGGCCTCACCATTCTGGGTGATAACAAACGGATTCCCGTTCATTTCCAGATCTTCGGAAATCTGGGCCGCATGGCTTTTCAGGTATGAAATGGACTTGATGTTGGCGATGGACTGCATGTTGCCTCCTGGGATTTGTTAGGTCTAAATTTAGTACTAAATTTAGTTGGCGTCAATGATCGACGTGTCCCCACCGTGTAGGAATAATGCCAGGTGTTGCATTTCGGGGTACCGGTTTTTCTGGGACACTTTCACGCACTAATAAAAAATATCTTTTTAATCAATTGGTTGGTTATGATGTCTGGAGAATTCCGTCCTCTTCGCCATACATCAAGCAAAAACGCGACATTGACGGTTATTTTTTACATCTACCCGCTAACTATCCCGCGGTCTGTCTATATCCAATAGACCAACTGCGTAGCGTGTCGGGGTAGCCATAAACAGTGGCCGAGCCTTCCAGCGCCAGAATCCGGCGTTTTATTGAATCGACGCTCATGGCTTGCACTTCTCCAATGCGCTTACCCCCTTTCTTTCGCATCTTTCTTCGAAGTCTGATCCACAAGAATTCCCATTTTCCATCAAACGAGATTGGGTTCATCAGCTACGGTTGCTGGCTAATCCCTCTTGGCAATCAATATCAACTATTTTTTAGTTGCTTTTCCCACGCGACAGAAAAGTTTTCGTTGACATGCCTTCTGGCTGACCTGCAGCCTGGGTACTTCCTCTTAGGATCCCAAGGCGAAAAAGTGGGCCATGAGCATCACAAACAGCATGATGGCTACGGTGATGCGGCTGACATCATCTTTAATGGCATACACCACCGGATCGTCATGCATTTCACCGCGCGAGGTTTTAATCCATAGCCTGCCCAGCCAATACACCAGGCCAATGGCGACGAGCCATAAGAGTTGGGGCGTGGCATAGCGCGTTTGCGTTTCGGGCGAGCTGATGAATAAACCAAATACCACCGCTGCCGAGAGTGCGGTACCCACACCCAGCGGCCACAACACGGTTAAGTCCGTGACGCGATAGTCGCGGCCGTGGGCTTTATCAAGGCCTGATTTTTCCAGCGAGACAAGCTCCGCGCAGCGTTTAACCAACGCCAGGCTTAAAAAGATAAAGACCGAAAAAGCCAGCAGCCATGAACTGGTGGCAACCTCAATGGCTACGGCACCTGCCAGAATGCGCAGGGTGTAGAGCAAGGAGAGCATGATCGCGTCAATCAAGACATATTTTTTCAGCGTCCAGCTGTATGCGCTGGTGAGCGCAAGATAGGCGAGCAGCATCAGGCAAAAGCTGATGGAGACGCAATAGGCCAGCAAAAAAGCGCTGGCCAAGCTCACACCGGCAACAGCCAGTCCATGCAAAATGGAGAGCCTGGCGCTGGCAAAAGGACGCAGTCGTTTGCGCGGATGGAGGCGATCGCTGTCCAGGTCCCACAAGTCATTGACAATATAGGTGGCTGATGCGGCCAGGGAAAAAGCCAGAAATGCCAAACCCATGGAGAATAATTTGTTGATCTCCATGAAAGAGAATGCGGTGAGCAAAGGCACGAAGAGCAGCAGGTTTTTTATCCATTGATGCACGCGCAAGGCACGCAGCCAGTCGGTCAGGGTGGCTTTTTCGTTGGGAAATTCTCGTTCGATGGGGGTTTTTTCACGCACGGTCGCCGCAAGCGCTGGCGGGGCGCCGACCAAAATGGCGGCTTTGGCAACCTGCCAGATGGGTAAATCTGCCTGTGTGTCGCCAGCATAAACAAAGGATGAACCCACATTTTCCTGGATGGCTTTTAATTTTGCGCGGCCTTTGAGGTTATGGCCAGGTGTCGTGGCGAGCACTTGGTCAAAGAGCCCAAGCTGCCGGGCAACGGCGTCAGCAATGGTGGCGTGGGCAGCGGTGGCGAGAATAATCCGGCGGCCTTGCGCTTTTTCTTCGCGCAAATAGGCAACGAGCGGCTCACGATAAGGCAGGCTCTCGGTCGCAAGCCAGGTTTTTTCTGCAATGATGGCTTTAAAACCTGCACGGCCTTTGAGTAACCAAAGGGGCACACGCAACAGATTCAAGGGCGACTGCTTGATGACATGAATGAGCGACTCGACCAAGGTATCTGTGAGCGTGAGCGTGCCATCTAAATCTACAACGAGTGGCGTGTTGGTTTTGCTTAGGGTCTGGCTCATTGGTGTGGCGGCGCGGTTGGAATATGGGCGGAATTATAGTCAGTGTGCATAAAACGCTTAGGCATGGCATTCGCTGCCGTTTTGCCGCCGTCTCGCCAGCGCCGACTTTTTACGCATTGCATTTTGTATCTTACGGTGTGTTTGTCTTGCGGATTCTGTCATGCTTTATTTGCCCTGAGGCCACTTGCCAGCTATAATCTTGCGGTTTGCCAAATACCGCAAAAGTTCTTGCGGATTTGGTTTTATTTACTGCAAGATTCATCAAGGAGCCTACTGTGCCTCATTTTCCGCCCGCTCTTCTCGCTTTGGCCGACGGAACGATATTCAGGGGCAAAAGCATAGGCGCTTCCGGGCAGCGTGTGGGTGAGGCGGTGTTTAATACTTCGCTCACAGGCTATCAGGAAATTCTCACTGATCCTTCCTACACACAGCAAATTGTCACGCTGACTTATCCGCATATCGGCAATTATGGCGTGAATGGCGAGGATGGTGAATCCGGTCGCATTTGCGCCTCTGGCCTGGTGATACGGGACTTGCCGTTGCTGGCTTCCAACTTTCGCAGCGAACAATCATTGGACGCTTACTTGCGTGCGCAAAATGTGCTGGGCATTGCGGATATTGATACCCGCAAACTCACGCGCCTGTTGCGTGAAAAGGGGGCGCAGGCGGCTTGTCTTGTGGCTGGCGATTCCATCGGCGAAACCTTGAATGCCGAAGAGGCTGTGCGCCAGGCGCAGGCTTTTCCGGGTTTGGCAGGGATGGATTTAGCTAAAGTAGTTACCACGCCTGCGCCTTACGAATGGACGGAAGGCGAGTGGGCTTTAGGGGCTGGATTTGCAGCGCAAGCTGCAACAAAGTTTCATGTTGTGGCTTACGATTTTGGCGTCAAGCGCAACATTTTGCGCATGCTGGCTTCTCGTGGTTGTCGGCTAACCGTTGTGCCTGCAAAAACACCTGCGGCTGAAGTTCTGGCGATGAATCCCGATGGCGTGTTTTTATCCAACGGACCGGGGGATCCTGAGCCTTGCGATTATGCGATTGCGGCGATTCGTGAATTCCTTGGGCGGCGTGTGCCCACGTTTGGTATTTGCCTGGGCCATCAGTTGATGGCCTTGGCCGCGGGCGCGAAAACGCAAAAAATGAAGTTTGGCCATCATGGCGCTAACCACCCGGTGAAGGATTTAACGACGGGCAAAGTGCTTATTACAAGTCAAAATCACGGCTTTATGGTTGATCCGGCGACTTTGCCTGCCAATGTCGGCGTGACGCACATCTCCTTGTTTGACGGCAGCTTGCAGGGCATGCAGTGGACGGATCGTCCGGCCTTGTGTTTTCAGGGGCATCCCGAGGCCAGCCCGGGGCCGCATGATGTGGGTTATCTCTTTGACCGTTTTATCTCTTTAATGGCTGAATCTAGCAACTAGATCAATTCAGAACCAGACCAGCAAGCCTAACAAGGCCGAGAAAGCAAAAACGCACTATGCCCAAGCGCACCGACATTAAAAGTATTCTCATCATTGGCGCAGGCCCGATCATTATTGGTCAGGCTTGCGAGTTTGACTATTCCGGCGCGCAGGCGTGCAAAGCATTGCGTGAAGAAGGCTATCGCGTCATTCTGGTGAATTCCAATCCGGCCACGATCATGACCGACCCGGACATGGCGGATGTGACCTACATCGAGCCGATCACCTGGCGCGTGCTGGAAAACATCATCGAAAAAGAGCGCCCGGATGCGATCTTGCCCACCATGGGCGGGCAGACGGCGCTGAATTGTGCCTTGGATTTGGCCAAGCATGGCGTGCTGGAAAAATTTGGCGTCGAGATGATCGGCGCCTCGCGCGAGGCGATTGATAAGGCGGAAGACCGCGAAAAGTTCAAGCGCGCAATGACCAGGATTGGCTTGGGCTCGGCGCGGTCCGGCATTGCGCACAGCATGGAAGAAGCGCAGCAGGTGCAAGGCGCGATGGGTTTTCCGACCATTATCCGGCCATCCTTCACCATGGGTGGCTCGGGCGGCGGCATCGCTTACAACCAGGAAGAGTTTGTTGAAATCTGCAAGCGCGGCCTGGAGGCTTCGCCCACCAAAGAGCTGCTGATTGAAGAGTCGCTTTTGGGCTGGAAAGAGTATGAAATGGAAGTGGTGCGGGATTGCAAGGACAATTGCATCATCATTTGTTCCATTGAAAACCTGGACCCGATGGGCGTGCATACGGGTGATTCGATCACTGTGGCGCCTGCGCAAACGCTGACTGATCGCGAATATCAGATCATGCGCAACGCCAGCATCGCCGTGTTGCGCGAGATTGGTGTGGATACGGGCGGCTCGAACGTGCAGTTTGCGGTGAATCCGAAAAACGGCCAGATGGTGGTGATCGAGATGAACCCGCGCGTGTCGCGTTCGTCTGCGCTTGCCTCAAAAGCCACGGGTTTCCCTATTGCAAAAATCGCCGCCAAGCTGGCTGTGGGCTACACCCTGGATGAACTGAAAAACGACATCACGGGCGGCGCAACCCCCGCGTCGTTTGAACCTTCGATTGATTACGTGGTTACCAAGATCCCGCGCTTTGCGTTTGAGAAATTTCCGCAAGCCAATGACCGGCTGACCACGCAGATGAAATCCGTGGGCGAAGTCATGGCTATCGGTCGCACCTTTCAGGAATCCATGCAAAAAGCCTTGCGCGGGCTGGAAGTCGGCGTGTATGGTTTTGACGAAGTGGTCGCGACCAAAGAAGAAATCAATCATGAGCTGGCCAACCCCGGTCCGCAGCGGATTTGGTATGTTGCCCAGGCTTTCCGTGAAGGCTATACGCAGGACGAGCTGTTTGCCTTGACCAAAATCGACCCCTGGTTCCTCGCGCAGATTGAAGACATCGTTAAAACCGAATCCTGGTTAAGCTCGCAGAACCTGGCCGATCTGGATGCTGCCACCTTGCGCCGCTTGAAGCGGCAGGGTTTTTCAGACCGGCGCATTGGCTTAAAAGTCGGCGCTGGCGAGACGGCGATACGCGAACGTCGGCATGCCATGGGCATTCGTCCGGTGTATAAGCGCGTGGATACGTGTGCGGCGGAGTTCTCTACGGCGACTGCCTACATGTATTCGACCTACGAAGAAGAATGCGAAGCGCAGCCGACCAAGCGCCGCAAGATCATGGTGCTGGGCGGCGGGCCGAACCGCATTGGTCAAGGCATCGAGTTCGATTACTGCTGCGTGCATGCGGTGCTGGCGATGCGTGAGGATGGGTATGAGACCATCATGATCAATTGCAATCCCGAAACGGTATCGACCGATTACGACACCTCGGATCGCTTGTATTTCGAATCATTGACGCTAGAAGATATTCTGGAAATCGTGCATATCGAACAACCCGAAGGCGTCATTGTGCAGTTTGGCGGGCAGACGCCTTTGAAACGTGCGCGTGAGCTGGAAGCCAACGGCGTGCCGATAATCGGCACGAGCCCGGATATGATCGACGCTGCGGAAGACCGCGAGCGGTTCCAGCAGCTCTTGCATGATTTAGGTTTGAAACAGCCACCGAACCGTACCGCGCGCACGGAAGCGGATGCGCTGCGTCTGGCCGAGGAAATCGGCTATCCGCTGGTGGTGCGTCCATCGTATGTGTTGGGCGGGCGGGCGATGGAAATCGTGCATGAGCAGAAGGACCTTGAGCGCTATATGCGCGATGCGATCAAGGTGTCGAACGATTCGCCCGTGTTGCTGGATCGTTTTTTGAACGATGCGACCGAGGTTGATGTGGATGCCTTGTGTGATGGCAAGGACGTCCTCATTGGCGGCATCATGGAACATATCGAACAGGCGGGTGTGCATTCAGGCGATTCTGCTTGCTCCTTGCCGCCGTTTTCGTTGTCGCCTGAAATTCAGGACGAATTGCGGCGGCAAACCAAAATGATGGCGCATGGCTTGAGCGTCGTTGGCTTGATGAATGTGCAATTCGCCATTCAGGGGCAGGGCAAGGACGCGGTGGTGTATGTGCTGGAAGTGAACCCGCGTGCCTCGCGTACCGTGCCGTTTGTGTCCAAAGCCACCAGCCTGCCGCTGGCCAAAATCGCCGCGCGCTGCATGGCCGGGCGCAGCCTGGCGGATCAGGGTGTGACGAAAGAAATTATTCCGCCGTATTTCTCGGTCAAAGAAGCCGTGTTCCCCTTCATCAAGTTCCCCGGTGTGGATAGCATCCTGGGGCCGGAAATGAAGTCCACCGGTGAAGTCATGGGCGTAGGCCGCACGTTTGGCGAGGCCTTTGTCAAATCACAGTTGGCGGCGGGCACGCGCTTGCCCAAAGCGGGCAAGGTGTTTATCAGCGTTAAAACGGCGGATAAGCCCAAAGCGGTGGATGTAGCCGCACAATTACATGCGCTGGGCTTTACTTTAAAAGCAACCAAGGGTACGGGCGCGGCGATTAGCGCGGCGGGCATTCCTGTCACCATCGTCAATAAGGTGAATGAAGGTCGCCCGCATGTTGTGGATATGATTAAAAATGGCGACATGGCCCTGATTATCAATACGGTGGAAGAGAGCCGGGGTGCGATCAACGATTCCCGCTCGATCCGGACCTCTGCGCTAGGCGCGCGGGTGACGTTGTTTACCACTATCGAAGGCGCCCAAGCGGCTTGCGCGGGCATGCGCCACGCGGGCTTGGAGACTTATTCACTGCAACAGTTGCACGACGAGTTTTTAACATGAGTGGAAAATTTCCTATTACTTTGCATGGCGCGGAGTTGTTGCGCACGGAGTTGCAACGCTTGAAGACGGTGGAGCGCCCTGCCGTGATTGCCGCCATTGCGGAAGCGCGCTCGCATGGCGATTTATCAGAAAATGCCGAATACGATGCCGCTAAAGAACGGCAAGGCTTTATCGAAGGCCGCATCGCGGAAGTCGAGGGCAAGCTGGGCAATGCACAGATCATTGACCCGGCCTCGCTCGATGCCGATGGCCGCGTGGTGTTTGGCGCAACGGTCGAACTGGAAAACATGGAGAGCGGTGCGGTTGTCACCTACCAAATCGTGGGTGACGATGAGGCGGACATCAAACTCGGCAAAATTTCATTTAACTCGCCCGTGGCGCGTGCGCTGATTGGCAAGTTCAGCGGCGATGACGTGGAAGTCCAGACGCCTGGTGGCGTGTATGAGTTTGAAATTCTGGATGTCAAATACGTTTAAGGCATGTCCCGCTTTTTTGCGTCTCGGTTGGGTGGCTTGCATTTGGGTGACTCCCTGTATGCGCTGATTACGGCCATCTGGCTGGGTAGCCAGGTGGCGATAGGCTACATTGCTGCCCCTGTGCTGTTTTCAAAATTAGCCGACCGGGCGTTGGCGGGTGAGTTAGCCGGTGCGATGTTTACGGTGATGGCCTGGGTCAGTATCGCTTGTGGCGGCTTTTTATTGTTGTATCTGCTACTGACGCATGCCAGGCGCGCGGCGAGACTGGCGGTGTTTTGGCTGGTGGTCGGGATGCTGTTAATGACCATTGCGGGTCACTTTGGCCTGCGGATTGAGATGGATAGGCTAAAACAGTCAGCCTGGCCCCTAGCCATATCAAACATGTCATCAGACAACCCGTTGCGTGTGCGCTTCGGGTTGCTGCATGGGGTTTCCAGTGGCTTGTATTTGATGCAAACCCTGATGGGCGTAGTGCTCGTGGTGTTGCAAGCGAGGAGCAGAAAGCCTGGGGGCGGGGTTTAAGCTGTTTCAGCGGCTAGATCAGGGGATTTCGGAGTTCGGAGTTCGCCTGGGCCGAATGAAGATTTAGCCTGTTTTAACGCGTGCGTTTTTTCAGGGCTTCGGTGTGGGCAGCTTCCTGTTTTTTAGTGCCTATGTGCCGTGATGTACGCCGTGTCGCCAGGGCCGAGTTTTTCACAGCTTCATCAGCAGGCTTCTCGCGCCAGAGCACGAGCAGATTGCCGATGTGTTGCACTTCGGCACAAGCAAGGGTTTGGCAGATTTCGGCAAAGAGCGCAGGCCGCGCTTCGCGCTCTATCCCGTATAGTCTGACTTTGATGAGTTCGTGGGCCTTCAGGCAGCGATCAATTTCGGCCATGACGGTCGGGGAAAGCCCCTTTTGGCTGATCGAGACGACAGGGTTTAAGTGGTGTGCGGCGGCGCGAAGGGCGCGGCGCTGGGTGGGGTTTAATTCAATCATGGGCGAATTGTAGCGTGACCGAGAAAATCAAGCGTAATAAAAAAAATAAAGCCTGGATGATGGAGCATGTCACGGACACGTATGTGCAACGTGCTAAATCCGAAGGCTGGCGTTCGCGCGCCGCTTTCAAACTCATGGAAATTGATGCGGGCGACAAGCTGTTGCGGCCGGGCATGACGGTGGTTGATCTGGGTTCGGCGCCCGGCAGTTGGTCGCAAGTGGCATCAAAGCGCATCTTGCCCAATGGGCGGCTGATTGCGCTGGATATTTTGCCGATGGACAGTTTAAATGGCGTGGATTTTATTCAAGGTGATTTTCGTGAGGATGAGGTGCTGCATCTTCTGGAAGAAAAACTGCAGGGTCGCCAAGTAGACCTTGTATTGTCCGATATGGCCCCCAATATGTCAGGTATAGAGTTGGTGGATCAGGCGCGGGTCATGTTGCTCGCTGAGCTCACGCTGGACTTTTGCGAGAGAAACTTGAAACCTGGCGGCGTTATGCTGGTCAAAGTTTTTCAAGGTTTGGGTTTCATGGAATTGCGTGCTGCGGTCTTGAAAATGTTTAAAACAGTGCAGGTGAGAAAGCCTGCCGCTTCGCGGGGCAGGAGCGCGGAGAGTTTTTTGTTGGCGCAAGGTAAACAATAAGCGGCGTTTTTTCCGGGCTTTGCGTTGCCGTGGTTTGCGCATTATGATCTGCAGCAATAGAATGGGCTGACTGCATAGCCTGTAGAAAGATGAATTATTGTGAATAATATGCTAAAGAATATATTGATCTGGTTGGTCGTGGGCGTCGTTTTGATGACGGTGTTCAATCAGTTCAGCTCGCACCAGTCAGCCCAAAATACGCTGGAATACTCCCAGTTCCTGGAGGAAGTAAAACAAGGGCGCATTAGCAAAGTGGTCATCCAGGGGCACACGCTGGAAGCGACGACAACGGATGGCAAGCGTGTCATGTCTTACGCGCCACAAGATTTCTGGATGGTGTCTGATCTTCTCAAGAGTAATGTGGCGGTGGTTGCCAAGCCCGAGGAAGAGCAGTCGTTCCTGATGAGTATTCTGGTGTCTTGGTTCCCCATGCTGCTGCTGGTCGGGGTGTGGGTTTATTTCATGCGTCAGATGCAGGGCGGTGGCAAGGGCGGCGCGCTCTCGTTTGGCAAGAGCAAGGCACGCTTGCTGGATGAGTCCACCAATGTGATTACCTTTGTGGATGTCGCCGGTTGCGATGAGGCCAAGGAGGAAGTCTCTGAACTGGTGGACTTTTTGCGCGACCCGACCAAGTTTCAAAAACTCGGCGGGCGCATTCCGCGTGGCGTATTGCTGGTAGGTAGCCCTGGAACGGGTAAGACTTTGCTCGCTAAAGCCATTGCGGGCGAAGCCAAAGTGCCGTTTTTCTCTATTTCAGGTTCTGATTTTGTTGAAATGTTCGTGGGCGTGGGCGCATCCCGTGTGCGGGATATGTTCGAACAAGCGAAAAAAACGGCTCCTTGCATTGTGTTCATTGATGAAATTGACGCAGTAGGCCGCCAGCGTGGTGCGGGGTTGGGTGGTGGCAATGATGAACGCGAGCAAACCTTGAACCAGTTGCTGGTTGAAATGGATGGTTTCGAAGGGATGTCAGGCGTGATTGTGATCGCCGCCACCAACCGTCCCGACGTGCTTGATCCTGCCTTGTTGCGTCCTGGCCGCTTTGATCGGCAAGTGGTTGTGCCTTTGCCGGACATCCGCGGCCGCGAGCAGATCATTAAAGTGCATATGAGGAAAGTTCCCGTTGCGCCGGACGTGGATGCCAGCGTGTTGGCGCGTGGCTGTCCTGGATTTTCGGGCGCGGACCTGGCCAATCTGGTCAATGAAGCTGCCTTGTTCGCCGCGCGGGGCAACAAGCGTCTGGTGGATATGGAAGATTTTGAGCGTGCCAAGGACAAGATCATGATGGGCGCTGAACGCCGCTCCATGATCATGCAGGAAGAAGAGCGCAGGAATACCGCTTACCACGAGTCCGGCCATGCGGTGGTGGCCATGTTGTTGCCTAAAACCGACCCCGTGCATAAGGTCAGCATCATGCCGCGCGGGCGTGCCTTAGGGATTACCATGCAGTTGCCGGAAGAAGATCGTTTCAGCCAGGATAAAGTGCGTTTGTTGTGCACCGTGGCGGTGTTGTTTGGCGGTCGCATCGCTGAAGAACTGTTCATGCACCAAATGACGACCGGTGCTTCAAACGACTTTCAGCGTGCGACGGATTTGGTGCGCCGCATGGTGACGCAATGGGGTATGTCCGACGTGCTTGGCCCCATGGTGTATGGCGAAGAAGAGGGCGAGGTATTCCTTGGCCGTTCCGTGACCACGCATAAAAACATGTCTGAAGCCACGATGCAGACAGTGGATCAGGAAATCCGCCGCATTCTGGACGGCCAATATGCCTTGGCGCGCCGCCTGCTGGAAGAAAACCGCGACAAGGTAGAAGCCATGACCGCAGCGCTCTTGGAGTGGGAAACGATTGATGCGGATCAAGTCAAGGACATCATGGCAGGCAAGCCGCCGCGCGCACCCAAATTGGTGACGCCACCACTTGCCCCCAAGTCTGATGACGATGGTGCGGCGAGCGGTGCGGCTACCAGCACCGCACCGGCTTGATTCTGTGCTCGGCTTGAGTCCAGAGACCGTCATTGGACCGAGATTTGTTTTAACCAGGTTTTCGCGTGAAACAACACCATTTGATGCCGGGCCACGCCGCTCGCGCAGCGAACCAGACAGCCACCCCCGGGAGGTTGGGCGGGGGGCGGGATGCGTCGCCTGCGTTGCGCCGCCGCAGTCGGCCGGCTGCGTAAAAGCCGGCCGTGTCTTGCCTCGCGGCTGGGCGAGGGCGGGCCTTGATGCGGCCTTTCGCGTGTTTCATCATCAGCGGGTGGTAGTTACACCATGAGCGTTAGCCAGGACAGCCGCTGGTGTCAATGATGCGCGAGTTGCAATGTGGCCGCTATATGCTGGACTTGACGCGGCCGCGCATCATGGGGATTGTTAACCTCACGGACGATTCCTTTTCTGGCGATGGCTGGCAAGGGCAGGCCGAGGCAGCGATTGCGCATGGCTTGCGTTTGATTGACGAAGGCGCGGATCTGCTTGACCTGGGGGCGGAGTCTTCCCGCCCAGGCGCTGCGCCCGTTTCGGCACAACAGGAAATCGACCGGCTCTTGCCCGTCCTGCAGGGCTTGGCGGCTTGTGGTGTGCCCCTGTCTGTGGATACCACCAAGCCTGAAGTCATGCGCATGGCATTAGCCGGCGGCGCTGACATGGTCAATGACATTCAAGCCCTGTGCGCACCCGGTGCGCTTGAATTGCTCGCGACCAGCGCTGCGGGCATATGCTTGATGCACAAGCAGGGCGCACCGCAAACCATGCAGCATGCGCCCCATTACGCCGACGTGGTGCGAGAAGTGGCTGATTTCCTGGCTGGGCGCGTGAAAGCGGTACAGCAAGCAGGGATAGCAATTGCCCGTGTGTGTATTGATCCGGGTTTTGGTTTTGGTAAAACACCTGAACATAATCTACGCTTATTGCATCATTTGGATCAAATGGATGTGCTAAAACTTCCCTTGTTGGTTGGCTTGTCGCGCAAGTCCGTGTTGGGCACGGTGACAGGCCGCGAGCCAAAAGAACGACTTGCGGCAGGCATAGCGGCACACGTATTGGCAATGGTTAAAGGCGCAAGGATTTTGCGCGTGCATGATGTAGCCGCTACCCGCGATGCGGTGGCGATTTATAACGCGGTAGAGGTGGCGGATGGCTAGACGTTATTTTGGGACAGATGGTGTGCGCGGACGTGTAGGCGAGGCGCCGATTACGCCGGAGTTTGTGATGCGTTTGGGTTATGCCGCAGGCGTTGTGCTGGCAGCAAAAGAAGAGCATGCGGTGGAGCATCCCACAGTGCTTATTGGCAAGGACACGCGGATTTCCGGCTATATGCTGGAAGCGGCTTTGGAGGCTGGATTTGCTGCTGCCGGCGTGGATGTGATGTTGTGCGGTCCCATGCCAACGCCGGCCGTCGCTTATCTCACGCGAGCCTTGCGTTTGCAGGCAGGGGTGGTGATTTCTGCTTCCCACAATCCGTATGATGATAACGGCATCAAGTTTTTCTCAGCCCAAGGCACCAAATTGCCGGATGCCATCGAGCTGGCGATTGAAGCGCAGCTCGATCAACCCATGGCATGCATGCCCTCCGCGCGCCTGGGTAAGGCGCGGCGCATGGACGATGCGGCCGGGCGATACATCGAATTTTGCAAGAGCACTTTCCCCAATGAGCTGGATTTGCGCGGCTTGAAGTTAGTCGTCGATAGTGCCCATGGTGCAGCGTATCAGGTGGCGGCCAAGGTGTTCCATGAGTTGGGTGCTGAAATAGTCGGCGTTGGTGACACGCCGAATGGCCTGAATATCAACGATCACGTGGGGGCAACAGCGCCGCAGGCGATGCGCGAAGCCGTGCTGGCGCACCAGGCCGATGCGGGGATTGCGTTGGATGGCGATGGCGACCGGTTGGTCATGGTCGATGCCGCAGGCGGGATTTATGATGGCGATTGTCTGCTTTACGTGATCGCACGCCACCTCTCGCGCACGACCAAAGTAGCGGGCGTGGCGGGTACCTTGATGAGTAATCTGGGTTTTGAGCATGCACTGTCCAGGCTCAGCATCCCGCTTGGTCGCGCCAAGGTGGGCGACCGTTATGTGCTGGAGATGATGCAGGCGAACGCTTGGCTGTTGGGGGGGGAAAATTCAGGCCACGTGATTTGTCTTGACCGGCACACCACGGGCGACGGCATTATCGCCGCCTTGCAGGTGTTGGCGGCCTTGCGTGCGGATGAGGAAACCCTGCAAACTGCCTGCGCGGATCTGGTGCTGTATCCGCAAAAACTCATCAATGTTCGTCTTGTTGCCGGTTTTGACTGGAAAAAAAACGCAGATATTCTGGCGGCCGTGGCAGCGGCTGAAGCGGCATTGGTCGGGAATGGCCGCGTTTTGCTGCGGCTGTCGGGCACCGAGCCCTTGTTACGCGTCATGGTGGAGGGACGTGATGCGGCTCTCGTCATGCACCATGCGGAGCACATTGCTGGCGTTTTGCGGCGGGCGATCGAGTGTTCTGCGCTCAACAAAAAGGCTTGAGCCGAGCGTTTTTTTGGCCTGTTTTTTGGCGTCAGTGAGGCTGCCTGCGACCTCATGGTGTGAATGGTACTGCTGCGGCGAGGCGATAATACAACCCAGCGAGAGCGCTGTTATCGGGGTGAATACCTGTTCGCCCTGGCGATTCTCGGCAGTAAAGCCGCGCATTGCCAGATGTTCAGGCGCTAACAGATGCACGAGTCGCTGGTCAAACAGGGCCAGCGCATTCTGGCAGCGTGATTCCCAGTCGCTGCTTTGAAACAACACCATGAAATCATCCCCGCCAATGTGGCCGAGAAAGTCCAGGCGAGGGTCGATGACTTCACCCAACACCTGGGCGAGCATCAGAATGACATCATCGCCCCGACGAAAACCATAAGTGTCGTTATAGGGTTTAAAGGCATCGAGGTCGGCATAACAGGCAACAAACGGCGTATTGCTGGCCAGGAGGCGGTCAATGTGTTCGTTGATCGGTACATTCCCCGGAAGTTGCGTTAACGGGTTGGCATAGCGCGCGGCCTTGATCTGCATGTTGGTAATCATGTTCATCAGCTCACGGCTAGAGCCTATGCCCAGATAACGCCCATCGCGTGTGATGATGAAATAATCCTGCAGGGTTTCCTGCTCGCTGCCGCTGATTTTGCAAGCTACTTGTTGCAGGCTGTTGGCATGGTCGACGATCAGGATGGCTTGATTCATCAGCGTCCGGCATGGCTTCTTGCCGAACAGTTCGCGGCGGTAGGGGCGCGCAAAATGATCACTGAAGGCATGGCGATAGATCATGCCGATGGGTTGGCCATTATCGACTACCGGCAAGGATTGGAGTTTTTGTTCGTTTTCAAAGCGCGTATATACCGCATCATTTTCGGTGTCCGGATCAATGGGCGCCATGACGCGAAGCAGTTGGCTGATCGGCGTGTGGCTGGAATTGCTGGAGTCTTGCTGTGGGAAAACAATGATGCGTGCGCTGGTACGGAGTTGCTGGATGTGCTCACTTGCTGTGACGGCAGGCTGGGCATGGGGTTTGGCAATCAGATAGCCTTGCGTGAAGCGGATGCCCAGGTCGCGTATGGTGGTAAATTCGGCTTCGGTTTCTATGCCTTCTGCGATGAGTTGCGAGCCGCTAGTCTCGGCAATCTGGTGCATCGCACGCACGAGCTGGAATTTCAATGGATCGTCGGCAATACCGGTAATGAAATGGCGGTCGATTTTGACAAACTCCGGGCGTACTTCCGACCACATGCGCAAGTTGGAAAAGCCTTCGCCCAAATCGTCCATCGCCAGATCAAAACCCAGATTGCGATAATCAGCCAGCACATCGTGCAAGGCTGAAAAGTCGCTGACCAAATGATTTTCGGTGATTTCGATGACCACATTTCTGGGCGCAATGCCCAGCGCTTGCATGACGGGTAATTCATCCCCACGGCGGAATTGAATGTCATTGAGACACGGGATGCTGGCATTGATGAAAAGTTTTCCTGGCAGCTTGAGTTGCGCATAATCCGTAAAAATGACCTCACGGCATATATGTTCAAACTCGTCGCTCATGTTCAGCTGCCGCGCGCAATCAAACAGCGCTTGCGGAGAATAAAAGTCGGAATGTTGCGGTCCGCGAATGAGGGCTTCAAAGGCAAAGAACTTGCCAGAGTGCATGTCCAGGATAGGTTGAAAGACCGCATGCAGATGTCGTGTGTCGATGATGTTAACAAACTCTGCCAGCGGGGCAGACAACGCTCCGTCTATCGTAACGGGCATCAAGGTTGTCCTTTGCTTAAATTTTTTCAGGGTATTGTCGTGCTTCTGCATTGTGTCGTTTCGTTTTAAAGGCCTGGTTTGAAATCGGGCGGGGCAAGCGCGGTTTCGAGGCTTTTTTCTTCTTCAGGTGAGGGGGTTGCATTGATGTGTTGCCAGTTGTGGATTAACTCCATGCGGCCATCGAAGTGTTCGACAATGGCGGTACAGCTGTCTACCCAGTCCCCGCAGTTGATGTAAGTCATGCCATCGACTTCTTTTATCGCGGCGCTATGAATATGGCCGCAGATCACGCCATCCAGACCCCGGCCGCGTACGGCGTGCATGACGGCATCTTCAAAGTCAAAAATGAAAGATACGGCGCGTTTCACGCGTCGTTTGGCGTAGCCTGCCAATGACCAGTAATCGGCAATGCCAAAGGTGCGCCGCACCCAGGCAAGCCACACATTGGCACGCACCAGAAAGTTGTAACCGACATCGCCCAATACTGCCAGCCAGCGGTGATGACGCGTGACTTGATCAAAATCATCGCCATGAATGACCAGGAAACGACGGCCATCGGCGGTGATGTGGATATGCTCTTTGGTGACCATGATGTCGCCAAAGGCGACATCATGGTATTCGCGCAGGGCTTCGTCGTGGTTGCCAGGAATGAGCATGACTTGTTCACCATGCCGCGCACGGCGCAAAATTTTTTGCACCACGGTGTTTTGCGCAGGTGTCCAGTGGATGCTGCGTTTCATCGCCCAGAAGTCGATGATGTCGCCGACTAAAAAGAGCTGTTCGGCTTCATGGTGGCGTAAAAACGCGAGGAGCCGGTCAGCTTGGCAGCCGCGTGTGCCGAGGTGGATGTCAGAGAGAAAAATCGTGCGAAATTTCATGCGGTCAGGCGAGGTGTTTGGGTGGCTTGGTGGGCGGGTGCATGAGGCGTTTAGTCGGGCGCAAAGCAAAAAATAAGTTCAGCGTTTTGTTGCCGTTGGTGCGACTTGACGGTGTGATAAAAAACATCCGAGAGATCGCCACTGATTTCCGCCCAATCCAGATGACGCACGCTCTGATGCGCCCGTTCGCGCAGCGTTTGGATTTGTATTGGGTTTCTGGCCAGTTCCGTCGCTGCCGAGATGAAGGCCTGGGGTTGATTGGCTGGCACAGTGCGGCCATTGTCACCATCGCGGATGAGCTCGCTGGCCGCAGCGCAGTCGTAGGTCAGCACAGCCAGACCGCTGGCTAGGGCTTCTAGCGTGACATTGCCGAAGGTCTCGGTCAGGCTGGTAAATAAAAACAGATCGGCTGAAGCGTAGTGCGTTGCTAAATCTTCATCGCGGCGCATGCCGGCAAAAATGAAGCTTGGGTCGCTACGTTCGAGTTTGCTGCGCAAGGGGCCATCGCCCACGAAAAGCAGGCGTGCGGTGGGTATTGCCTGGCGGATGCTGTTAAAAGCCTGAACAACCAGGGGCAGGTTTTTTTCGGCGGCTAGTCGTCCAACATAGGCAACCACCAGCTCATCCGCTTTAACGCCCCACGCTTCGCGCAGGGCAGCGCTCCGCCGCTGTGGATTGAATAATGACGTATCCACGCCACGCGACACGACGCGCACGGTTTTATAGCCAGCATCGGTGAGTTCATTGGCGACAGCAAAAGTCGGCGCTAGCGTGACGGCGCTCTTGTTATGCAGACGGCGTAAATGCATGGCGACCAGACCTTCTATCCAGGCAAAGCCGTAGTGGCGGCTGTAGGCGTGAAAATTGGTGTGAAATTCCGACACGATAGGGATGTTCAGCTGTTGCGCTGCGGCCATGGCTGACGCACCCAAAGGGCCTTCGGTGGCGACCTGGATTACATCCGGACGGTCTTCTAGCCAGGCAGATAACAAGCGCGCTTTGGCAGGCAGGCCAAAGCGCAAACCGCGATAACCCGGAATGGGGCAACCTGGCACGAGTATTTCCCGCAGGTTTGCTTCTTTGGCAGCTAAATCCTGTGCGTGTTGCCTGGGGCGAACCAGGGTGAAACGATGCCCCATTTGCCGCAGACCATCCGTTAACCGGCCCAGCGTCATGGCCACACCGTTGATTTCCGGCCGCCAGGTTTCAGTCACCAGGGCAATATGCAGCCCGGCGCTTGCGGGTTTTTTAACCTGCTGCCGGACTGGGCTTGACTTAGCTGATCGGGCTAATGGGTTTTTTTTGGGTGGGCAGGTCGATGTCATCATGGCTTGTAGTCTGCCAAGCGACTGTGGCGAAAGGATGACTAAGCTGTGACAAATTTATGACGAAATCTTGAGCAGCGCGAAAGCTGAAAAAAATTTTAGTCCAGCAGCACCAATAGCCAGACCACGGCGACATTGATGAGGGCAATCAGCACCGCCGCACTGCCAATATCCTTAGCGCGTTTGGCGAGGCGATGATGATCCAGTGAAATGCGGTCGACAGTCGCTTCAATGGCTGAATTGAGCAGTTCAACTACCAGGACGAGCAAGACGCTGGCGATCATCAGGGCGCGGCCGAACGGGCTTGCGGGCAGAAAAAAGGCCAACGGAATGAGCACGAGGGCGAGGTGTATTTCTTGCCGAAAAGCATCTTCGTGGTGATAGGCGGCTTTTAGTCCAGCGAGCGAATAGTGAAAGGCATTCCAGATACGCACCAAACCGGTACGACCCTTAAAGGGGCTTTCTTCCATAATTGGTTTTGATGTTAATTGGATAGCAGATGAAGATGATAGAGCGTTATCGCAGTGTTGCTGAATAAAAGCGGCTAAACGAGCTCAAAGTCTGTGCTTGCGTCTTATTCGCCAGTCTTTGTTTTGGCTAACGCACGATATAGTTCGCTCAAGCGTCCGGCTTGCGTTGCCGCATCCCATTCGCGCGCAAAGAGAATGCCTTCCTGTCCAAGCCGGGCGAGCTTTGCGGGTTGGTCGAGCAGGCTGACTAATTGCCCTGCGAAGGATTCAGGCGCGTCAATGGCGGCGACAGCGCCGCGTTGCGGGTGGATGATTTCGGCTGCGCCAAGGGCAGGAATCGCTAGGACGGGCACACCCACGGCCATGGCTTCGAGCAGCACCAGACCCTGCGTTTCAGTGCGTGAGGCAAAGGTGAATACATCCGCTGCCGCATAGCAATCTCTAAGCCCCGTTTCACGCGGCAGATAACCGACAAAGCGCACATGGTCTTGCAGATTGAGTTGTCGGCTTTTGCGTTGCAGGCTTTCCAGCGCGGGGCCTTCGCCGGCAATGACGAGCAAGATGTCAGGGCGTTGCGCGCGGGCATGCTGGATGACATCCAGCAGGAAACTGATGTTTTTCTCAAACGCGGCGCGGCCAACAAACAAGGCAACTTTCCTTTCTGCGCCAATGCGGTGTGTAGCGCGAAAACGCAGGCCATCACCGCGAATGAACTGACTGTCGGGCAAGCCGGTGGGAATGACGTGCATGGGGGTGGTCACGCCATAATCACGCAAGGTATCCGCCATGGGCTGCGAGGGCACAACGATGGCATCGAGGGCATTGCACTGTCCGCGTGCCGTCCGCCGTGCCAGGCTCCGCAAGGCGTGTTTTGGCACGATGGGCAAATAATGAAACAGGTACTCCTCAAAATGCGTGTGATAGGTGGCAATGACGGGCACGCTACGCCGCTTGGCGATTTTTATGCCTGCGTAATGCGCGGCAAAGGGCGTTTGTACATGCACCAGCGAAAAGTCGGCGCTGGCGGTACGGCGTGAAAATTCCTTGACGCCAGCGCGCGTCATGAGTCGGTCTTCGGGGTCGAGCGGGACTTGCCGGGAGGCGATGCGCATCACTTCATGTGATGTGTGAGACGCAGCGAGGTGGCTTGATATTGTGTGGTTTTCTGAGTCTTCCTTGGGGGGCGGGATGTCATGATGTCCTGGATATTCCGGCGCCGCAATGGTGAGTCTTACCCCATGCTGATGGAGTGCATGGCGAAAGGTGTGGATGGAAGTGGACACACCATTGATGCGCGGGAAGTAAACATCGCTCAACATTAAAACGTGCATGGCAAGGGTTGGGCCGGGTGAATTTAACGACTTGGGCAAGCGCGCTATGTACTATGTACTAAGGGCGTAGCGAGCCGGATAGAAGCCTTGCCGCGAGAGAAGGATGGGCGGGGGGGCGGGAATGCGCGCCGCATGCGTCGCGCCGCCGCAGCCGGATGGCTGTGCAAAGCCAGCCGTGGGCCGCGTAGCGGATGGGCGGGGTGGGTTCATTTGCCAGCCCTTGGTGCAACGAAGGGGATGGAATTCATGGTTCGGGGCGGCTCATCGGCGCCATGTGCGTCAGGCGGGACTCAAATCAACGCATCATGTTGCTTGTGTTTCAATGAAGTGACGCTGATAGCGCGCGTTCAAGCGTTCCATGGGCAGCATGAGCAGTAAATCAGCTGTGTTGAAATCCGGATCCCAAGCCGGTTCACCACACACCAAGCCACCGGCGCGCAGGTAACCTTTCAGCAAGGGGGGAATCAGGGCAGGCTGGCCATTGGCCAGATGTTCAAACGGCAGCGGATAACGCGGGAAAACACGATATTCCAGCGGCGCTTGCTGGACGCTGGTGAGCTGCTGGTAAATGTTGGCTGCATTGTGGCCGCCATCGGCCATGCTGATCGACGCGCAGCCAATCAGATAGTTGTAGCTGCGAGTGATCATGTAATCCCCCAGGCCAGACCAGAGCAGGGCAATGGCAGCGCCGCTGCGGTAATCGGCATGAATGCAGGAGCGGCCGATTTCAACCATGCGTGGACGCAGGTGCTGCATGCGGGTCAGCGAAAATTCACTCTCGGAATAATAGCTGCCTACGCGCTTGGCTGCTTCAGGTGACAGGATGCGATACGTACCCACGACTTTGTCTGTGGCGTCATCACGCACCAACAGATGGTCGCAATAGGGGTCGAACAAGTCCGTGTCATGCCCTGGCACGCGCGTGGATAAGCGCGCCCCCATTTCTTCGCCAAAAATCTTGTAGCGCAGACGTTGCGCTTCGCGCACTTCACTCTCGTGCTGCGCCAGGCTAATACGCAAGCTCGGGCGAACCCGCGTCTCACGTCGTACTTCCGAGCGTCCTTCTGCATGCGCGCCAGCCAGAAGGGATTGAATTTGAATGTCTGCATCCATGAGTTTCTCCAGAGGTTAGATTGGTATCCATTCTGGAAAACCCGTATTACTGGCTGATTGCTTTTGTGTTGCAGAAAAGTGAAATATAACCATCCGCCAGGGGATTTGAAATCCGTTAGGGTTATTGGCAAGCTGCGCCAGAATATGCTTGATGTTCGTCCGTCCCGTGCAAACAAAGTCAAGGGAACCTCAATCTTGTAGGCGCGCGATTTATCGCGCGATATCTGTGCCGCAAAATGCCTCAATTACACAGCGCGCTTGCCCAAGTATTTCACGCTAAGCTTGCCGCTGGCGGCGGCTTTCAAACAGACACAAGCCGGCGGAAACGGAGACGTTCAGGCTTTCCACGCTGCCATGCATGGGGATGTAGGCGAGCTCATCGCACGTCTCTTGCGTCAGGCGGCGCATGCCGCTGCCTTCGGCGCCTAGCACCCAGGCGGTGGGGCCTTTTTGGTCGATAGCGTAGATTTCACGCTTGGCGTCGGCTGCGGTGCCGATCACCCAGATTTCCCGTTCCTGCATTTCGCGCAATGAGCGGGCGAGGTTGGTCACTACAATGTAAGGCACGGTGTCCGCTGCGCCGCTGGCGACTTTAATGGCGGTGGCATTCAAGCCGCAGGCTTTGTCTTTGGGGGCGATTACGGCGTGCGCGCCAGCGGCGTCGGCCACGCGCAGGCAAGCGCCGAGGTTATGCGGGTCGGTAATGCTGTCGAGAACCAGCAGTAGCGCGGGTTCTTGCAGGTTTTCCAGCACGTCGTCCAGCGTGACATGCTTTGCCTGGGCGGAGACACGGGCCACGACGCCTTGATGGCTGCTGTTTCGGCCCACTGCGCCGGACATGGCATCCAGGCGTGCCGTGTCAGAGAGCGTGACGCGCACTTTGAAGCTTTCGGCCAGCTTTAACAGGTCGCGCATGCGGCCGTCCTGGCGGCCTTCGGCGATGATGATTTCATGCACGTCTTCGGCGGCATGGCGTAGTTTGGCGGTAATGGCGTGAAAGCCGTAGATCAGGCGTGTTTCAGCCATTTTTTTCTCCCAGGATGCGTATTTCTCGTTGTGGATAAGGAATCTGGATGCCGTTTTGTTTAAAGGCATGCCAAATGGCCAGGTTAATGTCTGAACGGAGCTTGCCGAAGCCGTTTTCCGGGTCGGTAATCCAGAAGCCCAGTTCGAGGTTAATGCCGGAATCGGCAAATTCCTTGACTAAAACATCTGCGGCAGGTGTTTTCAAGACGCGGGGTTGGGCGTCCGTGGATTCGGCTAACAGACGCATGGCAAGTTCCAGATCACTGTCGTAGCCCACCTGCACGGGCAGCGCGACGCGCACTTGCTGGTCGGTATAGGATTCATTGCGCACCACTGAACTAATGAGCTGCTCATTCGGGACGATGGCTTCAATGCCTGTGAGGCTGCGTAATACGGTAAAGCGGGTGGTGATGCGTGTGACTTGCCCGCGATCATCGCCCACGCTAATTATGTTGCCCAGGCGAATGGAATGGTCGAGCAAAATAATGAAGCCGGATACATAATTGCTGGCGATTTTTTGCAGGCCAAAGCCCAGGCCAACGCCCAGTGCGCCGCCAAAGACAGACAGCGTGGTGAGGTTGATGCCCACCAGCGGCAAGGCAATGAGGATGGCCAAGAGGGCGAGCGTGGCGCGCAAGATACGGATGAGCACCATGCGCAGGCTGGTATCCATGTCCGTGGCACTGTTAAGTCTGGCTTCAAAGGTGTTCGATAGCCACAATGCAATCAGCAAGGTGGCGGCTACAGTGACCAGGCCTTGCAGTATCTGCCAGACAGAGAGCGGGTTTTTGCCGATGGGCAGGGTGATGCTATCCAGAAACTCGATCATCTCCGGCAGAATGCCCAGAATATGCAGGGCCACCACACTCCAGGCGATGGCTGAGAAGATGAGTTCAAAATTAGCCAGCCATTGGGCTTGCGAAAAGCTATGCCGCAGGATGTAAAAAACTAGCCGGATAATGGCCATGGAGCCTAGCAGCGGTAAGGCGAGATTCAAGATTGGGGTGTGAACAACGGGCTTGATCAACCAGCGCATGCCCGCCACAAAGACCAATGCAGCCATCGGAAAGATCACTCTTTTCAAGCTGCCACGGCCAATTTTTTTGGCGAAGCCGAGATTCGGCATGGCATGTGCTGCGACGCGCTCGCGTACAAAGCCTTCAATAACTTTTGCCAATCCTAATGCAATGGCGAGTGCCAAAAGTTGCCAAATGGTGTCGGGATGCTGTAATTGGGTAAAAAAATCCTTCCAAATGAGGGATAGATCATTGCTCATGGTTGGCCTCAGTGAGGGGTGCGTAGGGTTGGGCTTCTGCTGCATGGCGCTGCCAGTTGGCCAGATAGCGGTTGAGCAGGGCCGGATGATTACGAATAATGAGCAGATTTTCCGCATTCCTGGCTTGCGCTGACCAGGTAAAGTTATAGCTCCCTGTGATCAGCGTGCCATGGCGGGTTTGCGCGTCAATCAGCATGATTTTATTGTGCGCCGTGGCATAACGTGTTTCTACTGACACAGGAATGTCGGCCGCAGCCAAGGCCGGAATTTGTGATGATTTGCCGTTGAGCAGCATTTCCTGGTCGGTTAGTACCATGACAGTTACGCCGCGCGCATGAGCTGCGATCAGCGCTTTGGCGATGCTGCGGCTGGTCAGCAGATAGGCTTGCACGTGGATGGTTTTTTCCGCCTGGTTTATCACGCGGATGATCGCGCCTTCAGCATCATCCCATGGGGTGAATAAGGCCTCGATTGAACCTTGGGCCGGTAGTGCGGCAGGGATTACTTCCCGGGTTGCTTCTGCGCGCGCGGTGGCCGCGGCTGTTATTGCCCATAGGGCGACAACCAGCCACCGCACCGTGTGTGTGGAGGGACGGTATTTTAATTGCGTTGTCATCAGGCTTTGCTTACCCTATTACCCTATGGGTCCTGCGTTCCACAGGCAAGGTGGGCCATCATGCATTGCGTTGCAAGATGGCCGCATAAAAGCCGTCTGTGCCATGTACGGCGGGGTTTAACCGCAGGTCTTCACCGGTGGCAAGTTTGATGCCCTGGTCGGCCAGAATTTGGCTGGCGGATAAACGCGAAAATCCGGGATGGCTGGCTAAAAAGGCATTCACGATGGCGGTATTTTCTTCTTCCAGAATGCTGCAAGTGGCATACACCAAACGTCCGCGGGGTTTGAGCAGGCGGGCGGCGGCCGTCAGGATGGCAGCCTGTTTTTGCGTGAGATCGGCCACCGTTTCAGGCGTTTGCCGCCATTTGAGATCAGGATTGCGCCGCAGGGTGCCAAGGCCGGAGCAGGGCGCATCGACCAGCACGCGATCCACTTTGCCCGCCAGACGCTTGATGCGGATGTCATTTTCATTGGCGATGAGCATGGGGTGAACGTTGGATAAACCGGCGCGGGCGACGCGGGGCTTTAATTTGGCGAGACGCTTTTCGGCCACATCAAAGGCGTAAAGCCGACCGGTGGAGCGCATCATGGCGCCCATCATGAGCGTTTTGCCGCCCGCGCCCGCACAAAAATCCACCACCATTTCGCCACGCTTGGGGTTTAGCAAGTAGCCCAGGAGTTGCGAGCCTTCGTCTTGCACTTCGATCGAACCATCCAGGAACAGCGGGTGTTTTTGCAGGAACGGCCGGTTTTTAAGCCGGATACCTATGGGCGAATAAGGGCAGGACGCAAGGTTCATGCCTTCTTCGGTGAGCTGGGCGAGCACCGCCTCAGGCGTTGCTTTAAACGTGTTGACGCGTAAATCCAACGGGGCGGAAGAATTTAACGCGCGTGCCAAAGTCAGCAAGTCTTCTGCAGGCATGCGATCCTGCAGACGCTCGGCCAGCCAATCGGGAAAGTCCAGTTGTTCGCCCAGGGTGAGTTCAGGCTCCGGCTGGGCGCGAACTTCATTGAGCCATTCGGCTTCGCCTTCTTTTAACGCTGGGGCGAGCTGGCGCTGGGACATGCCGCGTAAACGCGTTAACGACAATAAAACCAGTTCGCGAACCGAGACATGGGTTTTGGGCGAAGGCTCGCCTTTATGCCCACTGTTATGCTTCCCTTTTGGCCCGATTTTTTGATCCCTGGTTTCAGTAGCCGACTTGGGCGTGGTCATGCCTAGCTTGGTGAGCAGGCGTTTGCGGCGCAAAACGGCGTAAGCCGTTTCGGCAATAAAGGCGCGGTCCCGCACGCCGCTTTTCTTGGTGCGGAAAAATGCCGAGAGTACAGCGTCGGCTGGTTGGGCAAATTGCAAGAGTTGCGTGGTGGCTTCAATCGCGGCGCTGAGCAAACCTGCGGATAAGCCGTCTTCGCTGGCTGCCGCCACAGGCTCGCCGTTGCGCGCGGACTCTTTTCCTTTGGGGCGCTGCCAGGTTTTTTGCGCAGGTTTGGATATTCTGGCAGGCTTGGCGCGGTGTGTGGAGGTGTTGCTGCTACTACGGGTAGGTTTGTTCATTGGGTGCCTGGGTTGGGGTGACTTGTTGGATCGGCAGCGCTGGGCTTTTCTGTTGAGTTTGTTGTGCTTATCTCAGTGACTAATTGCTCAAACACATCGCCTTTGCGATCAGTGAAGCGAATTTTAAGCGGTAAGCCGATCAAGGTTTTGGCAATCCATAAATCAATCACGTCTTTGCCAGTGTGGGTGCGCAGGTGCAAGGTAGAATTTTCCTGCCCCAGGGCGGTAATCGTCTCTTCGCCAAGCGATTCAAAATGATAGTTTTCGAGCTTGCGGCCGCTGACAATGACAAGGTCTATTGACGCCATGGGCGGCTGTCCGCTAGCGATGAGCAAGGCCAACTGGTAATACAGGGACAGCATGTCTTGTGCGCCATCGGGCAAGGTGGCGCTTTGCCCATCAAAGCTGACCAGATGGCTCTGCCAGTCAAAGCTGGCGGTCTCTTTTTTGCCTTTGCGCTCGTTGCTGAAACTTAACGGGCGCAAACCCTGGGGCGTGATTTCACCCTGACTTGTCTGCACCACTTGCGCTGATTTGAATAGGGCGGCAAGACCTGTGGTTTCGCTCACATTTTGCAAGCGGTAATGCGCGCCGTCGTGCGACCAGGTGTTGATCGACTGGCCGACAACAAACCCGCGCTCGCCACGCGAGACATCAAAACGCATGCGGCCTTGGGCGGGGAGGGGGAATGGGGTGGCTTGTGGGCCTGATCCTTGCGATGTGCTTGCGTCAGCAGTTTCAGAGGCCGTTGCCTGGGCATCTGACACGCTGGCGGCTGCGCTTGCTTGATCGGCTGCACGATGGTCTTCGGCTGAAAAAGTCGGCGCTGGCAACACGGCGACTTGAGCTTCTGATGCGCTAGTGGCGGGCTTTAGCGCCGTATCGGGGCGAGGTGGTTGGCTTTTGCGCCGGGGTTTCTTCTTTCTGGTCAGGCGTTGTGGTTCTGTGGCAGGCTTGGGCTGCGCTTTATTTAAAATACTCAAGTTGGGTTCAGTTGGTTTGATCACCACGTCAAGGCGTTCATTGGATACGGGTGCATTGTCCGCATCCAAGGCCGGCAGATCCCATGCCGGGCCAAGGATCGCGGCGACGTGAAGGATGACAGAGGCAAGCAGCGCAAGCGCGATAGGCATGAGTCAGTTTGAGGAACCGGTAGGTGGGATGACCGTCAAGGCTAATATCGCAGGAATGAAATTTTTGGTGCTAGAGAGGGCTGACAGTCTACTTGGCTTAAAGCGCTGCCACTGACCTTATTGACGGCGGGCTTGGGCAGTGGGCTTACCGTCAGGTAAAGTAATCCGATCTGTCAATAACCCGCGTGCAATCCGGGGATAAAGTTCATGTTCAGCTACCAACACCCGCTGGGCGAGGCTGGTTTCTGTGTCGTCCGGCAAAACCGGTACGCTGGATTGCGCAATGATGGGGCCGCCATCGACGGCCGGGGTGACGAAATGCACAGTGCATCCATGTGTTTTTACGCCGGCGGCCAGAGCGCTGGCGTGGGTTTTCAAGCCGGGAAAGGCGGGCAGTAAGGACGGGTGGATATTGACCATGCGGCCGCTGAAGTGGGTGACAAACCCCTCGGTCAGGATGCGCATAAAGCCAGCGAGAAATATCCATGCGGGCGCGTGACTTTCAATTTCTGCCATTAGTGCCAAATCAAACGCGGCACGGCTGGCAAAGTGGCGATGGTCAATGACGGTGGTATGAATGCCGCGAGCGGCGGCTAAACGGAGCCCCGCCGCATCAGGCCGGTTGCTGATCACCGTGCGGCAATGGCCGGGGAGCGAACTATCGAGCAAAGCGGCCATATTGCTGCCTTGGCCTGAAATGAGGATGACGTAAGGTTTCACGGGCAGGGCAGAAAAATCTGGATGGTTTGAAAAACAGTAGGGGAGCCAATGGCTTCGTCTGGTTTGTTTTACTTGAATGACAGCACAGGCAAAAACGCTGCCGTGGCAAGGCTGCTGGTAATCCCGGTGGCCATTCGTGTGATGGTGCGGTTGCTGCGGTCAGCCAGGACGAGCGAGAGCAAATCCAGGTTGCTGATCATTTTGCCAAATTCGCGCTCAAAGCTTAGGTTGGCGGGTTCTGCTTCACTGGCTGGCGCATTGCTCAAGAGCAGCGAGTTGCCTTCAGCATCCCGCGCATTGGCAAGCTTCCAGGCGGCAATTTCCAGGTTTCTGGCGCTGTTGTAAAGCTTTTGCGGGACAAGGTTATCGAACATGAAGAACTCTGTTTTGCCTTCAAAGGCGCTGTTCAGCATGTCGCCCGTGCCGACAATCAAAGCGGCCACGCGGTCACCTGCATAATCTTTGTTGAGCGCTAACAAGATCACCTCTGTGCTGCGCTTTTTCTCCAAGACCGCAAACTCTGGCAAGCCCACGAGGGTTTGCGGGCGCCAGTCGGTACGCTGGTCAAACAGATAATTCATGACCTCTTCACGGCTGGCAAAGCCGTTTTTTTTCCACTCGCGCGGGTTGCGGCGGTACAGTTTCTCCGCCAGGGCTTGCAAGTTGGCAAAAACTTCGCGCCGGTGAATATCCGCTACCCGATCAATATCGCTTTTGCCCAGTTGCTTGGGCTCAAAGCCACTGTTTGAATTGCCTGGTTTGGCTGCGTCACTGACATGCGCGCAGCCGGTAAGAAGAATGGTTGCGCCAAGCATCAGCCCCGCGCGAATTTTCATGCGGGTTTAGCTGACAAGCGATGCCGCAACCAGGCAATTCCCATCGGGCTGAGCGATAAGCCGATGATGCCGAAAATAACCAAGGTCAAATTTGTTTTAACCCAGGGCAGATTGCCGAACCAATAGCCCGCGAGGGTTAAGGAGCCGATCCAGAACACGCCGCCGATGACATTGAAGATGAAAAAACGGGTGTAGTTCATCCTGGCCACGCCTGCCACAAAGGGCGCAAAGGTGCGTATCAGCGGCATGAAGCGCGCAATGATGAGCGTTTTTCCGCCATGTTGACCGTAAAAGGCGTGGGTTTTATCGTAAGCATGACGGTTGAAAAAGCGCGAGTTTGCGCCCCAGGTCAAAATGCGCTGCCCGGCTCGGCGGCCAATGCTGTAATTGATGTTATCCCCGAGGATGGCAGCGAGCATGAGCAGCGGCATGAGCGCAGTGATATTAAAACTGTCGCCTGTGGCAGCACTTGTGGCAGCTAGCGCACCGGCAACGAATAACAAGGAGTCACCCGGTAAAAAAGGCATGATAACCAAGCCGGTTTCACAAAAAATGATGGCAAACAGAATCGCGTAAATCCAGACGCCATATTGTGCAAGCAGCACCGTGAGGTGTTTATCCATGTGCAGAAAAATATTGATGAATTGGCTAAGGATTTCCATGGTGAGCAGAATAAGCGGCTTGGCGAAGAGGCCTGGATTTTAGCGGAAGCTATAATCCATCGCTATGAATCCCCCACTTATCGACGAAAAAAACCAGCTTCAGCCAGCGCTTGCCATACCAGCAAAAATGCGGCAAAAAATCCGCCCCTTGCCTGATTTGCTGATCAGCCAGATCGCCGCCGGTGAAGTAGTTGAGCGACCGGCGTCCGTCTTGAAAGAGTTGCTGGAAAACAGCCTGGATGCGGGCGCCACCAGGATTGACGTAGTGTTGGAAGAAGGTGGCGTGCGCTTGATGCGTGTGACGGATAACGGTTGCGGCATGTCGGCAGACGATTTGCCGCTGGCGTTGAGCCGCCATGCCACGAGCAAAATCGCTAGCCTCGAAGACTTGGAGCATGTGGGCAGCTATGGTTTTCGCGGCGAGGCTTTGGCGTCGATCACGGCGGTGGCGCGGGTGGCGGTGACCAGCCGTCAGGCTGATTCAGCCCACGCCTGGTGTTTGCAACGCTCGGGCGACGAGGGCGATGCGGTGGAGCCTGCGGCGTTAACAGCGGGCACGGTGATCGAGGTGGCAGATTTGTATTTCAACACGCCCGCGCGGCGCAAGTTTTTGAAAACCGAGGGCACGGAGTTTGCCCATTGCGACGAGGTGTTTCGCCGCATGGCTTTGGCCCGGCCGGACGTTGCGTTCAGCTTGACGCATCAGGGGCGGGAAAAGTGCCGTCTTGCCAGCGCCGACTTTTCCAGGCGCGCCAAAGAGATCATCGGCGAAGGTTTTTTTCCGCAGGCACGCACGGTGGATGTGGCCGCGGGCCCCTTGCGCTTGTCCGGTTTGGTCGCCATGCCCGCGTATTCCCGCGCCGGGCGGGATGAGCAGTATTTTTTTGTGAATGGCCGTTTTGTGCGCGACAAATTGCTCATGCATGCCGCACGTCAAGCCTATGAAGATATTTTGCATGGTGCGCGCCATCCGGCCTATGCGCTGTTTTTAACGCTGGATCCGGCGGGCGTGGATGTGAATGTGCATCCGGCCAAAACCGAAGTGCGTTTTCGCGATGCGCGCGGCATTCATCAATTTGTATTTCATGCCATTCAACGTACCCTGGCAACACCAATTGCCACGGCAGGCGAGGCGAGTGCGGGCTGGACGGGAAACGATACGGTGGCCGTAAACCCAGCAGCAACGCCGTTAAGCTTTTCGCTCTATGCAACTTCATCCCCCTATCAAGCGCCGCTACGCATGGGCGAGGCAGCAGCTCAGTCGTACATGGATTTTGCGCGTGCGGCCTTTACCTCCCCAACCGGGTTTTCAACTGCTAACACCACAGTTGACGCCGTCTCGCCAGCACCGACTTATTCAGCTCATCAAGAACACCCCTTGGGCTACGCCATCGCCCAGTTGCGCGGTATTTATGTGCTGGCTGAAAATGCCCAAGGCTTGGTGCTGGTTGATATGCACGCCGCGCACGAGCGGATTTTGTACGAGCAGCTCAAAAACGCCATCGAAGCGGGCCCGCCCGCGACGCAATCTTTGCTCGTTCCCGTGGTGCTCTCCGCCACATCACGTGAAATTGCCACCGTCACCGAGCAAGCGGACACTTTGCGGCTGCTGGGTTTTTCGGTTGCCAGCCTCGGGCCGCGCGAACTGGCTGTCAGAGCCGTGCCCGCCATGCTGGCCGGGGGCGACATCGTGGCTTTGGTGCGAGCCCTGCTGCAGGATTTGGCCGATCAACCCGCCAGCCGCGTGGTGGAAGCGCAAAGAAATGCGCTGCTCTCCACCATGGCTTGTCACGGCGCCGTACGCGCCAATCGCCCGCTCACCTTGCCTGAAATGAACGCCTTGTTGCGGCAAATGGAAGCCACTGAACGGGCAGACCAATGCAATCACGGCCGCCCAACCTGGGTGCAGCTGCCCATGAATGCGCTGGATAAAATGTTTATGCGCGGGCAATAAATCAATCTCGTCAATCAGCCCATTTGTCTGGAAAACCAAATCGCTTGAAAAATATCTTGCCAGCCAATCCCTTCCCGCAGCATCCCCCAGCGATTTTTCTCATCGGTCCCACCGCCAGCGGCAAAACCGCGCTGGCCTGCGAGATTGCCACGCGCTACCCGTGCGACCTCATCAGCGTGGATTCAGCGCAGGTTTTTTGCGACATGGACATCGGCACCGCCAAGCCGGATGCCGCCATGCAGGCGCAATTTCCGCATCGCCTGATCAACCTGATCACGCCTGAAGAACGCTATTCTGCCGCGCGTTTTCGCACCGATGCGCTGCGCGAAATGGCTGACATCACCGCACGCGGACGCATTCCGCTGCTGGTGGGCGGCACAATGCTGTACGTGAAAGCCCTGCGCGAAGGCCTGGCCGACTTGCCCGATGCCGACCCGGCATTGCGCGCGGCGATAGACCAGCAAGCTGCCGAGCAGGGCTGGCCAGCGCTGCATGCCGAACTTGCAAAGTTTGACCCGCAAACCGCCGCGCGGTTAAAACCCACCGATGCCCAGCGCATCCAGCGCGCCATCGAGCTCACGCGCCTGACCGGGCAGACGCTGGATAGCCTGTTCGCCACGCAGGAAAAATCTGCATTGCCTTACAACAGCCTGATGCTCGCGCTCATGCCGCAAGACCGCAGCGAACTGCACCGCCGCATCGCCCAGCGGTTTGATGCCATGATGGCCGAGGGCTTGGTGAATGAGCTTGAAGTATTAAGACAAAAATACACCCTGCATGCCGACCTGCCTTCGATGCGCTGCGTGGGTTATCGGCAGGCCTGGGAAATGATCGAAGGCCAAATCCCGCCCGCCGAATTTCGCGACCGTGGTGTTTTTGCCACCCGCCAACTGGCCAAGCGGCAACTGACCTGGTTGAAAAGCATGTCTGGCTTGGCGGTATATGATCCGTTAGCCACTGACGTTACAACGCCCGTGCTGGAAAAAGTCGGCCAACACGTCGATTGAAGGCAAATATGGCGATGCTCAGTGGGCCTTGCCAGTGGGCAGATGCCACGAGTCAGGACTGAGACAGGTGATTATTTTTTCTCAGTGATGTATTTTTTGTTGATGTGCACGGCCAGGGCGCCTATCCCGATCAGCAGAAAACCAGCGAGCATCAACCCCACGGGGCCCGCAAGATTATGCGCAAAGTGTTGTGCCATGAATTTGCCGATATAGCCGATGAGTGCGAGCGTGGCAACAAACAGCAGGGTGCGCGAGCGGGCAACCGTGGAGAGAAATAGCATGCCGCCAGCGAGGGCCATGAAAACGATGTCGATGTGCATGTCCCTCAGCCAGTCATAGCTGGTGCCGAGAAATAGTATCGAGCCAAAGAAGTAAACCAGCCCTGCGGCGGGCTTGTGGCGGGAGCCGCCCATGCGCCAGCCGACGCAGAGCAGGGACAGGCCGATGACGATACCAATCAAATGCCGATCGACTTCCAGCAGATCGAATGCAATCGAGAAAAAGCCCACGGCAAAATAGGTTGTCGTCAGTATGAGCACAGTGCGTTGCTTGGCGTAAAAAGCGCAGCCTTGCTGAATCGCCATCACCGCATGTAAAAACAGCAGGCCGTAGGCGGGGTCGCCGCCGCGTGAAAATTCCTTCAAGGTGACCAGGATTCCTGTGGATTCCAGAACGGCCGCGACCAGAAAGAGAGGCGTTGCCGCCTTTTCAAATCTTTCATCGCTCATGCACACCAGGGCCATGATGAAAGCGCTGAAGCCCGTGCCTAGCGTCAGAATAATGCGGCTGACAGCATTCAGTTCATCCCATTGCATGGAGACATAAATCACGATGCCCGCAAAAACAAAAATGCCGCCGATATAACCAAACAGCCGCGACAGGATGCTGGCGGATTTTTCTGTCTGTAAGGCGCCTTCATTTTTCAGCGCCGCTGTGATCGCCTCAATGCGGAGATCATGGCGTTTTATGAGGTCGACAACCTCAATCAGCGCGTCTTGTTGGGTGCTCATTGCTGACCACCCGTTGCCTGGGTTTCCGGTGGGATGCTCCCGACTGACCAGCCAATAAATTCGACGCTGCTGTAATAAAAAGGAACCTGGCTGTTACTGCTGATCAGTTTGACCGAGGCGCTGCCTTTTCTGAGGCGCGGCTCGCTGCTATAACGGCCGCCGATAAAAAGATCACCCACCAGCCCGCTACGGCTGTAGCCATCGTATGACAGCGAATAGCCGTCGGGTGACTCCAGCGTGGTGTCGAGTTTCATGGTTTTTGTCGCGTCGACGATTTCTGCCTGGACGGTTTTAATTTCTTCCATGTTGTCTGGATAGGGCAACGGCAGTTCGCGTACTTTTTGCGTCTTGGCTTCAAAGACATAAAGCTTTTTCCAGCTGTTGTAGCTGTAGCCTTCCCGGGTGACGTTACGGGTGTATTGCGCAGTCAGCCTGTTGTCCTTATCGACCGTCAGTTTCAGGGAAATGGGGATCTTGTCGCCGCCGGCAGGTACGGCAAATAAAAAATCATGCTGCGGCGGATCCGCATTGATATTCGGCAAGCTACTCGCCAGCATGAAGCCCAGCATCAGCAGTACGGGCAGCGTGAGGCCGACAATCAATACAAAATTATCCTTGAAAAAACTGCTTTTACTGTCCATGGCTAATCCCTAACGCTGTTGTTGTGTTGATGCCGTAAAAATGAATAGGTGTTCATTTTGGCCGCTGGATCCAGCAGCTTAATCCTTGCCGCCAAAAATCGTCCCCAGCAAGCCGCCCTCATTGCCGTCGCGTCCGCTGCCGCCTTTGGTTACCGGTGCGGCGGCAAAGATGCGCGAGGCCAGCCGCGCAAATGGCAGGGACTGTATCCAGACCGTACCCGGCCCGCGCAACGCGGCAAAGAACAAGCCTTCGCCGCCAAACATCGCCGTCTTGATACCGCCGACAAATTGGATATCGAAATCCACGCCGGGCGTGTAGGCCACGATGCAACCCGTATCCACCCGCAAGGTTTCGCCCGCCGCGAGCTGACGTTCGATCACCATGCCACCCGAATGCGCAAAGGCCATGCCGTTGCCTTCGAGCTTTTCCATGATGAAACCTTCGCCGCCAAAAAAGCCTGCACCCAGGCGCTTCTGGAATGCAATGCCGAGCGAGACGCCTTTGGCGGCGCATAGAAAGGCATCCTTCTGGCAGATCATCGCGCCACCATATTTTTTCAGGTCGAACGGGATGATCTTACCCGTGTAAGGCGCAGCGAAAGCCACTTTCCTTTTGCCTTGCCCTTTGTTGATATACACCGTGGTGAACAGCGATTCGCCAGTAATCAGCCGCTTGCCCGCGCCCAGCAAGGAGCCCAGTACGCCACTATGTTTGGCTGAACCATCGCCGAAAATGGTATCCATGGTGATGCCGTCTTCCATGTACATCATGCTGCCCGCTTCTCCTATTGCCGCCTCGTCAGGGTCCAGCTCAATTTCGACGAACTGCATGTCGTCGCCATGAATGTAGAAGTCGATTTCGTCCATTGCCATGTCAATTTTCCTTGGTAAAAAGGCGCAGATTATCTGTGCCGAATGACGCTGATGTTAATCCAGTCTGTCAAGCCATTGCCAGATTCGCGGCTCTGCGGCATAGTGCGCGCCCTGTTTTTATTTTCCGCCGCTCCTTATGTTGCCCTCTATCGAACAACGCATCGCCACCGAACTCAACGCCCGTCCAGCCCAGGTGGCCGCCGCTATCCAACTCATTGACGAAGGCGCCACCGTGCCGTTTATCGCCCGCTACCGCAAGGAAGCCACTGGCAATCTGGACGACACGCAGCTGCGCCTCCTGGACGAGCGCCTGTCTTATTTGCGTGAATTGGAAGATCGCCGCAGCGCGATTCAGCAGAGCATTGAAGAGCAGGGCAAGCTCACGCCGCAACTGGCCGCTGACATTGCCGCTGCCGAGACCAAGCAGCGCCTGGAGGATTTGTATCTGCCCTATAAGCCCAAGCGCCGCACCAAGGCGCAAATGGCGCGTGAAGCAGGCTTGGAACCCTTGGCTGATGCGCTGGTGAATGACCCGGCGCTGAACCCGGAAGCCGAGGCGGAAAAATATCTCAACCTCGCCACCGAGCCGCCGGAGAAGCACGTGCCGGATGTGAAAGCGGCGCTGGATGGCGCGCGGCAGATTCTGATGGAACGCTTCAGTGAAGATGCGGCGCTACTGGAAAAACTGCGTGCGTTTCTGGTGGATAACGCGCTACTGGTATCAACCGTCGTGGCGGGCAAGGAGACGGAAGGCGCCAAGTTCCGCGACTGGTTCGATTTCAAGGAGCCGCTCAAAACCGTGCCTTCGCATCGCGCGCTGGCGATGTTTCGCGGCCGCAATGAAGACATGCTGCGCCTGGCGATCAAGACGGAATCCGAACTGCGCGAGCCGCCAGAGAGTTCGCCCTGCATTGCGATAGTGACCCGTCATGCCGGCTTTGCGGATCAAGGCCGGGCGGGTGATAAATGGCTGCTGGAAACCGCGCGCTGGGCTTGGCTGGTCAAGCTCTCGCTGCATCTGGAAAGCGAATTGATGCTGCAACTGCGCGAGCGCGCCGAGCAAGAAGCCATTCGCGTCTTTGCCCGCAACCTGCATGACTTGCTGCTGGCCGCCCCGGCAGGCCCTAAAACCGTGATGGGGCTGGACCCCGGCATCCGCACGGGGGTCAAGGTTGCCGT
>LNAP01000765.1_pt1 | contig 35583 bp, 31 predicted proteins | sample 602601 | NCBI WGS metagenome assembly LNAP01 (sample SAMN02440304, study PRJNA202911) | soil metagenome | biome: Subtropical and temperate rainforests or woodlands; isolation source: soil samples (1 kg each in a 20% v/v slurry with milli Q water) were... ... | reverse complement strand
CGTTCAGTGCCGCGCACCCGGATTTCGAGATGCTCGATGTCGGCGAATTGCTGGCGCAGCTGAAGGTGGCGGACGCCCGCAGCCTGCGCAGCGCCCGCCTGTGCCGATGCTGCGGCCAGCGCCGCTGCACTCGCGGCCGGTCCGCTATCCTGCAGGCCGCGCGCCTGCGCACCGATCGGCGACATGGCAACCGCCAGGGCGACGATGCTTGTACCCGCGAACAGCGCCCGTCGCTGCGATCGCTTCGAACCGGCGGTGTAATTGACAAGCATGGCGGCGCCTTCTCGGTGACAGATGTAGATCTGCAAGCGTCGCGTTTTCACGACAGCTCTACGCCCGGGATGAATGGCACCGACCAGGACCGAACAACTTTTTGACGATAGCGATGATATTTTGCGGCGTCAGTGGCGATCGGGCGATCCACGCCGCGGCCATCATGACAGGATGACGACGCCGCCTGGCAGTTCACGTGCTTTCGCACCGAAAATATGCACGATCTGCACGATGATCTTGTCGGTCTCGGCAACCTTGATGCGCGCATTCAGCAAGCGACGCCCGATGTCGCCGTTCATCAGGATAATGCGGCCCGGCCTGTAGCGGTTGACCTCGGCGATCACCTGCTCGACCGGGGTTGCATCGAATGTCAGCACGCCGTGCTGCCAGGCCATCACGGCCTGTGGATCGATGCCGGACACGGAACCGGTCTGCTCGCCGCTGTAGGCGACCTGCTGGCGCGCAGCGAGCGGCGTCGTCTGGCCGCCGCGCGCGATGTCGAGGTGCCCCTTCAGACAACTGACGGTCACCCGCGGGCCATCGCAGCGCACGTTCAGTTCGGCATCCGTCGCGAAAATGCGTCCGCTCCCGGCGAGGACGGTGAGCGGCGGCGCATCGCGGCTGTTGCTGATGGCGGCCTCGCCGGAGAACAGCTCGATTCGCGTGGCCTCCGCGGTTTGCGTGCGGACCGTGATGCTGGACCTGGTGTTCAGGTCCAGCATCACGCTGTCGCCAAGGGCGATCTGCCGCCGTTCGCCGGCGCCGGTCCGGTAGTCGGCCATCAGATCCGTATATGAGGGCCAGAGATCCAATGGCGGACGCACCATCAGACAGGCAGCCGACGCCGCCAGCGCGCCGCCGACGAAAAGCCGGCGGCTGGGAAGTGAGGCGGCGATCGGCCGGGACGGCGTCGCGCGCGCCCCTCCCTGTCCCTCGAGCGGCCGATGCAGGCTCTCGCTCACGATCGGCCCCAGCGACTGCCAGACACGGCGGGCTTCGGCATAGGCCGCCTGGTGCTCCGGGCTCTGCCGATACCAGGCCTTCATTTCGGCCGTATCAGCCGGGGTCATACCGCCCGCCATGAAGCGCACGATCCACCCATAGGCTTCGTCGGAAGTAGACGTGCTCATCGGATCGGGCTCATTCTGGCTGGTCATCGTGCTTTTCGCGCTCGACGGGCGTCATCGCCGTTTCACTAACAGATGTTTCTTTGCCACGCGGACCGAAGCGCTGAACGACTTCGCGGCGCATTCTCGTGCCACAGAGAATCAATGCCTCTTTCAGCTCCATCTCGACAAACCGCTGCGTCACGCCCAGTTCGTCGGCAATGTCCCGCAACTTGCGCCCCTCCAGCCGCGACGCAAACAGGATATTGCGACGGCGGGGCGTCAGTTCGTCGAAGGCCGCCTTCAAGGCCACGAATTCCTGCCGGGCTTCAAGGCTGCGCAGCGGATCGGGCGCCTCGTCGGCAAATCCCAGCACCTCGTCGAGGTCGGACAGGCTGGTCTGGCGACGCTCGCGGCGAAACCGCATGCGCGCAATATTGGTAGCGATGGCCAACAGATAGCGTTTCGGGCTGTCGATGACAGCGATGCGCGACGGACGCTGCAGATGCAAATAGGTCTCCTGCAGGACCTCGCTGGCGACGTCTTCGGAGCCCAGGCGTCGCGTCAATTGCCGGCGCAGATCATCGTATTCGCCGACGAGCATTTGCCGCAATACGGCGGCATCCGCGGGCTCAGTCATGGGTCGCGGAACGCAGTTCCACTCCGGCGCGGCTGCAGTTCGCGGCGGCATGCGAGGCCCGCATGTCGATCATCATGTTGACGGGCTGCGGCATCGTGACCGGCGGCGGCGCGCCGATCGTCACCGCGCCGATCGCCGCGATGTAGGCACGATCACGATGATCAGAACCGGAACCCGACCACAACTCCGCCCGCGACACCTTGCCGGATGGTGCGATCCAGACGCGCGCGACGAGGTCTTCGGGATCGCCCGGGCCGGGTGTCTCTCCACAAAAGGCGAGATCCATACTTCGCTGCAGTCTGGCAAGATAAGGAGCGAATTCGGCAACCTTTGCTTTCGCGCTTCCCAGTCCTACCGGCAGGTCGGCCGGCGTAGACTCAAGGATGGTGATGGTGCCGCGGTCGAACGACCTGGCCGACAGCCTTGTGTCCTGCAGCAACCGGCGAAGCGCGGCCTCCGCCGGTAGCAGGCCTCTCACGCTAAACGAGCGCCTGCCGCGTATAAGGCTGCTTTCGTAGAACAGCCCGACTCCCGCCACCGCGCTGAAAGCTTTCAAAGCGGATTCCAACGGCTGCGCAGGAATATCAAAAGCGATCGGCGTATCCGCGTCGCCCTGGTCGTGTTGTTCGCCGGTCGCCGGCGCGATCCGCGTTTGCGCAAGGATGGGGTTACATGCCAGCATGAACGCAAGACCGATCGACAACCGACGACCAGGCCGCGCGGCGCACGCGCCGACCCGCCTGAACGCATCCGGAGCCACTACAGCGCCCCCTCGGTGCCAAGTCTGTCGCAATTCCACGACTCTAGGGAGGCTATGTGACAGTGACATGTCACGCGGCATTCGCATCATCGACGACCCCGCCGGTAGCAGAACTATCGAACGAAAGATCCTTCAGGCCATCAATCCGTACGCTGGCGCTTGCTGCTCCACGCGTCTGCGGATAAAGAGCATCGGTTCTTCATGATGACCTCGGCTTTCGATTGAAGGACTGATGTCGGGAAATCGAACATCCGACGATGTGTGAGATGCATACCAGTCATACGAGTACAGATTGCATGATGGAAGCGGGCCCAGGAGCGCTTGCGTGGCGCTTCGGATTGCCTCGCGCAGCGTGGGTCGGCCATGCGCTGGGTTTTGTGGCTGCCGTGTTCACGCTGGGCGCGATCGTCTCGGCAATGGCGGAGGGCGACGATCGTCGTCTGCGCGAGGCGCTGACCTTCAACATTCCGAGCCAGCCGCTGGCGACGGCGTTGCAGGCCTACAGCACCGTGACCGGCATGCAGCTTCTCTATGAAAGCTCGGTCGCGACCGGACGGGTATCGACCGGGGTTGAGGGGAGGTTCACCCGCGATGCGGCGCTGCGGATGCTGCTGACGGACACTGACTTGATGGTCCGTTACACCCGCGCCAACGCAATCACGCTGGCGCCCGCTTCGGCAGACGGTGACGATCCACCGCCCGCAGTGTTCGCCAACGCCGACCTGTCGCTCGAGACCTTGCGGGTGCGAAGCCCGATCGACCGTGGCGACCCGACGCAGCTGCGGGCCTATACCCGCATCATCCAGTCCGACATCCAGCAAGCTCTCAAAAAGGATGACCGAACGCGAAACGGCAGCTACAGCGCGGGAATCAAGCTGTGGATCGACGGACCACGGACAATCCGGCGAACCGAATTGTTTCGTTCGTCCGGCGACCTGGGCAGGGACGATGCCATCTCCCGCCTGCTCAATGGGTTGCTGATCAGCCAGGCGCCGCCCGCCAATACGCCGCAACCCGTTCTTGTCATGATCACGGTGAGGTCGATGTGATCAACCTGAGCGAAGGAGGGCTCTCGAAGGGAATCCATTTCATCGTGGATGGTGTCGAACAGGGATCGCAGCACGACGCGGTCGGCATGGCCGGACATTGGCGCTGGTTTGTGGGGACCATCGTGCTGGTGCCGATACTGCTCGCCGCCGGCGTTTACTGGTTGCATCACCTGCCGGCCGGCCCGTTAGCACGCAGCGGCGATACGGTATTCCGTGTCGAATTGCTACAAACCCCGAGCCCGACCGCCGTGCTGCAGCAAGCCTCCATCCAGACCAATCCGCCGATTGCAGATTTTCGCGTAGCGCCGCACTTCGTCGAGCAGGCGCAACCTTCCTACGAGCAGGAGGCCGTGCCGGCGGAGCCAATCGCCATGCCGAAGGCGGCCGCGCTGACAAAGCAGCAACCAGCGGGCGCGGGCGCGGCGCAACCGCCGCAGGCGGGAGCCGCGTTACGGTTTCAGCGGCTGTTGCTGGCCCATATCGAGCGCTATCAGCGCTACCCGGGCGCGGCCAAACGCGATGGCCTGCAAGGCACGGTGTTGGTGGTTTTCGCAATGCGCCGTGACGGCAGCGTTGTCCGGGTCGGCGTAAAGTCGAGCTCGGGTCGGCCGATTCTCGACCAGGAGGCGGTTGAGACAGTTCGCCGCGCACAGCCCCTGCCCATGATTCCCTCCGACATGCCCGAGCAACTGACAGTGCTACTGCCGGTTGCATTCGATTTGCAATGAGGGAGCGGCACCTGCTCCGGGTAGTATTCAGTAATCAACCTGTCATGAGCAGCCGGTAAGCAACGATAAGACGAGTTTGTTGTTCAGTGCGCGTAAAAAGGTTTCAGATATTGACCGGGTCCAATCGCTCAACGCTCCGCGCCGCGCTGACCGCCGACTATCACGGCCTTTTCAAGCGGCTGACACGGAAATTGGGTTCGGCAGAAATGGCTTGTGAAGCGCTCCACGAGACCTTTTTGCGCGTCGAGCGGGTCACTGACGCTGACCCGGTGCGCAGCCCCAAGGATTTTCTATACCGAATTGCCCTCAACGTCGCCACGGACCGGCGCCGGGCAGAGCGGTTTCTCAGTGCCGAGGCCATTGACGAATTCCTGCAAATCGCGGATGAGACGCCGGACGCCGCGACTATACTTGAAGGCCGCCAGGAGATGGAGGCGCTGCAACGCGCGCTCGCCGAGTTGCCGCCCCGATCCCGCGCGATATTTAAGGCAGCGGTGGTTGAGAAATTGCCTGACCAGGAGATCGCAACGATGCTCGGTGTCAGCGTCCGCACCGTTGAGATTGACCTGAAGCACGCCTTGAAGCATTGCGCCGGGCGGCTGGACCGCACCCTGATCCGGCGGGCCGGCGGGCCGCGACCGCGGTCCTGAAATTTCGACGACCACGGGACGGCGCGACGGCCTGCTGCGCATCGTCACTTATGATAAAGAGAAATTTGCGCCTGCATTGTGGGATAGGGTTGTCTCAACCGTCTATATATATAGAAGGCTGTGACTCAGGGCTCCCCTGATCAGGATCGAATCGCTGTTGCCGAACATGCCCCAGCTCATTGCGTACGGAGGCCGCTCCCCCAGCGCGGGGCGCTTTGCTTTTATGGAAGGTTCGTTCGAAGGGGTATTGGCGACATGACCGAACCGACCGACGACGCCGCGTTGCGCGACAAGGCGATGGATTGGGTGCTGTTGCTGCGGTCTGGCCGTGCCACCGTGGCTGATGCAGAGGCGATTCGGTCCTGGTGCCGCCGGAGCGCCGATCATGAGGCCGCGTTCATCGAGGCGAAGACGACATTCCGGCATCTCGGCACGCTTGGCGCACAGCTTGAACGCCGCAGCCCGAATTCCACCGTCGCCCGGCTGACGCAGGGCGCCCGCGGCGTGATCAGCAGGCGCGGCCTGCTCGGCGGGGCCATCGCAGCCTCGGCGGCTGGCTACATGATGGTGCATCCACCGCTCGGAGCGTGGCCGTCGTTGGACGAGTTATCGGCCGGTTACCGCACAGGTAAAGGCGAGCAACGCGACGTCGCTGTGTCCAGCGACGTATCGGTCAAGCTGAATACCCAGACAAGCCTGTCGGTTCTATCGACCGGAAACAATCCGCGCATCGAACTGATTTCGGGTGAGGCAGCAGTAACCGCGCGGCGCGCTTCTGATTCACTGGTAGTCATCGCCGGCAGCGGGCAGGTTTCCGCGGCGCAGGCGGATTTCAACGTTCGCTGCCTGGACGGCGCGGTGCTGACGACCTGTCTCGACGGCGTCGTAACCGTTGCCCAAGGCGGCCGCAGCGTGCAGCTCGTTCGCAACCAGCAGATCGCCTATTCGACTGCGTCGCCGATGGGCGCGCTGGCATCGAGCACCGATCCCTTGATCGCGACCGCATGGCGCGACAAGTTGCTGGTGTTTCGGGACCAGCCCTTGACCGACGTCGTCCACGAGGTCAACCGCTACCGTCCGGGCAAGATCGTCGTGACCAATACTGCGCTCGGGCAACGTTTGGTCAACGGCACCTTCCATACCGATCAGCTTGATGATTTCGTGGCTCAGGTCCGACAGCTGTTCCGCGCCGATGTCCGATCGTTGCCGGGCGGCATTGTGCTGTTGAGTTGACGGAACTGCGCGTCGTCGAGACGCTCGGGATCCTCTCTCGAAACAGTTCAAGACTGTCAGGGCTTGGGCCCGATCGTGCGCTCATCTCCCGGATAACCTGATTTTTCGGGTGATGACGCTCGAGAGGTACGGTTCTGGCCAAGGCCACCGGTTACGCCTTAGAGCCTAGATGCGTCGCTTATTGAAGCCGACGCATCCAGATTGCGGTATCGTGAAATGCGCTCCCCCCATTGGGCGGAATGGCATCATCCCCGATCAGTTGATTAACCCCCAGGCCGCCGGAAAAGTCAGCGTTTGGCCAGATACCTTCCACGATGACGACGCCGGGCCGCGCAGTTGCGTCTACCTTGGCCGAAAGTTGGAGCTCGCCACGTCGGTTGCCTATGACGACGACGTCGTCAGTCTCGACGCCGGCGTGCGTTGCGTCGTCAGGATGGAGAAGCGCCCGCGGCGCGCCCTCTCGGCTGCGCGAACTTGCCGTTTCGGTGAAAGAAGTGTTCAGAAAGGTGCGGGCCGGGGGCGCGACAAGACGGAACGGGTGCTCTTCGTCCGCGGCCTCATAGTTTTCCAGATAGGACGGCAGCGCCTGCATCTGGGCTGCGTTAGGTCCGATTGCTGCCCAGTCCGGCTTGAAGTGAAATTTTCGATCGGAGGTCGGAAATCCGTCCAGGAAATGCGCGCTGTCGAAGGACTCGGCGCATTCGACCCAGCCGGTGTCAAAGGCCTGCGCCGCGGTCCCGCGGTTGGACGCACGCAAGGTCTCATCGATCAGGTCAAAGGCGCTCATGTCGAAACTGCGATGCTTTGATCCCAGCCGACGGGCAATACCGCAAACCACCTCGTGATTGGTCCAGCTCTCCCGGTAGCGATCGAGCACGCTCGGGCCCGCCGTGATGTAGGTGTGGCCGAGCCCGTAATAGATGTCATCGGCCTCAAGAAACATCGCCGCTGGAAGAACAATGTCGGCGTATTTCGCCGTCGGCGTCATGAACTGCTCGTGCACGCAGAGGAACAAGTCTTCGCGGCCTAGCCCCTGTGCGACCTTGCGGCTGTCCGGCGCCACATTGGCAGAATTTGCATTCTGCATGATCATCGCCGCCACCGGCGGACCATCCACCAGGGCCTGTTTATCGCCGGTCAGAATGGCGCCAATGCGCGACTGGTCAAGAATGCGGGTGCCGGTGTCCTTGAGATCGAGGCCATGGGCCAAAGTTGTGTCGAGCCGCCAGTTGTCGAGCGCCAGAAAGAACGCGCCGCCGCCGTGATGCTGCCAGGACCCGGTAATTGCCGGCAGGCACGACACTGCATGCATGTTGGCCGCGCCATTGCGCGACCGCGTAAAGCCAAATCCGAGCCGGAGAAAGCTGCGCTTGGTGCGACCGAAGAGCCGTGCAACGTCGACCACCTGCGCCACGTCGAGGCCGGTGACCGCGGCGGCGCGCTCCGGCGTCCAGGAATCGATGTGACGCTCGACGTCATCGTCAAAATCGGTGAGGCGGCCGAGGTAGTCGCGGTCCGCATAGCCCTCCTTGAGCAGCACATGCATCATGCCCAGCGCCAAAGCGGCGTCGGTGCCCGGACGCACGATCAGCGCGATATCCGCCGTCGCCACGGTCGGCGTGCGATAGACGTCGACGACCACCAGCTTGGCGCCGCGGGTTTTGCGCGCGCGGGCGACGTGGGTCATGGCATTGACCTGTGTTGACACAGGATTGCCGCCCCACATCAGGATCAGGTCGGAGTCCGCCATTTCGCGGGGATCGCAGCCGCGCAGCTCGCCGACGCCGGCCCGCCAGCCGGATTCCGCAGGCGTGACGCAGATCGTAGTCTGCTGTCGCGAGTAGCGGAAGGCATGACGAAGCCGGTCCAGGCCCCAGCGCTGCACCACGCCCATGTTGCCGCCGGAGTGATACGGCCAGACAGCTTCCGACCCATACATCTGCGTGGCTTGCGTGAAACGCTCTACGATTTCATCCAGCGCTTGATCCCAGTTGATCGGCGCAAACTCGCCCGAGCCTTTAGCGCCCGTCCGCCGCAGCGGCTGCGTCAACCGATCGGGATGATGCACGCGCTCGGCGTAGCGCGCCACCTTGGCGCAACACACGCCTGCGGTATATGAATTTGCGGCGCTGCCGCGTACGCGGCCGATTTTGCTCGGCGTCAGCAGCTCGACTTCGAGGGCGCAGGCGCTCGGGCAATCATGCGGACACGCCGTCTTTACAAAGCGCTCGTTCGGCATGGCGACCTCAATCGTTGCGGAATTCTGCCGACCAGTGCAGCAGGCGCGCTTCGACCGCGCGCAATAGATAGACCAGGCCGACGCCGAGCACGCTCAGAATGGTGATCGAGGCGAACATGTCGGTGGCATTCAGTGTCGCCAGCGAGGTGGTCATGATGTAGCCCATGCCCGTGGTGGAGCCGACAAACTCCGCTAGCACGACGCCGATCAGCGCGAAACTGATGGCATTGGGCAGCGATGCAAAGGTCCATGCAGCGGCTGTCGGGATACGCACGCGCCACAGTATCTGCATCGGCCGACCGCCGAGCGTACGGCAGAAATTCACTAGTTCCTGCTCCACGCTGTTGGCGCCCTTGTAGGTGTTGAAGAACACCAGGAAGAAGACAACGAACCACGAGGTCACGACCTTGGAGGCGAAGCCGAGACCGAACAGCATGGTGATCAGCGGCACGAAGGCGATGCGTGGCGTCGAATTCAGCGCGATGATGAACGGATTCAGGACCCGAGCCCAGAACTTGCTCTGCGCCAGCGCTACGCCAAGCGCAAAACCGGAGGTCACGCCGACGCCCAGACCGAGACCGGTGGCGTAAAGGGTGGCTGCGAGATGCGGCCAGATCGAATTGCGCCCTGGCTGCAGCCACAGCCAGATCCTTGCTGCGATCAGGGACGGCCGGCTGATGAAAAACGGATCGAAGATCGAGTTCTTCTGCATCCATTGGATGCCGGTGAGCACCTCCCAGAGTCCGAGAAACAGCACCAGAATAAGGATCTGGCAGACCACGACGCGGACACGGCCGGCCGATGGTTTGCGCTGCGGCGTGGCCGAGACCTGCGGGCTGAGCGCGTCCTGCGGCAGCGTCTGCACGGCGGGTTCACTGCTCACGCGGCCGCCCTGAATTGATTGCCCAACACCTTCCAGACCCGCTGGATGTGAGTGGTGAATTGCGGATTCTGCCGGAGTTCAAAAACGTCGCGCGGATACGGGATACCGATCACTTCCTCAAGAAGAGTATGGCTCGGCGGCGAGGACAATACGATGACCCGGCTCGCCAGAGTAACGGCCTCGTCGAGGTCGTGCGTAATCATGACGATAGTCTGACCAAGCTCGCGCCAGATCTCCAGCAGCTCGCTGTGCAAATGCGTCTTGGTGTGGGTATCCAACGCCCCGAACGGCTCGTCGAGCAGCAGTACCTTAGGATCCACCGCTAGGCTCATGCACAGCGCCACGCGGCGGCGCATGCCGCCCGACAGCTGATGCGGATAGGCGTCACCGCAATCGGTCAGATGCGCCAACCGCAAAAGCTTGTCGATCTTCCTGTCGATCTTCCCCTTCGGCGCTTGGGAGAATTTAAGACCGAGGCCGACATTCTGCCGCACGGTGTACCACGGCAACACTGTGTCCTTCTGGAAAATATAGCCGAGCGATTCCGGTACATCGACCGTGACGCGCTTGCCGTCGACATGGATTTCGCCGGAGGTCGGTGCCGCAAATCCTGCGATCATATTGAGGATGGTGCTCTTGCCGCAACCGGATGGGCCGACGATGCAGACAAACTCGCCTTTATTGACGGTCATGGAGACGTCGCCCACCGCCTTCACAGGCTCTCCGGTCTTGGTCACATAGGTCTTGCTGACGTGATTGAGCGTGATCATGACGACCTCACGACGCGCGCGCTCTTCGTACGAAATCCATGTTGATGGCGGACTTATAGGCTACCTTGTCCATCTGCTCGGGGGTGAACTGACGATCCTTGAGGATTCCCAGCAGCCGGCCATAGCTGTCCTCAGCAATGATATTGTTGCTGGAAAATACGTTCTTCTTGTAGAAAGCAAGACTGCTGGTCACTGTCGCCTTCGGCAGGCCGTTCATGTAGTCGTCGTAGACGAGTTCGGTCAGGTCTTCCGCCGAGGTGGCGTTGATGAAGTCCTGAGCCTTGACGAGGCCGCTGACCACTGCCTGAATGGCTTCCGGATTCTTCTCGATCTGCTCCTGCAACACGTAGCAGCCAATGCCCGGCACGTCACCGCCGAACGTCGCGTTCCAGGTCGCGTCGTCACCGATGCTGAACAGCGGCACGGCCCAGTCCTCGTACTTGACCTGGTCGAGCATCGCCGATGTCGCGATGGTGGCGGCTACCTGTTTCGACTTGAGGGCGCCAAGCATGGTCGAGAAGTCACCGAGACCGCGAATGTCGACGTCGATAGCGCCACCTTTCTCCGCGATGAAGACCGCCATCAACCAGGTCGCCGACTGCAACTGCGTGACGGCGAGGCGCTGCCCCTTCAGATCGGCCACCGTCTTGAATTTCCCGGCGTCCTCCTTGCGAATCAGGATATTGGCGTAGGTGATGCGGCGATCCATGCCGAACACCACGGTGGTCGGCTTGCCCGCGATCGTAGTGGCCAGCGCGTCATTGACGCCGCTAGATCCGATCAGCACCTGGCCGGCGGCGAGGATCTGCTTGGTGCGTGGACCGCTCTGCGAATTGAGGTGGCCGATGGTCAGGCCTGCATCCTTGAAATAGCCCTTCTTAAACGCAACGAAGGCAGCGCTGTAAATCGGGTCGATCCCGGCCACGCCAAACTCGTACTTGCTGGAGAGTTGCGCTTCGGCCGCGCTCGATAACACCAGCGGTGCAACCGCCAGCCCTAGTGCAACCTGCCGACGGCTGAGCCCCTTACGATCCGAACCGCTCATAAAAATCTCCTGCTGACCAAAGAATGTGCACGCCCAACTCGCGTCCAGACTGGCAGCGCCGGGACCGGTCTGGCAAACACCGAATTGAGCTTTGAACCATCTGGAATCGCGATGGGCTGGCTGACTGGGGGCGTGGCCCGGGAATTGCTAAAATGGAAGGATGAACCTCAAGCAGCTCAGCTATTTCCAGAGTGTCGCCAGCCAGGGCTGCATTACGACCGCGGCCAATAACTTGAACGTGGCGCAATCCGCACTTTCCCACCAGATCGCCTCGCTGGAAGCCGACCTTGGCGTGCAACTGCTGATTCGACACGCACGTGGCGTCACCTTGACCCGGCCCGGAGAAGTGCTGCTTGACCACGCCCGCCAGATAAGATCGCACTGCGAGCAGGCGCGGCGCGATGTCCGCGACGCAGCCGACATTGCCGGCGAGGTGACGATCGGCATTCCGGTGAGCATGGCGTCGGTTCTCACGCTGCCGCTGTTGCAGGCGCTTGAGGACGGTCTTCCCCGGGCCCAGGTGCATGTGTTCGAGGGACTGACCGGAGATCTGCGCGGATGGCTGCGACTGGGTAAGATCGAGACGGGTATCCTGTATGGCAATGAGCAGACCGACGGGTTGTTGCTGGAACCGCTGGCGGAAGACGAGCTCGTCCTGTTCGGAAAGTCGGATGGCATCGGCAACAACACGGCGCCTATCCCATTCGGTTCGCTGGGCGCCCATCCGCTGTATACGACGGACGGGGACCACCCGGTGCGACCGCTGCTGACCCGGCTCGCCAAACAGCACGGCGTTGCATTGCAGTTCGGCGCCCAGATCAACTCGGTGCACCAGCTCAAGGCGCTGGCGCGGGAGGGACGCGGCCATACAATCCTGCCCCGCGTCGCGCTCGCCAGGGAAGCCCCCGAACTCTGCGACTGCCTGCGCTCGATCGAGCCCTCGATCAAGCTGCGCAGCTACATCGCCATGATGACCAACCCGAGCACGCGCGTGCAGAACGTTCAACGCATTTTACGGGACGTGGTTCAGCGACTGATCCACTGCGGCGATTGGCCCGGCGCAGTTATGTTGTAGCCATTGCGTGGCGCACGCTGTCGCCTTGCGGCTGCATCGAGGCAACAGTGATTGCGCTTCATCAGATCCAATTCGATAACGTCGCAAGCTCCGTCGCGTATCGCACATAAGACGTTATGGAAGATCTGCCGTGACGCACCGCAGCATCCCACCTGCCATGCTTCGGCTCCGCGGCGATGCTCAGCCCGGATCAGTATCGAACCTTGGAGAGCTACGCAGACACCAAAGCCAAGCTGGTGGTCGATAACGGCAACCTGCGCTCGCTGGTCAACGGCAAGAGCTATCGCACCGGCAAACTCGAACTGGTTTCGTTGAAGGATCTGCGAGACCGGATGAAACAGACCTGCCCTCCGTCGGCAAAGTCAAAAGTCAGCGCCATCACCGCAGATATCCGGCGCCTGCATCGTTCGCCTCAAAAATGTCGGCGCCCTGTTTCAAGTTGCTTTCCAATTCAATCTCCTGGAAACGATCGGCCCTAGAGTCACGCCGGAGGACGGCGTCGGGCGCTACGAAGACGACCGCACGCAGGGCCCCGCTTGCGCCGTGGCCGCAGGCGCGGCCACCATCTATCGCAACTATTTTGCGCCAGTCGGCGACGATGTCGGACAGACCGCCAATCGCCAGTTGGACGGACTGAGGCTGGGCATCGCATAGTCCGCGGCACTCGGCACGCCCGTCGCTGTCAATGACACCTTTTATAATTGGTTCCGATTTACAACTGCACGGCTGCAGTTCTATGTATTTTATGAGGATTGTGACGCGTGTCGATACCGCGATGAAAGAGCCATTCAATAAAAGGTTTCACCTTGGTGCTCGACAAGGCACGTTTGATTTCATATTTCGAAGCAGGGTGCCCAGACCATCGGCGCGCGTTTCCTTTGGCCCCCCACAATCGCAGCTCGCGGGCATCAAATGCCCCGACATCCATAAGGACATTCAACGTCGAGCAATCTCTTCGCCACATGGCCGAAGGGCGTCGAAGATGGCCTGGAGGCCGGCAGGAAGATCCCAGCCTGATCGCTGCGCGGCGATGTCAACAACAACGATGCCGGCCTGACACAATTCGGCCGGCAAGCGGCGCGCAAAGCGCCTCAACGATACGAGGTTGGACGTGCATTTTCGTCATGATGGACTCTATGCTTCCCGGCGCTCGCCGGTACTCGCACGCAACGTGGTGGCGGCGTCCCAACCGCTGGCCACGCAAGCCGGGTTACGCATGCTCGAGTGTGGCGGTAACGCCATCGATGCAGCCCTTGCGGCGGCCATCACGCTGACAGTGGTCGAGCCCACCGGCAACGGCATCGGCTCGGACGCGTATTGTATCCTGTGGGACGGCAAGGAATTGCATGGTCTCAATGCCTCCGGCCGTTCGCCGGCCGGATGGACCCCGGAACGTTTCGCGGCGCATACCACGTTTCCGCACCGCGGCTGGGAAAGCGTCACGGTGCCCGGCGCCGTCTCCGCCTGGGTCGACCTATCGACGCGCTTTGGCAAACTGCCCTTCGAGCAATTGTTTGCACCGGCGATTGCCTATGCTGAAAACGGCTTCCACGTCTCGCCAGTGATCGCCGAGTTGTGGCGCCGCGGCGCTGCCGAACTGAAAAGCCAGCCCGGCTTTGCCGAGGCCTTCATGCCCGGCGGGCGCCCCCCCGCCGCAGGCGAACTGTTCCGCGCGCCCGGCCACGCCTATTCGCTGCGCCTGATCGCCGAGAGCCGCGGCGCGGCCTTCTATCGCGGCGAGTTGGCGCGACGCATCGCCGCCTTCGCACGCGAGCACGGCGCGGCCCTCGACGAAGCAGATCTCGCGGCGCATCGCAATGACTGGTGCGGCACCATCCATCAGGATTTCGGCGACGTCGCGCTGCACGAGATTCCGCCGAACGGCCAGGGCATCGTGGCGGTGATGGCCCTCGGTATCATCAAGGCCGCAGGTATCGAGGGACTGATCCTCGACAGCAGCGACGCTTTCCATCTGCAGATCGAAGCCGCCAAGCTGGCTTTCGCCGATGCCCACGCGTATGCCGCCGATCTCGACCACATGCGCGACGTCACGGTCGCACACCTGCTCGACCCGGCCTATCTGGCGTCACGGGCGACGCTGATCGACCGCCGCAAGGCACAGGAATTTGGCGCGGGTGCGCCGACCACCGGAGGCACCGTGTGCCTGTCGACCGGCGATGCGGACGGCATGATGGTGTCCTATATCCAGTCGAACTATTCCGGCTTCGGCTCCGGCGTCGTGGTGCCGGGCACCGGCATCAGCTTACAGAACCGCGGTTTCGGCTTCACGCTGAAGGAGGGCCACCCCAATCAGGTCGGCCCGCGCAAGCGGCCGTTCCAGACTATCATTCCCGGCTTCGTCATGAAGGGGAAGCAGCCGCTGATGGCGTTCGGGCTGATGGGGGGCCCGATGCAGGCGCAGGGCCATCTGCAGATGATGCTGCGCATGCGGCTGTGGAATCAGGACCCGCAGACGGCGGCCGACGCGCCGCGCTGGCGCTATGTCGCTGGCCTGAAGGTGGCGATCGAAAGCGCGGTGCCGGACGACGTCGCCGCGGATCTCGTCAGCCGCGGCCATGAGATCGTGCGCGAGCCGCCGGATTCGGCTTTCGGGTTCGGCGGCGCGCAGCTCATCTGTAGGATCGACGGCGGCTACGTTGCCGGCTCCGATTCGCGCAAGGACGGCCTCGCCGCCGGCTTCTAAGCACTGCACGGCAGGTGGCGCGCCGCGCCGCCTGCTTCAGTCTCTCAATCAGTGCACAACTTCACTTGTATCGACGGGCTCTCCGAGCAAGACCTCGAGCGCTGCTGCCAACACACGCCGGGGATGATCGGGGAGCGAGCGCATCCGCCAGCCCACATAGCCGTCGGGGCGAACCAGCACGGCGCCGCCGTCTTCCACTCCGTAGACCTCGGCCCATTGACCTTCCTCGTCCACGACATCGTCACCGATGACATAGATATCCACGGGACAACGCAGCTGCGCACCGCCTGCATCTCGCCAAGCCGCGCCATTCCGGCCTGCAAGGAGGACGAAGCGCGAGCCGAACAGATCGATTGTCGAGATCTTTTCGCCAAGGCGCGTCAACCAAATATGTGGAGCGCGGCATCCGGGGTAAGCCGAGGGCACATACTGGGTAACGGCATCAGCCACTGCAGGCAGCGTCGAACTGTCAGGTGCAACGGCGCTCGACTCGTAGCGGGCACCGAATATCAGTCCCTGTTCGTTGAGATACTGCGCCCGTGGCAACTTTGCCTCCGACTGCTTCTCCGTTCGTCCGAGGCTTTGCATGTTGAGGAATGTCGCCTTAACGACCTCCTTCGCGACCGGACGGCGCTCGGCCTCATAGGTGTCCAGCAGCGACGGCGAGGCATTGCCGCGAATGACGGCGGCGAGCTTCCAGGCGATATTCTGCGCATCCTGCACACCAAGGTTCAATCCGAAACCGCCACTCGGTGTCGTCTCATGCGCGGCGTCACCCGCGAGAAAGATCCTGCCTTTCTGGAAGGCGTCCGATACCATGGCTGAGCACTTCCAGAAGCTGATGCCCAACACCTTGACCGGGATGTCGGGCACGCCGACAGCGCGTCGAACGAGGCCGACACAGCGCTCCGGGGTGAGGTTTTCCTCAGTGAACCCGTACACACTGAGGCTATGCACCAAAAATCCCCAGCGGTCAGCCCCGTTGATCGTCAGAAAGGTGGCGCGCAGGTCGGGCTGGTCGATATAATACAGCGCCGCCGGTCGATCAGCCGTCCAGGGGCGAAGATCGACCTCGCAGTGGACGTTGACCGAGTCGTAGATGTCCTTGTCGCCGGTCCGGCCAATGCCGAGCATGTTGCGGACCGGGCTGTGAGCTCCGTCGGCAGCAATCACATACTGAGCACGGAAGGGTATCACCTGGCCGGTGGCCCGGTCCAGCAGTTCACCCGTCACACCGATGTCGCCTGCCGAGATAGTCTTCAGCTCCATGTTAAAGCACAGTCCTTCGGGTGCCAGCGCTTCAGCATGACGGCGTAGTACCGGCTCCAGCAGATCCTGCGCGCAAGTACAATTCGCTGAGGGCGATACGGCAAGGTTTTCGGCGGAGCGACGGCCTGGCTCTAGCCGCTTGATCTCCTTGCCTGTAAGGCTCTCGGCCCAGAGAATCATCTTGCCGAACTTGGCTGGCGCGCCGACAGCGCGGATATCGGCTTCGACACCCATCTGGCGGTACATCTCCATCGTTCGCGCATTGATTCCGCGCGCCTTTGGCAGAACGGCGGTTCCAGGATGACGTTCGACCAACAGCGAACGCACGCCCTCTCGCGAGAGCAAAAGGGACGCCGTGAGGCCCACCGGCCCCCCGCCCACGATCAGTACCGGAACTTCGATCATCACGTCTCTCTCCTTGAAGTAGGCGGAAGCGACAGATTCATCTGCAACGACCGCCGGGGTCCAGCGGGGACGACCATGCAGCTCCAATCAAGCGGGCTTTCGCACGGCCGCGATATTGACGCCGGCCATGACGCGCTGTCACGCGCGGAAAGAGCCAGCAGATTTCATTGATACAGGCGCAGTCATATGGCGTCCGGCTAGATCTGGAATTCCTTCGCCTGCTTGATGATTGCCGCCTTGTCGAAGTCGTTCACTTCGTCGATCAGCTCGTTAGTAAAGATGCTGCTACCATCGCCGATCTGCTTGGCTAGATCCGGATTGTTCGTTCCTGCGACGGCCGCCCGCAAGGCTGCTGCCCAGTCATCGGGGCTGGTTGCGCCGATCCGTTGCTCGGGATCGCCGGGGCGCCGAACCCAGGCGTTTCGACGATCCTTCATGATGACTTCGAGTTCCTTGATCGCCTCGTCGTCGGATTTTGTCTTGGGCTTCGATTCCGGATAGACTAGCCAATGCAGCTTGATGGCGGCGATCAGGTTGTGATGCGCGAACAACGTCGATTTTGCTGTGCCGCGAAGGAAGGCGATGACGCTCTTCCGGTTTTCCTTCAGGTCCTTCTTGCGGATCCCGTACCAGGTCGTCGCCCCCTGTGTGAAGGAAGGGGTCATTGGCAAATAGCGCAACTTGAAGCCGAGCGCTTCGATGCGGCCGGCGATGGTGTCGTAGGCTACCATCGCATCGACGCTCTTGCGATCCAGCGCATTGCCGGCCATGCCCACGTCGCCGATGGCGATCAACTGATAGTTCGGTTTCATTCCGAGATCGGCAAATGCCGTCTCGATGACGGCGGCGCTGCCATCACCCTGGTTGCGGATGCCGATACGCTTTCCGGCCAGATCGGCGATCGATTTGATCTCACTGTCGGCCCGCACGACCACCACGCTAGTGGAGCGCGGCAGCCAGTTGTACACGGCGATGACCCCGAAGTTCGGCTCTTTAGCCAGCGCAGGTATGAACAGCGCCGGCACGACGGAACCCGCGTCGGCCTGCGACTGTGCGATCGCAACCATACCCTGGACCAGACTGTTCACCGGCAGCTGCTCGCGTTCGATCCCTTCCTGCGTATAGTAACCGAGACGCGGCTCACGCCCGCAGGTCGAGAAGCACTGCGTCGCATCGATCGCACCGTTCGGATTAGTGACGAGAAAGCGCTTCTTGTCCTGCGCAAAGCTGCCCCGCACCGAGCCGAGGAACGGTAGCGTGCCGAGACCGAGAGTCATCTGACGTCGCGTTATCATCTGGTTTCCTCCGTTGATATATGGCCGGGCGTCAGGCACTGACGGCTCGTCGAGAAGTCTGCGCGGGCATCCAGCTCAAGAAATGGCGCCGAACGGCGCGAAGGGCCGCAGTCAGTGTGACGCCCATCAGGGCCAGGATGAGAAACACGGCAAAGCTGCCGCCGGTATCGAGCTGAGCGTCCATCTGCATGATCATCACGCCGAGGCCGGACTGCGCGCCGACGAACTCACCGACGATGGCGCCTACCACGGCGAATGCTGCGGCTACGTCGAGGCCCGCAAAGATGAACGGCAAGGCGCTGGGAAACTTCACCTTGGCGAAGATCTGCCAGCGGGTCGCTGACAGGGATCGCAGCAGATCGATTCGATCGATGTCCACTGCCTTGAAGCCGGCAATGCTTGTCACCAGAACCGGAAAGAATGTCAGCAGAACCACGATTGCGATCTTGGATTCGAGGCCGTACCCCATCCACATCACGATGATCGGCGCGATGGCCACCTTGGGGAGGCTCTGAAACGCGGATATATAAGGTCTGATCAGTTCGTCGAGGTAGCTGCTCTCCGAAATCACCATGCCCATCACCAAGCCAACACCGCTGCCGATCAAAAACCCGGCGAGTACTTCGGTTAGCGTGACCGCGCCGTGGAACCAGAAGCTGTCGCGAGCAAGCGGGCTGACGGTTAGGCCGTTATAGAGCGCGCGCACCACGTCGCTGAACGGCGGCAGGACGAATTTTGGAATATTGAACAGGCCGACGCCGAACTCCCAGAAGGCCAGCAGCAGCACCAGCAGCACCAGCGAGTGAAGGCGCGTCGAATGCAGCGCACGACGCCAGCTCGCAGTCTCAGGCTCGTTGGCCGCGATACCGGCAACAGCGACGGTCGTATCCGTTTCCATGATTGCGTTGCTCATCTAGTCAAAGGACCCTGAATGATTGAACAGCTCTCTAATTTCGTGCGCGGCATCGGCAAAGCCGGGCATCGCCATCATGTCCATGTTGCGCGGACGCGGCAGGTCGATTCTGATAATCCGCTCCAGTGAGCCGGGCCGCGGTGTCATAACGAAGACGACGTCGCCGAGAAAGATCGCCTCGGGAATGGAATGAGTGATGAGAATGACAGTCTTCTTGCTCTCGGCCCAGATGCGCTGCAACTCAAGGTTCATCTGTTCCCGCGTCAGCGCGTCCAGTGCACCGAACGGTTCGTCCATTAGAAGAATCTTTGGATCGTGCAGCAGTGCCCGCGCGATCGATGCGCGCTGCTGCATGCCGCCGCTGAGCTGAAGCGGTTGTTTTCCTTCAAAACCCGTCAGTCCGACCATGTTGAGAAGCATCATCGCGCGCTCGCGCGACGCCTTGAGGTCGAGCCCCAGTACCTCGGCCGGCAGCATCACGTTCTCCAGCACCGTGCGCCACGGCAGCAGGATTGAATTCTGGAATACCACGCCGACGTCACGCCGGGTGCCGACGATTGCTTGGCCATCCATCTGCACGCTGCCCTCGCTGTATGGCAGTAGCCCGGCAACGATGCGAAGCAATGTGCTCTTGCCGCAGCCGCTCGGGCCGACGACGGACACGAAGCTGCCGCGCTCGATCGAGCAATTGATGTTTTTCAGCGCAAGAACGGAATCCGCTCTGCTGCCGAACCGCTTCGACAGCCCGCGGATACTTATATAGTCAGACTGGCGGTCTCCTGAGCTGCGCTCCTGCACTGCGGCGTCCATCGATTCTGCTCCTTTCCCACTCATGTCGAGCCCAAGAAACGCTGCAGGTGATCCGCCACTTCGGCCGGTGCCTGCACGCAGGTGATGTGCCCCACGCCCGCGAGAACGACACTTTCCGAATCCCGGATTGCATTTTTCATGCCGACCGTCAGGGCGGATGGAACGAGCCGGTCGCACGCCCCGGCAAGCAGAAGCGTTCTTGCCGCGATATCGCCAGCTGCCAATGACGTTTGGTCGTTCACCGTCTGAGCGCGCCGGTCCGATCGTGCGGATCGCACAGGCGCTCTTGCGAAGTGGTGCCGGAACTGCGGATACTCGGACAGGAAAGCCGGCGGAAAGAAGTATTCTGCGAGTCGTTCGGCACTCTCCGGCAAGCGATCGCGCAGGCGCACCATCTCGACGGCGACCTCGCCATTAAGGTCACGCAAAGACAGCGGAAGCGGCCAGGTACTCGCGAGAACCAGACTCTTGACCGCTTGGGCGTGCAGCAAGGCCACGGCTTGCGCGACCCGACCTCCGAACGACGTGCCGAACACGTGGGCCGGGGAATATCCGGTCCCCTGCAGCAGTTCGGCGACATCTGCTGCCAGCAGCCGGAGGTCCGACGACTCAGCGGCATTCACTGTCTCACCGCAGTCCCGCTGATCGTAGACGATGACCGTGAATTGATCCGACAGCATCGGGACAAGGCGGTCGAACGAACGCCGGCTTCCCTCGGCGCCATGGATCAACAGCAATGGTGGGCCGTTGCCTGTAATATCAAAGGCCGCCCGCGTGCCGTCGGAGTGTTCAAAGAACGACATGAGATCAGCGCTCCACGGCGTTCGGTAGCGGCGGTGACGCGACAAACCTTAGATCGCCGATCACACGCCTCGGCCTTCCCGTTGTCGACCATTCCATCTTCATATTACTTTGAGCGCAGAACGCCCCTTTGACTACGCCAGGGATCGGAACGATGCTGTGCATATTCCGGTGTCGCAATTTCTTTCGAGCGCGCGCGCTTCCGCTGGCAAGCAGGGATCGCCGTGCTATAGATCGTGACGGTTGCGCGCAGCCGAACTCCGGACTGCGGCAGCGCGCAGAGCAAATTTCCTTCCGGCAGATCCCGACGACGTTTTCGCGGAACGAGGGCGAGACATCTTGAATACGGTGCAGATCTACATCGAACGGAAGCGGCTGAAGGACGGCGATCGCCTGCCCCCCGAACGGGAGCTGGCTGCGGAGCTCGGGATCAGCCGGCGCGCCTTGCGCCAGCACCTGACGCAGTTGGAGTTGGATGGACGATTGTGGCGCGGTCGACGAAACGGAACGATCCTCGGACATCCGCCCGCGAGTGCGCCGGCCGGGATCGATCGCAGCCTGGCGACTGCCAGCCCGGGCGATACGATGGAAATGCGCTTTGCACTGGAGCCTTCGATCGCCGCCATCGCAGCCAACAAGGCGACTGACGAGGACATCGCGCGGATCGAAACCTGCATGCGCCGGACTACCGAGGTTACCGATGATTCCGACTGGGTCAGATGGGACAGCGCCTTTCATCTGGCGATTGCTGAAGCCAGCAGAAATCCTGTTTTCGTCGCCTTGGTGCGGGCCTTCAACGTGACCCGCGCCCGGCCCAAATGGCGTTCGATACGGATCTCGCACATTACGGTGGAGAAGCGTCAGAATACGGTGACCCACCACCGTCTGATCTATGAAGCGATCAAAGGAAGGTCGCCGGAAGAAGCCGCTCGCGCGATGCGCCATCACTTGAACTCCGTTCAAACTCATCTTTTTGAATAAGACCTCAGGCAAGCACGATTTCGGAATCTACCGGGTCGACTGATTCGAAAAGACCGTCCAGATCATAGCGACGGCCGATCAGTTGCTGTTCGATGAGATAGTCTTGGAGTTTGTCGATGGTCTTGCGGTTGTCCGCCGTAAGTCCGTAAGGGACAGGATCGCCACCGAATACTTCCATGACCTCATTCCACATGCCGCCGCCCCAGGGCAGGAAGCTGGCGCCGAGCCGGCGCTCTTTTGCGATAGTCATGCTGTGCGCATACGCCCTATACAAAGCTACGGGGAGATTCGGGTGGCGCGCCACCGATGAACGCGGCATTACGATGACATGGCTGATGGGATAGATTTTCGTCGTTCGAAAATAGTCCACCTCGGCGGCACGCCAGTCCATCATGAGCGGCCTGAACCGGCGCGCGGCCACGGGCAGCAGGCTGTCGCGGTTGCGCGGCATAAAGAGCGCATCGATGGCACCGCCAGCGAGCGCATCTTCCAGGTTGACGTCGGTCTGCACCACCCGCGCGGCCCCAGGGGGATCAAAACGCGGCGTTCCACTTGCGATCCATTCGACTTCCGACCAGTGCAAGCCGTAGGTGTCGGACATCAGTCCGCGCCACCAAACTCCACCGGTCATCGTGTAGTCCGGAATGCCGACCCGCTTTCCCGCCAGATCGGCAAAGGTCGCAATGGCGGAATCCTTTCGTACCAGCGTCGTGCCGTGGCGGAATGCGCGATTGGGAAATACCGGGACGGCGGTCAACCAGTCGGCGCCACGATCCAGGAGCATGAGATAGTTCGACAGCGAAAATTCACAGGCGTCAAATGGCCGGCGTTTGAGAACTTTCTCGAACAATTCCGCACGCGGCGTCACGCGATATTCCAGCTCCAGCCGGCACCGGACAGACGACACGCCCAGTGTATGTTCGTAATCGCCGCCATAGACAATCATTCGACAATCCTCATTGCCCCTTCAGCGTTACCCCGGTCAAACTTCAAGTCAATTGAACCAATAAGTATTGGTCTCGTAGATATGGGCCGGACACTGAGCTTTCACGCTTGAATCGCTAATAGAATCGCATTTTATTGACGTTCAGCGACCTGGCATGGCGTCATCAATCCGATAAAGGTTCGTTTTGACGCCCTGGCCGGCTGTCACACTGGCGCATTGAAGTTTGAAGGGATTGAACATGCTAAACGATCCGTACACGGCCTGGCCGAAGGATGTGAGGGACGACCTCGAAGCGGGCCGGATGAATGGCTGCGTCGGCACGGCCCTAGTGTCGGAGACCGAAAGGGTCAGGATCTGGAATCTTCGCATTCCGGCGGCTGGCCGCTTCGGCTTCCACCGCCATGTCCTCAATTACTTCTGGACCGCGCTCAATTCCGGGCGCACGCGCAACTATTTCGAGGACGGCCGCATCGTCGATGCGGATGTCGCCGAAGGCCAGACCCAGCACAAGAATTTCGCGGACGGTGAATTCATGGTGCACTCGGTGGAAAACCTGAGTCCGCACGACCTTTGCTATACGACGGTCGAGTTTCTCGACAGTCCGAACGCACCATTGCCGCTACCGGACCGCGTGAGACGCAAGCCGTGATCCGGCGGCACGCTTTCGCCACGTGGCCATTGACCTGGCGTTGCCGTGCGTGCTGCAAATCTCTGGCGCGATATCCTCGGGCATACGCCACGCCTCGCTACAGAATTGTGGCGGTAGGGGCGGAGACAACAACCTAGATCGGAGCATCCCATGACCGTTGATACCGGATCCCGGATAACGTTGCTGACGGCGATTGCCGTCCAATCGGAGATCGAGGAACTGATACCGCGCTTCACGCGCCTGCACGAAATCGAAGTCGACGTAAATTACGACGTGAACCCCGCCGTCGCCAAGCGCGTTATGGCGGGTGAGAAATTTGATGTTGGGCTGACCAACCCCTGGTACGTCGACGAGATGATCGCCTTGGAGCGGGTCATTCCGAATATTCACGTCCCGTTCGGCCGCGTGCCGCTTGCCATCGGAGCGATCGGTTCGGGATCGATGGACATCGTCACTTCGCATGAAGCCGTGCGGGCAATGCTGCTCGAAGCAACTTCGATCGCCTACACTTCGATCGGGACCAGCGGCAAGACCTTTCTGCGAGCCATCGAGACGATGGGGATCGAGACACATCTCCGGGACCGGCTGCGGCCGATGGGGGCGAGCGAACCATCGATCGCCGCTGCGGCTGGCAAGGTGCAGTACGCCATCGCGCCGCTGTCGCGGATTATCGCGGCGCCCGGCATTGTTCCTGTTGCAACATTCCCCAGGGAGCTCGGTCTTAACATCGACATGTCAATGTTCATCAGCCACGGAACTGGGAAGCATGAGCCGGCGATGCAACTCATCCGGTTCTTTGCTGATCCAGACCTAGACGCCTATTTCACGTCCCACGGCATATCGCGCTACGCGCTGTGAATAATGATGGCTCGGTGGGAGGTCTCGCTCACTAGTGGTCTAGCCAAATGCCGGGGCTGGTCGGCTCAGCGGGAGAGTTCGACCTTGAATATGGCAACTGGTCTCGGATGCTGTCCCACGTCCGACAGGGATTCGAACCGGAAGAATGACCGCAGCCGTAAACACCTTAAATGGCTGCCTTTAGAAACCCTACCAAATCGCCGCAGTACGAAGCCCGGAGGAAACCGCCGTCTCCAGCCTCAATCTCCGAATTCGGCAGTTCTCTCGTACCGCATTCAATTCAAGGGAAGGTTGATTTTATTGGGGATTTTTGGGGATCTTGCGCGCGGGGCACATTGGAAGCGCAGCCGCGGTGGCGGAGAGAGTGGGATTCGAACCCACGGTACGGTTTCCCGCACACACGCTTTCCAAGCGTGCGCCTTAAGCCACTCGGCCATCTCTCCCCGCGCGCCCTCTCATGACGGGGCGGGAGGTGATTTGCAAGGGACTGCGGCCGCGGGGCGGGGGTTTTTCTCAAGTATTTGACAGCGTTGGGGTATTTTTGCGACCCGTCGGCGGTTCTCGGGTCCGATCAAGAGGGTGATGCCGGCAAACGCGGTCAAAGGCCGTTTCGGCCAAGGCGCCCAATTGGCTACAGCGTCCAATGAACGGCAACCCGCCCTGCGGGACGCCCCCGGGCTGCATGAGGGACAAGAGCACGGGCAGGTTGCGGCCCGACAATACAGGCCGCCGATCCGCATTGCCCGCCTGCACGGCCGGTTCTACAGCGTCCGTCGATCAGTGATAGCGCGTGCCGAGGATGGCACCTGACGTGCGCAGCGGCCAGATCATGCTGGTGTCCGGCTCGGGCTCGGGCACCAGGCCCTTCTCGTTCACCGCGTGGGCGTCCTGCAGCGCATCGACGAAATCGGTGAACCAGTTCTGGATGGTGCCGGCGCGCAGCTTGGCCATCATCGATTCCCAGCGCATCCGCCGTTCCAGCAGCGGCATTGAAAACGCGGTCGCAATCGTTCGCGCCATGCCGTCGATATCGTGCGGATTGACCAGCAGCGCGGTGTCGAGCTCGTTGGCGGCACCGGCGAATTTCGACAGCACCAGCACGCCGGGATCGGCCGGATTCTGCGCAGCGACATATTCCTTGGCGACCAGGTTCATGCCGTCGTGCAACGGCGTCACCAGACCGACCTGCGCGGTACGATAGAGGCCGGCGAGCACCGTCTGGCTGAACCCCTTGTTGAGATAGCGGATCGGCGTCCAGTCGACTTCGCCATGGCGGCCGTTGACGTCGCTGACCAGCTTGGCGAGGTCGTTCTGCAGGTTGCCATAGGCCTCGATGGTGCCGCGCGACAGCGTCGCGATCTGCAGCAGCGACACCGAGCGGTTGAGCGCCGGGTTGAGCGTCAGCATGCGGTCGAACGCCTCGATACGGTTGACCAGGCCCTTGGAGTAGTCGACGCGGTCGACGCCGATGGCCAGCTTCTCGCCGTTCAGACTGCGGCGCAGACGCGATACCTCGGGATGCGACGCGGCCTTGGCCGCATGCTGGGCGAACTTCTCGGGATCGATGCCGATCGGGAACACCGCGCAACGCGACGCGCCGAAGCGCGATGTCACCACACCATCCCTGGCGTGGAGGCCGAGGTCGCATTCCAGATAAGCGAGAAAATTGTCGCGGTCGTCGTTGGTCTGGAAGCCGATCAGGTCATAGGCCAGCATCGCCTCGACCAGTTCGCGATGATGCGGCACGCCGCCGAAGATCGCCCGGGTGGGCCACGGCGTATGCAGGAAGAATCCGATCGGGTGGGTGACGCCGAGATCGCGCAACTCCGCGCCGAGCGCGAGGAAATGATAGTCCTGGATCCAGAACACGGTGTCCGGCTTGCGAAACCGCAGCAGCGCACGCGCCATGAACGAATTGACCTCGCGATAGGACTGATAATCGTCATGCGAGGAGCGGATCAGGTCGGTGCGCGAATGCAGCGCCGGCCACAACGCCGAATTAGCAAATCCTTCGTAATAGCCAGCGTAATGCGCGGCGGGCAGATCCAGCATTGCCAAAGCGCCGGCGCCGAGCGCCTCGATTTCCGCAAACGGCTCGCGCTGCGCGCCATCGCGGACGCGGCCGCTGGAGCCGACCCAGATGGCTCCCGACTTCTCGACCACCGGCAACAACGCCGCCGCCAAACCTCCGGTCATCGGCTCATGCGCCGATGCGCGTGAAACGCGGTTGGAAACAACGACGAGGTTCACGGGCGGCCCCTCCTGCTGGTACATTTACTCGGACGATTAACGTCCGTTCATCAACATGGTTCCTCGTCACCATTCGACCCAATTGAAACCAAATTCAGGCAACTCCACGGGGAACCTCCGGTTCCACGGTTCCATCGCTCTTCCACGACGCATATCTTTGCCTGGATCAGTCCTCGAGCAATCGCGCCAGCCAGGCACGCACATCGCGCGGTTCGCCGAAATGGCCGGCGACGCCCAGCGCGTGCCGTCCCACCGAAAATGCCAGACCATCCATGCCAGGCATAATGGCAAATACCGTTTCATCAGTGACGTCGTCGCCGATGAACACCGGGCGACGGCCCTTGAACGGACCATGCGTCATCAGTTCGATCACGCCGGTCGCCTTGGTGAAACCGGAATGCTTGATCTCGCAGACCGACTTGCCCGGCAGCACCTCGATCGGCGCGTTCGGCAGGTCGGCGCGGATCGCCGAGACAGCGTCGTAGATCGCCTTTTCCGCATGCGGCGCCAGGCGATAATGCAGCGCCAGCGAGTAGCCCTTGTCCTCGAGCAGAATGCCGGGGCTGAGCTTGGCGATCGCCGCGAGGCGGCGCTTCAATTCCTTGTCGAGTGGCGGCGCATGCGCCGCCACCGATTCATTTTCCATCGACAGCCGCATTTCGGCGCCGTGGCCGCCGACCGCAGGGAACTGCATCGGCGCAAAGATCAGGTCAATGTCGTTGAGCGAGCGACCGCTGACCAGCGCCAACGCGCCTTCGGTTCTTTCCAGCAGCTTGCCGAGGGTGGTCGCCAGTTCCGGCGGCACCCAGACCTCGCGCGGGGTCGGCGCGAAGTCGAGCAGCGTGCCGTCGATATCGAGCAGCAGCGCGCAGTTGCTGAGCTCCGGCATCTCGGCGCCGGGCATCATGGTGTGGCCGGGTGCGGCAACGTCAACGGGGGATTCGTCCATCTGCTTTTCAGCCAGGTTCTGTTTCATCGTCATTCTACTCCACAACGGCCAGTGGCCGTGCAACTGATTCCAGGGGCTGACGTTCCGCCGCAATGGCGTAGCGCCAGGCGATCGCCGCTGCGGCGATCATGAGGGCGGCGCCGAACAGGTAGCCGCCGAACACGCTTGCGCGCGATCCGGTGTCGATCAACACGCCGAACAGCGCCGGTCCCGCAACACCGCCGATGCCGGTCCCGATGGCGTAGAACAGCGCGATGGCCAGCGCGCGGACCTCGATCGGAAAGGTCTCGCTGACCGTCAGATAGGCCGCGCTCGCCGCCGGCGAGGCGAAGAAGAAGATGACCATCCAGCAGACGGTCTGGCCCTGCGCGCTCAGTACGTCGATCGAGAACAGGTAACCGGACAGCGCCAACAGCACGCCGGACAGGCCATAGGTCAGCATGATCATCATGCGGCGGCCTAGCGTGTCGAACAGTCGACCGAGCAGCAGGGGCCCGAGAAAATTGCCCGCTGCGAAGGGCAGAATGTACCAGCCGACCTGGTTCGAGGCGATGCCGAAGAAATCAGTCAGCACCAATGCGTAGGTGAAGAAGATCGCATTGTAGAAGAAGGCCTGCGCCCCCATCAGCGCCAGCCCGACCAGCGAGCGCTGCCGATACAGCACGAACAGCGTGTTGGCGACTTCGCGCAACGGCGTATGGCTGCGCATCTGCAGCCGGATCGTCGGCAACGCCGCCGCGGCGGCCTTGGTGATCGGCTGGTTCGCGGAGGCTTCGACCTCCGCGACGATGGCATGGGCCCGCTCGGGCTGGCCGTGCACCATCAGCCAGCGCGGGCTTTCCGGAATCCACAGACGCATCACGAACACGACCAGTCCCAGAACCGCGCCGGTGAGATAGGCCAGTCGCCAACCATACTCCTGGCCGATCACCTGCGGATCGAGCAACACGATGGCACATACCGCACCGAGCGCAGCGCCCAGCCAGAAGCTGCCGTTGATCACCAGATCGGTCCAGCCGCGATACTTCGCCGGCACCAGTTCCTGGATCGTCGAATTGATCGCGGTGTATTCGCCGCCGATGCCGGCGCCGGTGAGGAACCGAAACAGCGCATATGTCGCCAAGTTCCATGACAAGGCAGTTGCGGCCGTTGCAGTTAGATATAGTGCCAGCGTGATGAAAAACAACTTCTTGCGGCCGATCCGGTCGGTGAGCCAGCCGAAGCCGAGGGCGCCGACCACAGCGCCGGCGAGGTAGGCGCTGTTGGCAAAACCGACGTCGAAGTTCGAGAATCTGAGTGTCGGGCTTTCCTTGAGCGCGCCGGACAGGGCGCCGGCCAGCGTGACTTCCAGTCCGTCAAGGATCCAGGTAATGCCCAGCGCCAGCACCACGCGGGTGTGAAACCCGCTCCAGGTCAGCCGGTCAAGACGGGCGGGAATATCGCTATCGATGATGCGCGGCTCGGCAACACCCGGTGATCCGCGCATCTCGGGCCTGGACCCGAATTCAGCGCCGATCCGGCTGGTCATAGCGCGTCGTTCCCGAATGTAAGTTCCGCGGTGCAAGCGGCGACCGTCGAAGGGTGATCCGAACCGGCCGGCTGCGGGCATGAGGATCGATGATGTGTGTGCCGAACCAACCCGTTACGCCGCCATCAGTTCCAGCCTTTCCGCGGTTCAGGACGGGAACAGCGCGCAATTTTGCGGGTTTTCAGGCGAACAAGCCCGCTGCAGGAGTCCATGATGGCGACACGTCGAACCGCCCGCAAATCCGCCAAGGCACCGAAGGCCCGAACGGCGCGCAAGGCGCCGGCGAAACGCAAGGCCAAGGCAGCCTCACCAAAACGCTGGTCGCAACGCGTCACCGAACACAGCGACGCGCTCCATCTCAAGGACGGCGTGTTCAAGCTGACCGATCCGAAAAAGATCGCCGCCTCGCTGAAACGCTCGGCCGAACGCAGTTCACGGCGCAAGGCCGGTGCCTACCGCTCCGCCCTGTCGATGCTGACGTTCTACATCAATCGCGCGGGCAAGACGCTGCCCAGGACCCGGCGCGAGCGGCTGGAGCGGGCCAAAGGCGAGTTGAAGAAGGCGTTCGGGAATACTGATGCACACGCCGCCAGGTAAATTCACTGGTGTCGTCACCCAGCTTGACCGGGCGATCCAGTAGACGTTGAAATCGCGTGCGAGTTGCAGATGGCGCTGCTTACTGGGTCACCCGGTCAAGCCGGGTGACGACAACATTGATGCGGCACCGACATTCGCACGCTGACCGATCAGGCCGCGCGAATGTTCTGCATGAAGCGATCGAGTTCGGCGCGCAGCCGCGCGCTTTCCGACGACAGGGTCTGTGCCGAATTCAGCACCTGCTCGGAAGCCGCACCGGTCTCCGTGGCGCCGCGGTTGACCTCGGTGATGTTGCCCGCCACCTGCTGGGTACCGTGCGCGACGCTCTGCACATTCTGCGCGATTTCCCTGGTCGCCGCACTCTGTTGTTCGACCGCCGAGGCGATCTCCGACGCGATGCTGGAAATCTGCCCGATGGTGCTGCCGATTTCCTTGATCGCCGTCACCGATTCCCGGGTTGCGCTCTGCATGCCGGCGATCTGCACGGAGATCTCGTCGGTGGCCTTCGCGGTCTGGCTGGCCAGCGACTTGACCTCGGCGGCGACCACGGCAAAGCCACGCCCGGCGTCGCCGGCCCGCGCCGCCTCGATGGTGGCGTTGAGCGCCAGCAGGTTGGTCTGCTCGGCGATGGCGGTGATGAGGTCGACGACGTCGCCGATGCGCTGCGCCGCGCGCGACAATTCACCGATCCGCGCGTCGGTCTGTTCGGCCTGGGTCACCGCACTGTCGGCGATGCGGCTGGAATTGCGGACCTGACGCCCGATCTCGTTGACCGAGAGCGACAACTCCTCCGTGGCCGTGGCCACCGACTGCATGTTCGACGAGGCTTCCTCGGATGCGCCCGCGACCTTGCCGGACAGGCTTTCCGTGGTTTCGGCTGTCCGGGTCAGGGTACCGGCCGCGGTCTCCAATTGCACCGCAGAGTTCGAGACGTTGGCCACGATGCCGCCCACCGCGTTTTCGAAGTCGTCGGCGAAGCGGATCAGCTCGGTGCGCCGGGCGGCGCCAGCCGCGCGGTTCTGCGTCTCATGCTCTGCCGCCTCGCGCTCGGCCCGGGCGATCGCCTCGACCTTGAACTCCTCCACCGCGGCGGCCATGTCGCCGAGTTCGTCCTTGCGGCCGAGGCCGGGCAGCACGACTTCGAAGTCGCCGGCGGCGAGCTTGCGCATCGCCGCGCACATGGCGGTCATCGGCTTCGAGATTCCCCGGCCGAGCAGGCCGGCGACCACTGCGCCCAGAATGAAGCCGCCGAGTGCAAGGATCGCCACCTGGCGCTCCGTCTCGTGGATGGTGGCGTCGGATTCGGATTCCAGCCGCTGCTGGTCGGACAGCAGATCGGTCTTCATCGCCGTCGATCCCTCGGTGATCGCGGCGGTGGCACCGGCCATCTCGACCACAAGCTTGTCGACGACCTTGGTGTTCTCAACGAACTTCATGAAGGTCTCACGATAGGCCTTCACATCGGCGGTGACGGCCTTCACTTTCTCATTGATCTGCTGATTGTTGGCGAACACCGTCGCGAAGGAATTTTCCAGAAACTTGACACGGGCGAAGGCGGCGCTCGCCACCTTTTCGTCCGGTCTGGCAATGAAGTTGTTCATCAGCGACGAGGCCACAACGAACTGGCTGGCGATATCCTTTATGGTGTCCTGGACCGATGTCAGCCCCGCCAGCGTTGCCGTGTCGCCAAGATCATCCAGCTTTGAGCGCAACTGCAGGTTCATGCGCGAAATCTGGTTCGAGGCGATCTTGTCGTTCTCGTTCTTCACGGCGACGATATCGGCGAAGATCTTCGTGAAATTCTTGAAGTCGCGCGCCAGCCGCGTGACCTGGTCTACGCGCGCGGGGCTGGTCGTGACTTTCATCGACTGCTCGATGGCCGCCCGGAGGTTCGCTTCAGCGGCCAGCGCCGCCTTGGCGTCGTCTTCCTTGCCGGTGATCACGTAGTAGCGCGTCAGCGCCTGATAGGAGGTCAGTTCGCGGTCGATGTTGCGGGCAAGTCCGGACTCGGCAACGCTGGTGCGATACGACACGACGCCGTCGGAGACGCGTTCGAAACCGACATACGCAAGGCCCATGCTGGCGGCCGAAATGCCGAGCACCGCGGCAAAGCCCAGCGTGACCTTTGCACGAAACCGCAGCGACGGCAGCTTCAACCCGACAGACTTCAACATTCCCACGACAGCCCCCAATTCGCTCCCAAACGTCGTGTTTCCGCGCCTTGGACGCGGACCCGACGCTGGCAGGCTACGAGGGAATGGCTAAAACAGAGTAAAGATATACCGGTATCGTCATCCGCAGGTTGCGTCCCCCGGTACCGCGGGGCGCGATAGCGCCGCCGTTACATCGGTCCGTTGGCGAGCACGCTGGGCGGCGCGTTGACGCCGAGCTTGATCTGGCCGACCGACTTGATGATGTTGTCGCCCAGCAGCTGGGCGAAACAGGCATAGCCCCAGTCGTTCATATGCAGGCCGTCGGCGATGACGAAGCTGTCGAACGCCATCGCCTGGCCTTCGTGCCACTCCCGCATCACCTCGAAGCGCGGGAAAATGCCGACATGGCGCAGCTCGGCGACCTTGTTCAGCAGCTTGATCATCTTGCTGGTGCTTTCCGGCTTGGCGTTCACCGCCGGCGAATATTGCGGATCCACCAGCACCAGATCGGCGCCGGCCGCCTGGATCTTGCCGATGCCGTCCTCGACGATCGTGGCGGTATCGCCGGGGTCCAGGTTGCGCAGTACCGCATTGGTACCGACCTGCCAGATCACCAGATCGGGCTTCGAGTTGATCACCTCGTTCTGCAGCCGGGCCATCATCTCCGGCGCGTCCTCGCCGCCCTTGCCACGGTTGAGCACGGTGATGCCGGCGCCGGGATAGGCGCGATGCAATTGCGCCGCCAGCCGGTTCGGATAGGTGAATTCCGGCGCCGTCGAGCCGTAGCCTTCCGTCGACGACGATCCGAAGGCAACGATCACAACCGGTGCGCCCGCCGCCAGCTTGGCCGCGACATGCGGCAGCGAGCCCATCGCCTTGTTGCCGCCCTTCGGCGGCAGGCAGGGCACGCGGGCAAAGATATCGCTGGCGGATTTGGCGACTTCCTTGACCTTGTCGATGGTCTTGCTGGTGAGGGTCTTCTTGTCCGCCGACGAACCGGCCACGGAGCCGGGCGGTGTGCTGACACCCATGGCGGCAGCGGGCTCCGCATGCAGGCGTGATGACAGCGGCGGGAATGCAGACACGGACGCAACAACAGCGAGGGTCGCAAGGCGAGACAAGGAGAGGTGGAAACTCATTAACGCTGAATCCTCAATTCTGCTGGATTGACGTGGGCGGCATCGATCACGAAGGTCGACAATGCGCGTGCAAGGCAATCATGCACGCGCTTGGCTAGTTCGACGCCCGGCGAGGCGCTGAATAGATCGAAATCCCCTGCGTCATTCCAGTGTCGCATGATGGCGAAGCGGTCGAACAGCGGTACGTCGTGCTGTTGTGCCACCACACGCATGTTATCTATGTAGGCGGAAGGCGAAATCATCGTCTCCGTACGCGGACTGTACTGGAGATTCATTAAAATCACGTCGGTGCCGGCACTTCGCATCGCCGCAACGCCGTCATCGATGGCGCCCCGGAAGTCCTCGGCATCCACAGAGCGCATCGCATCGACGGTACCTGTCTGCCAGATCACCAGGTCCGGCTTCCTGTCCTCGACCAGCCTGCCGAGCGTGGGCACCATGTCCTCGGCGGTTTTCTTCACCTGCAGTTCCAGGCTGACATTGACCTCAACCGTCGGCAGCTTCTCGCGCAGCACCGCCTGCAGGCGGCCGGGATAGGCAATCGAGGAGTCGGATACGCCGATCACCGAGGAGCGGCTGCCGATCACCAGGATGTTCAGTTTGCCACCGGGTTTGACCGCTGCGGCCACCTTGGGCAACGCGCTCTCGCTGGTCAGCAGATAGGCCGGAACCTCGCAGCTGGGCGGATCCTCTGCCCGCGCGGGCGCCATGGCCAACAGGCCGGCCAGCATCGCGAGGACCACGGCGGTCTTCATGATCCCCCTCCCGCAAAATCCGCGTCGGCACTTTTCGCGCGCGATCCGCTCTTTTCCATCCGCTTGTACCATGAAAGCAGCCATGCCGCGCCGCACATGATGACGATACCGGAAATGCTGATAGCAAAGTGCATCCCGGCACCGCCGGAGACTTCCGCCAGCACGAAGTGCCCGGCGAAGGCCAGAAACACGCCAAGGCAGAAGATCTCCAGCGAATGTTGGCCGCACATGATCATCGGCCGCAGCCAGGGCGATTTCAGACCGGGCCAGTCCTTGTGCAGGAAGCGCACGGTGATCGCCGCCAGCGCCAGGAAATGCGCGAAGCGCAGCACATCGAGGTCGGTCTTGTTGATCGGATACATCCACTGCTCGATCAACTTCGGCAGCAGGTGATGGAATTGCGGAATGTACCAGGTCAGGGTCACCCAGAACGCCGCCAGCAGATAGGCGACCGAAATCCACAGCGTGACCGGCGACGACAGCACGCGCGACATGCGCCTGGCGCCGCCGAGCGCGCACCACGCGCCGAACACGAACAGCAATTGCCAGGCGTAGGGATTGAACGCCCACACGCCGTTCGGATAGGCCGACAAATACAGGTCGAACTCCCATGTGATTGCATAAAGCGCCACCGACAACGCCAGCGTGAGATCCGCACGGCGCTGCATCAGCCAGAGGATCGGCGGCAGGAACAGCATCAACACAATGTATAGCGGCAACACGTCCATGTTCACCGGACGAAATTTCAGCAACAGCGCCTGGACGATGGTCACGTCGGGCTGCTTGAGGAAATCGAGGATGCCCATTTCCTCGGAATACAGCGGGTTCTCGAAGCTGGTGGCGACATAGGAGATCTCCGCAAGGAAGATCGTGAACAGGAAGACGTGGGCGACGTAGATCTGCCAGACCCGCTTCAGGATCCGCGCGCTGGCCACCAGCACGCCCTGCTCCAACATGGCGCGTCCGTAAACGAACGCCGCCGTGTAGCCGGAGATGAAGATGAAGATTTCGGTGGCGTCGCTGAAGCCGTAATTGCGGATGGTGAACCAGGTCAGGATGTTCGGCGGCAGGTGATCGATGAAGATCAGCCACAGCGCCAGCCCGCGAAACAGGTCGAGCCGCAACTCGCGCTCGCCGGCCGCCACCACCATCGGACGGGCGGCCCCGCCGGCATGTACCGACGCTGCCGGGGCGCGGTCCGGGGTCGCATCCGGCCGCGGCGGGCCGGTGATGTGGTCGACGACGGTGCTCATTCGGCGGCGCTCGGACTGGTCGGGAATCGCGGGGTCGCAGATCTAGACAGAATGGATCGGCCCGTTAGTTGCAAGAAGATTGCGGCCATGGCACGGCCCGGGCGGCAAGTCGCCGCGGCGAGAGGTAGGACGGAACTATGTTGAAACGGCGATCATTTTCGCCGCTGCCGGGGCCGATTTGGCCCGCCGCGCGGTTTTCGCTATGATTGCGCTTCATTTTGAACGATGACATGCCATGTACCGCGCCGTGACCCGCCAGATTGAAGTCACCGTCGAGCCGAACTTCCAGCCGGAACGTTCGTCGGCGGAAAAGCACCGTTTTTTCTGGTCCTACACCGTGGTGATCACCAATTCCGGCGCCGAGACCGTGCAATTGAAGGCCCGGCACTGGGTCATCACCGACGCCGCCGGGCGGATGGAAGAGGTGCGCGGCGAGGGCGTGGTCGGCGAACAGCCGGTGCTCGCGCCCGGCGAACGCTTCGAATACACCTCCGGCGTGCCGCTGCCCACCGCCTCCGGCTTCATGGCCGGCAGCTACCAGATGGTCACCGACACCGGCGAGCCGTTCGAGATCAACGTCCCCGCCTTCTCGCTCGACAGCCCCGACAACAAGCGCGTGCTGAACTAGTAGCGCGCGGCAGCGTCGTCCTTTTTCCCGCCCCTTGCGGGGAGGGATTCCGCGGGCGCATCGCGCTAATTCCTGATTCAACTGTCAAACAGCCAAACAACTATAGTCCCGCGACGCCGATGCGCCCGGGCTGTGCTGCATTCCCTGCCTTCCCGATCGAGAAGGCGCGCGGAACGCCGGGTGCCCGATGCACCCATGGGCTCGTGTGCATGGGTAGAAAGCACACGAGGCTTGCCACGGTCACACCGG
>LNAP01000764.1_pt1 | contig 35595 bp, 42 predicted proteins | sample 602601 | NCBI WGS metagenome assembly LNAP01 (sample SAMN02440304, study PRJNA202911) | soil metagenome | biome: Subtropical and temperate rainforests or woodlands; isolation source: soil samples (1 kg each in a 20% v/v slurry with milli Q water) were... ... | reverse complement strand
AACAACGTAGCGGAGTCGGACTGCTCCAGGATGTATTCTAGTTCGGCTGACTTGTAGGCGGTGTTGACAGTGACGAGTACGACACCAATTTTGGCGGTGGCAAACTGCAGAATCACCCATTCAGGCACGTTGGGGGCCCAGATAGAGACATGATCCCCCTTTTTGATCCCCAGCTTCAGCATCCCCTTAGCCACTTGGCGGCAGGTAGTGTTGAATTGTTCGTAGCTGTAGCGCAGATCCAGATCCGGGTAGACCAATGCTTCATTGTCAGGATAGCGACGGGCGATGTCATCCAGGAGGCTGCCTATGGTGTGTGTGAGTAGTTGGGACATGAGAGTCTCCTGTCAAATATTTGTTCAGTATTCCAAAACATTTTCATAACTATAACAGTACGTATTTACAGGTTTTTCAGATAGCACGGGTAATCATATGAGTCAAGCGGGAAAACGGAGTGCGGAGTAGGAAAAGAAATGAATAAAAAACATAACGAAAGGCTCCAATCCATAACAGGTTGTGGTATATAGTCTATTCCGGCATTGACCGGTTTCCATACTTATCCGGAGTAAAATATGAGCCTGGCCGCGCACACTCTCTCGCTAAAATTACCGGAACTGACCGATATTACCAGGTATTGCCGGGTTGAAGAAATTGAACCGTTCCTGCAGATGATTGCGGCAACGGTGAAATCCGACTTCAATCGCATCGCAGAGTGGAGAAGTAAACAGGGGCACCTTGTTGCATCAATCGAACAGGCGGATGGTGCCACGCTCAGAACAATTCACGAGAGTCTTAACCAGATCGAGCTGGAACGGTTTTTACTGATTCCGTCTGTCAATCAGTTGCACAACTCATGCACCGGATATCGTGATCGCCTGTCGGCACGGGTTATGGCTGCGGTTAGCGCAGATATGGACGCAGCCGGATGGGTTGTTGTTGCGCTCGAGTCAACCCGTCTTGTTATATTTCTCCATGTAGCCCGCCGTTGCCTGCAACCCAGAAAATGACGGTGTGATGTACTCGATGGCATTGCTGAAGCGCGTATCAAACAACGAGGCACTGGTGGCTGATCGGCTTGCATCCGCACCAATGGCCGGCACGCCTTTGCCCGCATTGGCCAGCGCGCCGCCGAGCTTGCCAAGGAGGGCATAGTTGGTGCCAATGCCGTCATTGCCGGCATTGACATCCAGCAAAGCCGAAAAAGCGCGGGTCGGTGTGGACAGGTTGCCGAGGATCACTTTGCCGAAATCGCCCGACAAGCCGACAAAGCTGTCGCGGCTGGTGCCGAGCGCTCCGCCGGAATCAAAATTGGCATTCGATTCAAGCTGGAACAGCGCGGTCAAGCCGTTGCCCAGGTTTTCAGATCCCTTGAAGCCGATGCGCGAGCCGTTGGTCGAGACACGGGTGAAGTTGGGCGTATTGCCAGAGAGCGCGGCTGAACCGCCACTGACATTGATGATGTCAAAGGTTGCGTCGGCGACGCCATAGATGGTGACATTGGATTGCGCGAATGCCGCACTGGAAAGACCGACTGTGGTGCTCATGATGGCGAGGGCGATGAGTTTTTGTTTCATGGTTTTCTCCTGGATGGATGTTGTAAAGCAGTGAAAAGCTGAAGAGTTTTGCGACATTCTTTCATGTATCTATATGAGATTTTATATAGCGAAACACGTGCCAGAAAACGGGTTGCCAGGTGCATTTGATAGTAAGTCTTTAAACTTATTGTTTTTTATATAAAAAAATTAAAAAATCATGCGATTATTTTGTCTTGAATGGTTTGTAATAAAGCCGACGCTTTGTCATGAAAGCGACAACGCTATATAAATTTTTATATATAAACTGGCTTTCCATGAGCCTGAGGCAGGGTGCAGGCGGTGTATTTTTGTTGGCATATTGTTTGCTGTCCCATGCCTGGCATTAAAAGATTCGATAAGTACTTTGGGCGAAACTGAAAACATAGCCCGCACCGGGCTGAGTGAAGGGGATAAGGATGAATTCATCGCAACACATGAGCGCAGCCGGTATTGGCGAGCGCAGATGTGCTTTTCAGGATGTTCATGGCATTCGGTGGTGGCAGGATCTGCCTGTTGCCTGGAAGGCGCTGGTCGCAGGGCCAGTCAGATTGGAGTTTTTTCAGGAATATGAGATGCTGGCTGATCGGACACTGGGTTATGACGAGCATGAGATACCTTGTTATTGCGCTTTTCGGTTCATGCTAACGGCCCTGAAGTCTGATGACGACGAAGTCTTCTACGAGATGCCGGATTATGCGGAAACACAGACTGCCTGGCGACTTTGGGATGCACGGTGGTTGGTTTACCGCGAGCTTGTCGCCAACGTCGAGGAAGGCAAGGTGCGCAGGTTTTTTTCAATCAGCGACGCCATGCCGCGTTAAGGCTTGCACATCAAGCATCTTGATGGAATGAAAGGGATGGCTGTTCTCGTTACTTGCCACGCCAAAGTCGAAGCCGAAACCACGAAGGTTCACAGCGGCGAGATCATGACTTTCACATCCATTGGCGGGGAAAAATACGGTGCCGAACTGACCAGCAGATCGGCGCCTGATTTTGCATAATCAACCGCATTGGCAGCAGTTACACCCCCTGCCAGTGCAAGTAGCGGGTTCAGGTTGGCGGCGCTGAGGGCGGACTTGCAATCGCGGAGTTCAGCGGGGGATAGTTTTTCCAGTTGCACGACATCCGCTCCCAGCCTGGCTACCAACAGGGCATCCGCCACGTTGGTGACTTCCACGACGAGCTTGCGTTCGGGACAGGTGCGCTTGAGTTGTGCCATGCGCTGAGGGAACTCCTCGGGGGAAATGAATGCGCGATGTTCCGGGAAAATCAGCAGGGTTTCAGACAGGCCGAGTCTGTGCATGATCGCACCGCCGGCCAGCACGGCCTTGATGGCAATGGCTTTGGTGCCGGGAAAGTGTTTGCGCGTGCAAGCAACCGGGATACTGAATCCAGCAGCTTGCACAGCGAGAACCATGGAAGCTGCAGAAGTGGCGAGGCCGGACGCGTACTCGATCAGGGTTTGTGCGACTTTCCAGACGCTGAGCAAGCTGTTCGCAGAGCCTTGTGCGAGGAGGATGCTCTCATTGGCGATAACGGCACAACCCGATGGGCGCATATTCACCACACGCGCACCTTCCAGTTCGAACATGCGTGCGGCCTCTTCCACCCCGCATAATTGCATGGGGTTGCGGCTGAGGAACTCGATACGACTTGGCTGCAGGTTGATACCCAGTGATTGCGTGGTGAGGTCGCCATAAGGGACATCATCCAGGATCATGCGGCGCAACGCCTGATCATCCAGAACACATCGCATCGTACTATTCAGGCCGCTTCCATTTCAAAACACTGCGCATAGTCACAGCAATCCGCGCAGTTGGGCGACTTGCAGACAAGCACCTCCGCTTGCTCGCAGAGCTGCCGGTAGAAGAATTTTTTCCACTTCATGTCGGCGGTGTTTTTTGCTGCAAGCGAGGGAAAATTTTCCTGCATCAATTGCGACAGGATGTTTCGATTAGGCAAACCCATGTCCTGCCATAGATGGTTGTCATGCAAGGATGCCGAGGCGATGGCGTGACACAGCCATTCCGAGGCCAGCGTTTGATACCGCCGATGTTGCATCAGGAGCGCGACCAGATCGCCGTACTCGTCCTCAGTTGCAGGCAGGTTTTGATTGGCCGGGCCATTTTTTAATCGAATGCCGGGGAAAAAGTTTTGTATCAGGCCCTGGAATGCTGCTTCCGGGAGTCCGCGGATCAGCGGATTTTTGCCGCTCTTGAGTGCTTGTGTCAGGATGTAGGCCAGCACGGTAGAAACTGGTTCTCCAGGGAACCGGGCGTGCACTAAAAAGTCTTCAAGCTGAGGTATGTTGCTGGCGCTTTGGCCAGTACGCGGCAGGGATGTGTGGAGAATTTCGCTGACGCGACCGAGATAACGGGCTGGGGAGGGTTGGACTAGCATCGCGTAGGTCTCCTTAGGTTTCACTGATCACATTTGCGGGGGATGGTTTTCTGAACCAGCAACCAGGTCTTGAATAACTGAAGCGCCAACGCTATCGCCCGGGTCAATCTGCGCCAGCTTGCTCAAAATTGCGCGCGACTCGGCGCGGCGACCCAGCCGCAGGCAGATAAAAGCCAAAGCCTTCAGGCTGAACAGGTAAAAATGCTGTGGTCCGCGCGTGTCTGTCCAGTTGCTTGTTTCCGGCGTCAGGCTGTGCCAGTCGGAGGCGAAGCCCGCCTGCCGGGATGCTTTTGCCAAGCCCAGACGCGTAGCGCGCTCGGCATCATGCAGGTGGCCTTTGTAAAAATAGAATTTGTACAGCGCGAAATAGACGGGCAGGCAGTCGGGGTACATTGCCTGGGCTGACCATAGAATGGCTTCGGCACGATTCGCCTGGCTATAGGCAGCTGCTGCTTCATCCAATAGCTGCTGAACCATAGGTGGTATGGTTGTAAAAGCTTCGGAGCTGTCCAGGTTTGCTTGGTTTTTTACAGGATTATTCACCATACCTCCGCTGAGACACGAAGTCTTTCGACTGGCTCGCCACCCAATAGATGACGTTCGAAGATTTCATTCACGTCTTCTTTGCTTACATTGCCGTAGAGAATGCCTTCGGGGTAGATCAGCACGTTTGCACCTTGATCACAAGGCCCAAGGCAGCCGGAGTAAGTCACTGCCACCTTGTCGTAAGCATTATGTTGCTGTAATTGCTGCCAGAAGGCTTGCAGGACATCACTGGCGCCTTTGTTACCACAGGCGCCACGCGGATGGTTGGCAGGGCGGTTCTGGGTGCAGACGAAGACGTGTTTTGGCGGGTGGGGCATGATCGTTCTCCGCAGGTCAGCCGAACTTGAAAAGAATGCCGTAACCGCCGCGCGGATATTCCCAGGCGACATTGCGGTGGTCGTCGCAAATGATGCGGCAAGTACCGCATTCAAGACAGCCATCGGTGATCAGCACGATACGTCCGTTGCCTTCTTGTGTGTAGCAACCGGCCGGGCAACAGACTGCGCATTGCTGCGAGCTGCACTGATTGGTGCATATCTCCGGATCCTTGATTGAGATATGCGGCCTTCCCGTATCCACCTTGTAGCGGTTCTGGAAAAGCTTTTCTTCTACTTTAGCCGTGCTCATTCGAAAGCCCTCCACATCTTGAATGCGTCACCCATCAGGCCGAAAAGTGAGCGCTTGTGAGTAAAACTATGGCGTATTTCACGCTCCTTGCTCTTTTTGTCGATGCCATTGACGGTGAGCATGGTTTGCGCGGCCTTGCTCATGAGATCGGGATACGTGGTGAAAAACTGCGGATTGTTGTGGAATATGCCCGGCATGTTCTTGTACTTCTTGAGGTCCTTCATGACAAAGCTGTTGTCGAGTGTGGTTCTGTAAGTGGCAAGGTTACGGGCTGTGCAGGGCAGCCCTTTTTGCGCCAGGTCGATTACCGTTTCGGCAGCAATGCGGCCGGTCGTCATGGCTAGATTCGAACCTTCACGATGCACCGCATTGACGAACATGCCAGAGTCGCCCACCACCAGCCAGCCATTGCCGTAGATTTGCGGGATAGACTTATAGCCGCCTTCGGGAATCAAGTGCGCCGCGTATTCCTTCATCTCCCCGCCTTCCAGCAAAGGTTTGACGGAGGGATGCTCTTTCAGGTCTTCTAGCAGCTGGTGAGGCGAGACTTTCTGTTTTTTGAAGTCGGACAGCATGCAGCCAACGCCGATGGTGAGAGACTCTTTGTTGGTGTATAGGAAGCCTGTGCCCATCATGCCCTTGGTGATTTTCCCGACCATCTCGATAACCACGCCCGCATCGCCTGACAGGTTAAAGCGGCTCTCGACGGTTTCCTGGGGAAGGAAGTGGATTTCCTTCACGGCCAGCGCCACGTCACCAGGATTCAACTCCGGACGAAAGCCTGCCTTGCGCGCGAGAACTGAATTCACCCCATCGGCGAGGATGACGAGGTCAGCGAAAATGGAACCACCCATGCGGTCGGTCTGTACGCCGATGACGCGATCGTCATCCATGATCAAATCGCTGACCGTGGTTTCACAAATCAGCAATGCGCCTGCCTCCTGGACTTTCTGCGAAAACCACTTGTCGAATTGGGCGCGGATGATGGTGTAGCGATTGTAGGGGGGCTTGTTGAAGGTGTCCGAGCGGTAGTGCGCGCCCATGTAGGACTCATCATCCATCATCCACATGCGTTGTTCAATGATGTGGCGTTCTAACGGGGCGTCGTCGCGAAAGTCGGGGATGATGCGCTCTAAAGCATCGGAATACAGGATGGCGCCTTGCACATTTTTCGAGCCGGGAGATTCCCCTCGCTCCAGCTGCAATACCTTAAGTCCTGACTTGGCCAGGGTGTAGGCGGCGGCGTTACCGGAGGGTCCGGCGCCAACCACAATCACGTCAAATTTTTCTGCCATCATGTTTCTCCTTAGCTGGCCATCTTTGCCACGGCAAGCTGCTGCTTGAATGCTTGCGTCAGCGCCGGCAGGATGGTCATGGCATTACCCACAATGCCATAGGTTGCAAAGTCAAAAATCGGCGCGTTGGGATCATTGTTGATGGCAATGATCACATCTGAATCGGCCATGCCAACGCGATGTTGTACCGCGCCAGAAATCCCTGCGGCGATATACAGCTTAGGCCTCACGGTCTTGCCGGACTGGCCTACCTGGCGATCCAGGTCCACCCAACCCGCCTGCACAACCGGGCGTGAGGCGCCAACTTCCGCGCCCAGCAACAAGGCAAGATCCCAGATGAGCTGAAAGTTTTCCGGGTTCTTCATACCGCGGCCGCCCGAAACAATGATGTCAGCAAAGGCCAACTGCGGCTTGTCTTGCTGGTTATCCGGGATGTATTCAAGAACCTTGGTGACAATGTCAGTTTCTATCATGCCTAGCGGATGGTTGATGATAGTGCCGGTCCTCGACGTATCGCGACTCGGCATGGCCATGACGCGGGGGCGTACAGTGGCCATCTGCGGCCGGAAATTCAGGGTCAGAATGGTGCACAGCAGGCTGCCGCCAAAGGTCGGGCGCGAGGCAGCGAGGCTGCGATTTTCCATGTCAATGTTGAGTTCGGTGCAGTCGGCAGTCAGCCCGGTTTTTAGCGTTGTCGCCACGCTGCCTGCCAGATCACGGCCTTGTGTTGTTGCGCCCAGCAGCAGGATTTCCGGCTGAAAGGCATTGACTAAATCGGTCAGGCCTTTGGTAAAAGGCTGGTTGCGGTAGTTGCCAAGAACCACGTCTTCCATCAGGTAACAGTTGTCTGCACCATGAAAGAATGCCTCCTCGCAAAAACGTCGCGTGGCGAGACTCGGCGCCCCCAACACCACGCCGGATAAAGGCACTTCAAGTTTGTCGGCTAATTTGCGCCCTTCACCGAGCAGTTCCCAGGAGACGGGATGAACCTGGCCCTGCTCATGCTCGATGAATACCCAGACGCCCTTGTAGGCTTTGAGTTCGTCTGATAATTCATATTTGCCTTTGCCGGATTTTTTGGCAGGGACTCTGGTTTCCTCACTCATGGTTTTTCCTAAGCGGCCTGTTTGACGACGGCTTCACTCGCGGAAGGATGCTGAGTGAAGAGTTTGGATACTAAAGTCAGCGCAAGATCACGCGGTTCGCCACTTTCGCTCTCGATGATCTCTGCGCGCTGGGTCTTGGCTTGCGGCGCGAACACTTTGCTCACGACGGTGGGTGAGCCTTTGAGGCCGATTTTGCTGACATCTTCAATACCGGCAGCAACGCGATCCCAAATCTTGAGTTGGTAGCGCGCGGCGCGAAACATGTTGTCCATGGTGGCAAAGCGCATTTCGTTGGTGCCTTCGAGCATGGTGACAAGGCAGGGCAGTTGGGTCGTCAATACTTGTACTCCCCCTTCGGCCCGGCGCTGGACTTGTATCGTGCGGCTGGAGGTATCCACCGAATCAACTTGCGAGACATAGGTCAGCAACTGCATGTCCATCCGCTTGGCGATGCCCGGGCCGACTTGCGCCGTATCGCCATCAATGGTCTGTTTGCCGCAGAACACCATGTCCACCGCCTGATTCTTGGCAATCTGACTGATTGCAGCAGCCAGGGCAAACGAGGTTGCCAGGGTGTCCGCGCCGGCAAAGGCGCGGTCGGTGACGAGAATTGCTTCATCAGCGCCGTAGGAGATGCATTTGCGCAGTGCCGCTTCAGCTTGGGGCGGCCCCATGGTAATGACCGTGACACAGCCGCCATGGATGTCCTTGAGCCGCAACGCCTCTTCCAGCGAAAACAGGTCGTAGGGATTGACGACGGCAGGCACCCCCTGGCGCATGATCGTATTGGTTACCGGATGCACGCGAATTTGCGCGCTGTCCGGAACCTGTTTTATGCAAACAACAATATGCATGATGGTTGCTCCAATTGAGGCGTGTTCATGCGCGCGAGGGCATGGTTTCACGCAGTTTGTCGATTGAGAAACTTTTGGCATCGGCATCCTGGAAAACTTTCATGACTTTTTCCTGGGCGGCAGAAGAACTGACAAAATCCCCATAGGCCTTGAGCAGCAGGCTACGGTAGCGCTGGTACATGGCGCCGTCGTCCAGTTCAGTCAAGCCATTTTCCTGGCGCAAGTATTGGTAAAAGCGTTTGAGAATGTGCAAGCGATTGACATGCACAACGTTCTCATCAAAAGAGATGCAGAAAAACTCAAGAAACTCTTCTGCGGCGGATAGCTTGCTCAAGCGGTCAATTAGCGGGTTCATGTTGGTGGCCTTCAGGGGTTAAAGGGTGAGTTCGGCGGCAAAGGCGGGTTCGGTACAGGTGTCGTTGCAAGTTGTGCAACTGGATGATGCGTGAGGGGTTTCCTTCTTGAGGGAGGCAATCTGCTTTTCCAGATCGTCTATGCGCTCCAGCAGGCAAGAGATGGCTTTGCCGACGGGATCAGGCATCTGGTGGTGGTCAAGGTCTATGCCTTGAGCGGTAATGCGGCGATCACTCTTTGGCAATACCATGCGGCCGGGAATGCCGACGACTGTCATTTCTGCAGAGACATCGCCGATGACAACGGAGTTGGCGGCGATGCGCGCGTTGCGGCCAATGGTGACCGGGCCCAGTATCTTGGCGCCGGCGCCAACCACTACGCCGGATTCCAGTGTCGGGTGGCGTTTGCCCGGGTTCCATGAGGTGCCACCGAGTGTGACGCCATGGTAGAGCGTCACGTCATCACCAATGTCGGCGGTCTCGCCAATGACGACGCCACAGCCATGGTCAATAAAAAAACGCTGGCCTATGGTGGCACCGGGGTGAATGTCGATATCTGTCACCAGACGGGCGAGAAAGCTGATCAGCCGCGCCATATAACGCCAGCCGAAACGCCACAGGCGGTGGGCGATGCGATGCAATACCAAGGCATGCACGCCGGGATAGATGGTGATGACTTCCAGTGTATTGCGCGCTGCCGGATCGCGGCTGAAAACGCAGCGCACATCGTCACGCAGTGTTCGCCAAAGATTCGATGGGCCATGGGTTGGCTCACTGGTTGCCCCACTGCTTTCCCGATTGAGCGAGGTGGCTTGCTTGAGCGCAGTCACTATTTTCGGATCCGGGCGGTTCATGATGGTATGGCTTCGCAATGCGTGGCTTCAAGATAGAACCGCTTGAGATCGGTGGCGGAAGGCGGGTTTTTGGTGGTTACGGCATGATCGCGAATACGCGCCAGCAGTACTTCGGCTTCAATATCAGACAGTAATAAACCCAGTCGGGCATAAGCATCAATCACAGCGCGTGAGCCGGAGTGCTTGCCAAGTATGGTGCGATGCTGACGTCCGACTTCTGCCGGGTCAAAGCTCTGATAGTTGCTTGGATTCTTGAGCAGGCCATCCACATGGATGCCTGCCTCATGGGTAAATACGCCTTCGCCGACGATGCTTTTGTTGGCCGCCACATTGCGTCCCGAGGCAAGTTCTACCATGCGTGAAATAGACGGGAAATGATGGCTGTCAATGGAGACTTCAACGCCGTACAAGTGGCGCAAGGCCATCACGACTTCTTCCAGTGCGGCATTGCCCGCGCGCTCGCCCAGGCCATTGACTGTGGTGTTGGCATGGGTCGCCCCGGCACGCAGGGCGGCGAGCGTGTTGGCTGTGGCCAGGCCAAGGTCGTTATGCGCATGGATCTCGATTTCAATATCACTGATGTCGCGCAATTGCTTGATGCGGGCCCAGGTTGAAAATGGATCAAGCAACCCCAGCGTGTCAGCAAATCTGAAGCGGCGCGCCCCTGCAGCTTGCACGGTTTCAACAACACGCAGTAAAAATTCCGGATCTGCGCGCGAAGCATCTTCGCCGCCTACACAAACATCCAGACCCAGATCAAAAGCGCGGCCGACATAATCCCGTATGGTCTGCAATATCCACTCACGCGAACGGTTAAGCTTGTGCTCGATATGAATATCCGAAACGGGTATTGAGAGATTCACCAAATCCGCATTGGAAAGCGCTGCGGCGACAAGATCCTGTTCGCACATGCGCCCCCAGACCATCATCTGGCTTGGCAGGCCCAGCGAGGTAATGGTGCAGATGACTTCCAGCTCTGCCGGACCCATCACCGGGATGCCGATTTCCATTTCCGGCACACCTGCCTTTGCCAGCGCACACGCGATGGCGATTTTCTCTTCTGGCGAGAAAGCCACACCGGCGGTTTGTTCGCCATCGCGCAATGTCGTGTCATTGATGGTAACCATGATGTCTGGATAGATTGATCATTGAGTTGGAGGATTCCGTATGTTCTTGATTGAGCAAGTCGTGTGCCAGTGCGGGGGTATTGCTTAATGATCTTTATATTCAGTGTGTTGGCTTGCTGCTATGAGGCGGTGAGGGCGGCGTTAAAGGGGAGGGTGTCGCGTTTGTCGCATTTGCAACACGGACACATTTACTGGATGAGTGAATAAGTCCATTCCCTGCGCGCTTGTCGCAGGGCGTTGATGTGAGCCACTGTTTTTGAATGCCCGATAGGCATAGTTCGACAAGGCTCTCTTGAGCGTAGTCGAACGGCTTGCCTCGCACGGAGGACTTATATGCAGGGCTGATTCAGCGTTTTCTCAATCGTGTTCGCTGGCGAGATTCAGCGTATAGCGTGGCAGCTCTATGGTCAGGTCATCTTGTCGCAGCACGACCTGGCAGGAGAGGCGCGAGGCGGCTTCAACACCCCAGGCGCGATCAAGCTGGTCTTCCTCGTCTTCCGCCGCAGGCGTCAGGCTGTCAAATCCTGTACGCACAATGACATGACAAGTGGAACAGGCACAGGATTTTTCGCACGCGTGTTCGAGCTTGATGCCGTTGCGCAGCAGCGCATCGCACAGAAAGGCGCCGCTGCGCGCGTCGAAGGATGTACCGTCAGGGCATAGGGAGGGGTGAGGCAAAACGGTGATTACGGGCATAGCGGTGGCCTTTGCAGGTGGTTAAGCCGGGCTGGCGAAGTCTTCAAGCCGCTGCCCGGCCAATGCCGTTTTGACGCTGGCATCCATGCGCCGTGCGGCAAACGCCTGCGTGGCTTGATTAAGCGCATCGCAAGCTGTTTTTAGCGCCTTGACGCTGTCGTTGCCACCCGTTTCGATGATGTCAGCCAACGCATGCAGGCAACGCGTAATTTCCATGCGTTCCGGCGGTGAAAGGAGCTTCTCTCCATCTTCAGCCAATGCTGCTTCGGTTGCATCAATCAGCCGCCGCCCTTCAACCTGGTTTTCACGCAACATGCGTATTTTCATGTCAAGTTCAGCGCCGCTATAGGCATCCTCCAGCATGTGCGCAATCTGCTCGTCTTGCAGTCCATAGGAGGGTTTGACCACTACCGCCGCTTCAATGCCACTGCTTTGTTCACGTGCCGAGACGCTCAGCAGGCCGTCCGCATCAATCTGGAACGTGACGCGAATATGCGCAGCACCTGCCACCATCGCGGGAATGCCGCGCAGGTCAAAGCGAGCCAGCGAGCGGCAGTCGGACACCAGTTCGCGCTCGCCTTGCACGACATGGATGCTCATGGCGGTCTGTCCATCTTTGAAGGTTGTGAACTCCTGGGCGCGTGCCGTAGGAATGGGCGAATTGCGCGGGATGATTTTTTCCGCCAGCCCCCCCATGGTCTCCAAGCCGAGTGACAGCGGGCAGACATCCAGCAGCAGCCATTCATCCCCCTTGCGGTTGCCAGCCAAAACATTGGCCTGCATGGCCGCACCAATCGCCACGACTTGATCAGGATCGAGATCGGTTAAAGGCGGCTGTTTGAAAAAGTCGGCCACGGCTTGGCGGATGTTGAGCATGCGTGTCGAGCCGCCTACCAGGACAACGCCTTTGACATCCTCTACGCTCAGGCCAGCATCCCGCAGGGCTTTGCGCGTGGGTTTGAGTGTATTGGCAACCAGATCAGCGGTCAGCTCAAAGAATTTTTCCTGAGTCAGCGTCAGGCAGATGGATTGCTGGTTGCCCAGTGTTGCCGTGATCGGCGCTGAGGCCGCGCTGCTAAGCGTTTCCTTGGCATTGCGCGCCAGCGTCAATAGTCGCCGTGCATCCTGCGGACTCGGCGTAGAGAGGCTGGTGGTAGCCAGAATCCATCCGTAAATGCGCTGGTCAAAATCATCGCCACCGAGCGCAGAATCGCCATTGGTGGCCAGCACTTCAAATACGCCACGCGATAGCTTGAGGATGGAAATATCAAAAGTCCCGCCACCCAGATCGAAAATCGCAAAGAGGCCTTCTGACGCATTGTCCAGCCCATAGGCGACTGCTGCCGCAGTAGGTTCATTCAAAAGGCGCAGCACGTTGATGCCTGCGAGGCGTGCCGCATCCTTGGTGGCCTGGCGCTGGGCGTCGTCAAAATAGGCGGGCACAGTGATCACCGCGCCGGTTAATTCATTCCCCAGTGCAGCCTCGGCGCGCAGGCGCAGGGTGCGCAGGATGTCGGCGGATACTTCCACCGGGTTTTTTATGCCAGCGCGGGTCTCGATGCTCACCATCCCTGGTGCGTCGACAAAGGCATAAGGCATGTCGCTCACATTGCTGACGTCGCGCAGGCCCCGCCCCATCAGGCGCTTGATGGACGACAGGGTGTTATGCGGATCCTCGCTTTGGCTGGCCTGGGCTTCGTGGCCGACAACGGCTTTTGCATCAGCGCCCAGATAACGCACCACGGAAGGCAGCAAGGCGCGCCCGGCTTCGTCGCGAATCACCGATGCTTCCCCGCTAAACACACTCGCTACCAATGAGTTGGTGGTGCCCAGGTCAATGCCTACTGCCAGCCGATGCTGGTGTGGCGCGGCACTCAGGCCAGGTTCGGCAATCTGTAATAGCGCCATGATTCAGACGGCGAAGCTCTCGCCACAGCCGCACTCGTTTTTCACGTTGGGATTGTTGAACTTGAAGCCTTCATTCAAGCCTTCGCGCACAAAGTCGAGTTCAGTGCCGTTGATGTAAGGCAGGCTTTTCGGGTCGATGAGCACAGTGACGCCATGACTTTCAAAGTGCAGGTCGTCCTTGTCGGCGGCGTCGGCAAATTCCAGCGCGTAGGCCATGCCGGAGCAACCGCTGGTCTTGACGGCAACACGCAAGCCAATGCCGCCCCGTTTGGCAAGAAAAGTCTGCACGCGCTTAGCGGCGCTTTCAGTGAGTGTGACGCTCATAGTGAAGTCCTTTCAAAATTATTTACACAGAAAAAGAACTGCCACAACCGCAGGTCGACGTCGCGTTTGGGTTTTTGATGACAAAACGCGAGCCTTCCAGGCCTTCTTCATAGCTGATCTCGGCGCCTGTCAGGTACTGCAGGCTCATGGTGTCAATGAGCAACGAGACACCATTTTTTTCGAGCGTGAAGTCATCTTCCTTGGCCGCTTCGTCGAAGGCAAAACCGTAGGAAAAGCCGGAGCAACCGCCGCCGGTAACGTAGATGCGCAGTTTGAGATCAGGATTGCCTTCTTCCGCGATCAACTCACTGACCTTGGTGGCAGCGGAATCGGAAAAAATGACGGGTAATGCATCAATCACGGTGGCGTTCATTTTGGGCCTCTCTCGAAATTAGAACAGCGTTCAACAACGGTCAATGGGCTGCTTCAGGCTGCAGGCGCGCAGACGGGGTGGGCGGTGGTGACTTCACTGCTGCTGTCGTTGCTGTTGTGTTTGGCGCGATAGTCAGCAACAGCCGCCTTGATGGCATCCTCAGCCAGGATGGAGCAATGAATCTTCACGGGTGGCAGCGCGAGTTCTTCGGCAATGGCGGTATTCTTGATTTCCAACGCCTGATCCAGCGTTTTGCCCTTGACCCATTCGGTGACCAGCGAGGAGGAGGCGATGGCCGAGCCGCAACCATAGGTCTTGAATTTGGCGTCTTCAATGATGCCGTCCTTGCCGACCTTGATTTGCAGCTTCATCACGTCGCCGCAGGCGGGCGCGCCGACCATGCCGGTGGCAACCGTGTCGTCATCCTTGGCAAAGCTGCCCACATTGCGCGGCTTTTCGTAGTGGTCTAGAACTTTTTCGCTGTAAGCCATTTCATTTCTCCTGTCCTGGCAAATGCCAGTAAAAAATCACCAAAACCCTTTCCGTACAGCGGAAAGCCATTCAGTCACCCCCGCAGGGCTTCGCACCAAGAGGGAAGGGCCGCTTAATGCGAAGCCCACTGCACACTGTTGATGTCAATGCCATCCTGATGCATTTCCCATAACGGTGACATCTCGCGCAGATGGCCAATGCTCTTTTTGAGTAGTGCGATGGCAAAATCCACATCTTCGCTCGTGGTCCACCGGCCTATCGTGAACCGGATCGAGCTGTGTGCCAGTTCGTCAGGCAAGCCCAGCGCACGCAATACATAAGAGGGTTCCAGGCTGGCCGAGGTGCAGGCCGAGCCACTGGAAACGGCAATATCCTTGATGGCCATCATGAGTGATTCACCTTCAACGAAGTTGAAGCTGATGTTCAGGTTATGCGGTACGCGTTGTTCCAGGTCGCCATTGATATGTACAGCATCAATGCCATTGCTGAGCCCTGTCAGCAGCCTGTCGCGCAGCATGCGGATGCGCTCGTTCTCTGCCCCCATTTCGGCGCGGGCAATGCGGTAGGCTTCACCCATGCCCACGATCTGGTGGGTGGCCAGCGTGCCCGAGCGCATGCCGCGCTCATGCCCGCCGCCGTGTATTTGCGCTTCGAGCCGCACGCGTGGTTTACGCCGTACATACAGTGCGCCTATACCCTTGGGGCCGTAGGTCTTGTGTGCCGACAGGGACATGAGATCCACTTTGAGTTTTGCCAAATCAATCGCTACCTTGCCGGTGGCCTGGGCGGCATCAACATGCAACAGCACGCCCTTGGCGCGACAGATTTCGCCGAGTGCCGCAATGTCCTGCACCACACCAATCTCGTTATTCACAAACATGACGGAGGCAAGTATGGTGTCAGCGCGCAATGCCGCCTTGAATTTTTCCAGGTCCAGCAATCCATTGGCTTCCACATCCAGATAGGTGACTTCAAATCCATCGCGCTCCAGCTCGCGCATGGTGTCCAGCACCGCTTTGTGTTCGGTCGTGAGGGTGATCAGGTGCTTGCCTTTCGCCTTGAGAAATTGCGCGGCGCCTTTGATGGCCAGATTATTCGACTCGGTTGCCCCGGAAGTCCACACAATGTCCTTGCTGTCAGCGCCGATCAAGGCAGCGACCTCCTGGCGAGCGTCTTCAACGGCACGTTCGGCATCCCAGCCATAGGCATGCGATCGGCTGGCCGGGTTGCCAAACTGTTCGGACAGATAAGGAATCATTTTCGCTGCGACGCGGGGATCCACCGGTGTGGTGGCCGAGTAATCGAAATAAATGGGCAGTTTGCTCATACGTGCTCCCTACTTGTTGAGTGGTTTGCTGACATCACGTTTGGTGTTGTCGCAGGTCTATCAGCAAAGAGCGCGCCAGTGCTAATTTAATTTAATAACATATTGATATTAAAGGTATCTTTTTAATATGTCTGATTCTTGGCCGCGTTTATTCTGGTTGATTTGTCTGGTTTTGTCGTCTTTCTTACAGCGGATGTTTGCTTCAGGCAGCATGGCATGGCTTGAGTGAGCTTGGCGCTTGCCTGCCTATGCCTGTAAACAAGAGGAATTGGCGTGAATATTGCATTGCAACAAGGTAAATTATCGGACGCTACATTGTTGCAACATGCAAGGCTTGGTTTTCTGAACGATATGAAGTCTTTCAAGCTAAGCGCGTCTCTATCGAAATGTATGTTCAAAATATGCAAACGAGAGGTATCTCATGGCCACCAATTACAGTAGGGACGGCGATCTAGAGCTGGTGACTATTTATGAAATCAGCAAGATTCTGAGTTCGTCCCTGGATCTGTCCAAGACCCTGCATGATGTTCTGAACCTGTTGGCCAGCCACCTCGGTATCCGGCGCAGCATGATCATTCTGGTGCAGGATACGGGCGAGTTGCACATGGTTAGTGCAGTCGGGCTGTCAAAAGAGGAAGTCCAGCGAGGCCGCTACTCGGCGGGCGAAGGCGTGACCGGGCGGATATTCAAGACGGGCATGGCGCTGGTGATTCCGGATATCACCCGCGAGCCGCTATTTCTCAACCGGACAGGTTCGCTTGACGTCGATGACAAGGATGTGGCGGCTTTCATCGGTGTGCCGATCAAGGCAGGTGGCGAGACGATAGGGGTGATGAGTATCCATCGCGCCACCGACAAGCATGTCCGCAGTTTCGAGAAAGACCAGCGCTTTTTGACCATGGTCGCGAATCTGGTCGGCCAGACAGTGCGCCTGCATCAGGGCATCGTCGCCGAACGCACGGAGTTGGTGCGCGAGAAGACGCGCTTGCAAAAAGAATTGCAGGGCAAATACAGCATCAAGAATGTGATCGGCGTATCCAAGCGCATGCAGGAGGTTTTCGCCGAAGTGCATCAGGCGGCGCCCAGCCGCGCTACGGTGTTGTTGCGTGGCGAGAGCGGCACCGGCAAGGAGGCGGTGGCGCGTGCCATTCATTTTTTGAGCCCGCGCAAGGATGCCGCTTTCATCAAGGTGAACTGTGCGGCGTTATCGGAAACCCTGCTCGAATCAGAATTATTTGGTCACGAAAAAGGTTCTTTCACTGGCGCACAGAGCGAGCGCAAAGGGCGCTTTGAAATGGCCAATGGCGGCACGCTGTTTCTGGATGAAATTGGGGATATTTCCCCGGCATTTCAGGCCAAGCTGTTGCGTGTGTTGCAGGAGCGGGAATTCGAGCGGGTGGGCGGCAACCGCACGATACATGTCGACGTGCGCCTGATCACGGCGACCAATCGTGATCTGGAAAAAGCCGTGGCGGCGAACGAGTTCCGCGCCGACCTGTACTATCGCATCAATGTGGTGAGCATTTTTTTGCCGCCATTGCGCGAGCGGCGTGAGGACATTCCGTCGCTGGTGGAACACTTTATTGACAAGTTCAATAAGGATAATCGACGTGATATCCATGTTACCCAAGACGCGATGGACGTTGTGCTGAATTGTTACTGGCCAGGCAACGTGCGCGAATTGGAAAATTGCATTGAGCGTGCGGCGACCATGACACAGCACAACGAGATCCATGACGTAGACTTTCCCTGCACCCACCATCGCTGCCTGACGCAAGTGCTGCATGTGCCGGAGCCGTCAAGGCTTGCGCCTGTGGCATCTAAAGCCATTCTCGTTCCAATCGAGGCGATCCATGCGGGATCCCTGCCTTCTGCAGAGCCTGCCATCGTGAATGCGGTCGGGATGGCTTCTTCAGTAGCCAACTCAGGAGCGAGCCGTCCTGCCTCTGAACGCGATCGTCTGGTGTGGGCAATGGAGCAGTGTGGCTGGGTGCAGGCCAAAGCGGCACGCTTGCTGAATCTCACGCCAAGACAAATGGGCTATGCGTTGCAAAAGCACAATATCGAGATCAAGCATTTCTGATCTTTCTGATCATTGGCGCCGACTGGCCGCATTCGCAAAAGTCGGCGCTGGCGAGACGGCGTTAAAGTGATATGAGCAGGGCGTTGAGGCGATAAGCCAGTAAAACCAGCGCACGCTCAGCATCCAATGCGTCACCGCCGTGCCCAGACGAAAGCAATCCATGGCGATGAATTCACTTGCAGATTCCCGCGTTAATTCTTCCCCGAAGAAAAAGACAATTCGCCCTGTGGCTTGTCGGGTTTGCCACAAAATTCACGACATCAAATAAATATCTTGTCGCGAATGAAACGCAGACAGATCCCATCAATTTAATTTAACTCGTTGATTCTATGATTTAAATTAAAGTGGCATGTTTCTGGCTAAACCTTGCCTGACAGGATTCCATTCGGGATCCGCGAACAGACCGGGGGCTAGCCATGCAGGAAACAACGTATGTCGATGTTGGCAACATCAAGCCGATAGCACAAACAACACAGTTGAATGAGCTGCTTGAGAAGGTTGCCGAGCACAAAGGGTGCGGGACCAGTGGAGGTTCCGGAAAAGCGAGCTGTGGTTCTTCTGATGGTCCGGAAGACATGGATCCCGACGTGTGGGAGAAGGTCAAGAATCATCCTTGCTATTCCGAAGAAGCGCATCACCACTATGCCCGCATGCACGTGGCGGTGGCGCCTGCCTGCAACATCCAGTGCAACTACTGCAACCGCAAGTATGACTGCGCCAATGAGTCGCGTCCTGGCGTGGTGAGTGAAAAGCTCACGCCGGAACAGGCCTCCAAAAAGGTGCTGGCCGTGGCCTCCACCATCCCGCAAATGACCGTGCTGGGCATTGCCGGCCCCGGGGATCCGTTGGCCAACCCCGAAAAAACGTTCAAAACATTTGAGCTCATTGCCAAGACCGCGCCAGACATCAAGCTATGCCTGTCCACCAATGGACTCACCCTGCCGGATCACGTCGATACCATCGCCGGTTTTAATGTTGATCACGTGACCATCACGGTCAATATGGTGGATCCCGAGATCGGCCAGCACATCTATCCGTGGATCTATTACAAGAAAAAGCGTTACACCGGCATTGATGCTGCTCGCATATTGACCGAGCGCCAGATGCAAGGGCTGGAGATGCTGACCGAGCGCAAGATTCTGTGCAAGATCAACTCGGTGATGATTCCGGGCATCAACGACAAGCATCTGGTTGAAGTCAACCGCGCAGTCAAGTCACGCGGCGCTTTCCTGCACAACATCATGCCGCTGATTTCCGCGCCCGAGCATGGCACGGTGTTTGGCCTGAATGGCCAGCGTGGGCCTACAGCGCAGGAACTCAAAGCGTTGCAGGATTCTTGCGAAGGCGAGATGAACATGATGCGCCACTGCCGTCAGTGCCGCGCCGATGCGGTGGGCTTGCTGGGTGAAGACCGCAGTGCCGAGTTCACCACTGAGAAGATTGACGCGATGGAAGTGGTGTATGACGCCGAGACGCGCAAGGCCTACCAGGAAACCGTTGAGCAGGAGCGCCAGGCCACCGTTGCCGCCAAGAATGCCGAGAAGGAACAGTTGGCACAGCTGGCTGACGCGGAAGGCATCAGTATGCTGATTGCTGTGGCTACCAAGGGACACGGCAAGGTCAATGAACACTTTGGTCATGCCACCGAGTTCCAGATCTATGAAGCCACGGCCAAGGGCGCCAAGTTCGTCGGTCACCGCCGTGTCGACCTGTATTGCCAGGGCGGTTATGGCGAAGAGGATTCGCTGCAAACCGTCATCCGCGCCATCAACGATTGCCATGCCGTGTTTGTGGCCAAAATTGGCGGCTGTCCCAAGGATGACCTGAAAAAGGCGGGCATTGATCCGGTGGATAAATATGCCAATGCGTTTATTGAACAATCGGCCATCAGCTACTTCATGGAGTATGTCGCCAAGGTCAAGTCAGGCGAAATCATCCATCAGGTGCGGGGTGACGCCGATATTCGTCAAGGTGCTTATACCGCTGCTGTCGCTTGATTTTTAAAGGAGATTCAACATGGCTTACAAAATTATTGGTTCGCAATGCACAGGTTGTTCGGCCTGTGAGCCGGAATGCCCGAACGTCGCCATCTACGAAAAAAATGGCGTGTTCATGATTAACCCGAAAAAGTGCACCGAATGTATTGGTCACTTTGACGATGCGCAGTGTGCGGCGGTTTGTCCGGTCGATAACACCTGTGTGATCGACACTTCCCAACCCAGATACCAGGCTGCTTAAAATGAACATAACCATTACAACTGCTGCTGAAAAATTCATGCGCCGGATGGTTCGGTTTGGTGGCGCCGGAGAAGAGGCCGGCTTTCGCTTGACCGTATCCCCTGGCGGTTGTTCGGGCTATTCCTCGGAGTTTTCGGTCGAGGCTGCGCCTCTGCCGGGTGATGCGGCGGTCGTGATCAATGGCGTCAAGCTTTTCCTGCCGGCTGAAAGCCGGTTGATGCTGGACGGCATCACGATTGATTTTGCCGATACGCCGACCCAATCCGGATTGACGTTTGTTAATCCGAATGCAGCGGGTTGTGGCACTTGTGGCAGCTCGACCGGGTCGCATTCCCATGTGAAAGTCGATATTTCAGCCATTCAGCGCAGCGTCGTCTGAAACGGAGAAATTCTCATGTCCCTAGCCATGATGTCGCCTGATCAACCAGTTCAGCCAGTGTCGTCTGCGACCGTGCCGCAACTGGCTGACACTGCTACCGATTGGCTAGAAGGGCTTGAGAATGCCTGCCTGGGGCTAGGCCTTCCTGCGGAGGCTGAGTTGGCGCTTCGCCTGGCCAGCGCTGCCTATCACGATGAGGAAGCCGAATCGGAGCGGCATCTGTTGCGGGCATTCGATCTGGCGCCAGAGCATCCTGCAACGCATATTGCGCTCTACCGCTTTTATTTTTATCGCAATCGGCTGACTGAAGCGCTAACCGTTGGTTTGCGCTGCCTGACGCATGCGGCGGCGATGAATGGTTTGGCCGCCGACTGGCGCAGGGTCACGCCCGACCAGGCGGATTTCGATGAATACTCGGCCCTGCCACGCTTTTATCTGTTTACCTTGAAAGGTTGTGCCTACCTGAATTTGCGTCTTGGCAACCTGGATCATGGGGGCGAGATGCTGGCCAAACTGATGGCGCTTGATGCCAGGGACAAGGTGGGTGGTTCTGTTTTGCAAGGCGTGCTTGACCGTATAGGTGAGGACGATGACGACTGAAGACTTCGCCGCCATCGACTGGCAGGGGCAGCCTGTGGATTGCGCGACTTGCAGCCAGCGCGAGCTGCTTCTGGCGGGCAAGTGTGAGCTGGGTCACGCCTGCATTGCCGACCGCTATGCCAAGCGCGTGGATCGGTTTTTCAAGTGGAATCCGTCTGTGGCGAACGCAAGCCTTAGTCACCCGTATTTTGAAGTACGTGCGATTGCCGCCAAGCATGCGGATATTTTTCACCTGGCGGCTTTATTGTCAGACCCGGACGAAACGGTGCGCTGGAGTGCGGTGCAGCGTTTGCCTGACCGGTATCTGGAAAAGTTATTTAACGATCCGCATCGCGAAGTACGCATTCGCGTTGCCAATCAGCTAGACCCGGCGCGCCTGAAATGCATGGTGAATGATCCAGACTATTACGTGCGCACGGTCGTCGCGCGCCGCCTGCCGCTGGCGCAATTGCCGCAAATGCGCCAGGACCCCGACCGGCAAGTACGCATTGAGGTCGTGCGGCGGCTGGTCATGCCCGCCTTGCTTGGCATGGCCAGAGACGCTGATGCAGCGGTACGTGTTGAAGTGGCAAAACGCTTGCCCGCTGGCTTGCTCGACTCACTCCTGAACGATGAGGACTGGCAGGTGCGCTACGAAGTTGCACAGCGGATTCATCTTTCAGCGCTGGTTTCCTTGCTGGATGACGAGGATGAGGTGGTGCGTGAAGTTGCGCGGCAGCGGCGCGATGGCAGCCATGGCACTGAAAGCGGTATTGAACATTCCGAGGAGTCCGGACATGGATGACGTACGCATACCCAAGTTCCAATGGGGGCAACCCGTATTGGCCGTTATCGACCTGCGCAACGATGGCTCCTACCCGGATTGCGTCGATGATGAGCTGCTGGCGGAGCGGGGAACGCAAGGCGAAATAGTCCAGGTCGGCAGCCATGTGGATACACAAACGCCGATTTATCTGGTTGAGTTCCCCAATGGTCGCGTGGTGGGTTGCCTGGAAGAAGAAATCATTGCGGCGGCTTTGGTCACGGGATGATGGCCATGCCTTCCTCGCTACCCTCTGCCATGGTGCGATACCACGCGGCTGATGGTGTGATACAGACAACGGAGCTTGACCGGCGCCGTATCGAACGCGCCTTGGAAGATCGGGTGCGCTATCGCTATGTCACGCCACAGCTGGCAGCTTACCCCGGCGGGTATCGCATCCTCAGCCCGTGTTGTTCGCGCAACGTCGACCCACTGGGCGGCACGATCGACATCGCACGTCTTGAACGCCTTGACTTGGACGGGCAACTCACGCTGTGGCGTTTGTATTCAAAGCATCATGCGTCTTCTGCGTGGGTGCTCCAGGCGGAAGGTCGGCTGCATGAGCTGCTCGACCTTCTCAAGGCAGACCCTGGCCGCGTGTTCTGGCAGTGATGCGATGAACGCCACGATCTATCTTGACCACAACGCCACCACGCAACCGACTGCGGAAGCGGTGGCCGCCATGACCGACACCCTGCTGCATTGCTGGGGCAATGCGTCCAGCGCGCACAGCATGGGCGGCGAAGCGAAGAGCCGTTTGGTCAAGGCGCGCGCCCAGGTTGCCGCGTTGCTTGGCGCCAGCCCGGCCGAGATCGTGTTTACCAGCGGCGCGACTGAAAGCAACCACATGGCCATTCTTGGCGCGCTCACCGCGCAACCGGGGAAAACGCATATTGTCAGCAGCACGGTAGAGCATCCGGCGACCTTGAAGTTGCTGGAGCATCTTGAAGCATTGGGGTTCGCCATCACCTATCTGGCGGTGGATGAACAAGGCCGTCTTGATCCGGCGCAGATTGAGGCCGCGCTGACGCCGCAAACCGCCGTGCTGAGCCTGATGTGGGCCAACAATGAAACGGGTGCGTTGTTTCCCATCGCTGCGGCGGCGCAAATGGCCAAGGCGAAAGCTGTCTGGTTTCACACCGATGCGGTGCAGGCGGTGGGCAAAGTTGACGTGGATATGCGTCAGATTCCCGTTGATTTGTTGTCCGTTTCAGCCCACAAGCTGCATGGCCCGCCGGGCGTTGGCGCGCTGTTCGTGCGCAAGGGGGTGGCGTTGCCACCGCTGATGTTCGGGCATCAGGAACGTCGCCGTCGTGGCGGCACCGAGAATCTGCCCGGAATAGTCGGCTTTGGTGAGGCGGCGCAACAGCTTGCGCAGACCTGGCGGGCAGATGCAGTTCATGTGCGGACGCTGCGGGATTTGTTCGAGCAACAGTTGCTGCAAAAATTTCCAGCGGTGCGCATCAATGCCGACGCTGCCCTGCGCCTGCCCAATACCAGCAATTTCGCTTTTGGCAACGCCTTTGGCTCTATTGATTCCGAGATCATCCTTGATCGCCTCGACAAGGCCGGTGTTTGCGCTTCCAGCGGTTCGGCTTGCACGGCGGGCGGCACTGAGCCATCCCACGTGCTCATTGCCATGGGCCAGCCGCCAGAAACCGCGTTATCGGCATTGCGTTTTTCTTTTGGCAGCGGCAATACGGCTGCCGAAATTCATCAGGTAGTAGGACTGCTGCAAGGCATTGTCGAACCCTTGCTGCATGAAATGGCCGCGACGGCGTGAAGTTTTTTCAATTGGAGCAAACGCAATGAAAGTCATGATCCGCAAAGATTCTGCCGGCACCCTGTCGGTTTACGTGCCCAAGAAGGATCTGGAGGAGCCGGTTGTCTCCATGCAACATCCAGATATGTGGGGGGGGACGGTCACCCTTGCCAATGGCTGGCTGCTGGAGTTGCCCACGATGGCCGAGGGCACCAGTCTGCCCATCACGGTTGATGCACGACGCGTAGGGGGAGGTGAATGACATGAGTCTATCTGCCCAGCAAGTTGAGGTTGCTGTTAGCGTACTGTCGGCAATTGAGCCCGGGAAAAATCCCCTGCCTGTGTTGCGCCAGGAGCTCGACGGCGTTTCGGTCAGCCGCTGCGATGCGGAAGACATGAACGGTGAAACCCCTTACCGCCGCCTGCCAGCGTTCGATATGTTTTTGGTGGACGCCGCCAGCCACTGCTGGCGGCTGGTGGTCGACCCGCAGGAAGCATCAGGATTCATTATTTCGGCAAGAGGTTCTTAGGAGTCGGCCATGGAAGAAGAACAACTGATGCAAGCCCCACTTGATGATGGCGAATGGATCCACCTCACCGAACCTGACATCGGGGCGGATGAAATGCACGCCGTACTCACCGCGCTGCGCACCGCAAGGATTTCGATGGGGCCGGAGGTGGAAAAATTCGAGGCGGCGTTTGCCGACTATGTCGGCCGCACCTATGCGGTCGCTGTTGCCAGCGGCACGGCCGGCCTGTTGGTGACGTTGAAGGCGCTGGGCATCGGCCCTGGCGACGAGGTCATCGCCTCGTCTTATTCCTGGCACCAGATCGCCCATGCCATCGTGCTGTGCGGAGCCACGCCCGTTTTTGCCGACATGGATTATTGGTCCGGTACGCTGCTGCCATCCAAAGTGGCAGAGAAAATCACCCCGCACACCAAAGCCATTATGGCGGGCAACACCAACGGCCATCCGGCACCTTGGCAGGGCTTGCGTGAGCTCGCCGTGGCGCACAATCTGGTGCTGATAGAAGACTCCACCGAGGCGATTGGTTCCATTTATCAGGGGCGTATGGTGGGCGGTTTTGGCGATGTGTCGATCTTCGACTTTTCGCAACCTTCGGCGCTGGCGTGTGGCGAAGGCGGCATGATCCTCACCGATGATCCGGCCCTGGCCAGCGAGTTGCGTTACCTGCGCAGCCACAGCCTTGACGACCGCCTCTCGGTTTCAGTCGGCAGCCGTGTGCCCTGGCAGGCCAATATGAGCGACCTTTCTGCTGCACTGGGGCTTGCGCAACTGGACCGCATGGATGAAATCCTCGCCAAGCGCAAGCAGGTCGAATCCTATTACCTCAAGCACATTCAATCCTTTGAAGGCATCAAGCCGCCCTATCTGGGGCCGGACGTGGATGAAGTGCACTGGTTTCTCTACATCGTTCATTTAGGCACGCGCTTTACGCGCAGCAGCCGCAATCAGATCATCGAAGACATGGCAGAGGAAAAGGTCGAGGTCGCGGCTTACTGCAATCCCATGCATGTGCAGTATTTCTACACGCAACTGGGCTACGCAAGGGGAAATTTTTTCGTCACCGAAAAAATTTCCGACCGCTCGCTGGCGCTGCCTTTTCACGCGGGCCTGACGGATGATGAGATCGAGTTCATTGTCGGTACGGCCAAGGATTCGTCGATCAACGTCGGCGCGGGCGCAGCGATTTATTAGTGATCTGTTAGCGCGAGTTTTTGGCGCAATGTTGGGGAATTCTGGCGAATTATTGGCGTTACTTACCTACTGAGGACTACACGAGATGAATGCAAACCTACCCGATGATGTCACCACCGGCCTGGCCGCCGGTACGCTGATTCCCTATCTTGGGCCGGGCATGCTGGCGCTCATTCCTGATGGCTCGCCCGTGCCTGCAACGCCCGAGGCGCTGGCGGCGATACTGACCAGCAAGGTAACGGTGCCGCACAAGATTCGCAACCGGCTGACCCAGGCCGCGCAGTTCATCGAGAACTTCAAGCACCGCAAGTCGGTGGTCGCCTTCATGAGCGAGGCTTTCCAGCCTGCGGTGGCGCCCTCGGCCTTGCATCGCCATCTTGCAGCACTGCCCAATCTGCCGCTGGTGGTGGACGCCTGGTACGACAATGCCATGGCCACAGCCCTGGCGGGGCGGGAGAGCTGGGGACAGGTGCAGGGGCTTTCCCAGTCCGAACATTTTGGTGACTGGATCGGCTATTACGATAGTTTGGGCAACGTGGCGCTTGAAGAATCTGCCGCAGGCTGGCACACCTTGCTCTACAAACCCATCGGCAGCATTGCCCCGGCGAAAAATTATCTCGTCTCCGACTCCGATTATGTCGAAGTACTGACCGAGATTGACATTCAGACGCCGATTCCACCCCGCGTCAAGGACTTACGCACTGGGCGGGGCTTTTTATTCCTTGGTTGCCGTTTCAACGACCAGTTGCAGCGCACTTTCGCGCGCCAGATCATGAAGCGCTCATCAGGCAAGCACTGGGCTGTGCTCCCTGGCGAATTGAGCCGCAATGAAAGCCGCTTTCTCGAAGAGCAGAACATCACCCGCATCGATATGTCGCTGGCCGATTTTGAAACGGCCCTCATCCACCAGAAACTTGCCGTAGCTGCTTAGTTTTTTTACTTACTTACTTACTTACCATCAGGAGAATATTTCATGCCTACCGTTACCATCCAACCATCCGGAAAAACCTTCGAAGCCGCCGTTGGCAGCACCATCCTTGCCGCCATCATGGCCGCCGGGGAATCCATCCTGCATAAGTGCGAAGGCAAGGGGGAGTGCGGCTCCTGCCATATTTTTGTGCAGGAAGGCCGCAAGAGCGTTTCCAAAATCCAGCGCGCGGAAAACGAAAAACTCGACACCATTCCCGGCGTTGGCTCCAAGTCGCGCCTGGCCTGTCAGGCCTTGCTCGGTGAAGAAAACATCACCGTCGAACTGTTGGGCTTTGGCTCGGGATTTTGACCGCTGGCGACCGCTGACTATTGACCATGGACTCTGCTTAGAATTCTCCATTTAACAACGGAGAGACGATCATGATTATCGGCTGCCCCAAAGAAATCAAGAACCACGAGTATCGGGTCGGGCTTATTCCGGCCGGCGTCCAGGCGCTGGTGCAGGCAGGCCATACAGTGCTGGTGGAAACGCAGGCCGGGGCCCGCGTCGGTTATTCCGATGCGAGCTATCAGGTGGTCGGCGCCAGTATTGTCGACAGTGCGGCAGCGCTTTATCGTCGTGCTGACCTGGTGATCAAGGTCAAAGAGCTGCAAGAAGTCGAGTTTCCGCTGCTGCACGCGGGGCAGATTTTGTTCGGCTATCACCACTTTGCCCCTGCACCCGAGTTGGCGCAGGCCATGCTCAACGCGGGCGTTTCCTGTGTTGCCTATGAAATGGTCACCGATGCGCTGGGCCACCTGCCTTTGCTCACGCCGATGTCGCAGATTGCCGGCCGTCTTGCGCCACAGGTGGGTGCGTGGGCCTTGCAAATGGCCAACGGCGGCAGCGGCGTATTGCTGGGCGGGGTGCCTGGTGTGGCGCCCGCCAAGGTCACCGTGATTGGTGCCGGTAATGTCGGCATCCATGCCGCGCAGATTGCCGTGGGCATGGGCGCCGATGTCACGATACTCAACGACACCACTCCGCCGCTGGAAGCGCTTGACCGCATTTATCAGGGGCGCATCAAGACCGTGGTCAGTGATCCAATGCTGCTGGCCAGGCATGTCGCCGAGGCCGATCTGGTCATCGGTGCCGCGCTGGTGCCGGGGCGGCTTGCGCCAAAACTCATCTCGCGCGAGTTGCTGGGTGAAATGCGCCCGGGCAGCGTGCTGGTCGACGTCAGCATCGATCAGGGCGGAACAGCGGAGACATCGCACCCGACATCGCATGACGATCCTGTTTATATCGTCGATGGCGTGGTGCATTACTGCGTGAGCAACATGCCTGCGGCCGTATCGCGCACGGCAACCCTGGCCTTGACGCAGGCCACGCTGCCCTATGCCTTGATGCTCGCCAATCTCGGTCTGGCGGAAGCCTTGGCCAAGAACCCCGGCCTTGCCCGAGGCCTGCAGATTCATGCTGGCGAGATTGCCGACGCAGGCTTGGCGCGTGATATTGGCGGCCAGATTGTTGCGTCAAGCAGGTAGTTGATACATCAGTGTACCCGCAGTCTGTACCCATAGTCCCACGATCCATAACTGAAAGGATAGCCAAATGGAAAACACAGAAGTCACTACGGAAGTTGCAACGGAAGTTGCAACGGAAGTCGCAGCACCCGCCAGCAGCGACGTCATCATCCACGCCAGCTTCGCCCCCGACGGCAGCTGTCTTGCCATCGGCGAGAGTCCGGCGTGGGCCAGTCCGCAGCAATGGTTTGCGCTATTGAGTAAACATACGGTGAATAGTTACAGGGCGCTGAGCGGCGGACGCGGTGTGTTCTTGATTAAACGCCAGCGGCTGGAGGAATTGAAGTCGATGCAGTGATGGGCTATCCCTGCTTGCGCTATTCGCCATTGTTTATTTGTGTTTGCTTGTCTGCCGGAACAAGGTGATCAACTGGTTGTCGGCTTGTCCGGCATGGGTTTTCAACAGCGCTCAGGCCGGGCAGGCCAACATTTTATTTTCTAAAAGGAAACGTCATGCCGCTCTATGACTATCGCTGCACTGCGTGTAATAAAACATTCGAATTGCTGGTCAGAGCCAGCACCGTGCCAACGTGCCCTGCCTGTGGCAGCCAGCACTTGGAAAAACAGGTCTCGGCGCCTGTCGCACCAGGCCTGTCCGCCGGCATCATCGCGCGTGCGCGCAAGAAAGCCGCAAGGGAAGGGCACTTCAGCAACTACAAGCCATCAGAGCGGCCGCGCGGCTGACGAGTTTTAAATTTTTTGAGACAGGAGTTGGATCATGGACGGATGGTTGATACAGGTGACATCGGGTAACCCGGCAGAGGGCGCGCAACAGGTAGACCTCTACGCAGCGTGGGACCCTTCGGACGATGATGCCGTGATGCTGGTCATCAAAAACCTGGGGCTGACGGACGAACACGTTGTCTCGACCGTCACCGATCTGCCGACTGAAACCCTGGCGGCGCATGGGCTGGCGCCCGGGCAGGTCGCGCCTTATCAGGAAGGGCTATAGCCTGTTCTGGATTTTTTAGCACGCGACAAATTGATGGCAGCGCATGCCTTCCCACCGGCCGATACCCTATCGTGCCGGTTAGAATAGCTTCACGCATTTTTTTGACCTCCCCATAAGCAACCAAGCAGGAACTCCATCATGACGGTTAACGCCAACACCCCCATTCCCGCAACCCTGATTCCGGGCGACGGCATCGGTCCTGAAATCACCGAAGCTACCCTGGCCGTGCTCGATGCGCTCGGCGCGCCTTTCGTCTGGGATCAACAAGTCGCTGGTGCGGCGGGCGTCACCGCCTGCGGCGACCCGCTGCCCCAGGCCTGCCTGGACAGCATCCACCGCACCCACCTGGCATTGAAGGGGCCACTGGAAACCCCGGTCGGCGGCGGCTACCGTTCATCCAACGTGCGCCTGCGCGAGGAGTTCAAGCTGTACGCCAACCTGCGTCCGGCGCAAACCATCATCCCCGGCGGCCGCTTTGACAACATCGACCTGGTGATGGTGCGCGAAAACAACGAAGGCCTCTACATGGGCTATGAGCACTTCATCCCGATCGATGGCGACCCGCATGCCGTGGGCATGTCCACCGGAATCAACACCCGCCAGGGCTGCCGCCGCATCTGCCACTTTGCCTTCGACTACGCCATCCGCAAAGGGCGCAAGAAAGTGACCGTGGTGCACAAAGCCAACATCATGAAAGCCCTGACCGGCATTTTCCTTGAAACCGCGCGCCAGGTTCACGCCGAGCATTATCAGGACAAGATCGCCATGGAAGAAATCATTGTCGACGCCTGCGCCATGAAGCTGGTGATGAACCCATGGCAATTTGACGTACTGGTCACCACCAATTTGTTCGGCGACATCCTGTCAGACGAGATCGCCGGCCTCGTCGGCGGCCTGGGCATGGCGCCCGGCGCCAACATCGGCGAGAACGCGGCAATCTTTGAAGCCGTGCACGGCTCCGCCCCCGACATCGCCGGCAAAGGCATCGCCAACCCCACTGCCCTGCTGCTCGCCGCCGCGATGATGCTCGACCACGTCAAGCGCGCCGACCTGGGCGACCGCCTGCGTAAGGCGATTGATGAAACGTTGAACATCGACAACGTGCGCACGGGTGATTTGGGCGGAAAAGCAAACACGCGCGAATTCACCGCGGCGCTGGTGAAGCGGGTCAAGGCTGGGGTGTAAGGCGGCTGGTGAAGTTGTCGATAGATATTGCGAAAAGTCGGCGCTGGTGAGACGGCGGGGAAAGTGGCAAACTGACCTTCTCCGATCTGGTCAGCCGACTAATTCCCAGCCAAAGCTGCCGGCAGGTCAGCGCCTGAGAAGCATCAGCATTGGAATGCGAAGCTGTAGGGCAAATCCATAGAATTCTGCACAAGCTCAGCCTACCAACAGAGCCGTCTTCGGATCATAGACCACTTCGGTGATCGACCCATCCCGAATGCGCTGAACCGCTTCGTCAATCACATGGAGCGGCACCAGGAACCATTCCCTCGGCTTCACCGGGTGTCCGAAACGGTCTGCTATGGTCAAGTCGAGCTGCGCTGCGCCGAACAAGCGGTGGAAGATGTTTTCCAGCCGGGTACGGTTCAGGTTATGGAGCTTGTAGGTGGCGACTACCTCCACGTCGGCCAATAAATAGGTGGCATCATTTTCTGCCCCTGCGATGCGGGTTTCTACCTTGCCGCCGGTCACGCCGATCTTATGGATCAGCTCGCGATGCTCGGCGACGAATGGATGGCTGGACAGGCTGCGTAGTACATAGATGGTTCCGGTTTCAATGTCTTCGGGCTCGGGCGCATCGCCAAACAACGGCCCCATATCCGGATCGGTCAGGCGGCGGCCGGTTTCGTCCTTGTAAAGCGCACGTTGTAGCGAGCGGCGAAGCAAATTGCTTTCCGTGCCATTGGCGTAGATGACGCGCAGACGTGCATCGCTTTCACCATTCGGCGCCTTGATGGTTTCCCCAACTTCGGCAACACATGCAAGCTGCCCGCCGACGATGAAGTAGTTCCCGCGGGCAATACTGGTATCGCGTCCGAAGCGCAGCGTTATGCGAACGCCAGCCTTCAACTCCCGCTCCACCTGCTCAAACAGCGGTTGGAACTTGTCAAAATCTGCACACGGCGTACGGTCGGCGATTTCCTCTGCCGCACGCTTTTCAACGCTAGAACGCACATGGCGCAGCACAGTGATGTCGTTCTGGTCGGCGGGTTTATCGCCCCCATCCACGCCGATACCCAGCTCGGCCAGCAGGGTATCTTCGTCCAACTCACTCACATCTGCCGGAGTTGTTGCTGCACCAGACAGCAGGCCTGGAGCATCCAACCCAGCCAGCAGAGTTTGCGCCTCCGGCAACTTGCGTAGCTGGTCCAGGCGCACGGCATACAGGCGCTCAAAGATGTCACGCCCCTCGCCATGCAGCGGGGCGCGACCATGCGCTTGATGGAAGCGCAAAATATCCTCGAAGCCCGCGATGATGCGTTCCTCGCGCGGAGTTCGGCTGGAGACCTTGAGCGGCGCGACTTCTACGCCCAGCGCGTCCAGTAGTTCGTCATCGTCCATTTCAGCCATTGTTTGCCTCACTCTGCTTGGCCGCCAACTTCTGAGCCTTGTAACGCGCGAAAGCGGCCACACCTTCAGCCATTTTCTTTTCCCATGCATCGGCGGCGTTGATGTCCGGCAAGCGGCCTCGCTCATTCTTGAACTGCAAAGCGCGTTTTGCCAAATCGCGGGCTTCATCTACAGGGATGCTCACCTTCTTGGCGGCAATGCTGGCCTGCACCTGGCGCAGCGATTTCTCATCCATCGCTTTCGCCAGCACCGCATAGGCCGCATCGAAGGGGTTAATGCGGTCAATCAGGTCAATGTCCAGGTCGCGCACATTGATAAACTTGCGCACCCCATCCAGTAATGCCGTGCTGCCTTGCGCCGTGCCGCCCCCCGTATCGCCACCATTAGCATCTGCCTGAGCCAAGGCCAACTTGGCCTGCTGGGTGATGTTCATCGCAGCGATAGCGTGCTGTCGAATGGCTTCTTGGTCAGTATCGCTCAAGTCCGGGTAGCGCTCGCGCACGATCTTGCCCATGTGCAACTGGGTCAACTCTTCTGGCAGGGTGTTTTCCTTGTCGAACAAGCCGCGCTCCAGCACGGTTTTTTCCTGTAAGAAACTGGTGACGACTTCGTTCAAGTCCTCCTTGCAGATGCGCGTAGCCTCCGGGCTTTGCGGTGTTGTCAGCCCATTGATTTCCACATGAATCTGGCCGGTGTCCGTGTTCACCCCAATGTTGTGGCCGCCGTCCTTGTAGCCTTCCTCGCCGTAATCAAAGCCATCCTTCGGGCCATTGTTCTTGGGGGTGAACTCATAGCGCGGGGCCAGCACCTGTTCCATCAGCAAGCTCGCGGAAATGGCTTTCAGCATGTCGTTTACCGCCTCGGCCACAGCGGCCTGTTCGGCTGCGGGTTCGGCGATCAGGTTGGTGAAACGCGCCCGTTCCTTGCCCTCGGCATCGCGAGTAGCGCGGCCAATGATCTGCACAATTTCGGTCAGACTGCTGCGGTAGCCAATGGTCAGCGCATGTTCGCACCAAATCCAGTCAAAGCCTTCCTTCGCCATGCCCAGCGCAATGATGATATCCACGTGGTCGCGGTTATTCTTCTGCACGGGGTCTTTCAACGCAGTGAGCACTTTGGAACGCTTGGCCGGATCACTGTCATCCACTAGGTCAGCCACTTTCAGCGTGCGCCCCTCCTTGGTCTTCACCAAATGGAAGCCGGTGACTGGGTCAACGCCATCCCATTTGCCCAAGCTTTCCATGATCTCGTTCACCTCACGCTCCTTATCTTGCAGGCTTTCGCGCGAATTGACATTGGGAATATGGACGATGGTTTTAAGTCGAGGATCCAACACTTTCTCGACGGCCTCAACGTAACGGCCTGTGTAGAAAAAATAGCCAATGTCCAGTGATTTGAGCCATTGGTAGCCGTTAAGCTGCTCATAGTAGGTGTAAGTGATCGTCTCGAACTTTGCTTCGTCCACCGGCCCCAACACGGCCTCGCTGTCGCCCCGGAAATAGGAGCCGGTCATGGCCACCAGATGAACCTTGTCGCGTGCGATGAACGCGCCCAACTGACTGCCCAGCACGTTGTCCGGGTTGCTGGAAACGTGGTGGAACTCGTCAATGGCGATCAAGCGGTTATCGAACGCCTGAACGCCAAGCTCTTCCACCGCAAAGCGGAAGGTGGCATGCGTGCAAACCAGCAATTTGTCGGTGCTTTCCAAAAACTTGCGCACCGCGTCCACCTTGGACTTGGCCACGCGTGGCTCGTCCACGCCAGGAGCATTGCACAGGTTCCACTGCGGCGCGACCTGCCAATCCCAATAGAAGCCGTACTGGCTCAGGGGTTCGTCGGCAAAGCTGCCACCAATGGAACGCTCCGGCACCACGATGATGGCCTGCCGCAAGCCCTGGTTGTTGAGCTTGTCCAGCGCGATGAACATCAGCGCGCGCGATTTGCCCGATGCCGGTGGCGATTTGATCAGCAGGTATTGCTCACCGCGCTTGGCATAGGCACGCTCCTGCATGGCGCGCATCCCCAGCGCATTTGCTTTGCTGGAAGCACCGGTGCGTGCCGTGCTGATGGACACCGACGGTACAGTGTAGGCGTTGGTGGGATTGGTCGGGTTAGTCACTGCGAATCGTCCTCCGTAGATGTGTCGCTGCTAATGGGTTGGCAAATCATCCAACAGGCTGTTGGACAATCAAAACCCGATCAAAACCTTTCATATCCTGAAATATCTCGTAACTTGTTGTCATTTATATAGTTTTATGTTTTTTATCTTGGTTAATGTTGCGTTTTCATCAAGCAAAATCAAACCCGATCAAAACCTTTTGCGCATCCGATTCCATCCGATTCCATCCGATTCCATCCGATTTTCCAGAGTCACACCTAAGCGGAGCCTATGTACTCGATGTACATCGAAGCCCGCCCAGCGCCACGCAATTTGATCTTGTGCGAAACGACAAGGCGACGCAAAAGCTCTTTGGCCTGCCCCTCGGTCAATCGGCATAAATTCATCACCTCTGCCCGTTTGATCTGCCCGTGCTGGCGGATGTAGCTCAGTACCATTTGCTCATGCTGAATCTGGCCAAAGCCTACCTGGCGGGTGTATGCAGCTTTGTCGCTCACCACTGAATACACCGAAGCAGACAAGGTGTAGCTGCGCCCGCGTGTATTGCCATGCGCTTCTACCAGCCCAGCTTCAGTCAACGCCTCCAGCGTGCGTTTGGCGCTCGCCGCATCGCGCTGAATGTGCCGGGCCAATGCCTCTGCCGACAAGCGCTTGAACTCGCGCAAGGCACCCAGCGCAATCAGTGAGTCGATCGGCAGCTCGGCGTTACGCTGACGTTCGATATCCACCACCATGCGACGGAAGGCCACATCGGCAGGCACGGTGGGCAGTTGCAGCACCACATTTTGTGCATCCGTGCGGCCATAGTCAGGCGCTGGGCGGCCAAACTTGAGCATGCCGCGATAAATCGTATCCACCCCTCGACCCGAGCGCTCCACCAACCCGATGCGTTTCATCGCATCCGCCAGGGCGCGGTTGCGTGGACGCGGTTCCGTCACCAGCAAATTGGCCAAGGTCACCCCATCCACCAGGCCGCCGGGATTGCTGATCACCAGCGCCTCATCCTCTAACCGTACATGCACCGCACCCATGCGGTGGTAGTCACGGTGAATCAGTGCATTGGCCACGGCTTCACGAAATGCCGCCATGTCCACCAAAGGCACGGGCACACGAAACAGGCCCACCTGCAATTCCTGCTCGGGGTTGTAGGGGCGAAAATTCGTTTCCAGCCAATCCAACGCCTTGAGCAACGGAAAGCGTCGGAACTCGTTGAACCGCACCGCCTGTTGCGCCAGCACCTGAAACGCCAGCTCATGCGTGGCCACACGCTGCTGCAGCACCGGCTCACGCCCAATCAACAGTAGGCCCGTGAGCGTGGGTACCCGGCTCCCATCGGGCTGCCTCTGGGTAAATCCCAGCGCACCGTCCAGCGCCTCATCGTCCAGCTCCAGCAGCACACGGTCGCCGCCATATTGCTGCACCGCCTGGCGCAGCCGTTCGCGCTCCAGCGGGTCAAAGTCGGCCAGCGTCGCACCGGCAACGGCCTGCGCCGACGCATCCACCAAACCAAAATGGCCTGCCCGGCTGCTGCGATCATGCGGCAACATGGGGACGCATTCTGGCGTGCCATCCTGTTTCAGGCGGCGACGCAGATACACCCCTGATGTGGTGGCAATCTCCGTGCTAGAACGGGGCACCACAATGCGCGCCACGCGGACCCCGGAAAACACCCAATCACTGACCTTAACAGCGAGGGACGGCGAAGTTCTGGCCGCCACCAATCCCGGCAAACCCACCAGATGCTGGTGCGCCTCATGCAAGCCCGTGGGCGTGCCGTCGTCTTCCACGCCCAACCAGAGATCTCCACCTTCGGTATTGGCCAGACACACGAGCGACTCAACCAGCTCATCATCGGACAGGCGCTTGCGGTCGCTCTTGAATTCCACGTTCAGGGTCTCAACGGGCGGCAAGAGAGGCGACAGATTTGTATGCTCAGTGCTCATTGTGCTGCTTCCCTCCCGTTGCTTTTGGGGCAGCCTTGGCTGCCGCCGTCATCTTGGTATAAAGCTCAAACAG
>LNAP01004971.1_pt2 | contig 35596 bp, 30 predicted proteins | sample 602601 | NCBI WGS metagenome assembly LNAP01 (sample SAMN02440304, study PRJNA202911) | soil metagenome | biome: Subtropical and temperate rainforests or woodlands; isolation source: soil samples (1 kg each in a 20% v/v slurry with milli Q water) were... ... | reverse complement strand
ACTTTGACACTTGTATATCGGGGCCGCGAGATCCGCTTGTCGTGCACAGTGCGGCGGTCGGCCCGCTGCCGGGGGGAGGCGTCCATACCATCTGAAAAACCCCAGCGCCGAACAGGTCATCGCCATCGATGGCCTGGCGATCATTCTTCATCCACAAAACCCGCTGCGCCAGCTCGACACCCGGCAACTGGCGAAGATCTTCAGCGGCGAGGTGAACACCTGGGAATCGGTGGGCGGCGCCGGCGGCCCGATTCATCTCTACGCCCGGGATGAGCAGTCCGGCACCTACGACACCTTCAAGGAACTGGTGCTCAACCGACAGGGAAAACGCCTGGCCCCTTCTGCCCGGCGCTTCGAATCCAGCGAGCAACTGTCCGACGCTGTCAGCCAGGATCCGCAAGGCATCGGTTTCATCGGTTTGCCCTACGTGCGCCAGGCCAAGGCGCTGGCGATTGTCGACGGCGACTCCCAGCCCATGATGCCGCTGACCCATCTGATCGCCACCGAAGACTACCCTTTGTCGCGCAGACTGTTCTTTTACCTGCCACCGCAAGAAACCAACCCGTGGGCCGAGGCACTGGTTGAGTTCACCCAAAGCGAAAAGGGGCAGGCCATCGTCGCGGCCAACGGGTTCATCGCGCAAACCGTCCAGGCCATGGCCGTCACTCCCAATGCGCTGATGCCTGAGGGTTATCAGGCCCTGAGCCGCCATGCCCAACGGCTGTCGGTCAACTTTCGCTTCGAAGAAGGCAGCGCCAGCCTCGACAACAAGGCCCAGCAGGACTTGGGGCGTGTGCTCACCTATATAAAGCAGCACGACAAGCTCGACCGCCGAGTGACGCTGGTTGGGTTTGGCGACGCCAAGGACGACCCGGCACGCGCCGACCTTCTGTCCCGGTTGCGGGCCATGGCGGTGCGGCGCGAATTGGTCAAACACGGTGTGGCGCTGCGCGAAGTACGCGGCTTCGGCGCCCTGATGCCGGTGGCGGCCAACAGCGAGGATGAAGGCCGGGTCAGGAATCGGAGGGTGGAGGTTTGGGTTTACTGACACCGAAAGGCCAAATGTTTATCCCGCCAGCCACGGCGTAGGACCTGACCACCTCGCCTTGCGCCGTTGCCTACAACTACGCCAGAATCCGCCGGCTTGTGCGCCTTGGGGTGGGGCTTTATCGTTTTCCGGTCGCTGACGAATCAGCGATCGGGTTTGGTAGCCCGGTTTTCCTGGTGCACGTGCAACCTGACGCAGGGGATTTCTATGCCCTCTGTTTTATGGTGGTCATGCGCAGGGCGTCTTCGGACGCGCCGGGTTGCCAGGTAACCGGTCTACCAACCTTCGTATGGCCACCTCCCTTCGTTTGGTAGCGAGAGGGATGGCTCCAATTTCTTATCTGGAGTTTCATCTATGTTCAAACCAACACCTAATCCGCCAGACACCGATCCAACCACCCTCAACGCCAAAGAATTCGACAAAGCCGCCGACCGCGCCCTCGACTTCTACCTCAAGCCCAAACCCACCAAGCCCGAGCCTGCTCCAAGCCAAGTCTTCACCGTCGTCAACGGCATCGACACCGAAGCCCTGCTCGCCAACCTCAGCGAAACCCTGGCCTCGGCCAATGCCATGGTCAGCGACCTGGCCTTCGATCTGGAAGGTTCCCGGCGCCACGTCGCCCTGGGCATTCAGCAACTGATCGAACTGGGCGGCTTGCTGGCGAACCGAGCGCTGGATAACGTCGACCCACGCTAGCCGCTACCACACACTCCCACTGTAGGAGCGGGCTTGCTCGCGAAGGCGGTTTGCCAGTCAGCACTTGGTTGGCAGGCAGATCGCCTTCGTGAGCAAACCCGCTCCAATTGCATCGCGAATTCATTTCCAACAAAAGCAAACTACTAAGTGCAACAAAAACTCTTCAGGTAACCCCCGCTCCACGACAACACTTATCGCACTTGTTTACACATCACTTCTTGCCAACTTTTATTCCAAAATCCATAGTCCGGCGCCTCACACAAAACCAAATACGAGCAGTTCGCCATGAAGTTCACCACTATTACCACCGCAGCCGCCATGCAAAAAATGAAGAACTTCATTATTGCCTGCCCTACGGAAAAACTGACTTACGCAAAAAAACGCTTTCAGCAGCTTGGATATCATTCCGCCTTGGAAATGTCTGACGAAGATATTCTCAGCGCATTAACATCCAATGAACACAACATGCAGGCTTTTATTCAACAATACGAGGCCGTTAAAGACACCCCCCTTATCGATCTGCCCCTTGACACTCGACTTCTTAGCTTGAGCAACAGTTTTATCAACACTGCCGTGCCCCCGGCAATAGAGTTGATTCTCGCCACCCTTGACGAAAACACACCCTCACCAGCCTGCATCTCCCAGCACATCAGCACGCACACAGACGATCTGTTCAATGACCGGGAGCATCTGCGAGAAAAGCTCCGCTTGATATTGTCACTGATCCAGCAACCAATGCTCCAATCAGAAATCATCTACACAGACCTGAACACTTTCCGTCATGTTTACCAACCCATTACATCCCCTGACGCAACAGAGTCTGAAGAAACCTACGGCCTGGCCTTCCTGGATCTCATGGGAGTTGAATTATGCATACTGATTAATCAGCCCTGCCTTGAGTTGAACGCACGGCATATGCCTAAGATTGCTGGATTCCAGAACGAGTTTTATCTATACACCCTACTGCATGAGCTGACGCATTTACTGATTGGATCGAATGACGATTCCTACAATACGCCCACCGAGGAAACAGAAGACATCAACCTCTATTCCACTGCGGACCTCAAACCACACGAAATCGACAACGCGGATAACTATTGCACCTTAATATTCATCACCCTCGCACTTATGCATAAGCGGGGGTGCCTGGACCTCACTCAATTTTAAGAAAAAATCAATCCGCTGCTCTGGTGCAATTGACTGAGCGAAGGTGCCTTTGCGCCGATAGGAACCGATGTCAGCCGCGCTACATCCGGCGTGAAACGCACCTGCGGCACGTTGCCGGAGTGGCGGTTGACGCAGTACTGACAGTCGTAAAAACGAAAATTAATCGGCAACAACAAATGGGAAAAAATTTATTTAACTCTGGCCCAACCGACTGGCGCATCCCCATCCTAGCCATCCCATTCCTGTTAAACTGCGCTCCCATCGCATTTGTCACCTCAGATCCTCATGCCCTCACAAACTGCATCACCCCAAGCCCTCTCCCGTCGGTTCAGCGTTGCGCCGATGATGGATTGGACAGATTAATCGCCGAACCCGCCGCTTCACTTGCTTGGCGCCGTTTTCTTCGTCGCTCCCGTAGCAAATATCTAGCAACCACAGCTTGGCGTGTTACAACCGTGCGGCACTGGCCGAGAATTACACCGCTATGTAGGTGGGTGCTGCTTGGTAGCAAGAGGTAATGAAATCGGGGGGTTTGAGCTTAGGGCTACCTAAATATTCTCGCCAAAACGCAACGAATGGTACAGAAATTGGTACGAGATCCACCCCTCCCAAAAGCCCCGCGTCGGTTGTAACGAGCGGGGCTTTTCATTTGCGGAGATAAATCCCACTACGCTCATTCAGTGCGAGTTCCGGCCAATCGCGGCCCTAAGCGACAGGCAGCAATCGGTCAAAACCTACATTGGGTGTCATGCTATCTTTGCCTATGGTTGCGACTAGCAATCAGTGTAATTTGTCACGACACCCAGTGTAACGAAAAGCCTGCCTATCCTTAGGCATGTTCTTTATGCCAGTAAATGAAAATCCCAAGAGCGCGACATAATTTCCTAGCCTGTCATTGAGCTAGCGTATTCAGGATCTGAAAAATGGAAATTCACCACTACACGCGAGCATCCACCCTTCCGTTAATTTTACAAAGCGGCAAGCTCCGGTTTACTAGAGCTGACCACTTGGATGACCTTGCGGAATTACCTTTTGAAAGTTTTCACTTGTCGCGGAAATCTTACTTCATAAACTCTTGGGTTAAATCAGCGGTTGAAATATCGGGGCAGTGGTATCGATACGCTGATCAGCACCGAGGCGTCCGTTTGAGCTTCAAAGGTTCCCCATTCCCGCTGACAAAGCTGCGCCTTGAACTTATTCGTCCATGCAAAACCAAGGACGACGAGCTAAAGACTTTAGGTTTGAGACTCAACCGAATGCCAGCTCCATTCACAAGAGGAACAATGTTCGGCAAAGGTTTTGTGCTTATGCCATGGGTGGACGAGGAGTCCTTTGGTGGCGACGTTCTATATGTTGGAGATCCTGCTGCCTATGTTAGGCAGTTCGTTTCTTCAACCCCGGAAATGACAGAGATTACCGGAGGCTCCATGCTAACCCGGATAAAGGCCATGCATTGGCAAGATCAATCTGAGTTTCGGTTTACCCTAATGGCCATTCAAGGACCAGACTTAATCTATCGAGACAATCCTGATCGATATGAGAATGAGCTCCTCAATATGATGGAACGGTGGCATTCCTTGGGAACAGGTGCACCAGCGCCAAAGGTTCCTTTTATCGATTTGCCAATAGATACCTTGATGCTTGACCGGATGACAGTAACGTTGGGGTCAAGTATTAGCGAGAAAGATCGCAAGGCTGTACTACATTCGATCCAGCAATATGCACCAAATGCCATAGTTTCAGAAAGCGCGATACAGGCACGATGAATCCGGAAGATCCGCACACAAATGACCTCAATGGGTCGAAGGCGGCCCTTGCTGCCCAACGATGGATTGGATGGATTAGTTGGGATACCCCCAGCTTCGCTTCCCTGGACCAGCCTTGAGACTCTGCTCTGTAGCAAAAACTTAGCAATCGCAGCTTGCTTTCCTTGCATCGCCGAGGCACTGAGCAGAAATCACATCATAATGAGGCTATAGCCCCTCCAATGACGGAATGGATAAGAGGGGCGAATCTCACCTAACGCGCTGTTGATGTCCAGAAATTCTCTATGGACAAACCATTGGCGAATAGGTAGCGTCAAGACGCGTTAGCGGCAAGAAATGTGGTATGACACACCGCTAATAGTAGCTAGTTACTAAATTGGAGTTTCTATGTCAGACATTTGCAAAAACTTGATGAAGCACCTACAGAAAACATATCCACTTGCCCCAATACAAAGTAATGAGATCACCTATTACGAGCCTGACGGAAGCGAAGCACTTAAAATTTGGCCCATGATAGCGCAAGACCCAAAATCAGGGATAAAACAACGGGCCATAGCCATAGAAAACCTAGGAAAAAAAAATGAACTTTCGGATATAGCAAAAAGCATCACAGCAATTTTTTCAGAGCTAAACTCACTATCAATAACGGAATTCGACAACACTACGGGCCACGAGATAAATAGTCTTCAGATGACATTTTCCGCAAGGATAATCCTCTACACTAACAGGACCTACATTCCATTAAACCAGATTCTTCAGGCTTTCAGCCATGAAAAATTAATCATTGAAATTATTGATGAAAGCGAGATGCACAAAAGTTTGTTTATATCCTATGGTGGACCTGACGAAGAGTTGGCCCGCAAAATCAATGAAAGCATCAAATCTAGAGGTGTAGAAACCTGGTTTTTTCCAGTTGATGCTCAGCCTGGAGACAAGCTTCATCGATTAATGCATAACGGAGTTAACTCTCACGATCGCTTCTTACTTATATGCTCCGAAAGTTCGCTAAAAAGACCGGGAGTCCTAAATGAAATTGAACGCGTTCTAGAAAGGGAAGCTAAAGAAGGCGGCACAGAAATTCTCATACCAGTTACTCTTGACGACTATGTTTATAGTGATTGGTCGCCCGAGCGACCTGACATTTCAGCCCAAGTAAAATCAAGAGTAATTTCTAAAATAACATTAGATCCCGACCAATTCGAAAAATCCATTGAAAAGCTTGTTAAAGTCCTGAAAAAATAACTAATTATATAGTTTTTATTACTCATTCCATTCGACAAAACAGAACACTGTTGCTCACTTAAACATTTAATCAAAAAACTATTGTGCTCTCTGGACGAAATAATCGCGTCCAAGCACCTCTCATTGGCTCGCCAGATCACCGACAGGACACCCGCCAGAGCTGGTCCAGCCTGGTTGTGAAGCTCTGGCTCATCATCTCCCGGCGCATGCCCCAGTCTGCGTTAACGGGCACGCTGGCTGATCGGAGCGTCCCCCTGCCCCACCGCCCATTGATCTCGTCCAACACCGTCATCAGTTTCGTTGCGTTTGCAGGCCGGGAGTTGACAAACAGGTCGTCGGTGTACTCCCCCTGCTGGCAGAGGTTCATCAACAGCACCTCAGCCTTGCTGTACTTGAAGCCTGGTCGGAAGATCCGGTCGAGTGCGTCGACCGCGGCCTTAGTCAGCAACCGCACATCGCCGGTGGGGTACGGCATGTCAATCAATACGCCGTTGGCATACTTCGCGTCCTCTGGATTGAACATGCCGGTGCGAATGCTGACGCGGATCTTCTTGCACAGCGACTGCTGCGCCCTGAGCTTTTCCGAAGCACGCATCATGTAGGTAGCCACCGCTTCCTTGATGGGTGCCAGGTCCGTGAGCCGCTTCCCGAACATCCGACTACAGCAGATTTCCTGCTTCGGTGGATCCGGCTCGTCCAGCTCCAGGCACGGCGTGCCGGCCAGCTCCCGGGCGGTCTTCTCGATCACCACGCTGAATTTTTTGCGAAGCGTCCAAGGGTCGGCCTGGGCCAGATCCATGGCCGTCTTGATGCCCATGGCGTCTAGGTGCAGTTTCATCTTACGGCCGACGCCCCAAACCTCGGCCACGTCCGTATTGCGTAGCACCCAGTCGCGCTTAAACGGGTCGCAGATGTCGACCACGCCGCCTGTTTGTACCTGGAGCCGCTTGGCGGTGTGATTCGCCAGCTTCGCCAGGGTTTTGGTGTGAGCGATCCCTACCCCGACTGGAATACCGGTGCAGCGCAGGACGTGGCTGCGGATCTTGCGGCCGAGGGCATCCCGGCCGTCGATACCGGTGAGATCCGCGAAGGCTTCGTCGATGCTGTAAACCTCGACAGCAGGCACCATTGATTCAATAAGGGCCATAACGCGCTCGCTCATATCGCCATAGAGCGCGTAGTTAGACGAGAACGGAACGATGCCGTGCTTCTGCAGCTTGTGCTTGATCTGGAAATACGGCTCGCCCATCTTCACGTAGGGCTTGGCGTCGTAGCTGCGGGCGATCACACAGCCGTCATTGTTGCTCAGCACCACGATGGGCACACGGGCAAGGTCCGGGCGGAACACTCTTTCGCAACTGGCGTAGAAGCTGTTGCAGTCGATCAGGGCGAAAACGGGATGGGCTTTAGACATGGCTGCGCACGCTGCAAGTGATGACGCCCCAGATGACCAGCTCGTCGCCCTCGAGCACGTACCTCGGTGGATACTTTGGGTTCTCCGACAGGAGAATCACCTCCTTCCCACGTATGCAAAGGCGTTTGCACACGGGTTCGTTGTTCAGCAGCGCCACGACGATGTGACCATGCGCAGGCTCCATCGCACGATCCACGACGGCCAGGTCCCCTTCAAAGATCCCAGCGCCCTGCATGCTCTCCCCGGCGATGGAAACCAGGTAAACATGCGGGGCGCGAATGTTAAGAACCTCATCCAATGAGATGTGCGCTTCGATGTGATCCGCCGCCGGAGATGGAAACCCGGCGGGGACTCGAAACGAACACAAGGGCAGCTTCAAGCCACCCTCGGCAATAGGGCCTAGAATTGAAAAGCTCATGACGCACGACTTCCAAAATACTGTACGAACGTACAGTTAACTTTGTACAAGTTTCTCGGTCAATTTGTATAGGAAAAATCTGACAGGCGGGACAGCTCATGTGCGGGAGATTCTTGCAGTACGGGGGATGACGGGGTCATCGATTTAACTCTGGCCCAACCGATTGGCTCTCTCCATCCTCGCCATCCCATTCCTGTTAAACTGCGCTCCCATCGCATTTGTCACCTCAGATCCTCATGCCCTCACACACAGCATCACCGCAAGCCCTTTCCCGCCGCTTCAGCGTGGCCCCCATGATGGACTGGACTGACCCCCACTGCCGGTTCTTCCTACGCATCCTCTCCAAACACGCCCTGCTCTACACCGAGATGGTCACCACTGGCGCGTTGCTCAACGGCGATCACGAGCGTTTCCTGCGTCACCACGAAGCCGAGCATCCTCTGGCGCTTCAACTCGGCGGCAGTGTCCCGGCCGACTTGGCCGCGTGCGCGCGGATGGCTCAGGAGCATGGCTATGATGAGGTCAATCTCAACATCGGCTGCCCAAGCGATCGCGTGCAGAACAACATGATTGGTGCATGCCTGATGGGGCATCCTGAGCTGGTGGCCGATTGTGTGAAGGCGATGCGTGATGCTGTGTCGATTCCGGTGACGGTCAAGCATCGGATCGGGATCAACGGGCGGGACAGTTACGAGCAGTTGTGTGAGTTCGTCGGGACGGTGCGTGACGCCGGTTGTACGAGTTTTACCGTGCATGCGCGGATTGCGATTCTGGAAGGGCTGTCGCCCAAGGAGAACCGTGAGATCCCGCCGCTGCGGTATGACGTGGCGGCACAGTTGAAGAAGGATTTCCCGGAGCTGGAGATTGTGCTCAACGGCGGGATCAAGACGCTGGAAGCCTGCCACGAGCATTTGCAGACATTCGACGGTGTGATGCTGGGGCGCGAGGCGTATCACAACCCGTATCTGCTGGCCGAGGTGGATCAACAACTGTTTGGCAGCAGCGCGCCTGTCATCAGTCGGGCCGAGGCGTTGGCGCAGTTGCGGCCTTATATCGCCAAGCACCTGGACGCCGGCGGGGCGATGCATCACATCACTCGCCATGTACTGGGGTTGGGTACCGGGTTTCCTGGGGCGCGCCGTTTTCGGCAGTTGTTGTCGGTGGACATCCACAAAACCAAAGACCCGCTGGCGCTGCTGGATCAGGCGGCGGGCATGCTGGAAGGACGCTAACTGTCACTTGCTTTGAACCTGAGTCCTGTTTTGGCATCGTATCTACCGATACCCGCCCCGGCCTTTCAAACATCCGTTTTCAGGTTGTTGCCGCTGGGGCCATCGATCCCCCTTCACGCCCTTGAGTGGCTGCCGGCCCTCGGGTAATGTCAACAGACCCATAGGACAGAGCACGCTCATGACTTCCAAGCTGGAACAACTCAAACAATTCACTACCGTAGTGGCCGATACCGGCGACTTCGAAGCCATCGCCCGCGTTAAACCCGTGGATGCCACCACCAACCCTTCCCTGCTGCTCAAGGCCTCGGCCATTCAAGGCTACGCCGAGCTGCTGAACGCCTGCGTGGCCGATTGCAAGGGCGATGTGGGCCTGGCCAGCGACCGTTTTGGCGTGGCGGTCGGGCAAGAGATTCTCAAGGTGATTCCGGGGCGTATTTCCACTGAAGTGGATGCGCGTCTGTCGTTCGACACCGAGGCCATGTTGAAACGTGCGCATCGCCTGATCGACCTGTATGAAAAAGCCGGCGTTGGCCGCGATCGCGTGCTGATCAAGATCGCGTCCACCTGGGAAGGTATTCGCGCCGCCGAGCAGCTGGAGCGTGAAGGCATCCAGTGCAACCTGACGCTGCTGTTCTCCTTCGCCCAGGCTGCGGCTTGCGCCGATGCCGGCGTGTTCCTGATTTCGCCTTTTGTCGGCCGCATCTACGACTGGTACAAGAAGGCCAACGGCAACGACTACACCGGTGCCGATGATCCGGGCGTGCAGTCGGTGACGCGCATCTACAACTACTACAAGGCCAATGACTACAAAACCGTGGTCATGGGCGCAAGCTTCCGCAACCTCAACCAGATCGAGCAACTGGCCGGCTGCGACCGCTTGACGGTCAGCCCGGATCTGCTGGAGAAACTGGCCGCTGACGAGGGCAAGCTGGAACGCAAACTGGCGCCTGGACAAGCCGGCGAAGCGCGCTTGAGTCTCAATGAAGCGCAATTCCGCTGGTTGTCCAACGAGGACGCCATGGCGACCGAGAAACTGGCTGAAGGCATTCGTCAGTTCGCCCGGGACCAGGAGAAGCTTGAGGCGTTGCTGCAAGCCAAGCTTTGAGGTGATTTCGAAGTAATAAAGAGGGCGAACCTGGGTGGGTTCGCCCTTTTTTATAGGCTTGGGAAGGTGGCGGCTGGCCGGGCGCCATCGCGAGCAGGCTCGCTCCCACAGGGGGCGCTGGGCAGATAAACATTGTGGGAGCGAGCTTGCTCGCGATGAGGCCCGCTCAGTCTACGCAAAACCTGTGAATCAAGGCCGCTCCAGCGCACTCACCAGGTCATGGAACGCTTCACGATTGGAGTCGTTCAGCCCCATGAGGATCTTATGGGCTTCAAGCACCTTGATCCGCACTTCCTCTTCCGATTGATCCTGATCGGGCAGATCGTCCAGGCACTCAGGGCATGGCACGGGATCGCCGACGATATTGAATACCTGGTCAAAGCCCATGGATTGCAGCAACCGGGTGATGTCGTTGTGGGTGGTGACCACGGTCGGCAGCAGGCCGACCTTTTGCCGCGACAGGATCGACAGCTTGGCCAGCAGGCCCAGGGTGGTGCTGTCGATGCTGCGGGTTTCGGTCAGGTCGATCACGATGGCGTTGAAGTTCAACGCGGTGAAGATCCGCTCAATAGTCGCATCCAGCGCCGAACAGAGGGTCAGGCGCACTTCACCGACAAACTTCAGGACAAAGGTGCCGTCCTGCTCGGCGAACTGGATTCTACCGGTACTCATCAAAGATTCCTGCTCAACACTAACAGGGCGATATCATCCGGCATCTCCCCTAGCGTGGCTAATCCAAACACTTGACGCAAGCCTTCCAGGCTGCCGCCCGCTGCGCTTACCCGTTCAGGCAAGGCCGCTTCTTTCTCTTTGAGTGTAGGTTCTGACAAAAGGTCCAGAATGCCATCAGACATCAGCGTCAAACTGAAGGTCGGTGGCAGTTCCAGTACGTGGTCTTCGTAGGTGGCCTCATTGAACAGGCCCACCGGCAAACCACGCCCTTCCAGGTAACGAACACTGTCAGGCGTATACAACACAGGCAACGGCAGATGACCGCCGATGCTATAGGTCAACAAACCCGTCTCCTCGTCGATGACCCCACCGACCATTGTCACGTGTTTGCCCAGCTTACAACTGATCAGGCCCCGGTTGATATGACCAAGGACTTCTGATGGCTTGAACTCAGGCAACGTGCCGTTGCGCTTGGATTCGAACAGCAGGCGCGTGGTCATGAACTTCAACAGTACCGTGACGAACGCTGACGAAGCGCCATGGCCGGAAACGTCCGCCAGATAGAACGCCACTCGACGTTCATCGACCCGGAAATAGTCGACGAAATCCCCCGACAGATACAAAGACGGGATGATCTGGTGGGCAAAACGGAAATCGTCAACGGTCCAGGGACTGACCGGCAACATGTTCATCTGCACCTGGCGGCCGGCGTTCTGGTCTTCCTGCAACAGGTTCAGGCTGGCTTCCAGCTCGCGGTTGGCAGTTTCCAGCTTTTCGCGATAACGCTGGTTCTCCACCAACAGGCGCGAACGGTCCAGGGCCCGGCGCACCGAGTGCTCGAGCACGGCCAGGTCTTCAAGGGGCTTGATCAGGTAATCGGCCGCGCCCAGGCGCAACGCCTCAACCGCGTCGTTCATCACGCCCGCACCCGAAACCACGATGACCGGGGTCTGCGAGGAAAGCTCGGTGACTTGGCGAATGAGTTCGAGTCCGCCCATCTGCGGCATGCGCAGGTCGCAGATGACCAGGTCGGGCTTGTCTTGCTCGAATACCTGAAGACCCTGTTGACCGTTGCTGGCCTGCAGGACGCTGAAACCACTGTCTTCCAAGTAGGCTCTCGCACCACTTCGTCATCATCGATTATCAGCAGCGTGGCACTGGTTTTTGGCATGTGGGCAAACGGCGCCAGAATTAGGTTGGCGTAGCGGGCTGGGCAACTGGGCCTGGCGCTCACTACTGGATTCGCTTTCTAGCCTCTCTGTCGTACCGGATGTAGGCCCTTGTCCTACACACAGTTACATCAGAGGTGCCCTTCTAAGGCGCAGACGGTACTCCCATCCGCGGGGCGTTTCAAGCTCATGCAGATAGCCGCTTGCCGTCTTGGTTTGTCAAAGTACAGAGAGTTATAAGAACCGAGCGAAGCGTAACTCAATGGAAGGTTCGATCCCTGCTTAAACAGTGCCTCAAAACAAAGAAGGCGGCCCTGAGGCCGCCTTCCTGGGGTTACCGGGCGAAATTAAAAATCATCTTCGACCTGGCCATCCTTGACCTTGAATTCACGGTTCTGCAGGAAGGCGTTGCGGATAAACACATACTTGTCGCCACTCACCAGTTTTTCGGCGGACAACAGGCTGGCGCGGGTATCGACGATGTTCAGACCGAAGATCGAGTTACGCACCGAAACGTTGTCGATGTAACGATAAGGGGCCGTGTAGTCATCGACAAGCTTGGCCGGCGCGTCACGCAAGGTGCTTGGTCCCAACAACGGCAGCATCACGTACGGGCCACTGCCGACTCCCCAATAACCCAGGGTCTGGCCGAAATCTTCATCGCTGCGTTGCAGGCCCATCCGAGTGCCCACGTCGAAGAACCCCAACAGGCCGAAGGTGGTGTTGAAGATCAACCGGGCCGTGTCGACCCCGGCTGCGGCCGGCTTGGCCTGCAGTACATTGTTGGCCAGATTGCCCACGTCGCCGATGTTGCGGAACATGTTGTGGATGCCGTCTTCGAGAAATTGCGGCGTCACGTACTGATAACCCTGGGCCAGCGGCTTGAGTGCGTAGGTATCAACGGTGTCGTTGAAGGTAAAGATCGGGCGGTTGATGCTTTCCCAAGGATCGTCTTCCGTTGCGGCCTGGGCGGCGAAGGGGACTAGCAGGACGCAGGCAGACAAACACAGCTGAGCTAGACAATGGCTCCAGCGCATAGGGAAAACTCCTTGGATTATTCAGGCAAGGGCGCCGAGCCCAGGCGGTAAGGGCGCTAGTATAAAGCGGAACGCTTGGATAGACAGCACTGAAAGAGAAGCTGCTCGTAGGATTTTTCCGCACCCGGCGCCTTCATTTCACTGTCATTGGACTGTCATTGAGGCACGTTAGGCTGCGGGATATTTCAAGGACGTTCCCATGCCCCGCGCCGAAACCCTGCCCCTGCCCGCCCCCAGCCTGACCGCCGTACTGTTTGGCTTGAGCGGTTGTCTGGTGGATTTCGGGGCAAGGGCGCGACAGTCAGGAGCAGTGCCCACCGAGCATTCGCAGCCAACCCCCGGCGCCCTCGAAAGCCTGCGCCTTTTGCAGCTTCAGGAAATTCCCTGCGCCTGGCTCGACGAACTGCCACCTGCCGTCAGTCATAGCCTGGCTGCTTCGTTGCCAGCGTGGATCAAATCGCCGCAACTTCCAGCAACAAATTATCCGTGGCCGGCCCCGCATGCCTGCTGGCAGGCCTTGATGGCGTTGAACGTCCAGCAATTGGACGGTTGCGTGCTGGTCAGCGGCGAGCCTCGCTTGTTGCAGTCGGGGCTCAATGCCGGCTTGTGGACCATCGGCCTGGCGTCCTGCGGCTCGCTGTGTGGCCTGGCGCCGAACGAATGGCAGCTCCTGAGCCAACAGGAACGAGAGACCAAGCGCGCCAAAGCCACCGTGCAGTTGTTCGGCCTGGGCGTGCATTCGGTGATCGATCACCTGGGTGAACTCGACACCTGCCTGGCGGATATCAGCCTGCGTCGGCTCAAAGGTGAAAAGCCCTGACCGAGATCATGCAGGGTGCACGAGGGTGGATTACTCTTAAGGCAAGCCACGGACTTTTGACGCACCGTCGCGGTCCATGGCTGTGCCTATCAATAAAGGGAGTACGCCAATGCCTGCCCGCGAATTGCAGAAACAACTTGATGAACTGCGCGAGCAATTGGAACAGAACCCGCCGCTTTCCGAACCGGAGCGCGAGAATCTGCATCAACTGATGATTCAGCTCGAAGCCGAGATCGAACTGGATAATTCGCTTCAGAATGCCGACCTGGTCGATGGTGTGAACCTGGCCGTCGAGCGCTTCGAACTGGATCACCCCACTATTGCCGGGACGTTACGCAACATCGTACAAGCCTTGGGCAACATGGGGATCTAAAACCCGCCAGATGCAAAAAGCCCCGCTATTGATAGCGGGGCTTTTCATTTTTCACGATATGAAATGCAACCCCCTGTGGGAGCGAGCCCGCTCGCGATAGGTGGCTCAGCCAACATCAATGCTGAATGTGCCTGACTCATCGCGAGCAAGCTCGCTCCCACAGGATATTTATTGCCGGACCAGGCGATGGTTCGGCAGCTGTACCTCTTCGGTACTGCGATACGGGTTGATGTCCAGCCCACCCCGCCGCACATAGCGCGCATACACCGTCAATTTTTCCGGTTTGAGCAAGCGTTGCAGGTCGAGAAAGATCCGCTCCACGCACTGTTCGTGGAAATCCGAATGCTGGCGGAAGCTGACGATGTAGGCCAACAGGCTGGCAGGGTCCAGCGCCGCACCGCGATATTGCACCGCCACGCTGCCCCAGTCCGGCTGGCTCGTCACCGGGCAATTGGATTTGAGCAGATGGCTGTGCAGGCTTTGCTCCACGATGCGCGAATCATCGCAGCGCAGCAGCTCCGGGCGCGGATGCTCGTAGGAGTCGACGGTGATGTCCAAGTCATCGATGCACACGCCGGGTAATGCCACGACCCCTTCACTTTCCACGTCCTTGAGGCTGCGGATGCGCACGCCCACCGGTTTACCGGCGGCCGCCGACAGGTCCTGACGCAAGGTCGCTTCCAGGCTCGCGGTATCAGCGAATGGCGTCTGGTTCAGCGAGTTGAGGTACAGCTTGAAGGATTTGGATTCGATGATGTTCGGTGAATCCGCCGCGATTGCGAATTCACCAATGGCCACCACCGGTTTGCCAGACGGCAGCAGCCATGACAGCTCGAAACAGTTCCAGAAATCCACGCCCTTGTACGGCAGGGTCTCGGCCGTCAGGCCCAGTTCCGCCCATTTCGCGGTGCGCGGGATCGGAAACAGCAGTGACGGCGTGTACGTGGCGATGTATTCGCTGGATTTGCCCAGCGGCGAATGTTCGGCTGCGGGATGCATGACGGAAACCTGACTGAAGAATCAGCCAATTCTATCAGCCTTTGCCCCAGCCTTTGAGTGCTTACTGACTGACTGTCAGCTTGCCTTTCATCCCGGCCTGGTAGTGGCCGGGCACATTACAGGCGAACTCCAGCCGCATGGCCTTGTTGAAGGTCCAGGTCAGCTCGGCGGTTTTGCCCGGCTCCACCAGCACACTGTTGGGGTCTTCATGGCGCATGCCGGCCTCCCCGTGCCCCATGGAGTCATGGGCCATCCCTTGCTTCATTGCGGTCGGGGTCAGTTGTCCGCTCTGCTGCATCTTGAGCATTTCCTGCTGATGCTGGGCGTGCATCGCGGCATTGCCCAGGTTGAACTCATGCAGCAACTGACCTTTATTGATCAGCACGAACCGAACGGTCTCGCCAGCCTTGATATCAAGTGCAGCGGGGTCGAAGGTCATGTCCCCCATCACCACATCGATGCTGCGACTGGCCTTGGCCGCCGAGGCAGGCTGGCCGAAATCAAAATGGCCCGGTGACGCCCACGTGGGCGTACTGAGCACCAGTGCAAAGGCGGTCAGGATCAAGCGGTTTGCCATTAACATGTCCATACTCCTGTCAGATTCAGCGTGTGAGAACTCTATCTCTGCACACCTGCCAATCGGCTTACGGCTCGATTACAACTTTGTCAGGTAGAGCCACGGCTACGTCCGACGCGGTATAACGCCCTCGTTCCAACAACGCCTTGAGCTGCCTATGAAACTGCTGATCGTCGAAGACCAAACCAAAACCGGCCAATACCTGCGCCAGGGCCTGACCGAAGCCGGGTTCAACGCCGACCTGGTGGCCGATGGCATTACCGGCCAGCAATTGGCCTTGAGCGGTGAATATGCCTTGCTGATCCTCGATGTGATGCTGCCCGGCCGCGATGGCTGGCAGATTTTGCAGGCCGTGCGCGGGGCCGGCCTGGATACGCCGGTGCTGTTTCTCACCGCGCGGGATGCGGTCCAGGATCGCGTGCATGGCCTGGAGTTGGGCGCCGACGATTACCTGGTCAAACCCTTTGCCTTTTCCGAACTGCTGGCGCGAGTCCGCAGCCTGTTGCGCCGCGGCAGCTCGACGCCCCAGGAAACCAGCCTGCGACTGGCGGACCTGCGCCTGGACCTGATCCGCCGCCGCGTCGAACGCAGCGGCCAGCGCATCGACCTCACGGCCAAGGAGTTCGCGTTGCTGGAAATGCTCCTGCGTCGCCAGGGCGAAGTCCTGCCCAAATCCCTGATTGCTTCCCAGGTCTGGGATATGAATTTCGACAGCGACACCAACGTCATCGAAGTCGCGATACGGCGCCTGCGAATCAAGATCGACGACGATTTCCCCAGCAAGCTGATCCACACAGTGCGGGGCATGGGGTATGTCCTTGAAGAGCGCAACCTGTGAGGGGGCGTTGGTCGCTGAGCAGCCGGCTGGCGCTGCTGTTCGCCGCCTGCACCGCCGTGGTCTCCCTGTTTGCCGGCGTGCTGTTCAGCCGTGGCAGCGAGGCGCACTTCATCGAGCTGGATCAGCAACTGCTCGAAGGCAAACTGATCGGCCTGCGTCGCGCCCTGCAGGGGCTGGATGCCGAGCAAACCCAAAGCCGTCTGGCAGATGAACTCAGTCGCCAGGCCGACCTGGCCTTGCGCATCAAAGATAGCGATGGCGTGCGCTGGTACGACAGTTCGCTGCGGATTCCGGCTCAGTTGCCGGAGCGTCCCGGCCTGTCCACCCTCAGCGATGCCGACACTGACTACCGGGTATTGAATGCACCGCTGTACCCCGACCGCCCGGACTCGCCGCAACTGACGCTGCTGCTGGACATCACCCACCACCAGCATTTCCTGCAACGCATGCAGCGCCTGATCTGGCTGACGGTCGGCCTCTCGGCCCTGGCTACCGCCCTGCTCGGCGCCTGGGCCGCCCGCCGCGGCTTGCGACCGTTGCGGCGTATGGGGGCCATCGCCGGCAGCGTCTCGGCCCGCTCGCTCAATGCCCGACTGCCGGAAGAACACATGCCCGCCGAACTGGCGGAACTGGCCCACAGCATCAATGACATGCTCCGACGTCTCGATGATGCGTTTCAACGGCTCTCGGCGTTCTCTGCCGACATCGCCCATGAACTGCGCACCCCTTTATCGAACCTGCTGACCCACACCCAGGTCACCCTCACCCGCGAACGCTCGCTGGAGGATTATCGCGAAGCACTGCACAGCAATCTTGAAGAGCTGCAATGGATGGCGCAGTTGGTCAACGACATGCTTTACTTGGCCAAGGCTGACCACGGCTTGCTGGCACCCAGCCGCGAACCGCTGGAACTGGCTCAGGAAGTGGATCTGCTGCTGGAGTTTTTCGCCCCGCTGGCCGAAGACGCCCACGTCCGCTTGAGCCGTGAAGGCAACGGCCGCATCGACGGAGACCGCAGCATGCTGCGCCGGGCCCTGTCCAATTTGCTGGACAATGCTTTGCGCTTCACGCCTGACGGTGGCGAAGTACGAGTACATATTGTCGAGGGCGTTGGGCAGATGCATGTAAACGTGGAGAACAGCGGTGACGGGATTTCAGCGCACTTGCTGCCGCGTCTGTTCGACCGTTTCTATCGCGCCGACCCGGCCCGCCAGGAAGGCAGCAGTGAACACGCCGGGCTGGGGCTGGCCATCACCCGCTCCATCGTCCGCGCCCATGGCGGGCAGATCCGCTGCGAATCGGCCGATGGCTGGACGCGGTTTTTGATCGAGTTGCCCAAGGGGGATTAAGCCCGACGCAAACCCTGGTGGCGAGGGGATTTATCCCCGCTGGGTCGCGAAGCGGCCCTAAACCCTGGCACCTGGGTGTAGCAGGCAGGTTGAGTTGACTGTATTGGGGCTGCTTCGCAGCCCAGCGGGGATAAATCCCCTCGCCACAGAGAGTGTCGCCCTTGGCACAAGGTTTTGCGCTGATTCAGGAATAGCGCAACGCCTGTGCCGGCTCGACCTTCGCCGCACGCCAGGCCGGGTAAACCGTGGCGAGGAAGCTCAGGATGAACCCGGCCGAGCAGATCAGCACTACATCACCGCGTTGAAGCTCCGAAGGCAGGTTGCTGACGAAATACACGTCGGAACTGAAAATATGCTGGCCAGTGACCCTTTCCACCCAACCCACTAAATCACTGACGTTCAGCGCCGCAATCACCCCCAGCACACCGCCGATCAGCGTGCCGACCACACCAATCACCGTACCCTGGACCATGAAAATCGCCATGATCTGCCGCGGCGTGGCGCCGATGGTGCGCAGGATCGCGATATCCGCGCCCTTATCGTTCACCACCATGATCAGGGTCGCGATGATGTTGAAGGCCGCCACCGCGACGATCATCAACAACAGCAGGCCGATCATGGTTTTTTCCATCTTCATGGCACTGAACAGGCTGCCCTGAGTGTGGGTCCAGTCGTCGGCCTTGTAGTCCGCGCCGAGGCCCGTGGCGATGTCGCCGGAAACTCGCGGCGCGGCGTACAGGTCCTTGACCGCCAGGCGCACGCTTTGCACCTGGTTTGGCTGCCAATGTTGCATTTGCGCGGCGTCGGCCACGTGGATCAGCGCCATGGAGCCATCCAGTTCGGCGCCTACCTTGAACACGCCGACCACATTCAAGCGCTGCATCCGCGGGGTGATGCCACCCGGCGCGGTGCTGATTTCCGGCACGATCAGGGTCAGTTTGTCCCCGACGTTCAAACGGAAGCGCCGAGCAGTGATTTCGCCGATCACCACGCCAAACTCGCCCGGTTTCAAGGCATCGAGACGCCCCTGGACAATATGCTGGGCGACGATGGATACCTTGCCTTCCTGGGCCGGGTCGATGCCGCTGATCTGGATCGGTTGCATCGCGCCTTTATGGCTGAGCATGCCCTCCATTTCAGTGAACGGCACGGCGGCGATCACCTCAGGATTTTTCAGCGCCGCGGCAGCCACCGGCTGCCAGTCGTCGATCGGCTTGACGCCGACGATGGTGGCGTGGGGCACCATGCCCAGGATGCGCGAGCTCATTTCGCGCTGGAAGCCATTCATCACCGACAGCACCACGATCATCGCCAGCACCCCCAGGGCAAGGCCGATCATCGAGGTCATGGAAATGAACGAAACAAAGCGATTGCGGCGCTTGGCGCGGGTATAGCGCGTGCCGATGAAGATCGATAACGGTCTGAACATTCGCGGGGCACCGTATGAAAATAAAAGACCCGGCGCTTGCAGCAAGCGCCGGGTTTCGGTCGGTCAAATGGGCGTCAGGCAACCTTCCTGCAGGTGCAGGACGCGGTCCATCTGCCGGGCCAGGTTCATGTCGTGGGTCACCACCAGGAACGCGGTACGCATCGAGGTACTGAGTTCCAGCATCAGGTCCTGAATGCCTTGGGCGGTGTGGGAGTCGAGGTTGCCGGTCGGCTCGTCGAGCATCACCAGCCCCGGCTTGTTGACCAGGGCCCGGGCAATCGCCACGCGCTGGCGCTCGCCACCGGACAACTCCGCCGGTTTGTGCTCCAGACGATGGCCCAACCCGACCCGCTCCAACAACGCCGTGGCCCGCTGGCGGGCTTCAGGGATCGCGGTGCGACCGATCAGCAGCGGCATGCAGACGTTCTCCAGCGCGGTGAACTCGGGCAGCAAATGGTGGAACTGGTAAACGAAGCCCAGGGAACGGTTACGCAGCAGGCCACGGGCCTTCTCGTTCAGCGCCGAGAGTTCTTCGCCGGCCAGCCAGACACTGCCGGCAGTCGGTGTGTCGAGGCCGCCCAACAGATTGAGCAAGGTACTTTTGCCCGACCCGGACGTACCGACAATCGCCACACGCTCGCCCGGATGCAGCTCCAGCTGCAAGCCCGACAACACCACCACCGATTCCGGCCCCTCCTCATAGGATTTGCCCAGGTTACGGCAGCTCAAGATTGCTTTTTCACTCATACCCGACTCACTCATAACGTAACGCCTCCGCAGGCTGGGTGCGCGCGGCACGCCAGGCTGGATACAGGGTGGCGAGGAAACTCAGGACCAACGCGGCGCCGCAGACCATCAACACATCATCTGTCTGCAACTGCGACGGCAGGTAGTCGATGAAGTACACGTCGGCGTTGAGAAACTTGTGCCCGATCAGGCCTTCGAGAGCAGCAATCGCGGCGCTGACGTTCAGCGCGGCAAACATCCCGACCAAGGCTCCGACCACCGTACCGATCACGCCAATGACCGTGCCCTGGACCATGAAGATCCGCATGATCTGCCCCGGTGTGGCGCCAAGGGTGCGCAGGATGGCGATGTCGCCTTTCTTGTCATTCACCACCATCACCAGAGTGGAGATGATGTTGAACGCGGCAACGGCGACGATCAGCAGCAATAGCAGGCCGATCATGGCTTTTTCCATGCGGATCGCCTGGTACAGGTTGCCGTGGGTGCGGGTCCAGTCGCGAGCGTAGTAGCGGTCTTCGCCGAGCTGCTGGGCGATGGTCCACGCGACGCGCGGTGCCTGGAACAGATCGTCGAACTTCAACCGCAGGCCCTGGACCTGATCCGGCTTCCAGCGATGCAGGCGCGCCAGGTCCTGAAGGTTGGTGACGCCCAGGTAACCGTCCAGCTCACCGGCGCCGACATGGAAGATGCCGACCACGGTAAAGCGCTTCATGCGCGGGAACATGCCGCCCGGGGTCACGGTGACTTCCGGTGCCACGAAGGTCAGCTTGTCGCCGATGGCGGCGCCGAGCTTGGCAGCGGCCTTGTCACCGATGACGATGCCAAAGCTGCCCGGCGCCAGGTCGTCGAGTTTGCCCTGCTTCATGAAGTTGTCGATGATCGACACCTGCCGCTCAAGCCCAGGGTCAATGCCATTGAGCAAGACCTTGGAAACCTTGCCATTGTGGGTCAGCAGCCCCTGCATCTGGGTGAACGGCGCAACCGCCAGCACCTGCGGGTTCTGCTTGACCTTGGCGGCCAGGCTCGGCCAGTCGCTGATGGCTTCGCCGGTTTCGAGGGTGGCGTGGGGCACCATGCCCAGCACGCGAGTGCGCATCTCATGGTCGAACCCGTTCATCACCGACAGCACGACGATCATCACGACCACGCCAAGGGCCAGCCCGATGATTGAAGTCAGGGAAATGAACGATACGAAATGATTGCGACGTTTTGCACGGGTATAACGCGTGCCGATAAATACGAAGAGAGGTCTGAACATGTCGGGGCTTGTTCGGAGGGAAAAGGAACGTCCTTGTGGCGGGGGTCACAAACCAGCCGCCGCTACCATGGGTTCGCCATGTCGACATTAGATGAAGAAGATCGCCGCGAATACTACCGTATCGAGGACACGATCGCACTGGAAATTCGGCCCCTCTCCATTCCTGAAGCTGCTGGCCAGGAAGTGTTGCAGGATGCTTCTCCACTGTTCAATCTGCTCAGCGAATTGCACCTGAGCGAATTCGAATCGCAACACCTGCTGCGCCAGATCAGCGAGCGCGAGCGTAGCATCGCCGCGTACCTGAAAGTCATGCACAAACGCATCGACCTGCTCAGCCAGGTCATAGCCCTGACGGCACTCGGCGAAATCGGCGAACCGCAGCCGGTGATCATTTCCGAGGGCGGCATCGACTTCCAATACCCCACCCCCATTGCCGTCGGCGCGCATCTGTCGATCAAGATGGTGCTGATGCCCCAGGCCCTGGGGCTGTTGCTTCGGGCCCGGGTCACTCATTGCGACCCCAAGGGCGACGGCTATGACGTGGGCACCGAGTTCGAACGCCCCACCGACGCCCAGCGCCAGTTACTGGCCCGCTACATCCTGCAGAAACAGGCGCAAGAGCGACGCCTGGCGCGGGAACTGAACGAATCCGGCATCAATAAGGAAGAACCGTGACCCTCATTTATGGCCACCGTGGCGCCAAGGGCGAAGCGCCAGAAAATACCCTGACCGGTTTTCAGGAGTGCCTCAAGCACGGCGTGCGCCGATGCGAGCTGGACCTGCACCTTTCAATGGACGGCGAGTTGATGGTGATCCACGACCCGACCCTCAAGCGCACCACCGATCGCCGGGGCAAGGTGGTGGAGCATTCGGCCGCCGAGCTGGTGACCTACGATGCGCGCAAGGGTGGCCCGGGCTGGATCAAGCCGTGCCCGATCCCGCGCCTGGAGGAGCTGTTCGAAAAATGTGATTTCGAGCATTGGCAACTGGAGGTCAAGAGTGCCTCACGCACCCGCGCCGCCGCCACCGTGCTGGGGATCCGCGAAATGGCCCAGCGTTTCGGGTTGCTGGACAAAATCACCATCACCTCCAGCTCCCGGGAAGTGCTCAAGGCTGCCCTGGACCTGACCTCGGACATCTCCCGCGGGCTGGTGGCCGAATACGCCTGGCTCGACCCGCTGAAGGTCGCCCAGAGTTACGGCTGCGAGATTCTGGCCCTCAACTGGACGCTGTGTACGCCGGAACGCCTGATCAAGGCCCAGCGTCAGGGGTTGCATGTGTCTGTGTGGACCGTCAACGAACCCGCGCTGATGCGCAGGCTCGCCGACTTCGGCGTTGACAGCCTGATTACAGACTTTCCCGGTTTGGCCACTGCCACCCTCGAGAATTGCTGAAATCGGTCTCCCCGGCCGGCTCAGGCCACCGGCCGGAGCCGCTCAAAAAAGCCGGTTGAGCCCGTCATAGGCCGCTACCCGATAGGCTTCGGCCATGGTCGGGTAGTTGAAGGTCGTGTTGACGAAGTATTTCAGCGTGTTCAGCTCGCCCGGCTGGTTCATGATCGCCTGGCCGATGTGAACGATCTCCGACGCCTGGTAACCGAAACAGTGCACGCCCAGCACTTCCAGCGTCTCGCGGTGGAACAGGATCTTCAGCATGCCCTGCGGCTCTCCGGCGATCTGCGCCCGCGCCATGCTCTTGAAGAAGGCCTTGCCCACTTCATAGGGCACCTTGGCCTGGGTCAGCTCCTGCTCGTTCTTGCCGATCGAGCTGATCTCCGGAATGGTGTAGATGCCGGTCGGTACGTCGTTGACGAAGCGCCAGCTCCCGTTGTCGACAATGCTGCCGGCCGCTGAACGGCCCTGGTCATGGGCGGCGCTGGCCAGGCTCGGCCAACCGATCACGTCACCGGCGCCGTAGATGTTCGTCACACAAGTGCGGTAGTTCTCGTCAACTTCAATCTGGCCACGGCTGTTGACCTTCACGCCGATGTTTTCCAGGCCCAGGGTGTCGGTGTTGCCGGTACGGCCGTTGCACCAGAGCAAGGCGTCGGCCTTGATCTTCTTGCCGGACTTGAGGTGCAGGATCACGCCGTTGTCCACGCCTTCGACGCGGTCGTAGTCCTCGTTGTGCCGCACGGTGATGTTGTTGTTGCTGAAGTGATAGCTCAGGGCCTGGGAGATTTCCGAGTCCAGGAAGCTCAGCAACTGGCCACGGTTATCCACCAGCTCCACCAGCACACCGAGGCCGCTGAAGATCGATGCGTATTCGCAACCGATCACCCCGGCGCCGTAGACAATCAGCTTACGCGGGGTGTGGCCCAGGCTCAGGATCGTGTCGCTATCGTAGATACGTGCATGGTTGAAATCGATATCGGCCGGACGATACGGGCGCGAGCCGGTGGCGATGATGATGTGCTTGGCCACCAGCTTTTCGACCACGCCATTGCCGCAAACCACTTCAACGGTCTGCTCGTCGGCAAAGCTGCCGGTGCCGAAGAACACGTCGACCCGGTTGCGGGCGTAGTAACCGGTGCGCGAAGCGACCTGCTTGGAGATCACCTTCTCGGCGCTCTTGAGCACGTCCGGGAAGGAGAACCAGCGCGGCTCGCCGATGGCGCGGAACATCGGGTTGGTGTTGAACTGCATGATCTGCCGGACCGAGTGACGCAAGGCCTTGGACGGGATGGTGCCCAAGTGGGTGCAGTTGCCACCGACCTGCCGACGGCTGTCGACCATCGCGACCTTGCGCCCTGCCTTGGCGGCGTTCATTGCCGCGCCCTCTCCCGCCGGGCCGGAACCCAATACCACCACGTCGTAGTTGTAGACAGCCATGCGTACTCCTCAGAACAGGCCGCGGCGCCACATTTGGCACCACGGCTAAATCATGCCGGCCAGCGACATGAAGGAACAATTTGGGGCCGGTTCATGAGCCCGGCCACAGTCTATAGAAGCGTCAACGCCGCGCACATTACCCCTTGGTCGCGTCGTAGGCTAGTTTTGCCTGCGCTATTTCGCCACAGGTATGCTTTCACAACGCTGTCATCATTGGGTTTTTCCGCCAATCATCCGTTCAAATGTTTCATTGGTGCGAACGATAAAACGGTCATTGTCCCGCAATACGAAAAATACCCCGACACCGTATTTTTCGGCATAGTCCCAACCCCGTTCAGGACCGAGAATCAGCAACAGCGTCGATAGTCCATCGGCCATCAACGCCGAAGGATGAATCACCGTGACTGACGCGAGGTTGTGTAGGACCGGTGCACCGGTGCGCGCATCAAAGGTGTGGGAATAACGCCTGCCGCCCTGTTCGAAATATTTGCGGTAGTCGCCCGAGGTGGAAACCCCGTAGCCGTTGACCTCGATGACGCGCTCAGCCACCCGCCGGTCGTCCCGGGGTTCTTCCAGGGCGATACGCCAGGCGGCACCATCGGGTTTGCGTCCGGCGGCCTTGAGTTCGCCAGTGACCTCGGCCAGATAGCTGTCGATGCCCAAGGCCTTGAACCGGCTGACGATCCGGTCGACGGCATAACCGGCGGCGATACTGTTGAAATCGACTTCCACCGCAGCGTCTTTGCACAAGCGGTCGCCGTCGATGCGCAGATGAACATGCCCGACGCGTTGGCGCACCTGGGCCAGGGCTTCTGCGGTCGGTACTTTCTCTGCTCGGGACTGGGGACCGAAGCCCCACAGGTTGAGCAGCGGCTCCACCGTCAGATCGAAAGAGCCGTCGCTTTGGGAGGACAACTGCTCACCCACGCGGATCAACTCCAGGACAGGGCCAGGCATGATCTGGCAGCTATTGGCCGGCAACGCATTGAAACGTTCGATGTCCGAATCGCTGCGATAGGTCGAGAACTGTCGATCCACTTCGGCGAGGATGCTTTCCACCTCGGCCCGCACCGCTTTCGGTGCAGGGGCGGCGGAATGCCTGACGTACTGAATCGAATAGTGGCTGCCCATGGTCGGGCCGTCGAAGCGCTCCAGGGTGTCGCCGTTGCCGCAACCGGACAACACGCCGAGCAGCACCACAAGCCCCATCCATCGTCCAGTTAACAAATCTTCATCCCCCCTCGAAACCGCGCCGGCCATTATGGGCTTCAGCGCCCTTCAGTCCAGATGCAAAAAACTGTGGGAGCGAGCCTGCTCGCGATAGCGTCGGATCAAACGACATTGATGTGACTGACACACCGCTATCGCGAGCGGGCTCGCTCCCACAGTGGGTGCAGCGCTTTCATACAAGATTGTCAGAGTGAGTACCTACCCATGCCTTCCAACACCAGCAACGGCAAGGCGATCTTTCGCGTTGTCAGCGGCAACTTCCTGGAGATGTTCGACTTCATGGTCTATGGCTTCTACGCCACGGCCATTGCCAAGACGTTCTTCCCGACCGACAGTGCTTTCGCCTCGCTGATGCTGTCCCTGGCCACATTTGGCGCCGGGTTCTTGATGCGCCCGCTGGGGGCGATTTTTCTCGGGGCCTACATCGACCGGCACGGCCGCCGCAAAGGCTTGATCATCACCTTGGCGATGATGGCCGCCGGCACCGTGCTGATCGCTTGTGTGCCGGGTTACACCACCCTCGGCGTGGCGGCACCGCTGCTGGTGCTGCTGGGGCGATTGTTGCAGGGCTTTTCTGCCGGGGTTGAGCTGGGTGGCGTATCGGTGTATCTGGCGGAAATTTCCACGCCGGGGCGCAAGGGCTTCTTTGTCAGTTGGCAATCCGCCAGTCAACAGGCCGCCGTCGTGTTTGCCGGCCTGCTGGGCGTTGGCCTCAATCACTGGCTGAGCCCCCAGGAGATGGGCGAATGGGGCTGGCGCGTGCCGTTTCTGGTGGGTTGCATGATCGTGCCGGTGATATTCGTGATCCGTCGCTCCTTGGAAGAAACACCTGAGTTCCAGGCGAGAAAACATCGCCCTACCCTGTCGCAAATCATCCGTTCCATCGGTCAGAACTTCGGCATCGTCCTGGCGGGCATGGCGCTGGTAGTGATGACCACGGTGTCGTTTTACTTGATCACGGCGTACACGCCGACCTTCGGTAAAGCCGAACTGAACCTGTCGGACCTGGATGCGTTGCTGGTGACGGTATGCATCGGGCTGTCGAACTTCTTCTGGCTGCCGGTGATGGGCGCATTTTCCGACAAGATCGGACGCAAGCCCTTGCTGCTGGGTGCGACTATTCTGGCGATCCTCACGGCATATCCGGCGCTGTCCTGGCTGGTGGCGAACCCCAGCTTCAGCCATTTGCTGATCGTGGAGTTGTGGTTGTCGTTCCTGTATGGATCGTACAACGGTGCCATGGTAGTCGCCTTGACGGAAATCATGCCGCTGGAAGTGCGCACCACCGGCTTCTCCCTGGCCTACAGCCTGGCAACAGCGACCTTCGGCGGGTTTACGCCAGCGGCCTGTACTTATCTGATTCATGTGCTGGGCAACAAGGCCGCGCCGGGGATCTGGCTCAGTGGCGCGGCGGTGTTGGGGCTGATTGCTACCTTGGTGTTGTTCAAGGGTAATCGGCATGAACTGCGCACTGCACAAGCTTCAGTCGTCGGCGGCGCCTGACACATCGCTATCGCGAGCAAGCTCGCTCCCACAGTTGACCGCGTATACCCTGTGGGAGCGAGCTTGCTCGCGATGAGGCCGGCCCAGCCAACACAAAATCTCCAGACAAAAAAACGCCCCGACAAGTCGGGGCGTTTTCATTTTCAGCTAAGGCTTAGCGCGGGAATGCTGGCGGGTTTACACCGGCCATGTCTTCCATCACGCGAACGACCTGGCAGCTATAACCGAACTCGTTGTCGTACCAGACGTACAGCACAACGCGGTTGTCCTGAACGATGGTCGCTTCAGCGTCGACCACACCAGCATGGCGCGAGCCAACGAAGTCGGTGGACACCACTTCCTGGGAATTGACGAAATCGATCTGCTGTGCAGCGCCATATAGCGCAGGTACTCGTTCATCTCTTCACGGGTGGCGGCTTTCTCAAGGTTCAGGTTGAGGATGGCCATCGACACGTTCGGCGTCGGTACACGGATCGCGTTGCCGGTCAGCTTGCCGGCCAGCTCAGGCAAAGCCTTGGCAGCAGCGGTGGCGGCACCGGTCTCGGTGATCACCATGTTCAGCGCGGCGCTGCGGCCACGACGGTCGCCTTTGTGGAAGTTGTCGATCAGGTTCTGGTCGTTGGTGTACGAGTGAACGGTTTCAACGTGACCGTTGATGATGCCGAACTTGTCGTTCACAGCCTTGAGCACCGGCACGATGGCGTTGGTGGTGCACGAAGCGGCGGAGACGATCTTGTCGTCAGCGGTGATTTCGTTGTGGTTGATGCCGTGAACGATGTTCTTGAGCTTGCCCTTGCCAGGTGCGGTCAGAACAACGCGGTCGACACCCGGGCATGCCAGGTGCTGGCCCAGGCCATCGGCGTCACGCCATACACCGGTGTTGTCCACCAGCAGTGCGTCCTTGATGCCGTACTGGGTGTAATCCACCTCGGTCGGGTTCTTCGCGTAGATCACCTGGATCAGGTTACCGTTGGCCGTGATGGTGTTGTTTTCTTCGTCGATGGTAATGGTGCCGTTGAACGAACCATGGACCGAATCGCGACGCAGCAGGCTGGCGCGCTTGGTCAGGTCGTTCTCCGCGCCTTTGCGCACCACGATGGCACGCAGGCGCAAACCATCGCCACCACCGGTTTTCTCGATCAGGATGCGCGCCAGCAGACGACCGATACGACCGAAGCCGTAGAGCACGACGTCGGTGCCTTTGCGTGCCGAAACGTTTTGCTGGCCAACCACATCAGCCATCTCTTCGCGAACGAACTGCTCGGCGCTACGGCCGTTGCCTTCGTTACGGAATTTGAACGCCAGCTTGCCCAGGTCCACCGAAGCCGCGCCGAGCTTGAGCTCGCTCATGGCCTTGAGCAGAGGGAATGTTTCGTGGACGGAGAGTTCGCTGTCGTCGGAAGAACGGTGGCGAGCAAAGCGGTGAGCCTTGAGAATCGCGATGACAGACTGGTTGATCAGGCTGCGGCCATAGATCGAGCTCACCACGTTGTTATTGCGGTAGAGCTGACCGATGAGAGGGATCATCGCTTCTTCACGATCGATCCATTCACCAAGACACTGGTCGGGCTTCTGAGTCACGGGAACCTTCCACATGTAGGGGCTGAAAAAAGGGGCTACATTATGCCGCCGACTCTTCGGCGGAGCAATGCGCGCCTGTCGCACCGTGGTTTTCCTGTTCGCCAGGGTAGTCTGCGACTGACAGCCGCCCCCTTCCCCCGCTACAATTGCCGACTTTGTCGCAACGCTGGAGCTCAACCTTCCGTGCCCGTTCTGCGTCTCCCGCTTCTCCCTGCCGCGGCAGGTAAACAGCACTGGGGCAACCTGCCCGGTGCCGCCCTGAGCCTGGCCATTGCCGAGGCTGCCAGCGCTGCAAAGCGCTTTACCCTGCTGCTGACCGCCGACAGCCAAAGCGCCGAGCGGCTCGAACAGGAACTGAGTTTCTTCGCCCCGGATTTGCCTGTGCTGCATTTCCCGGACTGGGAAACCCTGCCCTACGATCTGTTTTCGCCCCACCAGGACATCATTTCCCAGCGAATCGCCAGCCTTTATCGATTGCCGGAGCTCAGTCATGGCGTTTTGGTAGTGCCGATCACCACGGCCCTACATCGTCTGGCACCGACCCAGTTTTTGCTCGGCAGCAGCCTGGTGCTGGACATCGGCCAGAAGCTCGACGTCGAGCAAATGCGCAGCCGTCTTGAAGCCAGTGGCTATCGTTGCGTCGACACGGTGTACGAGCACGGCGAGTTCGCGGTACGCGGCGCGCTGATCGATCTGTTCCCGATGGGCAGCAAGTTGCCTTACCGCATCGACCTGTTCGATGACGAAATCGAAACCCTGCGCACTTTCGACCCGGAAAACCAACGCTCCATCGACAAAGTACAGTCGGTGCGCCTGCTGCCGGCCAAGGAATTCCCGCTGCAAAAAGACGCCGTGACCCGCTTCAAGGCGCGCTTTCGCGAACGCTTCGATGTGGATTTCCGGCGCTGCCCGATCTTCCAGGACCTGAGCAGCGGGATCACTCCCGCCGGTATCGAGTACTACCTGCCGCTGTTTTTCGAAGAAACCTCCACCCTGTTCGATTACCTGCCCCAGGACACCCAGGTGTTTTCCCTGCCCGGCATCGAGCAGGCGGCGGAAAACTTCTGGAACGATGTGCGCAATCGCTACGAAGAGCGCCGGGTCGATCCTTCCCGTCCTTTATTGCCACCGGCCGAGCTGTTCCTGCCGGTGGAAGACTGCTTTGCCCGGCTCAAGAACTGGCCACGCGTGGTGGCAAGCCAGCAGGACGTGGAAACCGGCGTCGGCCGCGAACGCTTCCCGGCCAAGGCCTTGCCGGACCTGGCGATCGAAGCCAAGGCCACGCAGCCATTGGCGGCCCTGGCCGGTTTTCTCGACGGTTTCCCCGGCCGCGTGCTGTTCACCGCCGAATCCGCCGGTCGTCGTGAAGTGCTGCTGGAACTGCTTGAACGCCTGAAACTGAGGCCGAAAACCGTCGATAGCTGGCCAGACTTCGTCGCCGGCAAAGATCGCCTTGCGATTACCATCGCGCCGCTGAACGACGGCCTTGTCCTGGAAGACCCGGCCCTGGCGCTGGTGGCCGAAAGCCCATTGTTCGGCCAACGCGTCATGCAGCGTCGGCGTCGCGAGAAACGCGCCGACGCCGCCAACGACGCGGTCATCAAGAACCTCACCGAGCTGCGCGAAGGCGCGCCAGTGGTGCACATCGACCACGGCGTAGGCCGCTACCTGGGCCTGGCGACCCTGGAAATCGACAACCAGGCCGCCGAGTTCCTCACCCTTGAATACGCCGAGGGTGCCAAGCTCTACGTGCCGGTGGCTAACCTGCACCTGATCGCCCGCTACACCGGTAGCGACGACGCCCTGGCGCCGCTGCATCGGCTGGGTTCGGAAACCTGGCAGAAAGCCAAGCGCAAGGCCGCCGAACAGGTGCGCGACGTGGCCGCCGAGTTGCTGGACATCTATGCCCGTCGCGCCGCCCGCGAGGGCTACGCCTTCGCCGACCCGAAAGCCGACTACGAAACCTTCAGCGCCGGGTTCCCCTTCGAGGAAACCGTCGACCAGCAAACCACCATCGAGGCCGTGCGCGCTGACATGCTCGCGCCCAAACCGATGGACCGGCTGGTGTGCGGCGATGTCGGTTTCGGCAAGACCGAAGTGGCGATGCGCGCCGCATTCATTGCCGTGCACGGCGGCAAGCAGGTGGCAATCCTGGTGCCCACCACCCTGCTTGCCCAGCAGCACTACAACAGTTTCCGCGACCGCTTCGCCGACTGGCCGGTGACCGTGGAGGTGATGAGCCGCTTCAAGTCCACCAAGGAAGTGAACGCGGCGGTGGCCGATCTGGCCGAGGGCAAGATCGACATCGTCATTGGCACGCACAAACTGCTGCAGGACGATGTGAAGATCAAAAACCTGGGGCTGGTGATCATCGACGAAGAGCACCGCTTTGGCGTGCGCCAGAAAGAACAGCTCAAGGCCCTGCGCAGCGAGGTCGACATCCTGACCCTGACGGCCACGCCGATCCCGCGCACGCTGAACATGGCAGTGTCGGGCATGCGTGACCTGTCGATCATCGCCACGCCGCCGGCCCGTCGCCTGTCGGTGCGCACCTTCGTCATGGAGCAGAACAAAAGCACGATCAAGGAAGCCCTGCTGCGCGAGTTGCTGCGTGGCGGCCAGGTCTATTACCTGCACAACGACGTCAAGACCATCGAGAAATGCGCCGCCGATCTGGCCGAGCTGGTGCCGGAAGCGCGCATCGGCATCGGCCACGGGCAGATGCGCGAACGTGAACTCGAACAGGTGATGAGCGATTTCTACCACAAGCGCTTCAACGTGCTGATCGCCTCGACCATCATCGAGACCGGCATCGATGTGCCGAGCGCCAACACCATCATCATCGAGCGCGCCGACAAATTCGGCCTGGCCCAGTTGCACCAGTTGCGCGGTCGGGTCGGGCGCAGTCACCACCAGGCCTACGCCTACCTGTTGACGCCACCGCGCCAGCAGATCACCCCGGACGCGGAAAAGCGCCTGGAAGCCATCGCCAACACCCAGGACCTGGGCGCCGGTTTCGTGCTGGCCACCAACGACCTGGAAATCCGCGGTGCAGGCGAGTTGCTGGGCGACGGCCAGAGCGGCCAGATCCAGGCGGTGGGCTTCACCCTGTACATGGAAATGCTCGAACGGGCGGTCAAGTCGATCCGCAAGGGTGAGCAACCGAACCTCGACCAACCGTTGGGCGGCGGGCCGGAAATCAATCTGCGGGTGCCGGCGCTGATCCCGGAAGACTACCTGCCGGATGTCCACGCACGGCTGATTCTCTACAAACGCATCGCCTCGGCCACTGACGAAGAAGGCCTCAAGGACCTGCAAGTGGAGATGATCGACCGCTTCGGCCTGCTGCCGGAGCCAACCAAGAACCTGGTGCGTACCACTTGGCTCAAGCTCAAGGCCGAGCAACTGGGCATCAAGAAAGTCGACGGCGGCCCCAATGGCGGTCGTATCGAGTTCGAAGCCCAGACGCCGGTCGATCCGCTGGTACTGATCAAGCTGATCCAGGGCCAGCCCAAACGCTACAAGTTCGAAGGTGCCACGATGTTCAAATTCATGGTGCCCATGGAACGCCCGGAAGAGCGTTTCAATACCGTAGAAGCGCTGTTCGAGCGCCTCACTCCGCCCCCTGCTTGAAGGACGCCCCATGCGCCTGTTTCGCTCACTGACCTTGTTGATGACCCTGGTCGCTCCCCTGGCGTTTGCCGATGACCTGTATCAGGTTGAAATGATCCTGATGCGCCAGAACGCCGAACCGGCGATTGTCAGCCGCGCCGCACCGGAGGACTGGGACGCGGGCGCGCAACGCCTGGACGCGAACAGCCAGCGCACGCCTGCATTGGGTCACATCGTGGAAAAACTCAACGCCAGCGGCCAGTACACGGTGCTGATGCACAAAGCCTGGCAGCAGAACCTGGGCGAACAGGGCAGCCGAATCGCCGTCAGTGATGGCGTAGAACAGTTCGGCCAGTTTCCCATCGAAGGAACCCTGGAACTGAAACTGGGGCGGTTTACCGACGTGGACGCCGACTTCTGGATCAACCAGATCGACACCAATGGCCTGGTCACTTCCAGCGAACGCCTCAAACAGCAGAGCCATACCAAAAATGGCCAGTTGAATTTCCTCGACAACGGCCACCTCGGCCTGCTGATCAAAATCACCTCGCTGACTGCGCCTGCGCCACGGCAGGCGCCTGACGTCATTCCGGACTGATCGGCGCGCCTATGCCCTCGCCCCTGAGCAAACCCCTGGCACCCTCCTGGGTCAATCGATTCAAGGAACAGAGCCTGGAGCGCGGGCGCCGTTACGCGCTGGAAAACCGCGTCAGGATCGTCGAGGCTGGCGACAGCACCATCACCGCCAGTTGTGAAGGCTCTGGGGGTAACGTTTACCGCCAGACGATTCGCCTGAAAGAGTCAGCCAAAGGCACGTTGATTCTGCTTGAAGCCGCCTGTACCTGCCCGGTGCGCATCAACTGCAAGCACTGCGCGGCGGTGCTGCTGCAAGTCCAGGAAACCCTGGCCTACCCGGCCGCCGAGAAAGACGCGCAGTTGCTGGAGAAACTCCAGGCCGTGCTGGAAAACCGCAGCCCCAAGGCCCCGCCGCAAGTGCTGGTGGACAACGTCCAACCAATGCCGCGGCTGTGGCTGGCGAGCATCGAGTTCAGCGCTTTCGAGCCGCGCAATGGCAAGATGCAGCGCTACATCCAGCACCGCGCCGCCCTGTCTTTCAGCTACCTGGACGAATACGTCAGCGGCCAGCGCAACACTGACGTACTGATTCGCCAAGACACACAGACGCTGCGGATAAAACGCCAGACAGAAGTGGAGCAGTCCTACCGCGAACAGCTTCGAATCCTCGGCTTCAAAATCGCAACCCGCCAAAGCAAGGCCCTGCCCGAAAGCGCCGGTGAACTGTACGAGATGGTCAACGACAGTGCGTGGCTGACGTTCACCCTCAACGATCTGCCGAAACTGCGTAGCCAGGGCTGGGAGTTGCAGATCGACGAGGATTTCGGTTTCGACCTGACGGCGGTGGACGAATGGTACGCCACGGTTGAAGAAACGCCGGAACGGGACTGGTTCGATCTGGAACTGGGGATCATCGTCAACGGTGAGCGATTGAGCCTGCTGCCGATTCTGCTGAACTTGATGCGTTCGCACATCGAGCTGTTCAACCCGGAACGCCTGGCCAGGCGCCGCGATGACGAACTCATTCTGGTCAACTTGCCTAACCGCCCGAACTCCGAGTTCGGCCCGCAGCAAGTGGCCCTGCCCTATGGCCGGCTGAAACCGGTGCTGGCCACCCTGGGCGAGTTCTACCTGCAAGAACCGGGCACCACCAAACTGCGCTTGAACAGCGCGGATGCCCTGCGCCTGAACCCGCTGCAAGACATGCCCTTGCGCTGGGAAGGCGGCGAACACATTCGTGGCCTGGCGCAGCGCCTGCGGGACATCAAGGACTACACCAGCACGGCGCCAGAAGGTCTGAACGCCACGCTGCGGCCTTATCAGCTCGAAGGTTTGAGCTGGATGCAATCGCTCAGGCAGCTGGAAGTCGGCGGCATCCTCGCGGACGACATGGGCCTGGGCAAAACCCTGCAAACCCTGGCGCACATCCTCAGCGAAAAAAACGCCGGGCGCCTCGACCGCCCTTGCATGGTGGTCATGCCCACCAGCCTGATCCCCAACTGGCTCGACGAGGCCGCCCACTTCACCCCGCAACTCAAGGTGCTGGCCTTGTACGGCGCCGGGCGCAAGAAGCACTTTGACCGGCTGAACGATTACGACCTGGTCCTCACCACCTATGCGCTGTTGCCCAAGGATGTCCAGCGCCTGGCGGAGCAGCCGTTGCATGTGCTGATCCTCGATGAAGCCCAGTACATCAAGAACCCGAACAGCAAAGCCGCCGAGGCCGCCCGCGAACTCAACGCCCGACAGCGGCTGTGCCTGTCCGGTACGCCCCTGGAAAACCACCTGGGCGAATTGTGGTCGTTGTTCCACTTCCTGCTGCCGGGATGGCTCGGGGACGTCAAGAGCTTCAACCGCGACTACCGCGTGCCGATTGAAAAGCGCGGCAGCGATGTGCGACTGCAGCACCTCAACGGTCGGATAAAACCTTTTCTGCTGCGCCGGACCAAGGAGCAAGTGGCGACAGAACTGCCACCCAAGACCGAGATCATTCATTGGGTCGAGCTCAGCGATGCCCAGCGGGACGTCTACGAAACCATGCGCCTGGCCATGGACAAGAAGGTACGCGACGAGATCACCCGCAAAGGCGTGGCTCGCAGCCAGATCATCATTCTCGAGGCGCTGCTCAAGCTGCGCCAGGTCTGTTGTGACCTGCGCCTGCTCAACGATGCCGCCCTGCCTGCCCGCGGCAGCACCTCGGGCAAGCTCGACAGCCTGATGGAGATGCTCGAAGAGCTGTTTGAAGAAGGTCGCCGGGTGCTGCTGTTTTCTCAGTTCACATCGATGCTGGCGCTGATCGAAGACGAACTGAAGAAACGCGGCGTCGATTACGCCATCCTGACCGGCCAGACCCGGGACCGACGTACGCCGGTCAAGGAATTCCAGAGCGGCAAGCGTCAGATCTTTCTGATCAGCCTGAAGGCCGGCGGCGTAGGCCTGAACCTCACCGAGGCCGACACGGTGATCCACTACGACCCATGGTGGAACCCCGCCACCGAAAACCAGGCGACCGACCGCGCCTATCGCATCGGCCAGGAGAAGCCGGTGTTCGTCTACAAAATGATTGCCCGAGGTACGGTGGAAGAGAAGATTCAGCTGCTGCAGAAGGAAAAATCCGACCTCGCAGCCGGCGTATTGGACGGGCGCGTGGCCGGAGACTGGAAACTGCAAAGCGACGATATCGAGGCGCTGTTCGCGCCATTGCCGGACAAGCTGGAAAAACGCTGATTCGCTGCGATCCCTGTGGGAGCCGAGCCTGCTCGCGATAGCGGTGATTCAGTTGTTGGAGATCTTGGCTGTGCCGCCGTCATCGCGAGCAAGCTCGCTCCCACATTGCCCTGAGGTGAGCGCCGGATAGGTCTACACCCCGAATCTCCTGTGGGAGCGAGCCTGCTCGCGATAGCGGTG